>Ga0181517_10003398_pt1 | contig 15206 bp, 3 predicted proteins | sample PEATcosm2014_Bin_31_FD_119748 | JGI IMG/M metagenome (GOLD analysis project Ga0181517, IMG submission 119748) | Peatland microbial communities from MTU Mesocosm Facility, Houghton, MI, USA - PEATcosm2014_Bin01_30_metaG | ecosystem: Environmental > Terrestrial > Soil > Wetlands > Peat | place... | reverse complement strand
CCAGCGGGTCCGATGGCGGCGGGCCGGCCGGGATCACGTCGCTCGACGTCGGCAACCTGTTCGGCGTGGCGCAATACGGCGGCGGCGATGGCTACGGCTCCGTTTATGAAGTGCCGGTCACACCACTCAACGGCCAGTTCATCGGCGATATCCCGGCCACCGCCGAGCTCGGCGACACAATCTCCCCCGATCTGCAGATCACCGACCCCGCCGTCGGAGCTTCCGTTGATGGCGATGAGGTCACCAATTATTACATCTCCACCACTCCCAATCTCGCCGGCATCGTTGGTCAGCCGCTGGACACCAACGAGTACGAGTTGAGCCTCAGCGCCGGCGACTCCTATGCCGAAAACGAGGATGTGGCGATCCCCGACGCCATCAATTCGGGCACGTATTATCTCGTGGCCCAGATTGACGCGAACCAGACCGTGGTCGCCGTGGATACGAACGTCATTGCCGTCAGCGACCCGATCCACATTGGTCCGGTGCTCAGCGCTCAATTCATCGCAAGAATTCCCGCATCGGTCAGCGCGGGCCAGACGATATACCCGGGTTGGGAAATCACCGATGCGCCCGATGCCGCACCGGTGAACGACGGCCTTGAATACACCGACTATTATCTTTCCACCACGCCAGATCTTTCCGGCATTGTCGGCCCTGCGCTTGTGACCAATGAGTACATTCTGAACCTGGACCCCGGCGACTCGACCTTCGAATCGCCGGATGTGACAATTCCGGACGATGTCGACGCCGGCACCTACTATCTGGTGGCGCAGATTGACGCGAACCAGACGATCAATCCCGGCGACATGAACAATATCGCCGCCAGCACGGCTTTTTCCATCGGCGCGGATATCTCCGGCGGCTTCTCCGACCAACCGCCGGATTTGGCCAGTCCGGGTGATTCGGGACAGATTTCCTTCTTTCTGAGCAACGCCGCCGGCTTCGGCGAAGCCAAAGGCTCGTATACGGTGACGTTCCTGCTCGAGAATGGCGTCCCCGCTCTGGGCAATGGCGATATCCCGGCCGGTTCCGCCAGCGGCATGATCGATGTGGCCGGCGGCGACACGTCCGATCCGATCGCCGCCAACCTCAATTTCCCCGGCAATATCACCACCGGCTTCTATTACGTTGTCGCCACCATCAATGACAGTGGCGGTGGCATCATTGACGGCGACACAACCGATAAGACGTTCACCAGCGAACCGATCCAGGTCCACGGTTCGTATATTTTCCAGTCGGTCTATTCCTTCACCTCCGATGATTATTCCCTCGACACGGAAGGCGTAGGCGGATTCGCGATGGACAGCAACGGCGATATGTACGGCACGACCAACGGCGGCGGCGTTTACGGCGATGGCATCCTGTGGGAGTGGGCCAAGGGAAGTGATACGGCCGCCACGATCTATTCCTTCAGCCTCGCCGATGGGGAAGATCCGCTCGCCGTCGCCGTGGACAGCAACGGCAATCTGTTTGGCACGACCACCGGAGACTACAACAATGACAGAAGCGGCGGCGCTGACGAATTTGGCACTATTTGGGAGCTGCCAAAGGGAAGCCATACGCTCACAACGCTCTATACATTCGGTCAAGCTCCCTATGTCAACGGCACGGGGATTGATCCATTCGGAATCACCATCGACAGCAATGGCAATCTGTACGGCACGACCGAATACGGCCTTTTCATCAATCCCTTTTCCAATGTGAATGGAGGTGTCTACTACGAACTGGGGGACGGCAGCATCTGGGAATTGCCCAAGGGAAGCAATACGCTGACCACGCTTTATACGCCCATCGACGACCCCAACTTCAACAACGCCGGGCATCCGTTCCAGCAAATGTACGAACTCACCATAGACGGCAACGGTAATCTGTACGGCGTCAACGATGGCGGCGGCGTTTACAACGCCGGCAGCGTGTGGGAGCTCGCCAAAGGAAGCGATACCGTCAGCACGCTCTATTCCTTCACCGTTCCCGGGATTGTCGGGAGCTCGCCTCGCGGAATCGCCCTGGACAAACAGGGCGATCTCTTTGGCACAAATTACGGCAGCGGGGCATATGGCTGGGGCGATGTATGGGAATTGGCCAGGGGAAGCAGTACGCTCACCAACCTCTTTTCCTTCCCCTATATACCGGGTTACGTCACCGGCGAGGGACCCTACGGGATCGCCATCGACAGCGGCGGCAATTTGTTCGGCGCGTCCGGCGGCGGCGCTGATGACCCCGACGGCGGCATTTTTGAGTTGCAAACGGCCGTGCTCACCGGCCAGTTCACCGGAGCGATCCCTTCCGCCATCGAGGCCGGGTATGCCATCTTGCCCGCCCTCCAACTGAGCACACCGGCATATGCGGCCGGACCCATCACCGGGGACGAAACCACCGACTACTACCTCTCGACGACGCCCGATCTTTCCGGCATGCTCCTGCCGCTGGCGGAAAATGGGTATGCGCTGGATCTCAACCCCGGCGGTTCCGACACCGAATCGCAGGATGTGACCATTCCCGGCGACGTCGATCCCGGCAACTATTATCTTGTGGCCCAGATCGACGCCGACCAGGCCATCAATCCGGACGACACGGATAACATCGTGGTGAACGGGCCGATCAAGATCGTTGCTCCGTTTACGAATCTGGCCGGCGGCGTCCTGACCATCTCCGACCCGGCCGACGATGGCGGCGACGACACGATCACCGTCAGTTCCGATGGCACCGACGTCACCGCTGATTTCAACGGCTCGGCATCAATGGTCTACCAGCAGTCGAAGGTCGATGGCATTGATGTCTCCGCCGGCAATGGCAACGACACTGTCAACATCGGCACCGGCGCTCCCCCCGTCAGTGTCCAGGGCGGCACCGGCGTCGATACCGTCAATGTCGGGCATTATGACGCTGCCTACTATTACGACGACGTTCCCAACAACTCCACCGCCGGCCTGGTTGTGCAGGGCTCGGGCACGGTCACGCTGGCGACATCCAACACCTATGGCGGAGGCACAACGATCGACAGCGGCACCGTTGCCGTCACCGCCGCCGGCGGACTGCCCGCGGGGAACAACGTCGTCAACAATGGCAATCTCGACATCGATGCGAACAGCATCGTCGGGCAAATCTCCGGCAACGGCACATTGACGCTTGATCCGGCAACCCTGCAACTGGCCCAGAATTCGCCCGGCATCACGAGCACCATCGGATTGCTGATCATCAACACCGGCAGCACTCTGGATATCGCCAACAACGCGCTGCTGGCCAATGAAAGCGATGTGACCCTTTCACAGATCGCGGCGTGGGTGCAAGACAAGACCATCACCAGTTCGCTGTTCAGCGGCCCGCACGCTATCGCCAGTCGCGCGATCGGCTACGGCGACCATAGCGCCGACCCGCTCGCTGTTCCCGCCGGGGATGTGGAAGTGAAATATGTGCCAACCGGCGACGCAAACCTGGACGGCGTGGTGGACATCAAGGACCTCACGCGGGCCATCAATAACCTGGGCTTATCAACCGGATACTCCGGCGGGGATGTCGCCAATCAGGGCATCGTGAACATCACCGACATCGCGGACATCATCAACGACCTGGGCGCCACCCTGAACGCCGCCGGCGACGGCGCGGCGATCGTGCCGGCTCATGGGGCGATTACGCCGCCGGCCGCGGGTACGGCGGGTGGGTCGCTGTTTTCGGATAGGCCTGTTCAGGCCGATTGGTTGGAGGGTGGGGGCTCGATCTTGTCGGAATGACGCGATCATTTGCACCCGCAGGTGTTATGGCCGATAATCGCGGCGGAAATGGCCGTACAGGGGGCGCCGTCGGCTGGTTTTTTGTGCTTTGAATGCGTCGAATCGGGCGAAAATGTCGGCCAGGGGGTTCGCGATCGCACTATGCCGTCGAGTCGCTGGAACGGCGCGTGCTCCTCAGCAGTTCGATCGAGCCGTTTGCGCAGGTGGCCAAGCTGTTTGCGGCCGATGGGGAGACCAATGACTATTACGGAACATCGGTTTCCATCAGCGGCGACATCATGGTGGTGGGATCGCCGTATGCGGTCATCAACGGCAACGCGGCGACGGGAGCGGCCTATGTGTACACGGTGGCCGGATCGAACGTGACGCTCGACGGCAAGCTCACCGCCTCCGACGGAACCGGCAGCGATTTCTTCGGGTTTTCGGTTTCGATCAGCGGCAACACCATCGCCGTCGGCGCGTACGGCTGCCGCATCAACTACAATTTCGAGCAGGGCGCAGCGTACGTATATACCGAACCGGCCGGGGGCTGGACCACCATGACCCAGACGGCCAAGCTGACGGCGTTCGACGGGACGGCCAGCGCGCAGTTCGGCTCGTCGATCTCGGTGAGCGGCAACACCATCGCCGTCGGAGCGCCCTATGCCCTTGTCGGCACTGGCTCGGTGCAGAGCGGCGCGGCGTATGTGTATACCAAGCCGGCCAACGGCTGGGCGACGACCAGCGTGTGTTCCAAACTCGTCGCCAGCGACGGCGCGACCAACGACCAGCTTGGCTCGAAGATCGGAATCAGCGGCAATACCGTAGTGGCTACGGCCGCGGCCGCCGCCGTCAACGGCAATGCGGATCAGGGCGCTGCCTACGTCTACACCCAACCGGCCGGTGGTTGGGCGAACATGACGCAGACGGCCAAGCTTGTCGCGTACGACGGAGCGGCGGGGGACTATTTCGGGTGGTTCGGCGCGATCAGCGGCAACACCATCGCCGTCGGCTCGCCCTACGCCACCGTCAGCGGAGACACCGACGCGGGCGCGGCGTATGTCTTCACGGAATCCGGGTCCAGTTGGGCCAATGCGCCGACGGTGCAAAAGCTGACGGCGGCCGCTCCGCTGGCGGGCACGAAATTCGGCGTCTCGACCTTTGTCAGCGGCAGCACCATGATGATCGGCGCGGACTGGGAAGCCGAAAATGGCACCTACCGACAAGGCGCGGCCTACCTGTTCACCGATTCCGCCTCCGGCTGGGCGCAGACTGTGAAGTTCACCGCCACGGATGGCGCGGCCGGGGATAATCTCGGCTGGTCGGTCGCGATCAGCGGCGACACCGTCATCGCCAGTGCGGCCCGCACCACGATTGCGGGCAACCTGAATCAAGGCGCGACGTACGTCTTTACGGCCAGTTTCGCAACGCTGTCCGGCGGCGAGCTGACGATCAGCGGCACCGATGGCAGCGATACGCTGACTCTCACCCAAAGCGGGACATATCTCGACGTTGCACTCAACAACATCCCCGCCGCGCCGGTCTTGCTCTCCGGCGTTACATCCGTGCTGGTCGAAGGCAGCGCCGGCAATGACACCATCACCATCGGCACTGGCTGGCCGCTCAGCACGGTACAGGGCGGCCAGGGCATCGACACGCTGGTCATCGCCGGCGGGGATAACGTGACGTTTACCGACCCGGTCGCGGGCGATTCGTCGGCCGGCCTGATTGTTCAAGGCACGGGAACGGTGACGGTGGCGGCGCAGAACACGCCGGGCGCCGGGTCGCTGAATTACGCACTGGGCACGGTCGCTGTGGCGGCCGGGGCGGAATTGCTTCTGGCGCGATCCGATTCGCTGACGGATCAGACCATTTTCGATGCCAGCAATCTTTCTGTTGCCGGGACACTGGATATCGCCAACAACACATTGCTGGCCAATGAGACCAACGTGCCGGTGTCGCAAATCGCGGCGTGGGTGCAGGCCGGCAGCATCATGAGTTCGCTCGTGACCGGCTCGAATTCACAGGCCAGCCGGGCGGTCGGATATGGCGACTGGAACGAAGACCCGTTAAGCGTCGTGGCCGGGGATGTGGAAGCAAAATACGTGCCGGTTGGCGACACAAACCTGGACGGCAAGGTGGACATCGCGGACATCGGGCGAGCGATCAACAACCTGGGCCTGTCGCCGGGCTATTACGGCGGGGACATCCTCAATCAGGGCTTGGTGAACCTGACGGATATCAGCGCCGTCGTCAACGACCTGGGCGGAAGCCTCAGCGCCAGCGGCGATGGCGGCGCCGGCGCCAATGCAGCGGTCAGCTCCAGCGGGGCGGCGGCGGTCGCGATACCGGCAACACCGCCGGTGGAACCGACCGCGCCGTGGTTTTCGCAGACACCGATTCAGGCGGATTGGCTGGCGGCGGAAATCTCGGATTTTTGTTGATTCGGCCATCGCCGGAGGGCATGATTCCGACACGGTCCTATAATATCGTCAAGCCGGCGATCTGGTGCCGGCGACGTGGGTGAAGTTGCGGCCGGATAAGGAGTTGCCCGCGGCTTGCGCTTTTGGGCCGGTGGAGTTTGCCAGCGGTTTTCTCTAGTGGTGTGCGACCGGCGGTTTTGCCGGCCGGGATTCGGAAAGACGCATTGCCTGATGCCGGCTCATGGCGAGGTGGCACTCGGGGCAGGACGTAAGCAACATGAAGAATGCGGGCAGGCCTGCGAAACCCCGGTTGATCCGTGCGCGCCGTGGGCGTGTACGGCCGATTGTTGAGTGCATGGAGCGGCGGGTGCTCCTGGCGGGGACCACTGCGCCGGTGGGATTGACGCCGGCGCAGGTGCGGCATGCGTATGCGGTCGATCAGGTGACGTTCGGCGCTGTGGCCGGGGATGGGACCGGGCAGACCATCGCCGTCGTGGGCGCTTATGACGATCCGAGCGTGGCGACCGATCTGCACGATTTTGACATTGCCTTCGGGTTGCCGGACCCGCCCAGCATCATGCGCGAGAATGAGTACGGCGGGACGATGTTGCCGGGCCTGGACCCGGCCGGTCCGGGGTTTGGTTGGGAAATCCAGGAGGCAATGGATGTTGAATGGGCGCACACGATGGCGCCAGGTGCGAGCATATTGCTGGTTGAGGCCAACGCGCCCAACGATACGGACATGATCGTCAATGCGGTCAACACGGCGCGCAGCGCGCCGGGCGTGGTGGCGGTTATGACGGGTTACAATGAGCCGGAGGAATCGGGCGAGACGAGTCTGGATCAATACTTCACGACGCCGGCCGGGCATGTGGGTGTGACGTTTCTGGCGGCGACCGGCAACGGCGGGGAGCCGGGAGGATATCCGGCATATTCGCCCAATGTCGTGGCTGTCGGCGCGACAACGCTGTCGACCGATGCGTCGGGGGATTATCTTCAGGAATCCAGTTGGTACGACAGCGGCGGGGGGATCAGCAAATACGAGAGCCAGCCGGCGTATCAGAAGGGCGTGGTCACGCAGAGCACAACCAGGCGCACGATTCCCGATTTCGCCTTCAATGCCAACCCGATCACGTCCGGCGTGCCGATCTACGACAGCTATGATTTCGGAAACTCATCGCCGTGGGCGGAGGAAGGCGGCACGAGTCTTGCGTCCGCCTGCTGGGCGGGGATCATCGCCATCGCCGATCAGGGCCGGGCGCTGGCCGGGTTTGGTTCGCTGGATGGAGCGACACAGACGCTGCCGCTGCTGTACGCGGCGTCGGGGAACACCATACACGACATCATCAACGGATATCTGGCGGGTCCGGGTTACGACTTGATCAGCGGCCGGGGCACGCCGGTCGCCAATCTGCTGATTCCCGATCTTGTTCCGACCACAACGACGGCGGTGGTGTCCAGCGATGCGTCGGTCGTCTATGGGCAGCAGGTGACGTTCACCGCGACGGTATCGCCGGCCGGAGCCGAGACGGGAACCGTGCAGTTCCAGGTGGATGGCAGCAATCTGGGGGGCGCGGTGTCTCTCGGCGGCGCTACGGCGGCATATACAACGACATTGCTGAACGCCGGGAGCCATTCGATTACGGCGATCTACAGTGGCGATGCGAACTATGCGACCAGCACAAGCCCGGCGATTGGCGAGATGGTCGCCGTGGCGGGGCCGTCCAATACGCGGAACGTGTGTACGCTGGCGTCGTTCAATGGGGCCAACGGCGAGAATTCCGAAGCCGGCGTGGCGGTGGACTCATCCGGCGATCTGTTCGGCACCACGACTTCGGGCGGGAGCAATGGCGATGGCACGGTCTACGAAATCGCACACAGGAGCGGGGCAATCACCGTGCTGGCCACGTTTAACGGCGCCAATGGAAGTTCGCCGTATGGCGGCCTGGTCTTAGACTCATCCGGCAACCTCTTCGGCGCGACCTATTCGGGCGGAACCAGCGGCTGGGGGACCGTTTTCGAGATCGCATACGGCAGCACGACCATCACCACGCTGGGCTCGTTTAATGGCACTAACGGGCAATATCCTTACGACGGCGTCACTCTGGACTCCTCCGACGATCTGTTCGGTACGACCTACTACGGCGGCTACGGCACCGTCTTTGAATTCGTCCATGCCACCGGAGTTCTCACCAGCCTGGCTTCATTTGGATACAGCAATGGTGCCTATCCCTACGGCAGCGTCGTTCTGGACACATCCGGCGATATCTTCGGCGCCACCGCCGGCGGCGGCTTCGGCGGCGTGGGTGCTGTGTTCGAGATCGTCCACCGCACCGGCATCCTCACCATCACCGGACTGGCGTCGTTCAACGGCGGCAACGGCCAAAACCCGGCTGGTACCGTGATACTCGACTCCTCCGGCGACGTTTTCGGCACGACCGGATACGGCGGGGCGTCCAGTGACGGGACGGTCTATGAGATCGCCAATGGCAGCAGCGCCATCACCGATCTGGCCTCGTTCAACGGCGCCGACGGCTCCGACCCCTACGCCGGTGTGATCATGGACTCCTCCGGCAACCTCTTCGGCACGACCATCCAGGGCGGCGCCGATGGCGACGGCACGGTTTTTGAAATCGCACATGGCAGCAGCGTCATCACCACGCTCCTCTCCCTCAACGGCGCCGATGGCGCGATGTCCTACGGCGGGTTGATCCTTGACTCGCGCGGCGATCTCTTCGGCACCACTTATCAGGGCGGAGGCCCCTTCAATGCCGGAACGGTCTTCGAACTCACGCCAACCGGCACCGTCGTCACTTCCAGCAACCTCTCAACCGTCATCGGCCAGGCGGTCACGTTCACGGCCACTGTCACGCCCAATTTCGGCGCTGGCCCCACAGGCACCGTCCAGTTCCAGATAGACAACAGCAATGTCGGCAGCCCGGTGCCACTGAGCGGCAACTCGGCCGTCTATACGACTTCAGCGCTGGACGCCGGCAGCTATTCGGTGGCGGCCGTGTACAGCGGAGACAATAACTTCGTCGGCACGACCAGTTCCGCGATCGCGCAGACGGTTGCGGCTGGAGTGCTGTCCCTGGCCGCCAACACCGTCTATTTCAAGCTCGATGCCGACGGACGGCACACGGATATCTGGAACAACGCCACGGCCGTGGGTCCGCCGGCCGAGTCCTTCCTCATCTCCAACATGTCCGCCGTGACGTACGCCGGTTCCGCTGGCGGCGATCTGTTTGTTCTGGACCTTTCCGCCGGCGATCCGCTTCCGGGCGGTGGGTTCTCCTTTGCCGGCGGATCGGGTCAGAACACGCTGGAGATTATCGGCACACCCGAAAACGACACGGCCATCGTGACCGGTTCGAGCATCATCCTCAACGAGCCTTTCGGCACGGTCCCTGTTGCATATAGCGTCGCGACCACCATCATTTTCAACGGAGATTCCGGCGGCGCTGACACGCTCATCCAGGCCGCCCAACCCGGCGGCGGGGCCAGCGTAGTTTTCGCCAACCCCACCGCTCTGGACACGCTGGATATTGATACTGGAACCATCACCGTTCCCGCCAACGCTCCTGGCAACGGCCCGCTGCCATACACGCTCGGCACGCTCTTGATCGCCGGCGGGGCCGCTCTGGCACTGGCGCCGTCCGATTCCCAGGCGGATCAAACCGTTCTGAGCGTCAACAACCCGTTCAATTCCGGGACGGTGGATATCGCCAACAACACGCTGGTGATGAACGAGAACAATGTGCCCCTGTCGCAGGTGACGACCTGGGTGCGCAATGGCGATAGCGCACCGGGCATCTTCAGCTCTCGCGTCACCGGGCCGGGCGCCGTCGCCAGCCGGGCGATCGGCTATGGCGACCATAGTGCCGACCCGTTAACTGTCCCGGCCGGGGATGTGGAAGTGAAATACGTTCCCACCGGCGACACGAATCTGGACGGCGTTGTGGACATCACCGACCTGACACGGGCGATCAACGACCTGGGCCAGCCGGCGGGTTATTCCGGCGGCGACATCCTCAACCAGGGAATCGTGAACATCAGCGATATTGCCGCGATCATCAACGACCTGGGCGCCAACCTCAGCGCAGGCGGCGACAGCGCGGTCGCGGCGGCCAGCGGCGCAGCGCATAACGCCACGCCGGCGGAAGCGATGACGCCGGTGCCCGCCGGGCCGTCGATCGGGCAGTTGTTCTCGGATCAGCCGATTGCGGAAGATTGGCTGGCTTGCGAATATCCAATTTTCGCCGACTGATGCGCCGCACTGGGGTCGAGAACGTCGGCTACCCAATCGCCGGTAGGGGGAAACACCTACATCCGAACGAGCAATTTCACTTATTGCAAAGTAGTGAACTTCACCGTGAAATAATAACGAATAGTTGCGGTCCTGTGGCAAAAACGTGGTCGTCGCATCTTCTTGAGCGGCGTTTTGTACAGACACATCGCCTGATGCCCGCTCAAGGGGAGGGACAAAATGGGAAGGGAGATATCACCGTGAAAAATACCAGGAAATTCCGGTCTGCCGCTGCGCGCACACCGAGGCAAACCGCCGTCATCGAGCTTATGGAAAAACGCCTGTTGCTGGCGGCCACGGTGACTCTGACGGACGATTCTCTCTTGTCCGCCGCCGCCATCCCGGCCGTCCAATGCGGCGGTGCTTCATCTGTCACCTGGGGCGCGATCAACGCTCTGGCCTCGTTTAACGGATCGAACGGTGAGAACTCCGAAGCCGGTGTGGCCGTGGACTCCTCCGGCAACCTCTTCGGCACCACCGTGAACGGCGGCGCCAGCGGCGTCGGCACGGTCTTCGAGATTGCCTCCGGAAGTAGCGTCATCACCACGCTGGCCTCGTTTAACGGCACGAACGGGGCTCAGCCTTACTGCGACCCGGTTCTGGACTCATCCGGCGACCTCTTCGGCACGGCCACTTGGGGCGGGCCCACCGGCCGTGGCACGGTCTTCGAGGTGGCCCGGGGGAGCGGCGTCATCACCACCCTGGGCTCGTTCAACTTCACAAACGGGGATTACCCTGCGGGTGCTGTGACCCTGGACTCCTCGGGCAACATCTTCGGCGCGACCGTGAACGGCGGGAACGCATCGTTAAATAACGGATATGGCGACGGCACGGTCTTCGAGATCGCCCACGGGAGCGGTGTCATCACCGCCCTGGCCACGTTTAACGGCGCCAACGGCTGGGCGGATTGGGCCGGCGTGATCTTGGACTCTTCCGGCGACCTCTTCAGTACGGCCATTTCCGGCGGCGCCAATAACGACGGCACAGTTTTCGAGATCGCCCACGGGAGCAGTGCGATCACCACCCTGGTCACGTTCAACGGCACAAACGGGGCTACCGTCCGCGCCGGTGTAACCCTGGATTTCTCCGGCAACCTCTTCGGCACGACCGAAAACGGCGGCACCGGCTTCAGCGGTACAAACAACAGCGGCGACGGCACGGTCTTCGAGGTCGCGCAGGGGAGCGGTGTCATCACCACTTTGGCCTCGTTCAACGGGGCCAACGGGGACAACCCTGTGGACATCGCCCTGGATTCTTCCGGCAACATCCTCGGCGCAACCGGCGGCGGCGGTGCCAATAACGACGGCACGGTCTTCGAGGTTGCGCAGGGGAGCGGCGTCATCACCACTTTGGCCTCGTTCAACGGGGCCAACGGGGAGAACCCTGTGGGCATCACGCTGGATTCCTCCGGCAACCTCTTCGGCACGGCCACTTGGGGCGGCGCCAATGGCGATGGCACGGTCTTCGAGTTGTCGTCGGCCGACACGACGATCACGCTCGGCGCCAATGGCGCGCCGACACTTACCGACTCGGCGACGCTGTCGGGCGGCTACCTGCCGGATGGCCTGAGCAGCAACATCACCTTTACACTGGACAATCCGAGCAACGCCGTGGTGGACTCCGAGACGGTCGCCGTCAGCGGCAACGGCACGTACAGCACGCCGGCCGGTTACACGCTTCCGACTTCGGGCGCGGTTACAGGCATGTACGCGTGGAACGCCAGCTACAGCGGCGACGCGGACAATGTCGCGCAAAGCGGCCTCGCCGGCTCCGCCGAGAGAATACTGGTCCTTCCGGCCAGCCCGACCCTGACTACTACGGCCAGCCCGTCGATCACGCTCAGCGCCGGCGGGCCGCCGATCCTCAGCGACTCGGCGGTTCTATCCGGCGGCTACCTGGCCGACGGCCTCAGCAGCAATATCACCTTCACGCTGGACCTGGGCTCAACACAGGTTTACACCACCAGCGACACCGTCACCGCCAACGGCACTTACTCGGCCAGCTACACACTGCCCACCACGGGCGTGGTAACAGGCACCTACACATGGCACGCCGCCTACAGCGGCGACGCCGACAACAACGCCGCCACCGACCAGGGCGGCTCAGCGGAGCAAACGGTGGTCAGCCCGGCCTCTCAGGCGATCAACTACCTCTCATTTAACGGAACCAACGGCGGCTATCCCGGCGGCGCCGTGATGGTGGACTCCTCCGGCGATCTTTTCGGCACAACCACCGTTGGCGGAGCCGGCTGGAATGGCGCGTACCCCAGCGGCGACGGCACGGTCTTTGAAATCGCCCGCGGAAGCGAGGTCATCACCACCCTCGCCTCGTTTAATGGCACCAATGGGTTCGGCCCCGGCGCGTCGGCTGTGGTTGAGGATTCCTCGGGCAACCTCTTCGGCACGACCGATTACGGCGGATCGGGCTTCAACGGCGCATACGGCACCGGCTACGGGACGGTCTTCGAGATCGCCCACGGGAGCAGCGCCATCACCGACGTGGCCCTGTTTAACGGCGCCAACGGGCAGTCCCCCAACAGCGGCGTGATCATGGACTCCTCCGGGAACCTTTTCGGCGAGGCCGATTTCGGCGGCGCGTACGGCGACGGAACGGTCTTCGAGGTTGCCCACGGGACCGGCGCCATTACGGCCGTGGCGTCATTTAACGGCGCCAATGGAGCCAACCCCTTCGAATATGTGGTCATGGACTCCTCCGGCAATATCTTTGGCACGGCGGAGAATGGCGGCGCCTACGGTGACGGTACGGTCTATGAGATCGCCCATGGGACCGGCGCCATCACCGTTCTGGCTTCGTTTGACGGCACCTATGACAATGGGCGCATCGGCCGCGTGGTCCTGGACTCATCCGGCGATCTCTTCGGCGCCACCGGCGGCGGCGGCACCTACGGTGATGGCACGGTCTTCGAGGTCGCCCAGGGCAGCAGCGCCGTCACCACTCTGGCTTCGCTCAACGGGGCCGACGGGTTTAACCCGATGAGCGGCGTGATCATGGACTCCTCCGGCAACCTCTTTGGCACGGCCAACAACGGCGGCGCCAACGGCGACGGCACGCTTTTTGAGCTCGCCCAGGGGAGCAATACCATCACAACCCTGGTCTCGTTCAACGGCGCCAACGGCATTTTCCCTCAAGCCAGCGTGGTCCTGGATTCCCTCGGCGACCTCTTCAGCATAACCGATGAGGGCGGCGCCAATGGCGATGGCACCGTCTTCGAATTGGTGCCCGGTCCGACACTGGTCACGACCGCCAGCCCCGCCGTCACGCTGAATTCCAGCGGGCCGCCGACACTGACTGATACGGCGGTTCTCTTCGGCGGCTACCTCGCCGACGGCCTGAGCAGCAACATCACCTTCACGCTCGATCTGGGCTCGACGCAGGTCTACACCACCAGTGACACCGTTACGACCAATGGCACTTACACGGCCAGCTACACGCTACCCACAACCGGCGCAGTGACCGGCACCTACACCTGGCACGCCGTTTTCAGCGGCGACGCAAACAATGACGGGGCCGTTGACCAGGGCGGCACGGCCGAGCAGACGGTGGTCAGCCCGGCCAAGCCGACGCTGGTAACCACCGCCGGCGCTGAATACTTCCAACTCGACCCGGATGGCGTGCATATCGACATCTGGAACAGCGCCACGGCCACCGGCGCACCGACTCAATCCGTCCTGGCCGCCAATTTCTCCACTGCCACCTACACCGGCCCGGCCGGTGGCGGCACGTTCGTTCTTGACTTCTCAAATGGCGACCCCCTGCCGGCGGGCGGAGTCTCGCTCAACGGCGCGGCGGGGCAGAATACGCTCAAGATCATTGACAGCTCCGCCAACGACAACGCCGCCGTGGCCGTCAATAGCGGCTCTTTCATCATTCCCGCCGGCCCGGCGGGCGCGGGTGCGCAGTCGTACGCGCTGGGGAGTGTCTCGATTGCATCGGGGGCGGAATTGGCGCTGGCCCAATCCGATTCCCAGGCGGACCAAAGCGTTCTCACCGTTAACGGTCTGTCCGTCGCCGGCACGCTCGATATCGCCAACAACACGCTGCTGGCCGATGGGACCAATGTCTCCCTGTCGAAGGTGACGACCTGGGTGCAGGGCGAGGCGGTCACAAGCTCGCTGGTCGTCGGTCCTAACGCCATCGCCAGCCGCGCCGTCGGCTATGGCGACTGGAACGGTGACCCATTGACCGTACCGGCCGGGGATGTGGAAGTGAAATACGTTCCCACCGGCGACGCAAACCTGGACGGCCGGGTGGACATCATCGACCTGACGCGGGCGATCAACAACCTTGGTCTTTCGCCGGGATATTCCGGGGGGGATATTCTCAACCGGGGAATGGTGAACATCTACGATATCGCCGCCATCATCAACGATCTGGGCGCCAGGTTGAATGCCAGCGGTGACAGTGCGGACGATGCGGCCGTTGCGGCGATTGCGGCAGCGGGCGCTTCCCCGGGCAGCGTGCCGGCGGCGGTGGCTGTGGCGCCGGCGCCCGCCGGGCCGTCGATCGGGCAGTTGTTCTCGGATCAGCCGATTGCGGCGGATTGGTTGGAGGGCGGCGGCTCGGTTCTTGCGGACTAGCGAACTGGTGCGGCGTCTTACCCATTTTCTCACGGCCGGTTCGATGGATGGGTTCGTTGGATCGGTTCGGCCGCGCATCGCCGGAGGATATTCCGCGCTGCGGGGCGCGGGCGATTTTTTCGGGTACCGCAAGTGACAAGAAAATGTGAAATGCCTAAGATGAAAT
>Ga0181517_10003396_pt1 | contig 15209 bp, 9 predicted proteins | sample PEATcosm2014_Bin_31_FD_119748 | JGI IMG/M metagenome (GOLD analysis project Ga0181517, IMG submission 119748) | Peatland microbial communities from MTU Mesocosm Facility, Houghton, MI, USA - PEATcosm2014_Bin01_30_metaG | ecosystem: Environmental > Terrestrial > Soil > Wetlands > Peat | place... | reverse complement strand
GATCGGGTTGACTCCCGCAAACCCGCTCCTGCCGGAACCGCCCGAGATCGACATTCTGGGGGGCCTGGGCACTTTCCGTCTTTTCGGCAACATCGGAAACGACTTCACTTCGGTGACCGAAACCTACTCCTGGTCGGACAATCTCTCCTGGGTTCGCGGCAATCACACCATTCGCACGGGAACCACGATTCTGACGCAGCAGGCGTCGCGCGAGGATACCGGTTCGGCCCGCGGCAAGATAACCTTTCAGACATTCAGCGACTTTCTGCTGGGCCTCACCGCCGCCGACAACCTCAGTCCCGCGGGACGCAGCAACATTCAATCCATCCAGACCAACCAGGGCGTGGGGCCAAAGGGCGAGGTGCAGTATTCTTATCGCGGCTGGTACGGCTCCGGCTTCGTGCAGGACGATTACAAGGTGCATTCGCGGCTCACCCTCAATTTTGGCCTGCGCTGGGAATATGCCGTGCCCGCCGAGGATTCGCGCGGGATGCTCGGCAACGTGTGGCCGTCGCTGCTCGAGCAGATGCCCATTCCACCCCTCTCCGGCACGCTGATCGGCAACACGGTGGCTTCCAATTACGATCCCAACGTGGTGAATCCGTATACCGGGAAGCCGTTCGGCCCCTTGCCCGCCGGGGTCTACGTGCGCTCGAGCGCCACCGCTTACGAGAACGACCCTCCGCTCCATACCTTCGCGCCGCGCCTGGGCTTCGCCTGGCAACCCACCGGCACGCAGGGCCGCTGGGCGCTGCGCGGCGGCTACGGCTGGTTCTACCAGGCCCTTGCGCTTGGCTCGGCCCAGCGCGGCATTCCCTATTCCTCCGCCCCGCCGTTTGGCCAGACTTTCGGCAACACCGATTCCAGCAATGGCTCCTCTTCCTTCGTCCAGCCGTTCCCAACCACGACGCTCGGCTGGGTACTCCGCACGCCCACCTCGCAGCTCTCCGACAAGGTGCTGGGGCCGGATCTCGCCATCCCGCGCCTGCAGCAATATAACGCCAGCGCGCAACTGCGCCTTACGCGGACGCTCTCGCTCGATCTCGGCTACGTCGGCTCGCGCGGCGCCAACCTGCCGGCTTCGCGCGGATTGAACCAGTCCGTCCTGGCCTCGCCATCGAACCCGGTGAACTGCGGCTACGACGGCGTTCCCACCGATTGCATCACCACCAACACCGCCGATAACGCCGCGCTGCGCGTGCCCATCATGGGCGAGACCCCCACGGCTCTCTCGACCAGCGAATTCACCGGCGCGTCCACCTACAACAGCCTGCAGGCAACCCTGCGCCGCCGCGTCGCGCATGGCCTGACGTTCCAGGCGGCCTATACGCTCTCCCGCGCCTCGAGCGCCACCAGCATGTACAACGATCAGACCCAGCCCTACTTCGATTGGGGACGCAGCTCGTTCGACCGCACCCACCGTTTCATCACCAACCTGGCTTACCCGCTGCCGTCTCCCCATGGCGCGGGAAAAGCCGCCGGGTGGCTGCTCCAGGACTGGGCCATTTCCGGCATCTTCACCGTCCAGACCGGGGTCCCGCTGACGCTCACCGATCCGAATGGCGGCAGCGTCTATGGCGATGCCGGAACTTCGACCGTCACGCTTTGTCCCGGCGCCAAGCCGCGGAGCCTGGTGACGCCCGGCGGCATCGAAGCGCGGCTCAACAACTGGATCGACGCGGCCGCCATATGCGCCGCCCCGGCCATCGGCGCCGATGGATCGACGGGCTATGGCAATACCGGTATCGGCGTGATGAACGGTCCCGGCCAGTTAAACACCGATTTCTCGCTGGCCAAAACGACCGTGGTGGGCGGCCTGCGCGAGAACGCCGTCCTGAGTTTCCGTGTGGAGATGTATAACGCCCTGAACCATCCCCAGTTCGCGGTGCCAGGCACGACCCTGGGAAACTCCACCTTCGGCGTGATCACGGCCACATCGGTGGCGCCGCGCATGATTCAGTTCGGCTTGAAATACCTGTTTTAGCGCGCGGCCTCATTCTTGTCACCGCGCGCTTGACTTCCAGTGGGCCATCCGACACGCTGTCTTATATGCCCATGTTGCAGGTGATTGTCCTGGCCCTGGTCCAGGGGTTGACGGAGTTCCTGCCTATATCGAGCACCGCGCACCTCTACCTCACGTCGTGGCTATTGGGGTGGCAGACGGAGGCTCTCCAGTTCGATATCATGCTGCACCTGGGGACCCTGGCAGCCATCCTGATCTACTTCTTCCGCGACTGGCTCCAGATTGTGGGCCAGGGGTTCGGGATGAGCATGGGGTACAACGACCAGAGCAAATCGAACAGTGCCATGTTGTGGCTGCTGGTGGTAGGGTCGATTCCGGTGGGCGTATTTGGATTTCTCTTCAGTAAGCAGGCGGAAACGACGTGGCGCACGCCCTGGGTCATGGGATCGATGCTGATTGCGATCGGGGTGGTGCTCTGGCTGGCCGATCGCGCCGGACAGAAGGCGCGGGATTTGGGTTCGCTGCACTGGGCGGACGCCATTTCGGTGGGGCTGGCTCAGGCGTTGGCGATCGTGCCGGGCTGTTCGCGCAGCGGAATCACCATTTCGGCGGGCCTGTTTCGCAACATGAGCCGTGAGGCGGCCGCCCGGTTCGGCTTCCTGCTCTCGGCACCGGCCATCGGCGGGGCGGTGGCTAAAACCCTGTGGGACATGCACAAGCATCACGAGTTGCACGCCCTGGCAACCGCGCCTTTCGCGGTGGGGGTGGTGGTAAGCGCCATCACCGGGTGCATCGTGATCGCGTGGTTTCTGCATTATTTGCGGCACAGCAGCTTGCGTTTGTTCGTGTACTACCGGGTGATATTTGGCATAATAGTGCTTGCTCTGGCTTTCATCCGCCGGCCAGCGTGATGAAGCTCTTATCCCCGACTCCACATAAGCGGCTGAACGAAGCCGCCGGGTTGCTGTTTTTGTCTCTGGGCTTGGTGATGCTGCTGAGCCTGGTCTCATACCATACCCAGGACCCCTCGTGGAATACCGCCGCCGAGACGCGCCCTCTCAACCTCGTCGGTTACCCCGGTTCCTATCTTTCCGACCTGTTTCTGCAAGTTTTCGGCGCGGCCGCGCTGCTGTTTCCCATCCTGACGTTCGCGCTGGCCTGGCGTTGGATACGCTCCGAAACGATTGACGCCGGGGCGGCCAAGGTGCTCGGCGCGCTGCTATTGACGCTGGGTGCCTGCGCGGGCCTCTCGTTCATGCCGCTGCGGATTTTCGGCGGGGCCATACGGATCGGCGGGACGCTGGGCTTCGTCATGGCGAACTATCTGCTCGATTCGCTGAACCTGGCGGGCGCGCTGCTGGCCACCGCCACGGCCCTCGTCGTCTCGGTGTATCTGGTTTCGACCTTCACCATCGCGAAAGCCGGCGAGTGGTTCGCCGGGCCTGTGGGCTGGATCGAGCGCAAGCGCGAGGGCTGGGGCGCGTGGCGCGAGCGCATGCACGAGCGCTCCGTCGCCAAGGCCGAACGCCTGGCGGAAAAGCGGCGCTCGCGCGGTCGGGAGAAGCGCAAAGAGAAGACCGCGGCAGTTGAGCCGGCTGAGGCGCCAGGACCAGTCGAGGCGGCCGCGGATACGCCGCCGTGGGAAGTGGAGCCGGCGCCCGAAACCGAAGCTGAAGAAGCCGCCATCGACGAGATTCCGATCTGCCCCATAGAAGACCAGGTTTTCGCCGCGCCCGCGCCCGCCGCTTCGCCTATTTCCGCGCCCACGCCGGCCCTGGCTGCTCCGACTGCGCCTCCGGGCGATCCCCGTCCGTTCCTCTTCACGCTGCCGGCGACTGATCTGCTCAACGACATCCCGGCGCGCAATCCTTACGACGAGCAGGAACTCAAGGACACCGCCGGCCGCATCAAATCGAAGTTCGAAGAGTTCGGCGTGCTGGGCAACGTGGTGCAGATCAACCCCGGCCCTGTGGTGACTACCTTTGAGTTCAAGCCCGAGGCGGGCATCAAGTACAGCCGCATCATCGCGCTGACCGAAGACCTGTGCCTGGGCCTGCAGGCCGAATCGATTCTCATCGAGCGCATCCCCGGCAAACCCACGGTGGGGATCGAAGTGCCCAACACGCGCCGCGAGCTGATCGCGCTGCGCCAGATGCTCGAATCGGACGAGTTCGCGCAATCGCATTCGCGCATGACCATCCCGCTTGGCAAGGACATCAACGGCCGCATCCGCATGGCCGCGCTCGATGCCATGCCGCACCTGCTCATCGCCGGCTCGACCGGCTCGGGCAAGAGCGTGATGATCAACTCCATGATCATGTCGATTCTCTACAAATCGACGCCCGATGAGGTGCGGCTGATCATGGTGGATCCCAAGCGCCTGGAACTGGGGCTTTACGAGGGTATCCCGCACCTGCTCACGCCGGTCATCACGGATCCCAAGAAGGCCACCAACGCACTGCGCAACGCGGTGCTGGAGATGGAGCGCCGCCTGCGCCTGCTGGCCGAGTACGGCGTGCGCAACATCGAGCAGTTCAACAAGAAGATCCGCAAGCTGCAGGAAGAGCCGCGCAACCTGTTCGCCGAAGATGGCGAGACGCAGGAAGATCTCAAATCGCTGCCCTATATTCTGATTCTGATCGACGAGTTAGCCGACCTGATGATGATCGAGGGCCGCAACGTGGAAGAGAGCGTCACGCGCCTGGCGCAGATGGCGCGCGCGGTGGGCATGCACCTGGTGCTGGCGACGCAGCGGCCCAGCGTGGACGTGATCACCGGGCTGATCAAGGCCAACTTCCCGGCGCGCCTGAGCTTCCGCGTGGCCACGCGCGTGGATTCGCGAACCATTCTGGACGTGATGGGGGCCGAGCACTTGCTGGGCAAGGGCGACATGCTCTTCCTGCCGCCCGGCTCCTCGCGCTTGACGCGCCTGCACGGCGCCTTCGTGACGGAGAACGAGATCAACCGCGTAGTGGAGTTCTGGAAGGAACAAGCCTCGCCGGAGTACGATCAATCCTACCTAATCGCGCCCCCCGCCGAGGACGAGGAAGCCGCCGCCGAAGGCGACGCTCCGGGCGCCGACCAGGACCCCATGTACGAAGAGGCCGTGCGCCTGGTCTTGCAGATGGGCAAGGCCTCGACTTCGACCTTGCAGCGCCACCTGCGCCTGGGCTACGGCCGCGCCGCGCGCATCCTGGACATGATGCAGCGCGACGGCATCATCGGCCCGCCCGACGGCAGTAAGCCGCGCGAAGTACTGAAGCGGCCCGACTGGCTGAGGGAAGTAGAGAACCAGTCGCGGTGACGGCACGCGGCCAGGAACGGACGCGTAGAAGGCACACCGGATTGCCGCGCGCGAGAACCCCCGCGGTTCACTTCTTCGCGCTTGGATACGATCTCACCTGTTCCCGGGAGAGGATGCGGTCGAGGTGGTGCTGCATGTGCTGGATGTAATCGTCTACTACGAACTCCAGTGAGGCGGGCAGCGATTCGCCGATCCGGCACTGCGCCGTCCACTGCTCTTCCGGGATGCGAGAAACAAGCGGGGCCAGCGCGATATTCAGCGCTTTCCATAGATCCACGAGTTCGGCCCACTGCACCTGGCCGTAGCCACCGAGTTCCACCCACCCGCCGGAATCGTAGGACGGCCCTTCGAACCGGCCATCCAGGGCCGCTCTAACGAATCGTACGCGATTGTTGATGGCGGAATCGACGAGGTGGCCGAGTTCCTGCTTCTTCGACCAGCGTTTCTCGCCCGGGCTAGCGTCGGCAGACGAGTCGGTTATGGCCCGCAGAAGCGGTTCTTCATGTGCGACGGTACGTCGCAAACGTTCGGCAAAGTCGTGCATGCCCTATTTTCGTATAGCCGCCAGACGATCGCGTTGCTCGCCGAACGCCGCAAGTCCTCAGAGTCTACGGTACTTACAGACGCGTCCGCCAATGAGGGCGTGTCCGGCTGTTTCGGCCAGCAACTCGAGTCTCTCCGGATGGAGGCTTTCCAGAAGTTAAGGCTTGGCAAACGGGACTCGTCGAGTTCAGTCCCTCGGATCTTCCCCATGCTAGTGTGTAAGCAGAGGTCTCCGGATGCGCTTTGGGGTGGTGCTGACCCTTACATCCTTGCTGGCGGCGCAAACACCGGGTGACAGTCCGCCGCTGATGCGCGGGGTGCTGCTCGAACGGGACGCCCAGACCGATACCGGCGAATTCAGCGTGCGCGCCGGCGGTAACCACGTCTTGCGTTACCGGTTCGATACCAAAACCTATGTCGAGCGCGAAAGTCAGTCGATCGACGTGTCCCGCCTGCGTCCCGGTGAGAAGGTCGAGGTGGTCTCGGACGCGCTCCCTGGCCTCGTTTTGCGCTATGCCCGCTCTATCCACGTGGTGGAAGATCCGCCACCGCCGCGCGCGCTCGGCCAGACCCGCCTGCGCACTCGCGACTCGGCCGATCGCAGTCTGCTCGATCAAAATCCGCTCGCAGATCCGCTTGAAGCCGGCCTGTCCGCGGGCAACCTCACCTACTCCGGCGTCGTCGCGCACCTGAGCGGCGACCGCCTGGTGCTGCACACGCGCGACGGCGATCGGACCATCCAATTGCGGCCGGAAACTCAGTACTTGGAAAACGGCGATTTGGTCGGAGCGGCCGCCCTGAAGACCAACATGCGCGTATCGGTGCGCGCGGCCAAAGACCTCTACGACCAGCTCGTGGGCTACCAGATAATCTGGGGACAGATACTCGATCCGGCCGGCCGGTAACGCTGCGATGAACACGCCGGCGCCAGCAAAATAACGATCCATTAGCGGCACCGCGCCGCGCGGCCCATTACAATGGTCTTTACCGCTAATGCGACGCGTAATCACCGCACAGGACGTGCCGGCCAGTGGCCAACTGCGAATTCCCATGGGGACTCTGGTTACCCCCTCGGCGCGAGAGGTGGCGGAGGATCGCGGCGTAAGCATCCTCGAGCTGCCCGAGGACCAGATTTCGGGCTTGGCGCCGCCGGAGAAGACCGTCGCGCTGGGCGCCGATAACTGCGGTCTCGCCATGAAGGAAGCGCTCAAGCCGGTGCTCGAAAGCCTGGGCCTCGAAGCCCGCGACGTGGGCGTTTACGACGATAGCAAACCCGCCGATTACCCTGACATCGCGCTCAAGGTGGCCGAGTTGGTGGCTTCCGGCGCGGCGCGCCGCGGCGTGATCGTGGACGCGGCCGGGATCGGCTCGGCCATAGCGGCCAACAAGGTACCGGGCATACGGGCAGGCCTCTGCTATGACCGCTCTTCGGCCCGCCATAGCCGCGAAGACAGCGATTGCAATGTGCTGGCGCTGGGTGGCCGGCTCCTGACCGAGACCCAGGCGGAAGACGTACTGCGAACCTGGATCGCGACACCCTTCGCCACCGGACCGCAGCAGGAGCGCATCGATAAGATCGCCGCCATCGAACGCCAGTATCTAAAAAAAAAGGAAAACTCGTGACGCAAGCGCAACTCCACCGGCCGGTCGCGGCCATGATCGACCACACCATTCTGAAGGCCGATGCCACCCGCGAAGAGGTGGTCCAAATCTGCCGCGAGGCCCGTCAGTACGGCTTCGCCTGCGTGTGCGTCAATTCGTATTGGGTGCCGCTGGTGCGCGCGGAGCTGGCCGGTTCGCCGGTGAAGGTCTGCACGGTGGTAGGTTTTCCTTTGGGAGCCACCAGCACGGCGGCCAAGGTGGCGGAAGCGGAAGTGGCGCTGCGCGTGGGCGCGCAGGAGATCGACATGGTGATCAACGTAGGCGCGCTGCGCTCGGGCGATCGCGATGCGGTGCGCGTGGATATCCGGCAGGTGGCCGAGGTGGCGCACGAGGCCGGCGCCATCCTGAAGGCCATCATCGAAACGGCCCTGTTGAGCGACACGCAGAAAGCCGAGGCCTGCACGCTGGCCCAGCAGGCGGGCGCGGATTTCGTCAAGACCTCCACCGGCTTCAGTACCGCCGGCGCCACCGCGAAGGATGTGGCGCTGATGCGCGCCGTGGTGGGGCCGGAGATGGGCATCAAGGCGGCCGGCGGCATTCGCACGCTTGCGGATGTTGAGGCCATGGTCGCGGCGGGCGCCACCCGCATCGGCTGCAGCGCGGGCGTGAAGATCGTCCAGGCAGCGCGTGTGGCCTGAGGCGCGCGGCCCAATGAGTGCCATGCAGGCCAGCCGAAAAGCCGCGGTGCGATTCCGGGAGCGCTCCGAGCTGCTGGATTTTCTGCTCGAGGTTTCCGCCGGCACCACCGGCACGCTCGATCTGGACCGCCTGTTGGCTAACGTCGCGGAGATCATCCAGAAAGTCCTCCCATACGATCTCTTCGCCATCCTCTTGTATCACGAGAAGCGCAAGGATCTGCACATACGGTACGCCGTGGGCCATCGCGAGGAAGTGGTCAGCAATCTGAGCGTGGCCCTTGGCGAAGGGATCACCGGCGCGGCGGCGGCGTTGCATGAGGCGGTGCTGGTGGGCGACGTGCGCAACGACTCCCGCTACCTGAGCACCGTAGACGCCGTGCGCACCGAGCTGGCTGCGCCCATGACCGCCCGCGGCAAGCTGGTGGGCGTGATCGACCTGCAATCCACGCGCGTGAACGCCTACACGGAATACGACCGCGCGCTGCTGCGGCTCATCGCCTCGCGGGTGAGCATTGCCATCGATAACGCGCGCCTCTACCGCCGCGTCGATCGCCAGAATCGCACGCTGAAAACGCTGGCCAACATCTCGCGCGAGTTCACCTCCATCCTGGATCTGAACGAGCTGCTGGGCAAAATCGCCGCCACCATGCGGGAGCTGATCAATTACGACGCCTTCAGCATCCTGCTGGTGGATGAGCAGGCTAGGGCCCTGAGGCACCGTTTCAGCATGCGCTACGACGAGCGCGTGAACATCGACAACGTGCCGCTCGGCAAGGGACTCACCGGCGCGGCGGCTGAATCGCGCCAGGTGGTGCACGTGCACGATACCAGGAAGGACCCGCGCTACATCGCCTCGCATCCTGATATACGCGCCGAAGTGGCCGTCCCGCTGATCGCGCACGACCGCGTAATCGGTGTGATGGACCTGGAGAGCAACCGCGTCGGCTATTTCACCGACGATCACGTACGCACCCTCACGCTGCTGGCGCCCCAGGTGGCCAGCAGCGTGGAAAACGCGCGGCTCTACGAGGAAGTGGCCATGCGCGAACGCCGCATGGATGAGGACTTGCAGGCCGCCCGGGAGCTGCAACGCGTGCTGCTGCCGGACGCCGAGCCGGAGATCGAGGGCCTCGAAGCGGCCGTGCGTCTGCGGCCCGCCCGCGAGATCAGCGGCGACATCTACGATATCTTCGAGCACAAGGACCGTCAGACCGTGATCGCCTTCGGGGACGTGAGTGGCAAGGGCGCCGCCGCGGCGCTCTACGGAGGGCTGATCAGCGGCCTGCTGCGCACGCTGGCGCCGCGCCGCCGGCGTCCCGCTGAACTGCTCAAGGTTCTGAACGAGGTACTGGTGGAGCGCAAGGTGGAGGCTCGCTACGCCACCTTATGCGTGCTGCTGTGGGACCCCGCCGCGCGGCAGTTCGTCATAGCCAACGCCGGGGCGCTGCCGCCCATGATCTGCCGCAACGGCGAGATTCTGAACATCCGCGCCGAAGGCGTGCCGGTGGGGCTGCTGGAATCGCGCGAATACGAGGAGACGGCCTTCCAGGCGCAGGTCGGAGACTCGATCGTGCTCTACTCGGACGGCATCACCGATCACCTGAACGCCGAGGGAGCCGAATTCGGCCGCGGACGGCTGGCCCAGGTGGTGCGCGCCAACTGCCACCGCACCCCCAGAGATCTGATCGCCGCGCTGTTTCGCGAGCTGGATAAGTTCTGTACCACGCCTTACGACGATCAGACGGTCTTCGCGCTGCGTGTGAAGTAGCCGCCGGCGGCTACTCAAAAATGGAAAGCCAGCGTTCCGGTCACCGCGCGCGGTGTAACAAAGTGCGTTCCGCTGAATGTCGAAAGAAAGTTATAAAGCGCCACTTTGTTCGTCAGATTGACCACATCGACGCGGGCGCTCCACTTATACCGGTCGCCGTGGAAGAGGTTATCGTGTCCCACCGCGATATCGAAGAGGCTGCGTGGTTGAATACGCTGTGGGTTGTGATCGTCGTTCTCCGTCCCCGGCGCCGGCACCTTGACGTAGATAGATCCGAGCCCCGCCGCGCCGCACGTGGCCAGAGCAGGCCCCAACGGATTCGGAGCCGCCAGCTTGCCGTTGCATGTCAGCCCCGATTGAAACTCCTGATCGGCAGTCAGGGGTTGGCCCGTAATCGTGTTCACCAGGGCCACTTGGCCGCTGGGGATATCCGCCCCTCCGCCATCCGCGATGGGCGTCGATGGAAAGCATGTGGCGGTAGGGCCGACACAGGGGACCGCGCCGGCCACCAGCCCGCTGTCATATCTCCAGTTGAACGCCAGCCATGGCGCACGCTGCGACGGCTGATATTGCATGTGGGCAGTGCTGTTAAATACTTCGTCGTGGTCGATTCGGAAGACGCCGACAGCCGGAGGGATGATAGGCAGCCCCGCGACCTGTGGCAGGAAAAAGCGGGCGGCTACACTGGACATCACCACCTGGGCCGAAAGGCCGTGGAACTTTGGCATACTTGCGCGGAGCGTCCAACCCGGGATCTTGGAACTGCTCCACTCGATCGGAAAGTAGATGGGCGTGGCCCCCACGATACCGAAGTCAAACGAATTGTGCGTGTACTTCCAGATGTATTCGCCATCCAACACCAGGTAGCGCCCGAGCGCTTGTTCGAAGCCGGCATGAAATTCGTTGCGCCAGCCTGGAGTAATCGGCCCCAAACCACATGGAACGCCGGGCGGCGGCACCAGTATCGCCAGGAAGGGTACGTTGCACCCTGTGCTGGCAATGACTAGGTTCTCATTAAACGGAGTTTCCAAGGTGCGCGCATAAGAAATACGCAGCACGGTGCTGCTGGGCTTGACCTTGTAAGCGATCCCCACGCGTGGCTCTGCCTGAGTAGCGGCTGAAAGGCCATTGTACACATCGCCGCGAATTCCGAGGTTGAAGGTCCAATTCCCCGCGGTAATCGTGTCCTGAAGATAGAGCGCAAGCTCTTTCACGTCTGCGTGACCGTGGAATGCGAACGAAGTGCCACCCTCGGTGAGGTCGTATGGCGCCAGGATAGCGCATGGAGTGCCCGGCAGGGGATTGCCGTTCGCGTTCTGGCAGTTGAGCGCCGGAACGACTCCCGGATCGACGATGCCGATATTGTCGCCTTCGGTCACAAATGTATGTTCATACTCTACCCCGACCTTCAGATTGTGGATGCCCTTGATATAAGACACATTGGCCCGCCCCCCAACGTTGAGCAGCCTTCGTGACTGCGTGACAGTCTCACTCTGTAGATCCGGCGAATAGTCGTTAAACGGGTTGGTGCTCGGGTAGAAATTGTACTGATCCAGCCGATAAAACGCCCCGAATGTGAGTACCGCGGCGGAGTTGAGAAGATGCGTCCAGGACGGAGCGATGTTAAAGGTCTTGATTTGCGAGCGCTGATCCGCCGAGCCTAGAGGATCGCCCGTTATCGGATTGGTGAGGCCGGGATGGTACTCCTGATCGTATGAATTCGGATTCTGGAACCAGGAGCGCGTGAAGTTCAGGTTCAGGTGCACGGTGTCATCCTGCGAGAACTGGCTATCGATCCGGTCGAACAAGTTCTCTTCGTTCCCCTTGGCGTGCATGACAGTGAACTCCGGCGGATCGAGGAATCGGCCGGTGTCCAGCACGTTCGCGGAAATGAAGTTGCCCCAGGTCTTGCCGCCATAGGCAAGGTTGAAGCCCCCGTTCGAGGTCCCAAATGTTCCGTAGGAAGCTGTGACTTCGCCATGAGGAGTGGTTACGCCCTGGCCGGACCGGGTCGTGACGTTGATCACAAGGCTCGTCTTGTCTCCGTATTCGGCGGGCGGGGCGCCTTGGATGACTTCCATTGATTCCACTGAGTCCAGCGGAATCTGGTTTGAGAAGACTTTGCTCTGCTGGTCGGTGATGGGCTGTCCGTCCACGGAGAATGAGTTTTCCGCGTGATCGCCCAGTCCGTGGAAAAGCCCGTTGGAATCCGCCGCAACCCCGGGCGCGGCAAGCGTGACCAGCGAACTCAGGGAGGAAGACGTGCTTTCGAGAGGCATCTTGTCGAACAATTGCCGATCCACGTCGGTGTGGTCGGTCGAACTGGTCTCGAGAAGATCCCCCGCGGCTACAACAGTCACTTCGCTGGTGGCCGCTCCGATTTTGAGACTGATCTTCGCCTCAAACGGTACTGCCGAGCGCACGTCGACATCTTGCGTGAACGGTTGAAAGCCCCGCGCCGTCACCGTAAGGTGATAAGGATTGTACGGAATATTGTCGACTTCAAACCTTCCCTGGCTGTCCGTCAAAAGACTCCGGGAAAAGTGCGAGACGGGGTTCTGAATGTCGACGGCAGCTCCCTGAACTGCGGCTCCCGAGGGGTCCAGAACCGATCCTCGCAACGTTCCGGCATTCCCGGCTTGGCCGTATGCCGCTGCTGCAAGCACCAACGGCAATAAGCTACCCACACATACAGCGCGCGTGCTCTCCATAGGTTTCAGTATTTCGGGCCGTACCGATTACTGTCTACCTTATTCTCACAAACGGCCGCATTCATAGTGAATGCGGCCTCAAAACAGAGGTGAGCGGGCGAGTCCACAAAAGGCCGATTGCCGATTAGTAACGTGACGTATCTTATCTCACGATCTTCTGAGGGTTGCTTTTTGACTGTTGAGACAACCTTAGTCAACCCACCCGCAAATCTAAGTAGGCCGCCCACGTTCCGGTACTCGCCGCTCGTGAGAATATCCAAGTGTTTGTTGCACTCGATGGGTATGATCTTGTGTAGCCTGGTTACTGCGTGAATGGAGGTGGACTATGGGTGTCGCCGCGAATCCGATCGGTCGAGTGCCGGCCGACGTCCGGTCCTCTCGCGAGCCGGAAGACACACGCGGCAGTATCAGCCGCATGGACATCATCCGGCTCACAGGTGTGGGGATCACCGCCGCCGCGAGCTGGGCCGGAGTTACACCGCTCATCGACGGCGTCGACGTTCTGGCCGTGGCGATTGTGGCTGCGGGAGGATTCTCGGTATTCCGGGAAGCCTTCGAAAACCTGCTATCCCGCCGCATGACCATGGAGCTGTCCATGACCCTCGCTCTGGCGGCGGCTGTGGCTATCCGCGAGTTCTCCACTGCACTGTTTATCCTGTTCTTTGTTTTGGGGGCCGAAATCCTGGAGCACATGACCGTCGAGCGCGGGAGAAGAGCCATAAGAAATCTGGTGGACCTTCTTCCCAAAACGGCGCTGGTCCGGCGCGGTGAATCCGTGCAGGAACTAGCCATCGCCGAATTGCGGCCCGGAGAGGTGGTGGTGATCCGGCCTGGGGCCGAAATCCCAGTCGATGGCGTGGTGACCCTCGGCCATTCCACCGTCGATCAGTCCACCATCACCGGTGAATCTATACCCGCTGAAAAGGTGCCGGGGGCGGGCGTATTTGCCGGTACCGTCAATCAATCGGGCATGCTCGAGGTGGTTACCGAGCGCTTGGGTGCCGACACGGTTTTTGGCAGGATTATCGACGCGGTGGAGAAAGCCGAGCAGTCGCGCGCTCCCATTCAGAAACTCGCCGACCGCATGGCCGCATGGCTGGTGTACGTCGCCCTGGCGGCGGCCCTCGTAACCTTTGTGCTGACGCACAATGTGCGCGCGACCATTGCCGTGGTGATCGTCGCCGGCGCCTGCGGCATCGCCGCTGGCACGCCGCTGGCCATCCTGGGCGCCATCGGGCGGGCCGCTCGTGGGGGAGCCGTGGTGAAGGGCGGAAGATACATGGAAGCCCTGGGCGTCGTCGATACCCTCGTGCTCGACAAGACCGGTACCCTGACTTTCGGGGAACCTTATGTCGTGGATGTCATCGCCCGCCCAGACGTGGACCCGCGCCAGGTGGTCGAGATAGCGGCCATCGCCGAACGGCCCTCGGAGCATCCACTGGGACGAGCTATCCTCAAGCGATTCGCCCATCTGGGACTGCCTGTGCAAGAGCCGGAAGAGTTCGAATACCTGCCCGGTCAAGGCATCCGCTGCACGTGGAAAGGTCACCAGATTCTGGTCGGCAACCTGGCGCTGATGAGCCGCCTGGAGGACCTCGATTCCCAGCTCCGCACCCTGCCTAGCGATGCCGGCAACGTTCTGGTGGCGTACCGCGGCCGGCTTATCGGCGCATTGAGGATCGAAGACGTACTTCGGCCGGAAGCCGTGCAAGCCGTCTCACGCATCCGCGAAATGGGCTTGCACATCTTGCTGCTGACAGGAGATCGCCGCGAAATAGCGGAAGACATCGCCCGCCAGTTAGGCGTCCGGGAAGTCGGCGCCGAACTACTGCCCGAACAAAAGCTGCGGCGCGTGGAAGAGCTAATGGCCTCGGGGAAAAGAGTTGCCATGGTGGGCGATGGCATCAACGACGCCCCTGCGCTCTCCAGGGCCACCGTCGGCGTTGCCATGGGATCGGGCACCGACCTGGCGCGGCAGACCGCCAGCGTTCTGTTACTGGGCAATCATTTCGGCGATCTGGCCGATCTCCTCGATACCGCGCGGCGCTGCCGGCGCATCATCCTTTTCAACTTCGGCGGGACTCTGGCGGTGGATGCCGTGGGCGTGGTTCTCGCGGCGGCGGGCCTCCTCAGCCCGCTGCTGGCGGCCGTTATACACGTCTCCTCCGAAATGGCCTTCATCCTGAATTCCGCGCGGCTTGTGCCAAGTCTGCGCGGAGAGCCGGCGCCGCGCGCTTAGATCCCGCCGATCAGAACACGAATCCCACGCGCGCCACCAGCGTGCGCGGCTGCAAGAAATGTGTACCGCTGAACGTTGAGAGGAAGTTATAGAGCGCCACCTTGTCGGCCAGGTTGGCGACGCTGATCGAGGCCGTGATTCGCTCGCGTTTCTCGGTGTGGAGCAGGTTGTCCGTGCCAACGCCCATGTCGAACACGTTGCGCGGCTTGACGCGATCGGGATTGTGATCGTCGTTCTCCGTCCCGGTCTGCGGCAAAGTCAGCAGCGTGGAGGTGCCCACACCGTTGCAACTGGTGATCGGGGCTGCAAACGTTGCGTACACGCCATTGCATGCGAAGCCGATGCTGGTCTGCTGCGCGGCGGTGAGATCCAAAGCGGCGG
>Ga0181517_10003395_pt1 | contig 15212 bp, 11 predicted proteins | sample PEATcosm2014_Bin_31_FD_119748 | JGI IMG/M metagenome (GOLD analysis project Ga0181517, IMG submission 119748) | Peatland microbial communities from MTU Mesocosm Facility, Houghton, MI, USA - PEATcosm2014_Bin01_30_metaG | ecosystem: Environmental > Terrestrial > Soil > Wetlands > Peat | place... | reverse complement strand
CGCAGTATCGAAGAGAAGCCGGAGTGTGCAGACTATCTGTGTTACGCCCCCGATGGGAAAGACACGATGGAAGCATTGGTCCGCGTGGCTGGCGAACGCTGGAAGATCGAACAGTGCTTTGCGACCGCGAAGGGGGAATGCGGGCTGGATCACTACGAAGAGCGCCACTGGCAGGGTTGGTATCGGCATATCACGCTGTCCATGTTTGCCCATGCAGTGTTATTCGTGTTGCGCGCACGTAAAAAAAAACTCTCGAAGCGCAGGTGCGGCTCAGCGTACCCGAACTGCGCCACCTGCTCAAAGGAATGCTGTGGCGCGGATGGCACGGCGTTGAAAATCTGCTGCATTGGTCCGAGTGGCGAAGACGACATCAATTCCGAGCCATGTCCTGCCGCTATCGAAAGCGCGGTTCAACGCTGCCAGCGCTCTATCTACAACTGTAGTACTAGCGGCCATCGACGCAGAGGCTGTGGACGACGTAGGAACCAGAATCTGGCAGAAGTTCGTCTTTCTTACGGCGTTCTCCGGCGTCACCTCGGCCACGCGCCAGCCGATCGGACCCCTCCTCGCCAATATCCAGGCCCGGGCGCTTCTACTGGATCTCATGCGAGAGGTGGTCTCGCTCGGCAGGGCCATCGGTGTGAGTCTTGAAGAGGACTATGCCGAAGATAGTCTCCAGTTCTGTCGCACCCTACCATCGGCCATAGCCTCTTCCATGCACAACGATCTCGAACGCGGAACGCGACTCGAACTCGACTGGCTGAGCGGGTGGATCCAGGAGAAGGTCGCGTCGATGAGGGTGATTACACCGATGGATCGCGCCATCGCTCGCGTGCTTTCCGTTTATTCTGAAGGTGGGCCGTAGTGACTGAGTGGAGAATGGCGAATTCGAATCGTCAGCCTTGTTCCCTCCATTACCGAAGCGATTTGTATGCTTGGGCTGGAAGACTCCCTTGTGGGAATCACGGATTACTGCTTGTATCCTGAACCCATCGTCAACGAAAAGAATCGCGTAGGCGGCACCAAGAACCCGCGCCTGCGCGAAGTGATCGAAGCACGACCCGATTTAGTCATCGTGAATACGGATGAGAACCGGCGGCAGACCTTTGACCAACTGCAGGCAGCCGGGTTAAACCTGCTCGTCACACAGACAGATTCTCTCGATGAAGTGGAGCAGACGTGGACGCGCCTCGGCGAAGCGACCGGAACCGTTCCAGCTGCCCTGCAACATCGTGAAGCCATCGCAGCCGCTCGCGCGCACAATCGCGAGGCTCTGCGAGGTGTCGAACATCTTCCGGCTCTGGTGGTCATTTGGAGAACCCCCTGGATGGCAAGCGGTCACGGAACCTACATGGAATCGGTACTTAGCGAGTGCGGCTTCAGAAATGTCATGGAGTCGACGGATAGTAAGTGGATTCGTATCGCACTTCGCGGCGATGACAAGGGTGATCGAGTGGCGTGGGATGTTCTGCGGAGCCACTGCGGTGTTGTGCTGCTTCCGAGCGAGCCGTATCGCTTCGAGGAACCGGATCGGGATCAGTTCACCGCGTTGGGCATCGCGCGCGACCGCGTCCGCCTTGTCGACGGGGTGCTGCTCTCATGGTGGCTCTCGCGTACGGTCGAAGCACTGAGGTCCTTCAGGATGCTACGTTTCGTGCTCGCCGGACGGGAAAGCTGAGGACCGACGCGAGACGACGGCGAACGCTCGAACATGGAAATAGGGAGGCCGGGGCAGCGCGAAGCTGCCCCAGATTACCGACCGATCTGGTTCAGCACGTCTTCCGCAGTCGTGCGGTCCCCGTGCGCATGACTGATCTTCTCGAACTTGATCGTTCGGTGATTGTCGAGGATGAAGGTGGACGGGTACGCCGTTTCATGCGGCGCGTCCCAGCGCAGCCCATAGAGGTTGGTCACTTTGTAGTCAGGATCGACGACCAACTGAATATTGGCCGGCAAATCTGCCTCTTGGGTCAGAAACTCCTTGGCATGGTCACCGAGAGCGGCAGGCGGTCCTGGATAAACGAACAGAACCCGGACCATTTTCGCCGCGAAATCGGAGCTGTGCTCCGCGAAATCATGCACCTGCCTGACGCAATAGGGGCACTGATACCCAGGGAAGCCGCGCAGGAACACCAACACCGTGGTGCCTTTTGAGGTGTCGCTATCGAGGCTCACGGAAGAGCCTGTGGGTGTGAGAAGTGTAAAGTTTGGCGCTTTGCCACCGGTCGCCAGAGTCTGCGCATTCGCGGTGCTAACCGTCAGCACCAAAGCCAGAATTGGAATCAACCGGAGAAGATGTGAGGACAGGCGGGTGAACTGGCAAGGAATTTGCTTGGGAATACGTGTCATGTAAGGCTGCTCCTGCTTTCGAAACTTGTTCAGATGAGCTACATACGGTATGACCGCGACGCGGCGTAAAAGTTACAACCTCACTCATGGGCGGATAGCTAGGGTCTCGGCCCAACAGGCCTGTAACTTTTTATGCAGTCAGGGACTCAGATAGACGCCTCTTTCTTTGCAGTGGATGGGAACAGGCTATTTCCCGTTGCCGGAGCCGTTTGGATGAAGTCCTTTCGCAGAGTTTTGTTCATCGCTGCAAGCGCGCTGCTGTGGGTACTGCTGCAAGGTGTGTCCCTGGCGCAGCTCCGCGAAATCGGCGACGGCTCGGCCGGGCCGATAAAAGCCGAACATGTGACGGCTGAACTGGTCTCGGCGGCATCGTTCCTAGCGCCGGGCGGTTCAGCCCGGGCAGGGCTTGTACTGCATCTCGACCCGGGCTGGCACGTCTACTGGGTGGATGCCGGCGACTCCGGCGAGGCGCCCAGTGTGGCATGGATGCTGCCCTCCGGCGTCTCGGCTGGGCCGATGCAGTTTGCAGCTCCGAAGCGGCTGCCGCTGGGCCCGCTGATGGATTACGGCTATGAGGGAATCGCCGTGTTTCCATTCGATCTGCGCGCCGCCGACACCGCGCAAAAGCAGATTGCGCTGGCGAAGACGACCGCGCGTGTTCGATGGCTTGTCTGCCGGGCAAAGCATATCTGGGGCTCACGCTTCCCCCGCAGGCAGGCGTAGGCGCCGCGTCCTTGATCGCCGATGCAATCGCGCGCGAGCCCGTCACCTTACCGGCCGGTTACGCGGTACACATCTCCAGTACACGCGATCGCCTAATCCTCGCGATCGACAGCGGCAAGCCGGAGCAAGCTGCAAGCTTCTTCCCATTCGATGAATTCGCGCTCCGTAACGCCGCCGAGCAGCGGGTGACAAGCTTGGCCGATGGCATCCAACTGGAACTGGAGCGCGCCGACGCATCGGATCAGTTACCGGCGCGGTTACGTGGCGTGGTAGAGTTCAACGACGGCCGCGCGTTCGCAATAGACGCTCCCGTATTCGCCGCCTCGGCAGCTTCGACGCGGACAAGTTCCGAGGACATCGGTTTTGCCGGGGCAATCCTGCTGGCGTTTGTGGGCGGATCTATTCTGAATCTGATGCCCTGCGTCTTTCCGGTGCTCTTTCTCAAAGCTCTGTCGCTGACGGCGAGCACAGGGGAAGAGCCCAGGGCGAGGATGCGGCACGGTTTGGCCTACACCGTCGGCATTCTCGCGTCTTTCTGGGCCATTCTCGGTGCTCTGTTAATTCTGCGGGCAGGCGGCCATCAGTTAGGCTGGGGGTTCCAGTTGCAGTCGCCGGCGTTTGTGGCCGGGATGGCTTCGCTGCTCTTCTTTATGGCGCTTTCGATGGCCGGGCAGTTCGATCTGGGCCTGAGCTTTACAGGTAAGGGAGATTCGCTCACGCGCAAGAGCGGCTTTGCCGGCAGCTTCTTTACCGGCATGCCTGCCACCGTGGTAGCAACGCCGTGTACCGCTCCGCTCATGGGCGCGGCGATCGGATTCGCGCTGTCGCAGTCGGTGCTGTCGGCGTTCTCAATCTTTACGTCGCTGGCGATGGGGCTCGCGCTGCCGTATCTGTTGTTCACGCTGCAGCCGTTGTGGGCAAAGCGGATCCCGCGCCCCGGTCGCTGGATGGAATTGCTGAAGCAATTTACCTCAGTCCCGCTCTTCCTCACCGTGATCTGGCTGGTTTGGGTCTATGGCCGCTTATACGGATCTGCGGCCGGTGATGGCGTGGACCACATCGCTCGCCTCTTGATAGGGCTCCTGTTGCTGGCCACCGCCGGATGGTCGCTGGGCCACTGGCCCGCCCAGCGTGCCGGAGCCCTGACGGCTTTGGTGCTCATGGTTGCGTCATTGTTTGTGAGCCTGCGAATCCCTTCGTCCGATGCTCTGCAGTGGAACGCCTTTTCGCAGACGGCGCTGGAGCAGGCGCATGAAGCCGGGCGTCCCGTGTTTGTCGATTTCACTGCCGCGTGGTGCCTCTCGTGCCAGGTGAACGAGCGCGCCGTCCTGCGCGACAAGTCGGTAGAGCACGAGTTCGTCGCAGAGCACTACGTGCTGCTCCGTGCCGATTGGACGCGCTACGACCCCGCAATTACTCAGGAGCTGGCTTCGGTTGGGCGCAGCGGAGTGCCAACTTATGTCGTCTATCCGGCTGCCGCGAACTCCGGCGCAAAGGTGCTGCCTGAGCTTCTGAGCCGTGGCGTCGTGTTGCATGCGCTTTCTCATCCGTGATCATAGAAGTGCTCCCACGGTTGACAAAGGCGGCAACGAGTGGATGCGACCCTTGCGGTGGTTCGTGTTAAGTATCCGAAGTGTGGAAGTTAAGGAGCAATAAATGAGTCCCCGTTTCCCTATCAAGACCCCCGTCGCCCTCCCTGTCGTTCGGAGCTTGCTGACCCTGCTGGCGATTCCTTCACTCCTCATCGCTGTTGCGCATCCGCGCCCTGCCCCTGCCATGAACGCCTTGCACTCTGTCGTACTCGTGGAGTTATTTACCTCTGAAGGATGCTCAAGCTGTCCTCCGGCCGATGAGTTGCTGCAGCAGATCAACGGCCGCAGCACGCCCGAGGGACAGCTGATCGTGGGTATCAGCGAGCATGTGAGCTACTGGGACAGCCTCGGCTGGAAAGACCCATTTTCGTCCGAGTTCTATACCAATCGGCAGAGCGAATACAGCCAGCACTTCGGCCTCGGCAGCGTCTACACGCCGCAAATGGTCGTAAACGGCCGCGAACAGTTCGTCGGCGGCGACCGTCGCGCCCTTACCGCCGCGTTCTCAAGCGAGGCCTCACGCCGACAGATTCAACTGCACATCACAGCAGCGCAGGTTAAGGGCAACCAACTCACCTTCAGCTACTCTGCTGCCGATCTACCGCCGAAAAAGAAGCTGCAGCTCTTCGCGGTGCTGGTGGACGACAGCGTCCGATCCAGCGTCCATCGCGGCGAGAACTCCGGCCGCGAACTGTCGCATGTCTCTGTTGCGAGAGTTTTTGCTTCCATGGGTGCACTCCATCCGACGGAACAACAATCCCTCAGCCTATCGCTACCCACGTCTTTTAATGCGAAGGCCAGTACCGGCCACCATCTGATCCTGTTCGCGCAGCGATCAGGAGCGGGCGGGATTCTCGGCGTCGACACGCGGCCCATTTAGCTTCCGACGCCAGGTCTAAGCCCTCCGCCTTTCAGGCGGATAGCTTCCAGCAAACGTTCCGTGATTTTTCTGGCTCAGGTGGCGACGGTGGCCTTGGTGGCTGTCGGGAAGCAGATGGAGTTGAACGTGGCCAAATGCCAAACGCGAAGCGTTTCGTGCGGCTTCAGACGAACTAGCGACTTTCAGTCGCAACGGCAACCCACCACCTTTCAGGTGGTGGGTTGTTGAGCCAGCCCCAGTAAGCGGGACCGACACGATAAGCGCGTTAGCACCAGGTTTCTGGCGGTCAGTTTGCCGCTAGGGCCGGCGCCTCTCATGGGCCGGTTCCTTTATCCGGCATCAGACGCCCGAGCGGTCTGATCGAATGTTTACTGAGATCGAGCCTCACAGGTCTGCAAAAGTGTTCAGAAACAGTCGTGGCCGCGTTAATTGAAAACAGTCAGGCAATTTGCAGCTTTCGTCCAGCCATTGAGGAGGGCACGGCCTTCGACCATGACGCGCCATCTACCCCGCACTTTACTTGGCCGGGGATTGATGATGAGATCCAGCCCTTGGAAGGGCAGGTGTCACCTTTCGAATCTCTGAGGAGACCTTGGGAAATCCCTGGCGCAAGCCAACTTGCGCAATTCTAACCTGGAATATTGCGCATAACATACTGATATTAAGCGAGTTGCTGGAATGTGTCGAGGTTTCGGAGCATACGGTAGAAAATTATGTAAGGCGAACCTGACACTCGAACAGGACAGTACCCCCGCTTGGCACCTGTCCATTTCAAGGCTCCCCTTTTCCTCTCCCAGCGACGAAAATCTGCTTTTGAGAGCATTTTATGCGAGATAAGCTTTCTTTGAAAGCGACTCGTCTTGTGATACGCTCTCTTTCGGAGTAGAAATGCTATAAAAAGCTGCTTAACTAGGTTAATCTGCTTTTGAGGGATAAAATGCGCAGGAATGCACTCCTAGAAGCCCAGCCATATCCCGTGGAAAGAGCCCTTGGGAAGCTCGGAGGGAACCTCCGCACTGCGAGGTTGCGCAGGCACCTCACCATCAGCGAGGTTGCCGAAAAAATCGGCACAGGTCCGCGGGCAGTCAGTGATGCAGAGCGCGGCAAACCTTCCACCGGAGTTGCCGTTTATGCTGCGCTTCTCTGGGTCTATGACCTGCTCGGGGCTTTCGAGGATCTCGCCAACCCGCTAAAAGATGAACAGGGGCTCGCGCTGGCAAGTCGGCGCGACCGGGTCCGCGCGCGTAGAGGCCGAGGACTCGACAATGATTTCTAACCACCCTACCGAATGTTTTGTCTACATCACGCTCCCTGGCGCGCGCGCGGCGGTAACGGCCGGACGGTTCGTTCTGGAACAGACACCCAGTGGTGACGCTCTCGGGCGATTCATCTATGGCCGCTCCTATCTGGCCAACCCTGATGCGGTCGAAATCGACCCGATCGAACTGAAGCTGTCCGATCAGACTTATGAGACGGTGCGCCTGAATGGGGTTTTTGGCGCCCTTCGCGATGCCAGCCCAGATTCTTGGGGCCGGCGGGTTATTGAGAAACACTCCGGAATTGCCAAACTCGGTGAATTGGATTATCTCCTTGAATCTCCAGACGACCGAGCCGGAGCACTAGGTTTCGGAGAAAAGGTCTCTCCGCCTGCGCCTCTTCGCAAGTTTAATCAGACGCTCGACCTCGTCCGCCTTCAGGAGACTGCCGAAGCTCTTATCCGTGATGAGATTCCTGCCGACCCCAACGCTCCGCAGGTGCAGGATCTCCTCTTATTGGGCACATCCATGGGAGGAGCCCGCCCCAAGGCTGTGATACAGGACCAGGGCGAACTCTGGATTGCGAAATTCGCACGTCCGGACGACCGCTGGAACAACGAACGCGTGGAACATGCGATGCTGCAGCTTGCTCAGCGTTGCGGGATCACAACGGCGGAGAGCCGCATCGAGCCCATCGCCCGTAAGGATGCTTTGCTTGTGAAGCGCTTTGATCGACAAAGCACAGCGAATGGCTACACACGTACAAGAATGATCAGCGGTCTGACGGTGCTCCGCGCAGTTGATGCGGTATCGAACAGGGACCGCTGGTCATATATCCTTCTGGCCGAAGAGATGCGCCGCGTCGTCTGTGAACCGAAACAGGACACGCGCGAACTCTTCCGCCGAATCGTGTTCAACGCGCTGATCTCAAATATCGATGATCATCCAAGAAATCATGCGCTCATCGCTCCTGATCGTCAGTGGAGACTCTCTCCCGCCTACGATTTGACACCATCTCCCCAAGTCTGGCAGGACCATCGTGATCTGGCGATGGTGTGTGGCGATCAAGGACGATTTGCCAACGCGGCAAATATCCTTTCACAGCACGCTCGGTTTCTCCTTGAGCGCGACGAGGCCCAGAAGATCATCACGGATATGAGGGAACAAGTCGCCAGCACTTGGTACGACACAGTCAGAGCATCGGGAGTATCCATCCAAGACGCCGAAACCATTCGGTCGGCATTTGTCTATCCCGGTTTCTCGCGTGAGTAGCGACAAACAAGTCCTTTGAAGTTCCATCGTAGAGGCATTCGCAATGGGAAACACCCAGAATCGAATATCGAGCCCTGAGGCGACGGGTGGTGCAGGCTCTTCGTTTGAGCAGAAGGCAAGGTTCTACCATTCGCGGAATGTTTCCTCGAGTTCACAGTTGAGAACCTTGGCTGGGTCTGAAGCAAGAGGTGCCTGCTATCTCTGCATGGATATGGTCGTCAAGGGACTGGGCGCCAAACTGGACGATCATGGGCGGTGTCGCTGCCACTGCGCGGAGGGCTCGGGATTCAACGTCGTCAGCATTTCGGTCTTTCCGCCCTTGAAGCGTATGTGGATTCTCGTAGCTTCGGCACGATCACCGCGCTGCCGACGACCGAAGGCGCCGGGCTGGGGAGCCTGGAGCTCTCGGGACGGTTTGACTTCTGCTCTCTTCTTGAAGACGGAAAAGGGCTACGAAAACATTCGCTTCCATGGCCGTTCTGTTTGCGCATCTTTGGATGATTATGCCGCGCTACGGTATCGACCCGCCGCGCCTTTGGAAGACCCCGAAAAAGTTGTCCCATCTCTCGATGTGAGATAGTCTGCTCCGTCTTGCCCCACCTTGAATGCGCCCACCAAGTCGGTAAGTTCATTGGCCAAATGCGCAAGTTGCTGGCAGGCTTCCACTGACTGCTGCGAACTGGCCGCCGTGTGCTGAATGATCGAGGCAATCTCGTTGACATTGGCGGAAACCGATTGCGCGGAATACGACTGTTCTGTTGCCGCAGCAGCTATCTGCGTCACCATCTGCTGGACCGACTCTGACCCATGGATGATGCTGGTAAGGGCCTCGCCGGCAGACCTGGCAGAATTCACACCGGTCTGCACATGGCCCATGCTGCTGCGCATTGCTTCGACGGCCTCCGCGGTTCCTTGCTGAATCGCCCGCACCGTCTGGTCGATCTCTTTGGTGGCGGAACTGGTGCGCTCCGCCAAGCGTCGCACCTCGCCGGCAACCACCGCGAATCCTCGCCCATGTTCCCCGGCCCTGGCTGCTTCGATGGAGGCATTCAAAGCCAGCAGATTGGTTTGGCCAGCAATTTCGTTGATGACGATGACGATCTTGCCGATGGCGTCGGAAGACCGGCCCAGCCCCTCGATCTTTGCAGAGGTTTCCTGGTTGGCCTTCAGCAACTCTGCAATGGTCTTTACGGTGGCTTGAACGGTTTGGCCGCCCGATACCGCGCTGTCTTGCGCTTTTCGTGCATCCACCGCGGCGCTCTGCGTGGTATTGCTGATCTCCAGAACGGCGCTTGACATCTCGTTCATCGTCATCGTGATGCGTTCCGCCTGCGTCTGTGTCTGTGCGGCTTGATCGGCCGTGTCACGCGCCGTGGCGGCGAGTTCCGTGGCTGCCTGGCCCAGTGTGTTCGCGTGGCAGCAAACTCGGATCTGATAGCTTTAGTGCCACATTCGAGCCTGGGCAATGCGTTCATGAAAGATCGAGCTGCATCCTTAGGTCTTTGCAGCTTCGATAATCCGGTCCGCATGCCCGAGATTCTGATCTGTGCGTTGTGGCATCCCCGAGTGGACGCCGACCCTTCACAGTGTTGGCTGAGACAGATGGTGATCTCGGTGTGCAAGAGCGCTTATACGGAGACGTAAACAGGTCTGTGGCTGATCCGCAATCTCCCAAACGGGGAAATTATCTGGGCCAAGTCGTTCGCATGAGAATCAATACCGTGAATCGTCCCGTGCCCGCCGATCTGTTTCTGCTTGGTCTTCGTTTGTTGCCAATAGGCCAAAGTCCTCATCCAAATCGAGTTTTCACGAAGCCTGTTGGATCAGTACCCGGACGCCCATTGCGACTGGAGACGTAAGCCGACCGAGTTCAGTTGCAATGGCGACTTCTTGGAAACAGGCCATTTCTTCCATGAGCGACGACCCGAAAAAGGCCGTCGGACGCTCCCAGGGAACAAAGTTTGCTCCTTGGCATCCTGTCTGGCCAAACGCACCAGTTGCATGCGTATCGGAACCGATCTCCGGTCACTACACTTCTCCGGGACAATGCGGATGACGCTAATTCCTACGAACCCAGGAGTCTTTACAGTCCCCCAGGGGAGAAAGGCCGCGCGCTTTGCTCCAGCGTCCCTCCTCCGCCAAAACTTTGCTCCAAGCCAACTACTGGTGCGGTTTCGCTCCGCCCAAAACACTACGCCCAATCAAACTGAAGAATACACGGAAGGATTGCAGATCTTGTAGGCCGGATCAGTCACGTTAATCTGCCTGCGGATTGAATCGCTATTTAATCTTGAAGAGTTCCTTGTCCTGATAGGCTTTCTGAAGAAAGAAGAAAGCCTGTTTCTTCTCACCTTGATTGGAGATCAGTCCCTTGAGGTTATAACCGTCCTGTATTCCGGCCAGCATTCGCCTTGGAGAGCGAAAGTCGACCAGTATCCACGGACTCATTCCACGCAGTTGCGGGATTCGGTTCAACATGCTCAATTGATGTCGAAAGACATTTGTCTGGTATTCTTCCGTCCAGCGTTCGGTCTCTGCTCCATGCAATCCGGCCTGGGCGTCGGCGCCGAATTCACTGATAATCAGTGGCTTGTTATAGGCGACGTGCCACACGGTAGTGTCCGCATCCTCGGGCCGATTTTCATACCATCCGATGTACTCGTTGACGCCGATCACATCGAGCTCCTGGCCGAGCGAGTCGTCGATGTATTTATCGTGACCTTCCGTGCGAACCAACAATGCGGCTGTAACCAGGCGAGAGGAATCGAGTGCACGTACATCGCTAGCGAGAGTCTTGAGAAAACGTGTACGATCCGGAGTGTTGGGGGTTTCGTTGGCGATGGACCAGAGAATGACGGACGCCTTGTTGCGATCGCGGCGGATTTCCTCATCTAATTGCTGCTCCGCTTTTTTGAGAACGATCGGGTCTTCAAAATGCTCGGCCCAGTATACCGGGATCTCTGACCACACCATGATGCCCATGCGGTCTGCGGCGCGAGTCATCCGCTGGTCATGAGGATAATGGGCCAGGCGAACATAATTGCAACCGAGTTCGTGCGCCCATCCAAGCAGAGTGTCGACATCTTTGTCGTTGTTGGCGCGACCTCCGCGAAAGGGCGCCTCTGCATGAATGGAGACGCCGCGCAGAAAGATTGTCTTTCCGTTGAGCAGGATATTCTGACCATCGGTTTCGACGGTTCGGAAGCCAACTTCATCCTCCAGTTTGTCCTCTCCCGCAGCGAACAGAACGCTATAGAGTTTTGGCCGTTCGGGGGACCAGAGTTGCAAACTGGTTGCGGGAATATTAATTAGTGCTTTCCCACTGGAATCCAATTCTGTGGTAACCGACAAATGGGCCTCAGGAATTGCCACGGCGATGGGTGTTCCGGAAACTGCACCTTGCACGTGGACCCATCCCACAACCGCTGTGCGTTCATGATTGAGGTGAAGGTCGTAGTCGTCAACGAAGATGCCGGGCACCTCGACGAGCGACACATCGCGCGTGAGTCCTCCGTAGTTGAACCAGTCAGTTGTTGCGGTGGGCACTCCGTCGGCCTGACGCGTATCATCGACCGCAATGACGATAAAATTCTTTCCGGCGTGCAATTGCTGCGTGGCTTCACAATCGAAGGAGGTAAAGCCCCCTTCATGATCGCAGACATGTTGTCCGTTAATCCAAATGAGTGCTTTATAGTTTGCCGCGCCGATATGCAAGAACGTTCTGTGATGCGGCTTGGGCTGATAGTCGAAATCCCGCTGATACCAGACCACGCCTTCGTAGTAGAAAAGCTGAGCGCTTTGCGTGTTCCAGTCTCCAGGTACATTCAACGTGGGAGATTCTGCAAAGTTGTATTCGACCAAGTGATCGCTTCCCGGCTCGGCGGCGCCATTCAAGTAAAACCCATCTTTGCGCAATTCATGGTGAAAAGTATAGAGGCCCGTCGCATAGGGGTCGACAATGGAGTGCCACTCGCCGTTGAGACTCACGCTCTGCCGATGATCTACATCCACCAGAACGGTTGACGCCGGTTGAGCGCTCAGGTAATTGTGACCGATAAAGAGAAACGCACAAATGATGCCGATCCTGGCTTTCATCGAAGGTCCTTAGTGGATTGGATAATTACATAAAACAAAGTGGGGATAGAGGTACTCATCCCCGCAAAAAGAGCCGAAATGATTATCGCGAAACCAGAGTTGGTGTATCCCGAAAGCATTGGCTTCAAACGCAACTTGATTTGAAGAGACCGAAGTATAAGCCACTTCAATCGAAGAAAGGCTGCAGTTCAGCCGGTTCCGCAGCGATATCAAGCGGCTTCAATTCGGTCGGATATCGATAGACACAAGATCATCGAAATCCCGGCAGAGGGTACATGCAAATCCAGAGTGGGTGAATCGCCAGGAAGGTACGGCCCAGCATCGTTTCACTCTTTTCGGCGGTGGCGTGCACTTCAGAACTGATTGCGCTCGGACGTGCACGCCTGGCTGTCACTCGTTTCGAGTCATGTTAGAAGGAAAGGCGAGCGCCCAACTGAATGATGCGCTGCGTGCCGGCGGCTCCCGTGATGGTGCCCTGAGAGCCCGACGTGATGTTGCCGTTGGACGGGGTGCCGAGACTCACCCAGTTCATGACATTGGTGATGTCGGCGCGGAATTGAAACACCATTCCCCGTTCGAATTTGACGTCGCGGAGCAGGGCCGCGTCCATGTCCTTCAGGCCAGGTCCGATCAGGGAGTTGCGTGACAGGTTGCCGTCAGCGCCGCCAGGGCCGATGCCGCCTGTTACTCCGGGCCCGTTGGCAATGAACGACTGTCCCGCCGCCAGGGCTAAAGCAATCGTGTTATTAGCCGCGGCATACGTGCTGTTGAACCATTCCCCGGTTGAAGTACTTGAGCTCTGGCCACCGTGGTAGCCGTTGCATACACGGCAGCGGTGTGCGTCGAGTTTGGATTTGACGCCCGTAAAGTTGGGGCGGCTTGCGCCTGAAGTGTCAAAGTTCTTGTTTGAGCCCGTGGACACCGTAAATGGTTGGCCGCTCATAAAATATGCGATCGATGAAATTGTCCAGCCGTTGAGCGCTCCCTTGACGATCTTGTTCGATCCGCGGAAGTAGTCGATGTTCCACATGCCGTTGAGGGCCGCATTCTGGTTACGGTTGGCATTCATGGGGCCAAATTCTTCGTGAAGGCCGCCGCCGACGGCACCCATGTGGTTATTTTGCGGGGTGAAGGCCTTGCCGAAATAGCCGAAATCCTGCGCGGTCTGCCCTCCATTCTCCACGAACTCTGCGCTTTCCAGCGCGCGGCTCCAGACATAGAAACCGCTGAGGGTGAAGCCGTGTGCCATCTGCTTGCTCGCCGAGACTTGAAGCGAGTTATAGCTGGAAGTCTGATCCGAGATCAAGTAGGTAATCCCGCCCACAGTGCCAGGTGCAAGATTGATTCCGGCATCGAATTGACGGCGTTGCTCGGTACTTGCCGCTGAGGTTGCGAGAGCGCCGACCAGCGCACCGCCGGAGGAGTTTACGGTTGAGTAAGGCGCGTAGTTGGCGTCGACGAAGGTTGACAGGTGGCGGCCCATGGTGCCTACGTAAGCTGCCGTCGTGGTGATCTTGTAAGGCAGCTGCCGCTGCACGCTAAGGTTGAACTGGTAGACCGACGAGTCCTTAAAACTCGGTGGGATGGCTTCAATGGTGGTGCTGTTGTAGAATTTCGGGCTCGACGGTTTATAGGTGTACGGGAAGATGCCGCCACCCGGAGCCGTGCTTGGGAATCCGACATTGTAGATGTTGGTCAGAGATGTTCCAGAGCCAGAGTTGTTGCGAACGGCGAACGGCATGGCGTTGCCGGGTTGGTTCCATTCATTTCCGCTGGGGCTGCCATAGAAGATTCCCGCGGCCCCGCGAATCGAGCTCTTGCCATCCCCAAATGGATCCCACGCAAAACCTGCACGAGGCGAAATGTGGTTGAAGGGGGTGCTGGTGATGCCGCGACTGATCCCCTTGTCTCCAGGAAACACTTCTCCCAGAAAAGCGGTCGGAGTAACGGTGGATTGCTGGCCGGGAACAAACGACTCCAACCTGTTATGGGCGTCGACGGGAGGCGTATCGATGTCCCACCGGATGCCGAGATTGAGCGTGAATCGCGGCGTGATGCGGAAGTTGTCCTGCGCAAACGCAGCGTAGTGCCAAGTGCTGATATCCGTGACGTAGGGCGCGTCCTGCTCAAACGAGCTGAATTGGCCGGTCATAAAGTCAGCAAGCGAAACACCTGTGCTGGTGGGCGCAGAAGTCGAGAAGGTAAGCTCACCGTAATTATTCAGATTGGCAAGAAACATGGTCTTGTCGAGAGCAAACTCGCCACCAAGGAAAATGTTGTGCTTGCCCTTGTTCAGGGTGACCATGTCGCGTAACTCATAGTTGTCGGAACCCGTGACCGGGCCCGCATTCGGGTTACCCGTGTTAAAGCCGGCACCGGTAAGCTGGGGCAGTCCTGCCGGTCCCTGGATAAGGAAGTTCGAGCCGAAACTGGCGAGGGTTTGGTTGGCTGGGCCGGTGACAGGGACCATCGTGCGCCCGCCCATGGCGCGCGTGAACGTAAGCCAGGTTTGGTTTACCAGGTTTGGGTTGAAGGTGTGAAGTTCGCTGATGTTGGCGTTCGTTTGGGCAGAAGCGGACTCAACTCCGGTCCAATTGACGTTGCCGCCTCCGCTGGGAGTCGACGTGGTCTTGATGTAGAAGTAGGTCACTCCCAAATGGTCATTCTCGCCGATCGACTCGTCAAACTTTCCCAGGTATTCGTTGTCGTTCGTCGGAGTGGTGTAAATGGTGGAGTAAGTTTTGCCGCCCGTTTTTGTAACCGGGGTACCGTTGGGCAACGGAATCGAGACACCGATTTTGTTGTTCACATTGGTGAAGTTCAGAGCGACCTGGTCCAGGAGGGCTTGCGGGATGCAATACCCGGCGGTAGCGGCGGATATCATGCCAGGCTGGCAACCGGGGCCAGAGTTGGCTCCATTCACAGGGCTCTCGCATGAAGAAAAGGCGAAGACGTAGCGGGCTGTGTTGACGAGAGGGATACAGGGATACAAGTAGATACTTCCGCACGTGATTTTGGTGGGCTGTTCTGTTTCCAGGAGGTATT
>Ga0181517_10003393_pt1 | contig 15213 bp, 12 predicted proteins | sample PEATcosm2014_Bin_31_FD_119748 | JGI IMG/M metagenome (GOLD analysis project Ga0181517, IMG submission 119748) | Peatland microbial communities from MTU Mesocosm Facility, Houghton, MI, USA - PEATcosm2014_Bin01_30_metaG | ecosystem: Environmental > Terrestrial > Soil > Wetlands > Peat | place... | reverse complement strand
GCGGTCGCGGGGCTGTATCAAATTAACGTGCAGCTTCCTCAAATAACCACCGCCAACACCGCATTGGGATACGCCGTGAATGGCACGGCCGCGTCCCTCCCGGTCGTGGTTACCTCCAATGGGATTTCCAGCCAAGCCACTGGTGTCACGCTGAGCGTGGTCCAGGGACTGCTGGGCACGGTCACCGGCGCTAGCAGCGGCCCGACCGGCTCTAAGGCCAACCCCATTTACGTCTACAGTTGCGCGAGTACTGCGACAATTGCGGCGGCCGCCCTGGCCGTAGTAGGAAGTGAGGGGAGCGCTAGCCCCAGCTACACTTACTCTGTTGCCAGCTACAGCCCGGCCGCATTGCCGGCCGGATTGACGCTGAACTCCGACGGCACCATCACGGGTACCCTTTCGGGAGCCGGCGCGAACACAACACCAGAGGTGATATTCACCGTAAAAGACACCGCCGCCACCCCCAACCTCCAGGGTGACGTGGTCATCATCTTCAACATCGGTTCCTAAACCCGGTACCCCGATTTCTTGGGAACTAACCTCGGCGGCGGGAGATTCAACTTCCGCCGCCGCTTTTTTGTGCGGCCTCCTTATATCCCGTCCGGATGCACCAGGCCAATCAATTGCCACCCTCCCCCCAAAAAGCCTAATAAAAAGCTCTTTTTATCTTGACTACCGGCTCGAACCCGGCCCATAATGGGGCGTTATTGGGCGCGCGGCACGGGACCATCGCGCGCGTTCATCCCTGTGGCTCCGAAGCAAGCCAGTCGGGCGCCGGGCCGCCGGACTGCGTTGGGGGGAACCTGATGCCTGGTCGCGAGTCGAGCATTGCAGACGCCCTGCGGTGTTATGGAATCCCACGCAGAAAATTTCTGAAGTTTTGCGGTTCGATGGCAGGCGTGCTCGGTCTGCCCATGGGCGCGGCCGCACAGGTTGCGGCAACCCTGGAAAAGAAGCGCCGGCCGGTATTGGTATGGCTGGAGTTGCAGGATTGCGCCGGCAACTCGGAATCGATGTTGCGCTCCAGCCATCCGTCGATCACGGAGTTGGTGCTCTCGTTTTTCTCCTGGGAGTATCACGAGACCATCATGGCGGCGGCCGGCAAGCAGGCCAACGGCGTTCTGGATCGCGTGGTGCATGAGGAGTCCGGCAAGTACCTGGCGATCGTGGAAGGTTCGATTCCCACCGCCAATCCAGGATATTGCACGATCGGCGGCCGCTCCGCTCTGGATATTGCCAGGCAGGTTTGCGGAAATGCCGCAGCAGTGATCGCCGTCGGCTCCTGTGCATTCGATGGCGGGCCGCAACGGTCGGCTCCGAACCCCACTGGTGCGATCAGCGTTGGGGAAGCAATCCCGAACCTGAACCTGGTGAACATGGGCGGCTGTCCTCACAACCCCGCCAACACCGCCGCGCTCCTAGTCTATTGGCTGACCTATGGCCGGATGCCTGCGCTGGACGCCCATAGGCGCCCGCTGTTCGCGTATGGCCATATCATCCACGACCAGTGCGAGAGGCGCGCCAATTACGATGCCGGCCGTTTCGTGGAACGCTGGGACGACGATGGCGCGCGGCGCGGATACTGCCTTTACAAAATGGGGTGCAAAGGGCCGCATGGAACCTTCAACTGCCCGGTGGTCCGGTGGAACGACGGAACCAGTTGGCCCGTCGAATCCGGGCACGGCTGCGCCGCCTGCGCCTCCTACCGCTTCTGGGACACGGCGCTTCCGCTCTATCAGCGCCTGCCGGGGGTTCCCGGTTTCGGCGTGGATATCACCGCCGGGAAGATCGGCGGCTGGATGACGGCCGGCGTTGCGACCGGTCTGGCGTTGCACGGAATCGCCAGCGCGGCGCGCGCGCAGATGCGCCCGCGCGGCGAGGCGCCAAGAGGCGGCCCCACCGAGATCGGCCGGGGCAGCGGTCTGGTGGAGCGCGAAGGGCCGCCCGAGAAATCGTGAACGCGGAGGAGGTGTTATGAGCATCGGACCTGCCGGAAACCGGGAGTGCAAACATGGCGCGCATTGTCGTTGATCCGCTGACGCGAATTGAAGGCCATCTTCGGATGGAGGCCCAGGTGGAGGGTGGCGTGATCTCCGATGCCTGGAGCTCCGGCACGATGTTCCGCGGCCTGGAACTGGTCGTCCGCAACCGCGACCCGCGCGAGGCTTGGTACTGGCTGCAGCGAATCTGTTCCGTGTGCACCGTCGTCCATGCCCTCGCCTCCGTGCGAGCGGTGGAGGACGCGCTCGATATCGAAGTGCCCGATAACGCCCGCCTGGTGCGCAACCTGATCGCCAGTGCACAACTGGTGCAAGATCACGTCGTCCACTTCTATCATCTGCAGGCGCTCGACTGGGTCGACGTGGCGAGCGCCCTTAAGGCCGACCCGGTGAAAACGGCGCAGATTGCCAACTCGTTATCCGACTGGGCCAAGTCCGGCTCTAGCCATTTCAGGGCCGTTCAAACAACGGTGCGGACTTTGGTGGAGAGCGGCCAGTTAAGCGTGTTCGCCAACGGCTACTGGGGTCATCCGGCGTACCGTCTACCGCCCGAAGTGAATCTGCTGGCGGTTTCCCATTATCTCGATGCGCTGGAATTTCAGCGCGACTACATCCGCATTCATGCGGCGCTGGGCGGCAAGAATCCGCACCTGCAGACGTTCCTGGTGGGCGGAATGTCGACCGCGATGGACCCCGATTCTCCGCAAGCTCCCCTCAATCCGGAACGGTTGCAATTGCTCCGCACGCTGATTGAGATGGGCCGGCAATTCGTGCGCCAGGTCTACGTGCCGGATGTGCTCGCCGTCGCTGGCTTCTATCCCGACTGGTTCACGCGCGGCGAGGGCGTCGGCAACTTTTTGTCCTACGGGGACTTTCCGGGCAAGAGCATGCACGACCCGTCGGCGTTCTTCTTCCCCGCCGGAGTGGTTCGCAAACGCGATATCTCGGTGGTGCAGCCGTTTTCTCCGGAAAAGGTCACCGAGTATGTTGCGCGGTCCTGGTATGAATATGGCGATAACAAGCCGGCCAAGCATCCATTCGAAGGCGAGACTAAACCCACTTATACGGGTCCCGCACCGCCGTACGACTATCTCAACGTCGATCAGAAGTATTCCTGGCTGAAAGCTCCGCGCTATGACAACGAGGTGATGGAACTCGGGCCTCTGGCGCGTTTCGTGGTCGCGTATGCGGCGGGCAAACAGCCTGCCAAAGGGCTGGTCGATTCCGTGCTGGCCCAAATCAAGCAACCTCCGGCGGTGCTGTTCTCAACCCTGGGGCGGATCGCCGCACGCGCCCTGGAGGCACAGCTTGTGGCGGACAAGATGCCCGACTGGTTGCATGAGTTGGAAGACAATCTCGGCCGGCGGGAACTCACCATGCATAACGGCACGCGCTGGGATCCCGACTCGTGGCCGAGCTCGTGCCGCGGCTTCGGGTGGCACGAAGCGCCGCGCGGCTCGTTAGGCCACTGGGTCGAGATCGAGGATGGCGCCATCCGCAATTATCAGGTAATCGCGCCCACCACGTGGAACGGCGGTCCGCGCGATGCGATGGGCCAACACGGCCCGTATGAGGCCGCGCTCATCAAACATCCGATTGCGGACCCGGACAAGCCGCTCGAACTGCTTCGCACCATTCACTCCTTCGATCCCTGCCTGGCGTGCGCGGTTCAAGTCGTGGACGCGCGGGGACGCCGATGGCGGCCGGTTGAGGCGACATAGGAGGCTGCGGTGCCGAAACCTGCTTCGCCTAAATCCGCGCTGGCACGCGTTCCCGAGACCGAGCTGGTCCGTACGTATGTTTGGGAACTGCCGGTGCGCATTGCTCACTGGCTGATTTTCTTTGCGTTCGCGTCGCTCTCATCGACCGGCCTGTTCATGCACCGCCCGTTTTTGCTCCCGTCCGGGCAGGCGCCTTTCCTTATGGCCACGGTTCGATTTGTTCACGTGGTCTCCGGATTCGTGCTGATTGGCGCCTTCGCGTTCCGCGTGTATTGGTTTTTCAAGGGCAACTTTTGGGCGAGGTGGTCGGCTTACATTCCCATTCACCGCGAGCAATGGCGCGGTATGGGATCGATGCTCGAGTTTTACTCGTTCCTGCGATTCGAGCCCGGCCACCGGGTAGGTCATAATCCCCTGGCCGCATTGACTTACTTCATCATCTACCTGCTGTTCCTGGTTGAAATCCTGACCGGCCTGGCTCTGTACAGCCGGGTAGTGGGCAACCCCGTTCTCACTCAATTCATCGGCTGGCTGCCGCTGCTGATCGATCCCCAGTACCTACGCGAGATTCATTACTTTCTGATGTTCGTGTTCTTCTCGTTCGTGATCTTCCACGTCTATCTTTCGGTTCTCGTCTCCATCGAGGAAGAAAACGGATTGCTGGACAGCATTTTCTCCGGATGGAAGTTCGTGCCCGCCGGCGAATTGCGTCATGAGGTCGCAGCGATTCCGGAAGCGCGGCGCTTCGTCAAACGCCACCAGTTGCTGCCGCTTGCGGGGCCGGGCGAAAAAGGGCCCATCACGCCCCGTCCCGGACCGGGCCCGGTGGCGCTTTACCGCAACTGGATCAGTTTCGCCGGAACCGGTATCGCCGCCGTGGGCTTGTTCGTATTTGCCGTTCTCACCGCCTATCACACCATCGGGGGAGGCGCGCTGGCTCAGCCGTACGGCGACCTGGTAATCTTTTTTGGCCCGCCGTTATTGGTGATTGCCGGCGTTGCCGTCGTGTTGGTCGGCATGTACGTGCAGTGGATCCGGTGGCGGATGCACAAGCCGCTATCTTTCGCGCGCTACCCTAAGTGGGACCTCAACGTGGCCAGAGAGAGAAAGGCTCTTTTGGTGGTCGCCATCGGGGCCGTACTCCTATCCGTGCCAGCTATTTATGGCGGTTATCAGGCCTATCTCTACACCGACGCCGTGCCCTTCTGCGGCGCCGTTTGCCATTCCATGACGCCGGAGTACGTCACTTACCAAATGTCGCCGCACGCGCGCGTGAGCTGTGCGCAATGCCATGTCGGGCCGGGCGCAACCGGGTACATCGAATCGAAGGTTCGCGGCGTGGAAGAACTCGTGGAGACTATGCAAGACAGATACCCGCGACCGATTCCGGTTCCCGTGATGTCGCTGCGCCCGGTACGGGGCAATTGCGAGCAGTGTCATTGGCCGGCGAATTTCTTCGGAGCCAAGTTGGTGCGCAACGCGCACTTCCTGGCCGACGAACAGAACACACGATGGGAGATCGACATGCTGGTGCTGGTCGGCGGGGGCGCGCCCGAAGGCCAGTCGCAGATGGGAATTCACTGGCACGTGGCGAGCAAGGTGGAGTATGTCGCGGCCGACGCGGAAAGGCAGAACATCACGTGGGTGCGGGCGATAGACCCCAGAACCGGCCAGGCGAACGTGTACACTTCGCAGCCGCAGTCCTCGACGGCCGCGCCGGCCGGTGAGATCCGAACCATGGACTGCGTGGATTGTCACAACCGCCCGAGCCATATCCTGCAGTCGCCGGATCGGAGCGTCGATCTGGCGCTGGCCGGCGGCCGTCTCGACGCGTCTCTGCCGTTTATCAAGCAACAGGGCGTAGCGGCGCTGACCGGGGCTTACGGGGACAGCAAGCAGGCCTTGCAGGGAATCGACAGCGCCCTGCGCAGCTATTACCAGAAGACTTACCCGCAGGTATACACGGGCAAGCAGCAGGCGATCAGTGCCGCCATTGCTTACTTACAGGCTACTTACAACCGCTATTTCTTTCCGGCGATGAAAGTCCGCTGGGATACATACTCCGTGAATGACGGCCACATGCAGTTCCCGGGGTGCTTCCGCTGCCATGACGGCCAGCATAAGAGCCTGGACGGGAAGGCCATTCGCTCCGATTGCGGCGACTGTCACAAGATCATGCAACAAGGCAAAGCCGGGAGCCTGCAATTCGCCAAGGGGCCGGAGGGGCTGCCTTTCCAACACCCGGTCGACATCGGCAACGCGTGGGCGGAACAGCCGTGCAACTCGTGCCATACGGGAGGGCCGCAGTGATGGATCTGGCCAACGAGCCGCGCGCCTACCGCGACCCTGATCTGCCCCGGCCTATTGCCATTGTCGGCGTCGGCAACCTGCTGCTCTCCGATGATGGAGTCGGCATCCATGCGGTCCGCAGGCTGCAGAGCGACTCGCGCATCGAATCCATGGCTCGCCTTATCGATGGCGGCACCGTTGGAACGGATTTGCTGGCCGAGGTTTGCGGGTGTGAGAGGCTGCTGATCGTCGACGCCGTGGATGCGGGCCTGCCGCCCGGCACTATCATTTGGATGGATTTTAGCGGCCCCGATCCACAGAAGATCGATACGCGGAACGCGCACCAGTCCGGAATCCCCGGACTTCTCGACGACCTGCGCCTCCTCGGACAGGCTCCCCGCCAGGTTGTCCTGGTGGGAGTCCAACCTGCCGCCCTCGGATTGGGAACCCAGTTATCGCCCGAGGTCGCCGGCGCCTTGCCCGCGGTGTCCGCGGAGGTCGTGCGGCAATTGGACCGGTGGACGGTGGAGTCATTGGACGCCGCGATCCTGATACGCGCAAGAGAGACATCAAGACAGACACCAGGAACTTCAGCAGCTTAGAGAACACATATGAATGGAACTCGAGCATTAAGGATTATTGCTTTCATGTCGATTTCGATCGGCATCGGTATCCTCAGCCGAGCGGCGTGGGGTTTCGTCGCGTTCGGGATACTGGTGTTGATCGACAACTTCGTCATCCCGAGCCCTCCCGCGTCACCGGATCGCTTAGTTGGCGAAAAAGAAATCGTGGAGCCGTAGCACGCTTCGCAAGTGCCTGCGAACGCACCAGCCAGCGGTGTCGGCGAACTCTCGTGGGACCGGTGCTCATGCCACGCCGCGCTCCGGATCGCGATAGAGTCGTGCCGCGCGCCGAAGCTGCCGCATTGCCATTTCCCGCCGAGTTGTTGATAAGCTGATAGCACATGCGACTCCTGGTGGTCGAGGACGAAAAACGCATCGCCGACTTCCTGTGCCGGGGCCTCGAAGGCGCCGGTTATGCCGTTGACGCGGCGGCCAAGGGGGCAGACGCGCTCGAACGCACGCACTCGACCGATTACGACCTGGTGATTCTGGACCTGATGCTGCCTGACATGGACGGTATCCAGGTGCTCGAGAGAATCCGCCGCGCCAAGGCGGGCCCGCCGGTGCTCATCCTGAGCGCCCGCAGTTCGCTCGACGATCGCGTCAAGGGCCTGGAACAGGGTGCCGACGACTACCTGGTCAAGCCGTTCGCCTTCGTCGAACTGCTGGCCAGAGTGCGCGCGCTGCTACGGCGCGGCCAGCCAACGCTCGAAAAACTGCAGGTGGCGGACCTGGCGCTCGATTGCATCCGCCGCAAAGTAACCCGCGCGGGCGAGACCATCGATCTGGCGCCCAAGGAGTTCGGCATACTCGAATACATGATGCGCAATCGCGGCCGGCCGCTCAGCCGCACCATGATCGTCGAGCACGTCTGGGACATGGATTACGACGGGCTGACCAATATCGTCGACGTCTACATCCGCCACCTGCGCAGCAAGATCGACGATCGCTTTCCCCAAAAGCTCATCCAGACCGTGCGCGGCATCGGCTACATGATCGAGGCTCCCGATAAGCCGGACCGGGCGCCCGAAGCCGTTTCCGAACGGCAGGGGTAGTATGCGATTCTTCCGCCGCGACCTGCCCCGCATCGGCCGCGACCTGCGTCGCGCGTCGCGCGGCCTGCGCTTCCGCCTCACCGCTACTTATGCCGCGCTGTTTGTCGTCCTGCTGGTGGGCGCCGTATGGCTGGCGCGCGCGCAATTGTCCGGTAGCCTGCAGACGCTGGCCACCGATTCGCTCGACGAGGATTGGACCGCGCTCAAGGGCAGCATCCTGCGCATCGAACGCGATCCGGAGAGCGGCTCCTACGAGGCCTACTGGTATTACGACAAGGACGATCCCGACGAAACCACCGTGGTGCTGGATATCAAGAAGGTCCTGCTGATCACCGACAGCAGTGGGAAGGTGATCCAGGACCACGAGACCCAGGAGTCCGCCGAATCCACCATCTACCAGGACCTGCCGCAGGACCGCCCCGCCGATATTCAGGCGCGCGTGCGCCAGTGGGTGACCGCCTCCAAGCCTGGCCAGGCCGGCAAACCGTTCTGGATGGAGAAACGCGACTCAAAGGGCGAGCTGTTTCTGATTCGCGCCGCAGTGATGTGGGACGAAAAGCGGCACGATCCATTTTACGTGGCGCTGGGAACCTCGCTCGCCAAGAACGAGGAGGTCCTCCGCAGATACTCCGTGATGATCTTTGCCGGCGTCATCCCCGGCGCGACCCTCCTCGGCTGGCTGGTCGGCTGGCTGGTGGCCGGCCGCGCGCTCACTCCGGTACGCGACGTGGCGCAGGCCGCGCAGCGCATCACCGGCTCCAACCTGGGGCTGCGCATTCCCTCGCGCCATGCCGGCGATGAACTCGACTATCTGATTTTGACTTTCAATCGCATGATCGAGCGTCTGGAGGCGACCTTCCGGCAGATGAAGCAGTTTTCGGCCGATGTTTCGCACGAGCTGCGCACGCCCATCACCGCCATTCGCGGCCAACTGGAAGTGGCTTTGATGACCGCCGCCGGCACCGAGCAATACCGCGAGGCCATGTTCAACGCGCTGCAGGATATCGATCGCCTGTCGCAAATCGTGCGCGCGCTGTTGCTGCTCTCGCAAGCCGAATCCGGTCAACTGGCGCTGCAGAGAACGCGCATCGACCTCGGCCTGGTGCTGGAGGACCTTGCCGAGCAGTTCCAGATTCCCGCCGAGGGCGCCCAAGTGCGTCTCGCCGCGCATTGCGAGCCCGGCTGTTTCGTGGATGCCGACCGCGTGCAAATCGAACGCATGATCACCAACCTGCTCTCCAACGCACTCAAGTTCACTCCCGAGGGCGGCGAGGTGCGGCTGAGCGCGCGGCCGCTGGAAGGCAGCGTGGAACTGGTGGTTGAAGACACCGGCCGCGGCATCCCCGCCGAGCACCTGCCGCACATTTTCGACCGCTTTTACCGCGTTCCCGGTTCCGGCACCGCACCGGCTCCCGATCAAGGACTGGGACTGGGCTTGAGTTTTGTCGCCTGGATCGCCAAAGCGCATAACGGTGTCATCGATGTCCAGAGCACTCCCGGCAAGGGGACGCGTTTCACCATCACGCTGCCGGCAGCCGGAGCCGCCGCCCTGCCGGAACTCGCTACCCAACCAGCCGGCCGGGCGTAGTGATAAGATCAACTCTCCATGTTGATACTCGCTGCAATTCTCGGGATTCTGATCTACGGCATCGTTGCCGCCACCTGGGGAACGTTTAACCCCACTCTCGGATTCACCGACGCGCAGATTGGCACCATCGCCGCCGCGAACGCCATCGGGTTGGTCGTCGCATCCATCTCGGTCGGGCCTCTGATCGACCTTAAGGGCAAGAAGATCGCCCTCGTCGGCGGCCTGGCGCTGATCTCGATTTCCTTCTGGCTGCTGCCCTGCGCCGGCGGCGATTTCACTCTGGTGCTGGTGGCGCTGGCGCTGCTCGGCCTGGGCGGAGGCATCGTCGTGACCGGCGCCAACGCGCTGGTCTCCGACGTCAGCGAATCGCGCCGCGGCAGCATGTTGAACATCCTGAACCTCTTCTTCGGGCTCGGCGGGCTCATCACTCCGTTCGTCACCGCCAACATCCTCGGCGGCAGCGCCGTGCGCATGTGCTATGTGGCAGCCGTGCTGGCCACCGTCGCGCTGATCGTCAACATTGTCACCCCAATGCCGAAGCCCACCGGCGAGCGCAGTTTCAAAGCTTCCGAGATCGGCTCGGTGGTGGGCCGCCCCGCGCTGTATGTGCTGGCGCTGTTCCTGTTCCTCTACGTTGCCTGCGAAGTCGGCGTCTGGAACTGGCTAGCCAGATACCTGACCGAGGTGCGCAAGCTGGACAAATCCACTGCGCTCAATATCCTCTCCCTGGGCTTCGCGTTGGGGCTGCTGGTGGGGCGCCTGGCGGCTTCGCGAATTCTCATCAGACTGTCCGCTCTGTCGGTTACCCTCGGCGCTTCGGTGGCCATGGCCATCACCACGCTCGCCATGTTGCAGGTCACCAGCCCATCGGCCGCATGGGTGGTGGTGTTCTGCGCCGGCCTGGCCATGGCGCCCATCTTTCCCACCACGCTCGCCCTGGTGGGCGACGCCTTCCCGCGCATGACCGCTACCGCCATGGGCATCGTCATCACCTGCGGCTGGCTCGGGCCCGCCGTCAGCAGTTCTATCATCGGCGACGTAGCGAAATCGCACAGCTTGGGCTCCGCTCTGCTCCTGCTGCCCGCCTTCTCCGTGGTAATGATTCTGGTGAACCTGGCGCTGCGCCCCCTGCTGCGGAAGCCGGCGTAAAGCCAAGGTGGGGCACGCTTCAGCCTGCCAACGCCCGCTTGCGGGCGCATTTTCTCAATCTGTTGATCTCAATCAAGCCTCAACCACCAGATTGTCGATCAGCCGCGCGCGACCGATGCGGACCGCTACGGCCAGCAGCGCGGCGCTTTCAATCCGGTCGAGCGGCACGAGCGATTCCGCATCCACCACCTCGGCGTAATCGACGCTCGCCAGGGGTTCCGTCTCAATCGCCTCCCGCAATTGCCGGGTGATCGCGGCCCCGTCGCGCTCCCCTTGCTCGATTCGCTTCCCAGCGGCCACCAGCGACCGGCGCAGAATGGTCGCCGCGCGCCGTTCGTCCGCGGAAAGATAGCTGTTCCGCGAACTCATAGCCACACCATCCGGCTCGCGCACGATCGGGCATCGCACCAGCTCGACCGGGAAGTTCAGGTCGCGAATCATGGTCTCAATGACTCGCACCTGCTGATAGTCCTTCAATCCGAAATACGCGCGCTGCGGCCCGCAGATATGGAACAGTTTGGCCACCACCGTCGCCACGCCCCGAAAATGTCCCGGCCGCGACGCGCCGCACAAGTTTCCGGTAATGCGCTCCACGTTGATGAACGTGGCGTGATCTTCCGCGTACATTTCGCCGGCCTCCGGCGCGAACATCACATCCACGCCCTCGGCGCCGGCGAGCGCGCAGTCCCGCTCGAAGTCCTTGGGGTAGGCCGCGAGATCCTCGCCGGGAGCGAACTGGGTCGGGTTCACGAACAGCGACACCACAATCATCCCGCACTCCGCCCGCGCCCTCCGCATCAGCGATAGGTGTCCCTCATGAAAGAACCCCATCGTCGGCACCAGGCCGACGATGTCGCCGGCGCGCCGCGCTGCTTCAGCGCGAGCCCGCATCTCTCGTACTGTTCTCGCCGTTTGCATCATCTAAAGTCTTAGGTCGTTGCGCAATTGTTGAACCGGCGGCTCGGCGGAGCCGCGACCATAGGGAGCGGTTCTGCCGACCGTATCAGCGTCTCTCCCGCTCGCCGCTTTCCTCCGCCAGCGCGCGCAACTCATCCTCCGGCATTTCGTAGCAGTGCTCCGCGGCAGGAAAAGCTCCTTCCCGGACCTCGCGGATGTACGATGCGGCGGCGTCTGCGACCATTCCACCCAACTCCAGATAGCGTTTGGCCAGTCGCGGGCTCCGTGGCGTCAATCCCAACGCATCGTGCAGCACCAGGATCTGGCCGTCGCAGAAAGGTCCGGCGCCGATGCCGATGGTCGGCACGGTCAGCCGCTCCGTGACCAACCGCGCCACTTCGGCCGGCACGCATTCCAGCACCACCGCAAACGCCCCCGCGCCTTCCAGTGCGATCGCGTCATTCAGCAGCTCGCTCGCCCGCGCCGCCGTCTTCGCTTGCACGATGTTGCTGCCGAACCGATGCACCGATTGCGGTGTGTACCCGAGATGCCCCAGCACCGGAATCCCCACCTCCACCAGCCTCTCGACCACGGCGAGAACCGGGCCCGCGCCCTCCACCTTCACCGCCTCGACGCCGCCCTCTTTCAAGAACCGGCCCGCGTTGCGAACCGCGTCGTCCAGGCCGGCCTGATACGATAGGAACGGCATGTCGGCCACCGTCAGCGCCCGCGTCACGCCGCGCGCGACGGCCCTGGCGTGATGCAGCATCTCGTCCATCGTCACCGGGAGAGTGGTCGGGTAGCCCAAAACCACGCTGGCCAGCGAGTCGCCGACCAGGATCATGTCGATCCCAGCCCGGTCCAGCAGTTTGGCGGTGAGAAAATCGTAAGCCGTGAGCGCGGCAATCCTCCCGCCGCTTTGCTTGATCTTCGCCAGGTGATTCATGCGAACCTTGCCTGGCTGTTCGGGTTGTGCTTGAGATGGCACTTGTATTTTCACGATAACGGAGAGCCTTGCTGGGAAGCAATCGTGGTGGCGTCAGACTCCCCGATTCACTAGACTGAAGTCGAGCGATGCGAAGGGCGATCCGATTCACGGTCATGGGATCCCTGGGGTTGGAATGTGGCTGGTGACCGCCTGGCTGTACACGAGCGGCTTGCCCCGTGGAGTCGCGCGCCTGCTCGACCTGTCAGTGACGATTGTCGTTCTCCTGCTTGCGGGGCTGACATACGCCCTCACAGGGGAGCGAAACTGAGTCAGCGTAGTCTTCGTGCGCCCAACGTCCCCGTGCCCGCAGCCCAAACTGCTACAATCCCCTATTAACGGATTTGTTCGTCCGCCGTCCCTTCTATTGTGCTGCGCCGGGTCTTCAAAGCATTCCAATATCGCGACTTCCGCCTCATGTGGGTGGGGGCCTGCACTTCCTCGATCGGGACCTGGATGCAGATCGTGGCCCAGGCCTGGCTGGTTTACGACCTGTCGAAATCCGGCTTCCTGCTGGGCCTCGACATGTTTCTCGGCGGCATCCCCATCTTCTTGTTCTCCCTGTTCGGCGGCGTGATCGCCGACCGCTTCGAGCGCCGCCGCGTGCTGCTTGCCTCGCAGTGGGTGCAGATGGCCTCGGCCTTCACGCTCACCATCCTGGTGGTGTTCCACCTGGTGCACGTCTGGCACATCCTCAGCCTTTCCTTTGTCTCCGGTTTCGCGCAAGCGTTCGGCAGCCCGGCCTACCTGGCGCTGATTCCCACGCTGGTGAAGAAGGAAGACATGCCCAACGCCATCGCGCTCAATTCCATCCAGTTCAACATGGCCACCGTGATCGGCCCCATGCTGGGCGGACTGGCGATGGCAAAATTGGGCAATGCGTGGTGCTTCGGGCTCAACGGCCTCTCGTTTGTGGCGCCGATCGTTTCGCTCAGCATGCTGCACATCCGGATCATCCCGGAAAAGACCGCCGAGAGCGTGCTCGACAGCATGAAAGAAGGCTTCCGCTTCATCCACCGCCATGGCACCATGGAAGCGCTGATGGTGCTGGCCTTCGCCATGACCGCGCTGGGCGTGCCTGCGCGCACCTTCCTGCCCATTTTTGCCAAGCAGGTTTTTCATCGCGGGCCGGAAATGTACACCATGTGTCTGTCCATCGCCGGAGTCGGTTCCGTGCTGGGCGCGCTCGCCGTGGCCGCGCTGGGTAACGTGGGGCACAAAGGACGAATCGCGCTATCGATACTGATCCTGATGGGCGTGGGCATTACGGGCTTTGCGCTCTCGCGCTCGGTGCCGCTTACCTTTGCCCTGATGTTCCTGAACGGCGCATCCATGGTCGGCGTCTTTGCCATGGTCAACTCGCTGGTGCAGTTGATCACTACCAACGAAATGCGCGGCCGCGTGATGAGTGCCTACAGTTTCGCGTTTCGCGGCGGCATGCCGATGGGAAACCTGGTGGCGGGCTGGCTCGTCCCAATCTTTACGGCTCCCACCGTGGTGGCCGTCGACGGTTTGCTGCTGGCGGCGCTCGGTCTGTATTTTCTGCTGGTGCATCGCAAGGTGGCGGCTTTGTGACGGTTTGAAATCCTTATGATTGTGCATTTGCTGATGGCCGGCTTGCTGGCCGGAACACTTTCGCCGCTCGAATTGGCGCGCGACACGCAGGACCGGGCCGCCCTGGAGCGTCTGGTTGCCGAGGCCGCCGCTGCCGCCGCCAAGGCGCCGAAGGATGCCGCCGCGCAATTCCGCGTGGCGCTGGCGTCGTCCTATCTCGCCGAAGTGGAAATCGAGATGCACGACAAGAAGGCCGCGCAACAAGCCGCCGTCCGCGGCATTCACGCGGCGGACCAGGCCATCGCTCTGAAGCCGGATGACGCGGAAAACTACCGCATCCTCGCAACCCTATGCGGTCAGGCTATCACCGATATGCTGAGTGGCTTGAACTACGCGCCGCGCGCCAAGGACGCCGTCAACAAGGCGGTCTCGCTGGCGCCCAAATCCTCATCGGTCTGGGTGGCGCGCGGCGTGGGCAATTATTACCTGCCGGCGCAGCTTGGCGGCAATGTCGCCGATGCCATCGCCGACTTCCACAAGGCCATCGACCTTGACTCGCGCAACGCCGAAGCCTGGACCTGGCTCGGCATCGCCCTGCGTAAAGCGAACAAAGATGCCGAAGCGCGGCAGGCATTCGACAAAGCGCTGGCGCTCGACCCGAACCGCGTCTGGGTGCGACAGCAGCTCGAAAAGACCCCCGCCAAATGACGCGGCTCAAAGTGGCTGCCGCCGCGCTGGCACTGGCGCTGGCGACCTTCTTCCTGTTCCCCGGCCATACCTGGCTCCAGCAGGACTCGCAGATCTGGACGGCGATGCTGGAGCATCTGCGCGACCCGGCAGTGCTGCGCAACGACATTCTGGTCCAGCAGCCGCACGTCGGTTATACGCTCTATGATGAGACCGCTCTCGCTCTGCGCAGCCTCACCGGGTTGGGATTCCGCGACGTGCTGGCCCTCCAGCAGATCGCCTGCCGCGCTTTGGGCATTTGGGGATTAATTTTGATGGCCACCGCGGCCGGACTCGAACTGGGGCCGGCGGTGCTGGTGGCGGCGCTTTGTTCGCTGGGTGCGGCCATCGCCGGCCCCGCCGTACTCACCGTCGAATATGAGCCTACCCCGCGCGCCTTCGCGCTGCCGGTGGTCCTGCTCGCCATCGGCCTCACGGCACACCGCCGCTATCTGGCTGCCGGCATCGCCGCCGCGTGCGCGTTTCTGTATCATCCTCCCACTACACTCGCGTTTCTGGCGGTTTTCGCCATGCTGACTCTCCGCCGGCGCCAATGGCAGCCCTGGATTCCGCTGGCGCTGGCAGGGGCGCTACTGGCGTTTGCGGCAGCCCACCAGGATGGCGCT
>Ga0181517_10003390_pt1 | contig 15220 bp, 13 predicted proteins | sample PEATcosm2014_Bin_31_FD_119748 | JGI IMG/M metagenome (GOLD analysis project Ga0181517, IMG submission 119748) | Peatland microbial communities from MTU Mesocosm Facility, Houghton, MI, USA - PEATcosm2014_Bin01_30_metaG | ecosystem: Environmental > Terrestrial > Soil > Wetlands > Peat | place... | reverse complement strand
TGACATCCCCGAGGATATTGGCCGTCGTCTCGCCGTAGGGGTAGTAGCGCACGGGCTCGGCCTGGACCACCACGCCCGGCAGGAGGGACTGGTTCTCGTCGATGGCGAGGACGGTGGCGGTGCTCACGCCCTCGGCCACGGGCACGGGCTGGTAGGGGCTGTACTGGACGCTGTCGATGGCTGCCTTCACCTTGGCCACGGGCTCGCCCAGCAGCGCCGAGAGTTCTTCGACGATGCTCGGATGGGCCGCTTCCGCCCCGGGCAGGACGGTCACAACCTGTTCGATGCGGTTGCCAGCCAGCAACACGCCGTCGCGGTCGAATATCTCGCCCCGGGGGGCCGGGATGTAAACCGTCTGGATGCCCTGGGCGGCAACCTGGGCGACGGCGGGAGTGCCGGCCTCGACGCCCTGGAGGAACCACAGCCGGCCGAAAAGGGCGGCGAAGAGGCAGGCCACTACGACCAGCACGGCCGTGGCCCGCAGCCGCAGCGAGCCTGGCTCCGCCGGAGGCGGGGTAACCGCTTGAGCCATCCGCTTACCGTACCCCGGCCCTCGCCCGCCGCCGGGGGCGGGCGCGCGAGCTGGCATGACGGCGGTTCGGGAGGTCCCCGCTGGCTGTCCCGCCCGGCGTCGGTGCGCTGAGCGGCCCGGAGGCCGCGGCCGGCCCGGCCAGGGCCACGCGCATCAAAACGAACGCGGGCAAGGAGAACAGGGCGGCGTAACAGGCCTCCACCAGCGCCAGCACGGCCAGCCAATGGCCGCCGCCGGCCACCAGTTGGGACTGTCCTACCAGGTAGCCGAGCACGACGAAGAGGACGACGCCCAGTACCGTGCCGCCCGCCGCCACCAGCGGGACCATGAACAGCCGGGACCGCAGGACCTCGTTGCCGGCCCATCCGACGGCAAAACCGGCCAGGCAGGCCGCCAGGGCCGAGAGACCGAAGGGCGTGCTCTGCAGGAAAAGGTCGCTGACGAGGCCGGCGGCAAAGCCGACGACCGCGCCCGTGTCGGGACCGCCCACAAAACCGGCGCCGACCGCCAGGAGCATCATGAAGTCGGGGGCGAAGTCATCGACCCGCAGGTCGTTGCCGAAAGTGGTCTGCAGGAGGATCCCCACCGCCAGGAGCAGGGCTACCTTTACGACCGTCCGGGCCCAGGACGCTCTCACGCGACCGCTCCTGGCGTCCCGCTCACCCGGTCTGGGGCGACCACAACAGCACCCGGACGAACTGCAGGTCCACGAGGTCGGCGAACGGGCTCACCGATATGGCGAGCTGCAAGGCACCGGCCGGCGAGCTCACGGAGAGGACTCGGCCGACGGGGATGCCGGCGGGGAAATGCTCGAGCTGGAGACCGCTCGTCACGAGGTCATCACCCCGGCTCACGTGCGACCCCACATTGACGTCCTCGACCTGCAACGGGTTGCCCTCGCCCTCGCCCACGGCGGCGCCCACCACACCGGTGCCGGGCACTCGTACCCCAACCGTGACGCTGGGGTCATCGAGCAAGGTCACGGTAGACAGATGGGACGAGACGGCCGTAACGCTGCCGATCAGCCCTCCGGCCGAAACCACGGGTTGGCCGACGGAAAGACCATTGGCCGAGCCACGGTCCAATTCGATGGTCTGTTCGAAATTGGCGGCTCCGAGGTCGACGACCTGCGCCGCCACACTGGGGATGGCGGACAAGTAGGGGAGGTTTTCTTGAGCCAGGACCTGGGCCGCCTGGGCCTGTTCGCCCATCGCCTGCACGGCCGCGCCCTGGTCGCCGGCTACCTGCCGGCGCAGCAACTGGTTCTGTTTTTCCAAGGTCTTGTAATTGAGCGCGCCATAAAGGAAATTTCCCACTGGTTGCAGCACAGAATGGACGCCGGACTGGAAAGGGTTGGCGACGTCCCGGGCGTAGGTCCGGGCCCGGGCGAAAATGCCGCTGTTGCCGTTGCGGTCGGAAATGGTGACCAACGTCACCCCGACCAGGACAAGGACCAGGAGCAAGAACCCTCCGCGGGGGCGACGGGGAGCAGCCACTGCTGCGAACAGCCCTTATCGGGAACTGGTCATGAGCACGTCAGACAGAACACCCAGCTGTTCGAGGCACTGACCACTGCCGAAAGCGACTGACTGCAACGGGTTGTCGGCGATCACGATCGGCATGCCCGTTTCCGCTGCCAAGCGGGCGTCCAGACCGTGCAGGAGCGCGCCGCCCCCCGTCAGGACGATGCCCTGCTCCATGATGTCCGCCGCCAGTTCGGGCGGCGTCTTGTCCAGCGTCACCTTGACGGCGTCGACGATGGCGGCCACCGGTTCCTCGATCGCCTCCCGTATCTCCTCAGTATTGGTGACGATGGTCTTGGGCAGGCCGGTGATCAGGTCGCGGCCCCGGATTTCGGCGCTCACCTCATCCTGGAGGGCACAGGCCGAGCCCAGGGCGATCTTGATCTCCTCGGCCGTGCGCTCGCCCAGGGCCAGGCTGTACTCCTTCTTGATGAACTGGATGATGGCCTCGTCCAGCTCGTCACCGGCGATGCGCACCGACTGGCTGGTCACGATGCCACCCATGGAGATGACGGCCACTTCGGTGGTGCCCCCGCCGATGTCGACGACCATGTTGCCGGTGGGCTCATGCACGGGGAGCCCAGCTCCTATGGCGGCCGCCATGGGCTCCTCGATGATCCATGCTTGACGGGCGCCCGCCGCCTCGGCCGCGTCCATGACCGCCCGCTTCTCCACGCCTGTCACGCCCGAAGGCACGCATATGACCATGTCGGGCTTGGACAGCCGTCCCGGGTGTACACGGCGGATGAAGTAGGCGAGCATCTTCTCGCAGATCTCGAAGTTGGCGATCACCCCGTCCCGCAACGGGCGCACGGCCAGAATGTGGGCAGGAGTGCGCCCGATCATCCGCTTGGCCTCCAGACCGACAGCCAGAGGCCGGCCGTCGCGGATGTCGATGGCGACGACCGAGGGCTCGTTAAGTACGATGCCGCGACCCTGGAGGTAAACCAGCGTGTTGGCCGTACCGAGGTCAACGGCCAGACCCCGTCTAAAGGATGAGAACATTCTGTCGCGCACGGTCAGGAAGCCTCCTAGCATGACGCGGCACGGAGCCCGACCACAAGGCTAATGCGGTGGCTGCGCTGGTGCCAGCCCGAGTGCCTAACCCCAGGTTACGGAAAAAACAGGCCTATTTCGCGCCGGGCTGACTCGGCACTGTCCGAGCCGTGGATGAGGTTCTCGGTCATAGACAGGGCCAGGTCGCCCCGTACGGTACCGGGCGCGGCCGCCGCCGGATTGGTGGCGCCCATCATCGTCCGCACCACCTGCCAGGTCCCCTCCGGGCCCTCTACCACCATCAACAGGACGGGGCCACGGGTGATGTGGGCAATGAGGCTGTCATAGAAAGGTTTACCGACGTGCTCCCCATAGTGGGACCCGGCGGTCTCCGTGTCGACCTGGCGCAGCTCAGCCCGCACCAGGCGCAGGCCGCGTCGTTCCAGGCGCCCGATGATCTCGCCCACCAGCCCGCGTTCGACGGCGTCCGGCTTGCAGATCACCAGGGTCCGCTCCGTCTGGGCGGCTCCGGCCCCGGCATCGGCTGTACTTGCTGCTTGTCCCTGTGCCACAACCGACCGAGGATAGTGGGCCCGGCCGGCAGGCGCCCCTCAGGTGTGACGCCGGCCCGTTTCGAGGTCCCGGTCACCGACCAAGGCGGTGCGGGCGGCCCCGACGGTGTACAGCGAGCCGGTGACGAGCACCAGGTCGTCGTCGCCGGCCTCGGCCAGGGCCACCTCCAGCGCCTCGAGCACCGACCGGGTGGCCACGGCCCGGCAGCCGAGCGAGCGGGCCACGGCGGCGACCTCGTCGGCCGGCTGGGCACGCGGGGATGGAGGCGGGCAGGTCACCACCAGCCGAGCCGTGCCGGCGTCGAGGGCCTCGAGCATCTCCAGGGCGCTCTTCCCGCGCAACATGCCCACGACGAGGATGTGGGCGCGCGCCGCCCCGAACTCCTCGCGCACCGCCGCCGACGACGATTGGGCGCCGGCGACGTTCTTGGCCCCGTCCAGGACCACCAACGGCCGCTGGCGCACGACCTCCAGCCGCCCGGGCGAGCTGATCGCGGCGGCCGCCGCGGCCACGATGTCGGGCTCGAGCGGGCGCCCGAAGAACGCCTCCGTGCCCACCAGGGCGGCTATGAAATTATCGGCTTGGTGCCGGCCGTGGAGGGGGAGGTAGATGCCTTCGTAGGAGGCGCCGGGAGTGCGCAGGTCGACCAGGCGCCCGCCCACCGCCATCACATTGGACTCGACGGCGTAATCCCGCCCGGCTAGCCACAAGGTTTCGGGTTGCTCGACCGTGAAGATCTCGTACAGGGCAGGGTCGGTCTCCCCCAGCACCAGGGTCGAGCCCGGCTTGACGATGCCGGCCTTCTCCCCGGCGATGTGCTCACGGGTCGGCCCCAACAGCTCGGTGTGGTCCAGGGCGATGTTGGTCACGATGGCCACTGTCCCGTCGACGACGTTGGTGGCGTCCCAGCGCCCGCCCATGCCCACTTCGACCACGGCGGCGTCCACGGGACGGTTGGCGAAATACCCGAAAGCGGCGGCCGCCATGAGCTCGAACCAGGTGGGCCGCAGGCCCTCGCCCAGCAACGGCTCCAGCGCAGCCAGCTCGCTCAGGACTTCGGCCAGGTCGTAGTCACCTATGGGCTGGAGGTCGACCATGATGCGCTCGTTGATCTTTTCCAGGTGAGGGCTGATGAAGGTGCCGACGGTGAGCCCTTTGAAAATGAGCAACTGGGACACGGCCCGGGCCGTGGACGTTTTGCCATTGGTGCCCGTCACGTGCACGGCCGGCTGTTTGTCCTGGGGGTCGTCCATCAGGTCGACCAGGGCGCGTACCCGTTCGGGCCGGGGGACGCGCAAGCGCTCGTCAGCGAGGATGCGTTCAAGGTTTTGGTGGCGGTCGAGCCACGCCAGAGCGTCGCCGAGGTTCATCTCTCAGCTGCCAGGGTCATCTCTTGAGCTACAGGTCCGGCTTCGCCTGGAGGGTCTCAGCTGGCTGCGCGGCGCGCCCTGGGCTCTTTGTGGACGGCCTCAGTGCGCGGCACGAGGGTCGGGTTGACCCTTTCCAGCACCACCGACCGGTCGATGACGCACTTACCGATGTCCGAGCGGCTCGGCAGGTCGTACATCACCTCGAGCAGGACTTCCTCCAGGATGGCCCGCAGCCCACGGGCACCTGTCCCCCGCAGCATCGCCTGTTCGGCGACCGCCTCCAGCGCGTCGGAGGTGAACTCGAGCTCGACGCCGTCGAGCTCGAGGACCTTGCGGTACTGCTTGACGAGCGCGTTCTTGGGCTCGGTCAATATCCGGATGAGGGCCTGCTTGTCGAGCGTCGAGACCGTCCCGAGGATGGGCAAGCGGCCGACGAACTCCGGGATGAGCCCGAACTTGAGCAGGTCCTCGGGCAGCACATGCGACAGGAGCTCGTCCTCGTCGGCGTCGTGGGCCCGGCGGATCTCGGCCCGGAAGCCGATGCCCTGTTTGCCCAGGCGGCTCTGCACCAGCCGGTCCAGACCGGCGAACGCCCCGCCGCAAATGAACAGGACGTTGGTCGTGTCGATCTGGATGAACTCCTGGTGGGGGTGCTTGCGGCCACCTTGGGGGGGTACCGAGGCGGTAGTGCCCTCGAGGATCTTGAGCAATGCCTGCTGGACGCCTTCGCCAGAAACGTCACGGGTGATCGACGGGTTCTCGCTCTTGCGGGCGATCTTGTCGATCTCGTCGATGTAAATGATGCCCGTCTCGGCCTTCTTGATGTCGTAGTCAGCGGCCTGGATGAGCTTGAGGAGGATGTTCTCGACGTCCTCGCCGACATAGCCGGCTTCGGTGAGCGCCGTCGCATCGGCGATGGCGAAGGGGACGTTGAGCATCCTGGCCAGCGTCTGGGCCAGGAAGGTCTTGCCGCAGCCGGTAGGGCCGAGCAGGAGGATGTTGGACTTCTGGAGCTCGACGTCACCTTCGGCGTAGCCCCCCGCCTGGACCCTCTTGTAATGGTTGTAAACGGCGACCGAGAGGATCTTCTTGGCCCGCTCCTGGCCAATCACGTAGTCGTTGAGGAAGTTGAAAATCTCGGTCGGCTTGGGCAGCTCGTCGAAGCGCACCTCCGCCGGCTCGGACAGCTCCTCTTCGATTATGTCGTTACAGAGGTCTATACATTCGTCGCAGATATAGACGCCAGGACCGGCGATGAGCTTCTTCACCTGCTTTTGCGACTTCCCGCAAAATGAGCACTTGACCAGCTCGCTCGATTCGCCGAACTTGGCCATGTCTCTCCTCGTGCTCAGGCAACGCCGGCCGCGGCAGGTATGCCGGCCAGCTCGCGGGTCGTGATCACTTCATCGATGATGCCGTAATCCTTGGCCTCGGCCGCGCTCATGATGAAGTCCCTATCGGTATCAGAGACCACCTTATCCAGGCTCTGCCCCGTGTCGAGGGCAATCATCTCGTTGAGCAGGTCCCGCATCCTGATGATCTCCTTGGCCTGGATCTCGATGTCGGCCGCTTGCCCGGCGGCCCCACCGTAGGGCTGGTGCAGCAGGATACGGCCGTGCGGCAGCGCATAGCGCTTGCCCTTGGTGCCCCCGGCGAGGATCACCGCCGCCGCCGAGGCGGCCTGGCCGTAGCAGAAGGTCGAAATGTCGTTGCGCACGAACTTCATGGTGTCGTACACCGCGAACAGAGCGGTGATGTCACCACCCGGAGAGTTTATGTAGATGCTGATGTCCTTGTCGGGGTTCTTGTACTCGAGATAGAGCAGCTGGGCGCACACCGCGTTGGCCACGTAGTCGTCGATCGGGGTCCCCATGAAGACGATATTTTCCTCAAGCATGCGGGAAAAAAGGTCGTAGCCTCTCTCGCCCCGGTTGGTCTGCTCGAAGATGCCGGGGACGTGGTACTGGTTGACGGCCCTCATTCAGCCCCTCCCGGCTCGTCGGAGCCGTCGTCCACACCACCGGCCGGGGAAAGCGGGTCAAGACCCTGACCAGCTCTTACGAGCAGTGCTCGGTCCACCCCATTGCCCTCCTCGTCCGTTACCTCGGCGTGTTCGACCAGCCAGTCGAAAGCCTTGCTCTTCTTTAGATCCGAGCGTACCGCGAGACGCCGCCCTGCGCGCTCGACCTGCTCCCGGAGGGCGGCCGGGCTGACCCCCGCGCCCGCCGCCATACGCTCCATGAACGCGTCCAGCTCGGCCTCCGACGGCTCGATGCCGACCTCATCGGCCACCGCCCGCAGGGCCAGGTCGGCCTTGACGCTGGGTATGGCCTGGGTGCGGAGCTCGGCGATCAGCTCCTCGAGGGTACGGCTGGTCGCCTCCAGGTACCTCTCCAGGCGTACGCCCTGGGTATCGAGCCGCCGGCCCAGCTCCTCGGCGCTGCGCTGCACCTCGACGTCGACCAGTACGGTCGGGGGCTCCTCGTCCACCAGGGCGACGAGCGCATCGAGCGTCCCGTTGCGCAGGCTCATGGCCGTCTGCATCTTTTTCATCTCGGACATCCTGGTCTCGATGTCCTGTCGCAGCTCGTCAACGGTGGAGAACTCCGAGGCTTCGGACGCCCACTCGTCGGTGATCTCGGGCAGGACCTTTTCCTGGACCTGCTTCACGACCACCTGCACCTGGACCGGCGTGCCCCCGAGGTCGGCGTCGAAGTCGACCGTTTGACCAGCCCGCGCGCCCGGCAGGTGCTCGTCGAGCTCGGGAAGGTCGTTCCCGGCGCCGAGCTCGACCGAGTAGTCGCTGTAGGACATCCCGGCCACCGCCTGGCCGTCCCTGGTCGCGCTCATGTCAATGACGATGCTGTCGCCGGCGCGGGCCTCGCGCTCGACGGGTTCCAGCGAGGCGAAGTTGCCCCGGAGGCGGTCGATCTGCCTGCTCAGCTCCTCCTCCGTCACCAGCGGGCTGGGCACTGTCACTTTGAGGGGGTCATAGCCGGTCAGCTTGAGCCGGGGCCTGACCTCCACCACGGCGTCGAAGGCGACCGGGCCGCTGTCCTCACCGGCGGTGACCTCTATCTCGGGTTCGGTGATGACGTCCACCGCCTTGTCCCTGACAGCTCGGCCGTACCAGAAGGGGATGTGCTGCTCGAGGGCTTCGTGGCGGGCCGCCGGCCGCCCGATCCGCGCCTCCAGCACCCGGCGGGGCGCTTTGCCGGGCCTGAACCCGGGTACCCGGAGCTCCCGGGAGAACTTGGCGAACGTTTCGTCGATGGCCTGTTCGACCTCTGTTTCCTCCACTTCGACCGAGAGCTTGACCTTGTTGCCCTCCAGTGGAGCTATCTGGGCTTTCATATGAGAAGCGGAGCCTACTGTGCCGGCGGGGGGTTGGAGCGCCAGGGCCGGCCGGGGGGTGCGGGCTCGGAAGAGCCGGACGAGGGCGCTGGCCCCGCCCGGCAGGGTTGGGACGGTCGGTGCCATCAAGGCCGACCGAGGGGACCTCGGCGTTATCCCGGGCTCCATGGGGGCCCGCAGCTACATCGTGGCTGGCAAGGGCAACCCCGCCTGCTGGATGTCGTGCTCGCACGGCGCCGGCCGCCGCCACAGCCGCACGCAGGCCAAGAAGCTGTTCACCAGTGCCGACCTGGCCAGCCGGATGGCCGGCAAGGTGTGGCTCTCGGGCCGGGCCCACTGCCCGGCCCAGCCAATCAAGAAAGGACAAGGGAAATGACGCCCCCATAGAAAAGGCGAAAGGCGATAGCGAAGTTCTCGGGTACCAAACACCGCCCGCTGCGGGCCAACCTGATGGCGCCGGTCCGCACCCTGCGCCAGCGCGCCGTCACTCATGAAGGGGCCCGGCCTATGTGCGCGACCCGGGGCCGGTGCCGTTCCTTATGGCTGCCACCAACGTGGTGGGCGAGGACACGTTCTGCGAGAGCGCTGCCGAGCGCGATACCCGCTTCGTGGATCTCGTGCACCTGAAGACGGCGCGGGTCGAAGTGGCCGCCGTGATGGCCATGGCCACGGCCAAGCGGGCCAAGGACGTGGACGTGGTCATCTACGGCCAGCGCAACGCTTTGGTCCAGGGCCTCGACGCCATGTCGGTGCCGGGTTACCGCCCGTCGGCACTTCCTGCCGGCGAGCGAGGCCGCTACACGTTGGGCGGCTTCACGGACGCCACCTTCACCGCCATGGCGGTGCTGGAGGGTGGACGGGACGTCTGAGAGGTCAAGTCGCGGCTCAGCCGTCGGACAGTCAATCCCTTGACGACTAGCGTGGGGACCGTGACAACGGGTCCGAGAGACGTTCCCTGCCGTGAGAGCACAAGGCCAAGGTTTCTGGACGCTTCCACTTGTCTTCCGTTAACCACCGCGACAAAGGGCGCCGAAGAGGTCACTTCCAGAAACCCCGCCGGACTCCGTTGGGCGCGAAAGGGCTGGTAGACTGGCAAATGTGACATCTCCGGGGAGTAGCGCAGTTGGTAGCGCACCTGCTTTGGGAGCAGGAGGCCGGGGGTTCAAGTCCCCCCTCCCCGACCAACAAGTAGCAGGTCAAGGGCGGTGGCGGCCATCGGCACATTCGCCGGTCAGCTGGGCTACATTATTGGCGTTGACGGCCCGCAGCTGGAGACACTTCCCGCCCCCGGGCCCCACCAATTTTGGTCATTCCGAGGCGATAACAATATGAGTTAGTCGGGCGGTGGGCTGGCACCGTCGGCTATGGCCAAAATGTCGTCAAGGTCGTCCAGTAGCTGGGCGTGCAGTTCGCTCCCGTCCCTGATGTGGCCCCGTACCGCTCTCAGTACCCTGAGCGCCCCAGCGCCATCGTCATCAGGACCGGGCGCGAAGAGCATCGTCTCCATGCGTGCCATCCTGTCGGTCAGCTGCAATCTCTCGTAGTTCTGTACCCACCGGGCCAAGAGGGCTCTTCCTCGGTTCTGGTCGGCCGGTGAGGGCGGCCCGGCGGCAGTGTTCCGCCGCTCCGCAGGCGTCATGCTATTTGCCGCACCATGGTGGCCGGGCAAGACGGGACCCGTCACGTCCCGAACGGTCGGTTGCCAGGAAGTTGGAAAAGTAGAGTCCCATCTTCCGAATGCAGATGAGCTGAGGCCGACAGGGAGGTGCGTCTCGCGTTGCGCCATGACAGTCAAACTGCCAACGAGGCTCTCAGCGTGACGAGCGCTGGCCCGAGAGCCGTGCCCCCACCTTCGTAAGCTCAAGGTCACTGTAGGTGCACCCTTCCTAAACGGCACGGACCGCCCATTACCTGGCCCACCCCTCAAGCTATCGGCGCCTAGGCCGCCCGCACTGGATGCCCCGTTCGTGTCATTACCCTGACCACAACGCGGGCAAATAGCCGTTGCGTAAGCATAGTTCCGCCCTAAACGCCGACCTCCACCGCGCTGTTGTCCTGAACCTTGACGCTCTGGCCTTCGATCTGCTCGAGCGCTTGCGCAGGGTTGTCATCGGTTACTTCGTTGAAGACCTGCCGATGCACGTCTTGGCTGAGGGACTCGGGGTCACCGACTCGCGCAATCATCTTGCGCCGAGAGCCTCGGTCGCGGTCTAGACGGGCGTGACGACGCTTGTACTTGCCCCGAGTCCATCCCTCAGTAAACGTCCCACGTCCGGAGCGGGAACTGGCTTTGAGAAGTAGTAACCCTGCACCAACTGGCACCCCAGCGAACGCAACATCTGCACCTGGTCCAACTTCTCAGCCCCTTCGGCCACGGTGCCGAGGCCAAGGTCGTTCGCGAGGTGGATGATCGTTTGCACCAGACGAGCCGATTCCCGAGTGAGCGCGATGCCATCAATAAATGATTTGTCAATCTTCAGCGTGTCGACCGGCATGTCACGGAGGGAGCTCAGGGACGAGTACCCCGTGCCGAAGTCGTCGATGGCAATGCTCAGCCCGTGCAGGCGCAGACGCGCCAGCACGTCGGCCTTTCCAGCTATGTCGTCGACCAGCAGGCTCTCGGTTATCTCTAGGGTGATCAGTCGAGGATCCACGTTGCTGTCGCGTAGGGTCTGGACGACCATGTCCTCGAACCCCGGATGGGACAGCTGTCGGGCCGAGACATTGACGTTCATCCGGAGCGCCCGGCGCGCGCTCTTTGTCATGGCCTCAAGATCACGACAGGCTTGGCGCAGCACCCATTCCCCGATGGTCACGATCAAGCCGGAGGACTCGGCGACCGCTATGAACACGCCGGGAGCGACCAGGCCCCGTTGCGGGTGGGCCCAGCGGATGAGAGCTTCTACGCCTTCGATCTCGCCAGAACTGAGCTCCACCACGGGCTGGTAGTACAACATCAGCTCATCGCCGTCCAAAGCTCTACGCAGTTCGGACTCGATCTGCATTCTGTCCAGTATTTGTTGGTGCAGAGCGGAGGTAAATCTGACGTACGACCCAGCGCCGGCAGCTTTTGCCGCATTGATGGCCAAGTCAGCGTCGCGCAGCAACTCCCGGTCTGACTCGGCATTGACGCTACTGACTGCTGCCCCGATGTTCACCTGCACCACGACCTGGTTGGTCCCCTCACCGAAAGGTCGGGCGAAGCTCGCGACGAGGCGCTCGGCGGCGGCATCGGGGTCAAAGCCCTCTGAAGGTCCCTCGAACAGCACCGCGAACTCGTCGCCCCCGAGGCGGGCGATCACGTCTGCGTCTCGCACCTCAGCCTTTAGCCTGTCGCCCACCTCTCGGAGAAGCTGGTCGCCACGGGCATGTCCGTGGAGGTCGTTGACCGCCTTGAAGTTGTGCAGGTCTACGAACATCACGCCCAGCGAGACACCGCTACGCCGACGCCCGAGGACCGCTTTGCTCAGGTGCTCGCCGAACAGGGCGCGATTGGCCAGCCCGGTCAGGGGGTCATGAAAGGCCTGGTGGCGTAGCTGTTCTTCGAGAGCTTTCTGGGCTGTTATGTCACGACTGTTGAGCACCAGCCCGGCCACGCTGGGCTCGTCTAAGAGGTTGGTAAGTACCGACTGCAGGAACCGCCATGACCCGTCCGAATGGCGCATCCGCCACTCGGCGGTCACCTCGGCCGTCGGGTCGGACAAGAGCCTTGTTACTAGGCCGGCCCATTGGTCGCGGTCAGCCGGCTCCATCATGTCCAGGAGGCACCCCCCGGCGGTGGCTAGGGGGCCCCAGCCCAGCACCCGCTCCACCGAGGGGCTTTGGAACAAGACGGTGCTGGCGAGGTCAACGATCGTTATGGGGTCGGAGGAGTGTTGGCCCAATGCCGCGAACCGTTCCTCGCGAGCCCGCAGTTCCTCACTCCCGAGCTCCACTTTGACGACCAACTGTCGGTTCAAAGTGACGTTGTCCAACAGCGTGAGGATCTGCCTGGCGGTCAGGGCCACCAGCAGCAAGAACCCCTCGATGGGGAGGAACAACCCGAAAGACCGTCTCTCGGCCAAACGCGCCATGACAACCGCCCCGGCCAGGCCCACGACGGCGTACGGGGTAAGGACCCTGGCCAGGGTGACCCGGTCGGAAGCAACGTCGTCCCGCTCCGTTGGTGCAACTCTCAGCGCCCTCAGTGCCCCCAGGGCGATCAAGAAATACCCCGCGACCCAGCCGGTGTCGAGGGCATTGCCAATGCCGTAACTATTGGTTGCCGTGAAGTAGGCGAAGCCGCTGTCAGACAGGGCGAAGGCCACGATCCCGGCCATTACCAGCCCGAGGCAGGCCCGGTAGTCCTTTTCCGCCCCGATGACGACTATAACTGCCAGCGACACCATGGCCACGTCGCTGGCCGGGTAGGCCATGGAGAGGACCTGTTTGAACAGGCCGCCCTGATGGTCCCGGAAGGTCGGGCCCAACACCAGCGCCCAGCTGAAAAAGAGCAACGACCCCGCGATCATGGCTGCATCGAGCAGGGTGCGTAGCCGGGAAGCCAACCGCCTGGCCACACTGGGGAACGTCAGCAAGCCGGCGATGAAGAGCGGTACCGCCGTGAGATAGCCAGCGTCGGCCAGCGACGGGAAGGGTACTGTCACGCGTCGGACCAGGTCGTAATCGCACCATACGAACTGACCGGCCGCCCACGACGCGCAGGAGGCAGCCAGCAGTGCCCACGAAAGACGAGCTCGCGAGAGCCGCCACGCGGCCAAGCCACACGTCGTCGTCGCCACCATTGGCGCGGTGAGCTGCCCAAGGTTGTCGATGATGTCGGTGGAACGAGGGCCACCGGCACGTAGGGCCACGCAGAGCAGGAACACGGTGCTCGACAAGGCAAAGACCGCTGCGGTCAGCCAAAAGGCACGAACGTCCTGGCTGCGCTGAGCCATGCTTGACCTCCGTAGTCACCTTCGGCAAACAAACGCCAGGCTTGAACCTGGCAGGACAGGACCTCGGGACGAGCCCTGTATGAGCGCGCTCAAGGAGCCCTCCCCTATGGCATGGGACCCGGCTATAACCCTTGTCGGCACTCGATGGTCCTGTCATTAGGTACGACTAACTAACTAAAAAGATCCCGCCGGTCCAATTGTGCTACGCCTTTTCTCACCCAGTGCACAAATGTGACCTTATCCCCCTACTTGGGTGACCACCGCCGGACGACGTTCTGACTGTGACCTCGGTGGAACACCTCAGTGCCCTGCGCACCCAGATCGACCTCCTGGCCAGCGTCCGACTACTTGGCCCGCCCAGCCCAGAACTCGAATGGGCGTACGTAACGCTTTGTGACCTTGAGCAGGAACTTTTGTGTGAGCTCAGGGCCGTAGATCGGGCCTGGCGAAGGAGGTCGCGGCGCGCTGAGCGGCGCTTGCCACTCCAACCAGCCCTGGCCTCTGACCAGCAACCATCTCGGCTCGTTGCACAGCCCGAGGCTATGAGCCGGAAATCGAGCCTCGCCGTTGTCAACTGGGAAGGCTCGGTCCCGAGGCTCGTTCGGAGGGCGCCATACCCCACGAGCAGCCGGGACCAAGGAGCACTAGGCGCGCTCAGGCGCGAGCCCTAATGGCGGAAGGGAGGGCCGCCGTGGCCACCAGTCAAAGGTTCTCCCTCCCACTCGAGCAACTGGACCGCTACACGCTGGAGCGCCTGTGCATGAGCAACCTGTTGGCCAACCCCGAGGAGCGAGTGTTCTTCAAGGACCTGGAAAGCAGGTTCGTCTTGGTCAGCGCAGGTTTTCTTTTGGACCAGGCCGACGGCCGCAGTGCCGACGAGGTGATCGGTAAGTCGGACTTCGACTTCTTCAGCGCCGAGCACGCCGACGCCGCCTTTGCCGACGAGCAGAGGATAATTCGCACCGGCGAGCCCATGGTGGCCAAGGTCGAGCGCGAAACCTTCACGGACCGCCCCGACGCTTGGGTCTCGACCACCAAGCTGCCGTTACGTGACGACCGTGGCCACATCGTGGGTACTTTCGGTATGTCGCGCAACGTGACGGCCCAGGTCTTGGCCGAACAGGCACTCGCCTACCAGGCCCTCCACGACGGTGTCACCGGCCTGCCCAACCGCCTGGCGCTCATGGACCGCCTGTCCCAAGCTCTGGTGGCCCTCGACCGCAGCCCCGGCCGGGTGGCCCTGATGTTTGTCGACCTCGACAATTTCAAGGTCATCAACGACTCGCACGGCCACGATGCCGGTGACCGGGTACTGAGCGAGGTGGCCCGCCGCCTGTCCCGCATCTCTCGACGAGGCGACACTGTGGCCCGCTTCGGCGGTGACGAGTTCATCTTGTTGCGCGGTGCCCTGCGAGATAATGACGACGCCCGGCTGATGGCCAGCAGGACGCTACGGGCCATCGGTGAGCGCCTCGTGCACAATGGCAACGACCTCACCGTCACTGCCAGCATCGGCTTGGTGGTGACCGATGACGCTTTGGCCGACCCCGCCACGTTGCTGTCCCAAGCCGACATCGCCCTGTACGAGGCCAAGGACGCAGGCAGGGACTGCTTTCGTGCCTATGACGCCGACCTGCACTCTCGGGCCATAGCTGGCCAAGACTTTGACGCCACCCTGCGCAAGGCCGTCGAGGACGACGAGCTATTCCTTCTCTACCAGCCCCTGTTCTCCCTGGAGGACCAATCGCTATGCGGCGCCGAGGCCCTCGTCCGCTGGCGCCACCCCGAGCTCGGCGTCATCGCTCCGGCTGACTTCATCCCTTTGGCCGAGGCGCGGGGCCTTATCGGCGCCGTTGACAGCTTCGTCCTGGACGAAGCCTGCCGTCAGTTGGCGCAATGGGTGGCCGAAGGCGTCTACCCGGACGGTTTCACCGT
>Ga0181517_10003387_pt1 | contig 15234 bp, 13 predicted proteins | sample PEATcosm2014_Bin_31_FD_119748 | JGI IMG/M metagenome (GOLD analysis project Ga0181517, IMG submission 119748) | Peatland microbial communities from MTU Mesocosm Facility, Houghton, MI, USA - PEATcosm2014_Bin01_30_metaG | ecosystem: Environmental > Terrestrial > Soil > Wetlands > Peat | place... | reverse complement strand
TGGAACTGGACGTGGACTGGCCGCACGCCGCCAAGGCGAACAACCCCAACGCCGCCAGTAAAACAAACGCGAACTTGAATCTCGACATTGCGTCCTCCTTCATTTGAAATTGCCGCTGCCCCTGGCGGGACAGCGGACGGTTCGATTGCTCTTCGCCTGCGCGTCGGCCCGCTTCGCTTACGGCCGCCACCAGAACGGAAATAGGACAAGGTCCGTCAAATTGGTCGCTGCCGCCGGGTTGATTGCGCCCGTGATGGAATCAATCACGTCGATTCCGAAAGTGGCGCCGATCACGCCGGTGCAAACCGCGTGCGTGAAGTCCTTGGCGGTCCGGAAACCCTGATATTGCGGCACGCCGACCACATCGGGCGTGTCCACGGTCGGGATTTCGAGCACCGTCTGCGGCTCGCCGCCGGCCGTCGGCACGCGGTTCAGCGTGTACGTTGTCGCGATCGTTTTTGATTGGACCCGCGTCGCCGCGTAATAGACCCATTCGCCGGACGCGTCGAAAAACGGCGCCGAATTGGCGTTGCCGGAAACCGGCGCCGTCGTGGTCAGCCGCATGGGAGTCCCGGGGTTCTGCAAGTCCTCCAACATCACTTCCATCGCGCCGGATCCTTCGGCGTACGCGTCCGAAACAAAAGCGAGTTGCGTGCCGTCCGGCGAAAATACCGGCCCGCCCTCGTTCGTCGGTTCGGTGTCGTTGGGGATCGCCGGCGTCGGCGCGGCGCCGTTCAGGTCCGTAAGGTAAATTTTTTCAATACCGTACAGATCCTGGTGCGGAGCGCCGTCCACGCGAATGTAGGCCAGCTTCGCGCCGTCCGGCGAAAAAGCGGGCTGCGACTCGTAGAACTCCATCCAACTGTCGCTGGTCACGCGCGTCCAGGCGCCGCCGGCGGCGGGCATTTTGTAAAGGCAGCCGCCCGGCGGATCTTGCGGCAGCGGCGTTTCTTTTTCGTAGTTCGCCGAGAACACCACCGTCGCGCCATCGGGGCTGACGGTCGGCCAAACCACGTTGTGACCGGCGACCTGGGAAAGGACAGTCGGCTCGGCCATGGGCGCATCGGCCCGCGCCAGCCAGGTCGGAACGATTCCCGCCGTCGGGCTGCTGTCGTCATCGCCGGCTGGGGTTACCATGAAAACCAGGAAGCCCGAAAAATCGTCGTCGTCGTCGGGCGAAGAGTCATCGTCCGGTGATGCGTCGTCGTCCGGCGACGCGTCGTCGTCGGCGAATAGCTGACTGCTGGAAGTGGAGTGGCCGCACGCAGAAAATGCCAGCAGCGCCATCATTGCCAGAGAAAGAATCCCCAATGCGATTTTTTTCACGGAACGCTCCTTCTGCTTGCCAAGGCCGATGCTCCTTCCGGAACAACGGCGGTTCTGTGTTTGTCTCGGGTCGCGAGGGATTTCGCTCCATGCCGCGAACCCGGGCGATGCGAACATATGGCCCTGGTCCGACGGCGCACCCGGCGGACCGCGCATCCGAGCCGCTGACTCGTGCAAGCAGGGCGCCAAGCGGCAGCCGATTTCGAATTTTGCGCGCGGGCCGCTAACTGGTTGTCTTCACGGGCGTTTTCGGTGGACTAGCAGAATCACAAGCCGTTTTGGCGCCGGCGGGGGAATCGGTTTCCGGGCAACCGTTCCCGTGGTGAAGGGAATCGTCACCTCAAAAAAAGGGTTGGTTCGCGGATGTTGACATCAATTAAGACGCATCGGCGTTGCGCCGGCTTCGCACAATGTTCAATCTCGTGCGCAACGGAAACCAAAACTGTAGTACCGAACATCGGGCGAGTCCCAAAATCGGTCGGACGCTCGCGTTGCCGCGGCGGGGGTGCGCCACGAGTCGCCGCGCAAGACGCGGCGTTTGCCGGAACTCGGACCCTTCGGGTTTACCGCAGGCGAGGACGCGTAATATCGCTCGTCGTACCAGTCCGCACACCACTCCCACACATTGCCCAGCATGTCGTACAGACCGTAGCCGTTCGGCTTTTTCTGGCCGACCGGGTGGGTCTTGTTGTCGGAATTCTCGGCGCACCAGGCAATGGCGTCGAGGTCGCCATAGCGCGCGGCCGTCTTTCCGCCGCGCGCGGCAAACTCCCACTCGGCCTCGGTCGGCAGGCGCTTGCCTGATTTCTCGCAATAGCTTCGCGCTTCGTCCCACGTGACGCTGTCGACGGGGCAGGTCGGGCAGCCGGAAAAATGGCTGGGGTTGGCGCCCATCATCGCCTGGAAAGCGGCCTGGGTCACCGCCGTCGCGTCCAACCAGAACGGGCTGACGGTCACCTCGTGCGCCGGTTTCTCGTCGTCGTAGCATTCCGCATCGCCCGGCGAGCAACCCATCGCGAACGTTCCGCCGGGAAGGCGAACGAGGCCGACCGGCGGCGGCGCATCGGCGTCGCGGACGCATCGCACTCCCCCGAGGTCGTCGCGGCCGACAGGCGAGCCGCGGCCGCGGTAGGAAGCGCGCACGATCCAGGGCCCGGTTTCCCACGTGCCGCCGCGCCAGACGCGGTACGTGCCGGCGCCCGGCCCCGTGGGGTTTTCCGCGGGCGACGACGCGTAATACGTTTCGTCCCACCAATCCGCGCACCACTCCCACACGTTGCCCAGCATGTCGTACAGGCCGTACGCGTTCGGCTGTTTTTCGCCAACCGGATGCGTTTTGCCGCCCGCGTTGTTTTTATACCAAGCCACGGTGTCCAAGTCGCCGTACCGCGCCGCCGTCGTTCCGCCCCGCGCCGCAAACTCCCATTCGGCCTCCGTCGGCAGCCGCTTGCCCGCTTTCTCGCAATAGCTTTGCGCATCGTGCCAAGAGACGCTGTCCGCGGGGCAATTCGGGCAATCGGCGAAGCGGCTGAAGTAGGTTCCCATCGCCTTTTCGTACTGCGTGTGGGTCGCCAGCCTCGCGTCCATCCAGAACGCGTTGACCGTCACGCGATGGGCCGGCTGCTCGTTGTCGTAGCATGCCGCATCCCCCGGCGAGCAACCCATTAGAAACGTTCCCCCGGGAACCCGCACCATGCCCGAGAACGCCTCGTCCGCGAGGGCCGGCGCCGCCGCCAGCAGCAGAATCGCGAACATTGACGCAAACCGCCTTCCGGACATGAACTCCTCCGCGCACATTTTTGAGATTACGCTGGCGTCACAGCGCGTTCAAGCAGCCGGACCGAATTTCGCGGTTTGGGAGTCCGCGGGCACGAGCGCCAGCGCCGAAAAGAGGGCGAGGGCGGTCAAGAGCCGGCGCAACAGCGGGCGTTCGAGGCGGCCGCCGCCGCTGTCCCGGCGGCGTCGCGATTGCGCGCCCGGCGATTCGCGCGTACCTTGAAAATATGGCCCGGCGAGGCGATCCCGCCGAATTCCTCGAGACGTACGGCGCGCGGAAACGCCGCCTCACCGATTGCCCCGAGGGCACAGAGAAAACACCATGAATGCTCGTCCGATTTTCAGCCGGGAGGCATGTACGCTCTGCGGGACGTGCGTGGCGGATTGTCCGCGCCGAATTCTCGCGATCGTCGACCAAGCGGTCGTTCTGACCGAAGACGCCTGCCTGCTCTGCGCGCACTGCTACGCTGTTTGTCCGGCGAACGCTGTCGCGTTCGATTCGGATCGATTGCAGGCGCCGACGTTTCGGACGTTTGCGCCTCCCGAACAAGTGTTCGACGCGCAGCGCATCGACGCCACGATGTTGGCGGGCGCCGCGTTGTCGCGCCGCAGCATTCGCCGTTTCCAGGACACGCCGGTTTCGCGGGAAGCGCTCGCCGACCTGGTCGAATTCGCGGCCACGGCGCCGTCGGGGAGCAACAGCCGGAATTGGGAGTTTTCCGTGGTGAGCACGGCCGCCGGCGTCGCCGCCGTGCGCGCCCGACTCGTCGCCTTTTACCGCCGGCTCAATCGCCTGGCGGGGAATCCCATCGTCCGGGCGCTGAGCGTGCCGGTCACGGGCAAGCGGCTGCTCGATTATCATCGCCTGCGGCGCGTCCGCATCGAGTTCATGGTTCGGCAGGCCGACGCCGGTCGCGATTTGTTCTTCTGGGGCGCGCCGGCCTTGATCGTCGTGCACAGCGGTCCGGACGGCAGCACGCCGCTCGAAGATGCGCAATACGCCGCCTACAACATCACTTTATTGGCGCACGCGCTCGGTCTGGGAACCTGTTTCATCGGCTACGCGCGCGAAGCCGTCAACCGCGACGCCCGGCTCAAAACGCTGCTCGGCATTCCGCGGCGCCACAAGGCCCACGCGGTGCTGGCGGTCGGCCACCCGGACGTCAGCTATGCGCGATTGCCGCTGCGTAAAAATTTCCAGGTGAATTGGGTCGAAGCGTAGGGCGATGCCCGAGGAAGGCTCGTGGTCGCCCGTCAGCCGCGGATTTCGAACGACCCGCAATGTTCGACAGCGGCGGCCGCTTCCAGGACGTTCTCGACGCGCGCCAGCGGCGGGCCCAGTTCCATCCAGCGGATCAGCCGGTCGACCTTGTCCTCGTCGCCTTCGATGTGGGCTTCGACCACGCCGTCCGGCCGGTTGCGCACCCAGCCCTTGACGCCCAGCCGGTCGGCCTGTTCCTTGGTTTTGGCGCGGAACCAAACCCCCTGCACGCGGCCGGACGCTTCCACTCTCTTGGCGATCATGATTTCTCCTGGAGGAGCGCCAAAAACTCGTCTTCGCCGATGATTTTGACGCCGAGTTGTTCCGCCTTCGCGAGCTTCGAACCGGCGGCTTCGCCGGCGACAACCAAATCCGTTTTGGCGCTGACCGACCCCGCCGCCTTGCCGCCCGCGGCGAGAATCCGCGCCTTCGCCTCGTCGCGCGTCAGGCGCGTCAGCGTGCCGGTGAGCACGACCGTTTTGCCGGCCAGCGGCGAGTCGGCAGGCGCGACGCGCTTTTCCCACGTTGGGCGGAAACCCGCCGCGAGCAGGGCGTCGATTTGCGCCGCGTTCGCCGCATCGGCGAAAAAGTCGCGGATCGATTGCGCCACGATCGGGCCGACGTCCGGCACGGCGGCCAGCTCCTCGACGGTCGCCGCGCGCACCGCGTCGAGCGAGCCGAACGCGTCGGCGAGGGCGCGCGCGGTCACCTCGCCGACGTGGCGGATGCCGAGCGCGTACAAAAAGCGGTCGAGCCGCGCTTCTTTGCTGGCGGCCAGCGCCTCGAGCAGGTTCTGGGCGCTCTTGTCGCCAAGGCGTTCGAGATTCGCCCAATCGGTGAAGGTCAGCCGGTACAGGTCGGCCGGCTCTTTGACCAGGCCCTTTTCGACGACCTGCCGCACGAGTTTGTCGCCGAGGCCATCGACATCGACCGCGTTTTTCGAGGCGAAGTGCTTGATCCGCTCGACGAGTTTCGCCGGGCACAGCGGATTGAAGCACCGCAACGCGACTTCGTCCGCCAGTTGGCCGATCTCGCCGCGGCACATCGGGCAGCGGCCGTGCAGCTTCTGGCGGATCGAAAAGCGCGCGTGGCCGATCGGGTCGCGCTTCTCGACAAGCGCGCGCACCACCTCGGGGATCACGTCGCCGGCCCGCTGGACGATTACGCGATCGCCGATGCGCAGGTCCAGCCGGTCGATTTCGTCCTGATTGTGCAGGCTGGCGCTCGACACGGTGACGCCGCCGACTTTGACCGGCGCCAGCTTCGCCACGGGCGTCAACGCGCCGGTGCGGCCGACCTGGATTTCGATGTCGAGCACCGCGGTCTCGGCCTGCTCGGCCGGAAATTTCGCGGCGATCGCCCACCGCGGGCTGCGGCTGACCCAGCCCAGCCGCTGCTGCAGCGCCAGGTCGTTGACCTTCAGCACCACGCCGTCGATTTCATACGGCAGCGCCCGCCGGCGTTCGTGCATCTCGCGGTAGAACGCCGCCGCCTCGTCGACGCCCCGGCACACGCGGCGGTCCGCGTTCACCGGCAGGCCCAGCGCCGCCAGCTTCGCCAGCAGGTCGTCCTGCCGCTCCGTCGCGAGCTTGGCCGCGTCGTCGACGGCGTAGAAAAAAGCCGTCAACGGCCGCGCCGCGGTGATCGCCGGGTCGAGTTGCCGCAGACTTCCCGCCGCCGCGTTGCGCGGATTGGCGAAGGTGCGCTGGCCTTCCTCTTCCTGGCGTTCGTTCATGCGCTGGAAATCGACCTTGTTCATGAAGATCTCGCCGCGGGCGCTGAGTTCCGGCGGCGAATCTTTGAGGCGGCGCGGCACGGCGCGGATCGTTCGCACGTTGGCGGTGACATCTTCGCCGACGAGACCGTCGCCGCGGGTGGCGGCGGTTTCCAGCAGGCCGTGGCGATACACGAGTTCGATGCTCAGGCCGTCGAGTTTGAGTTCGCCGACGTATTCGATCGCGGCGTCCGCAACAAGGCCGGCCTGGCGTTTGACGCGCGCGTCCCAGGCGCGGATTTCGTCCTCGTTCATCGCGTTTTGCAGGCTGAGCATCGGCGCGAGATGCGAAATCTTGGCGAATTTCTCCGCGGGTTTGGCGCCGACGCGTTGCGTGGGGCTGTCGGGCGTGCGCAGGTCGGGGAAACGCGATTCGAGGCCTTCGAGTTCGCGCAGCAACGCGTCGTATTCGGCGTCCGTGATTTCCGGCCGGTCGAACTCGTAATACAGCCGGTTGTGGCGGCCGAGCTCCGCGCGCAACTGGTCGATGCGAGCCTGCGCGTTCTTGCGGTCCATGACTTCTGCGACCTCTCCGCGGCAATTCGAGTAATTCAATAATCATTGTTTTCCGGCCCCGCGTAAAGACGCCCGGCGACGGGCCAGCGCGCGGCCGAACGCGACCGGTCGCCGGGTGCGACGATCTCGCCGGGGCGCCCCGAACCGCGGGTGGGAAAGCGTCGATGGGACGTATAGGTCTTATAGGACATATAGGTCCCATATCGGCGACAAACGGGCAAAAAAGGTCGCCTTTTTACGCGCCGAAACGAACAGCCGCTTCGCGAGCGGTTGCTCGCCGCGATCGACGCTCGATTGTCCCAGAAAAAGCTTGACTTCAATTGGCACAACCATTACCATATATCGGCAACATCGAATTACCGTCATCGAAGCGAACCGAAGGCGAACTCGCCCAGCGAGGGAACGGCATGCCGTTCTGCCGACGATCGTCATTTCGATATCGGGCGCGGCAGCCGCCCCGTCGAAATATCTGTCACATAATAACCAAACACGGGGAGGGGAAACACGATGAAACCACAAATTGATCCGCACGATTTGCACCTGAACTACAACCCGGAAGAACCGCAGGAACGGTTCAAAGCCGCGGGATTGGAGGCCGCGTTGACGGCGCGCGCCGGCGACCGCCTGCCCAGTGCGCCGCCGTGGCCGGCCGGGAAGGCGCCGGCGGCGGCGCCGTTGCCCAAAGCGCCCGCGGAAACCGACGACCTGTCGAAGTTTCGCGGCTACGACGCGGTGGTCGTCACCTGGACGTCGGCGGAAGCCGCGGCGCTGGCCGCGCTGTTCACGCCCGGTTATTCGACGTCGGCATGGTACGAATATCGGCATGACGTGGCCGCCTATTTGCCGCTGGTCACGGGCGGCCGGGCGCCGTTTAACGACAAACAAACCGACATGGCCCGTTATTATCACAGCCTCGGCCTGTATTTCCCGGTCCGCATCGGCGGCGCCAAAGTCCTGGTGATGAAATCCGGCTTGCACCTCGATTATGACGGGCCGGCGATCCCGGTGCGCAAGCTGATGGGCGAGATTGCCCAGGTGGTGCAACCGAAGGTGTTCATCACCACGGGCACCGGCGGCGGCATCGGCAGCGACGTGGCGCTCGGCGATGTGGTCATTGCCGGCAAAACCGTGTTCGATTGCGTCACCCAATTCAAAGACCCGCAGAAATTTCCGTGGAACTGCGGCAGCTATTGCCCCGCGTCCGTCCCGCGCCAGGCCCTGGCCGCGATCACGCCCGCGTTGACGTACGTCAACGCCGCTCGCGTGCCGAACGCCCGGTCGACGCCGACGATCTGGTGCGCGCCCACCGACGCCATCGTGACGACGGACTTTTTCGGCTTCGACGATTCGACCGACTATTACCATCTTCAGGGGCTGGGCCGCGTCTGCGATATGGGCGACGCGATGGTCGGTTTGGCGATGCAGTCGTATCCGGACATCCAATGGTTCGCGATCCGCAACGCGTCCGACCCGCAGATTCCGAATCCGAACCACGACATCAAGGCCGCCGACAAAGAAGCGGGGGAAATTTATTCCAAATATGGGGCGTTCACGACCGCGGCCAGCGTCATCGCGACGTGGGCGGTCATCGACGCCATCGTCAATCGATAGTCGACAGCGCAACGGGGTCGCAATTTCGAACCAGAAAGGAACCGAAGATGAACCAGGCGAAACACGTGAAATTGAACGGGAGCGAGCGTGCGGTCATGCCCGGCGCGCAGGTCGCCCGGGCGGCCGATCCGGACGAATGCGTGGAATTGACCGTCAAGATCCGCGGCAAAGCGGCGATGCCGCCGCTCGAAGGGCGCCCGAGCGACATCCTGACGCACGCCCAATTGATCGAGAAATACGGCGCGGCGGATGCCGATATTCAGTTGGTGCGGAAAACGCTCGAACAGTACGGCCTCGATTTTGTCGAGGCGAACGCCGGCGCCCGCAGCATCCAATTCTGCGGGCCGGTGAGCGCGATCGAAAAAGCGTTTCAGGTGAAGTTGTTCCACTACACCCACGAGCAGGGCGACTACCGCGGGCGCGCCGGCGCCATCCATCTGCCGGCGGAACTCGACGGCGTCGTGGAAGGGGTCTTCGGCCTCGATACGCGCCGGGTGGTGCAAAGGCGCGGCGGGCACGGACACGCGGCCCGGGAGTTGACGGCGGCGACGATTGCGCGGCGGCCGTGGTTTTTCCCGGCGGAACTGGCGGCGCTCTATGATTTCCCGGCCGGCGACGGCGCGGGGCAGTGCGTCGGTCTGTTGGAGTTCGGCGGCGGCTATTTCCCGGCGGACCTGCAGGCTTTCTGCCAGACGGCCAAGGTCGGCGTGCCGAAAGTCACCGCGGTGAGCGTGAATCACACGGCGACGAACCGGCACGACGGCGCGGAAGGCGAGGTGATGCTGGACGTCGAGGTCGTCGCGGGGGTTTGCCCGAAGGCCGACATCGCCGTCTACTTCAGCAAATTCTCGGAAGCCGGGTGGGTCGCGGCGATCGACGCGGCGATTCACGACCAGAAAAACAATCCGTCGGTCATCTCGATCAGTTGGGGTTACGCCGAGGATTACGCCGGCGCTTGGACCACGGCCGCGATCAACGCCGTGAATCAAACCTTGCAGCAAGCGGCGATGCTCGGCAAAACCGTGTGCGTGGCGGCGGGCGACGACGGTTCCAGCGACGCGCAAACCGACGGCCACGCCCACGTGAATTTCCCGGCGACCAGCCCCTATGTGTTGGCGGTCGGCGGCACCACGGTCCGCAAGGCCGCGGGCAACGTGACGGAAGTCGCCTGGAAAGACGGCAGCGGCGTTCGCCCCAACGGCGGCAGCACCGGCGGCGGCGTCAGCACGCGCATTCCGCGGCCGGCCTGGCAGCACAACGTCGCGGTGCAATCGGTCAACCCCGGCGCGATGGCCGGTCGCGTCGTGCCGGATATCGCGGCCGACGCCAGCGCGAACACCGGTTACTGGACGGTGGTCGACGGGCAGGGCGAGCCGTCCGGCGGCACCAGCGCCTCGTCGCCGCTGTGGGCGGCGTTGATCGCGCGCATCAACGCGAAATTGCCGCAGGGCAAAGCGGCCGGTTATTTGACGCCGTTGCTGTACGCGAACGTGGCCGGCGGCACGATGGGCTCGACATGCTGCAAAGACATCACCAGCGGCAACAACGTGACGGCCGCGGTCGGCGGCTACTATGCGCAAGCCGGGTATGACGCCGTCACCGGCTGGGGCGCGCCCAACGGGAACAAATTGCTCGCGGCGCTCACGACGATGGTGGCCGGCGCCGGCGGCGCCAATACGTGAATGAAAACGCCGCCGGCGGCCGACGCCGGCGGCGTGGTTTCGGGTACCGAACGGCTTCTGCGGCGGCCATCGGATGGTCGCGGCGGCGCCGTGGCCGCAAGCGATCCAACCTCAGTCCAGTGCAGAACCCGCGGGCTGCCTATTCGGGCGACGAGTCCGGCGGGGCGGTATTGACGAAGAAGTATTGAATGATTTGGTTGCTGACGCCGCCGTCGTCATCGACGAGGGTGAGAGTGATTTTGCCGTTGTAGACGGCTTGGGCGACGACAGTGAAGGAGATCGTGCCGGCGTTCGCGTTGCCGATGAGTTGCGGATCGACGACCGGAATCGGCATCGTCTGTCCGCTGTAGGTGTTGGTCGAGAGAATGTTGATCTGCGGCTTGGTCATGGCGCCTTCGGCGTCGCGCCAACTGATGATGAAGGTCGATTGGTCGCCGGCGGTCACCGGATTCGGGTAGATTTCGAGGCTTTCGGCAATGGGCGCGAGAATCTGCCGCGTCGTCGGCGTGTTGCAAGCCGCGAGAAATGCGCCAAGGCTTGCCAGCCCGACCAGCAATGGGATAAACCTAGCGCGCACCATGGTCGCCGCCTCCGGTGAAAAACGGTGTGTTACTGTACCGGTTCCGAAAGAAACCGCAAGGGCGGGCAGCCGGGCGAGGTGAAAGTTGGCGATTGCATCCGATGCGGAATTGCAGCTGGCCATCGGCCACGAATTCAACGATCCGGCGCTGCTGCGGCAGGCGCTGACCCATTCCAGCTACGCCAATGAAGATCCGGGCGGCGACGATTACGAACGCCTGGAATTCCTCGGCGACGCCGTGCTCGAACTGATCGTGTCGCACATGCTGCTCGACCGTTTCCCCGAATGCCGCGAGGGCGAATTGTCGCAAATGCGGGCCAGCGCGGTGAATCGCCGGACGCTGGCGGCGATCGGCCGCCGCCTGCGGCTGGGCGAGCACACGCGGATGAGCCACGGCGAAGAGAAGACCGGCGGGCGCGACAAGGACACGATTCTGGCGGACGTCTTCGAAGCGGTGATCGGTTCGCTTTATCTCGACGCCGGCCTCGGCGCAGCGGCGGCGTTCATCGAACGCTGGTTCGATCTGCTGTTCGAGGGCTACGACCGCCGCATCCTGTTCACCGACTACAAGACGCGGTTGCAGGAGACGACGCAGGCGAGATTCGGCGCGGCGCCGACCTACCGGGTGCTCGGCGCGACCGGCCCGGACCACGACAAACGCTTCACGATCGAGGCGTCGCTGGGCAGCAAGATATTCGGGGTCGGCCAGGGACGCAGCAAGAAGGACGCCGAGCAGGAAGCGGCCAAGGCGGCGTTCGAGAAAATTTCGCAAGACGAAAAAGAAGCGGAGAAACGCTGACCATGCCGAGCAAACGCAGCACCAACGCCTTCCAGCCCGGCCCGGGATTTCGCTCCGGCTACGTCATGCTGCTGGGCCGGCCGAACGTCGGCAAATCGACGATTCTCAACGCGATCATGGGCGCGGAACTGGCGATCGTGACGCCCAAGCCGCAGACGACCCGTTCGCGCATCGCCGGCATCCGCACCACCGCCGAAAGCCAGATCATCTTTCTCGACGCGCCCGGCGTGGTGGAATCCGAACGCGGCCTCAACAATTTCCTCAAGCGCGAGGTGCAGGCCGCGCTCAACGACGCCAACGCGGTGATTTTCGTCATCGAGGCCGCGCCGCGCCTGACGAATTCGGAGCAGGAGATCATCGAGCGTCTGAATCGACTGAATCGCCCGGTCGTGTTGGCGATCAACAAAATCGACCTTGTCGACAAGCGCACGCTGTTGCCGCAGATGGAACATCTGCAAACGCTGTTTCCCTTCCGGGCGATCGTGCCGATCAGCGCGCGCGGCGGCGACGGCGTCGACCGGCTCGTCGCGGAGGCGGCGGCGACGCTGCCCGAGGGTCCGCTGTATTTTCCGCCGGATCAGATCACCGAGGCCACCGAGCGCTTTCTCGTCGCCGAAATGGTGCGCGAGCAGGTGTTTCTGCTGACCAAGCAGGAAATCCCGTACAGTTCGGCGGTGCTGATCGAGCAATTCAAAGACGAAGGCGGTCTGGTGCGCATCGCGGCCGAGATATTCGTCGAACGCGATTCGCAGAAGGGCATCCTGATCGGCAAAGAAGGCGCCATGCTCAAAGCGATCGGCACGGCCGCGCGGATCAAAATGGAAGCGTTCCTCGCGAAGAAGGTTTTCCTCGAACTCTTCGTCAAAGTGAAGAAAGACTGGACGCGCTCGGAGAGCCTGTTGCGCGAGATGGGTTACAATCCATGAGTCTGCCGCTGGTGGCCATCGTCGGCCGGCCGAACGTCGGCAAATCGACGTTGTTCAACCGTTTCGCGGGGCGCGACCGCGCGCTGGTGCAGGAAATCCCCGGCGTGACGCGCGACCTCAATTACGCCGAGGTGAAGTTTCGCGACAAGCGCTTCCATCTGGTCGACACCGGCGGCCTGTCGACGGTGCACACGGACGAGTTGACCACCGAGGTCAATCTGCAGGTGGACGTCGCCATCGAAGCCGCCGACGCGATCATCCTGCTGCTCGACGGCCGCGAGGGGCCGACCGCGGAAGACGAGGACATCGTCGCGCGGCTGCGCCGCATCCGCAAACCGGTGTTCTGGGCGGTGAACAAGCTCGAATCGCGCAAGCCCGAAACGGCGCTGATCGATTTCTATCGCCTGGGCGTCGACAAACTCTATGCGATCAGCGCCCGCGAAAAGACCGGCGTCGGCGAGTTGTTCGCGGACATCGTGCGCGAATTTCCGGCCGACACGCGCGCCCCGTTCGACCCCGATGACGAAACGCGCCCGATGCACGTCGCCTTCGTCGGCGCGCCGAACGTCGGCAAGTCGTCGCTGATCAACCGCATCCTCGGCGAGAAGCGGCTGATCGTCAGCGAAATCCCCGGCACGACGCGCGACGCGATCGACGTGCCGTTCCGCCTCGACGATCGGCCGTATGTGCTGATCGACACCGCGGGCATCCGCCGCCGGAGCAAGGTCTCGTACGTGCTGGAGAAGCTGTCGGTCATCAAGGCGCTGCAGGCGCTCGACCGCACCGACATCGCGGTCATCATGCACGACGCGACCGAGCCGCTGACCGACCAGACGCTGCGCATTTTCTCCTACGCCGAGGACCGCGGGCGCGGCGTGATCTTCGCGTTCAACAAGGTCGACCTGGTGAAGGGCGATCGCGATTGGCGGAAGAAAATCGAGCACGACCTCGACCGCCGTTTGCAGGGCCTGGTCTGGGCGCCGGTGATTTTTCTGTCCGCCGCGACCGGCGAGGGCGTGCACGACCTGTTCGCCGCGATCGGCGCCGTCCGCGAAAACCAGATGCGCCGCCTGCAAACCGGGCCGCTCAATCGCTTCCTCGAGGCCGCCGTCGCGCACCACGGCCCACCGCCGTCGAAAAACAAACCGGTGAAATTCTATTACGCGACGCAGACCTCGGTGCGCCCGCCGACGTTCGTGATCTTCACCAATCAGCCGTCCGGCGTCCACTTCGCCTACCGCCGTTATCTCGTCAATCGCCTGCGCGACTTCGCGCCGTTCGAGGGCTCGCCGATCCGGTTGCACTTCAAGGTGAGCCCGAAAGGCGAACGGGAAATCGGGAGTCGGTAGGAAGGAAAAAGGAAAAAGGAAAAAGGAAGAAGTCCGGGCGGTCTGCGGGGCGACATCCCTATCCCCAAATCGTCGATGTGATTTGCCTCGGCCGTCGATCGGCCAACCGGGAGCGCGGCCCGCGCCATCGGTTGACGCGACAACTCGGGTGCAGGATGACCCGTCGGGCGCCGTTGCGTCGACTGCCCTCGCTCAATGTTGACGGCGCGGGCGGGCGGCGCAACAATGAACTCACCAACAAGTTCTCCTGAACGGTCGACGGGTTTTGCGACTGTCGCAGGAGTTCGCGTGGAGACGCCCGATGATCGTGCGAATTGCGTTCATTTCTCTGTTGCTCGCGGCGTTGGCGGCGGGCGCGGCCGGCCCCGAGATGGTTCGCCTTCCGGGCGGGATGTTCACGATGGGCTGTTCGCCGGGCGACGCCGATTGCGGCAAGGACGAGAAACCGCCGCATCGGGTGGCCGTTGGCGCGTTCTGGATGGACGTCACGCCGGTGACGGTCGCGCAGTACCAAGCCGTGATGGGCGACAATCCGCTTCATATTCCGGGGTGCCCCAATTGTCCGGTGGACACCGTGTCGTGGACCGACGCGCAGGCCTATTGCGCCAAGGTGGGCAAACGGCTGCCGACGGAGGCCGAGTGGGAGTACGCGGCGCGCGGCGGGACGACGGGCCCGCGTTACGGCGAACTCGACGCCATCGCGTGGGTGTCGCGCAACGCCGGCGACAAGACCCACGCGGTCGCGCAGAAACAGCCGAATGCGTACGGGCTCTACGACATGGTCGGCAACGTGTGCGAGTGGTGCGCCGACTGGTACGACGCCACATACTATGCGGCGTCGCGGGCGGACAACCCGCCAGGCCCGCTTTCCGGGGCCCACCGCGTGCTGCGGGGCGCCTCGTGGATCGATTATCCGCCGGGCGCGCGCGCTTCGCGCCGGGCGGGGGCCGTGCCTGATTTTCGCGGCCGCGACAACGGTTTCCGCTGCGCACGCGACTGAACAGCGGGTTGCCCAGGCCGTGACGAAGGGCGGAACGGCCATTTCCTCGGCGATGCGCAATGCCGCACGCCGGCCGCGGCGCCGGGCCTGCGTCAAAAAAATGGGTTTAGCTGCCGCCAGGCACGACCCCTCCGCGTTGGGGCCTAGGCTTTAGGATAAAGAGCGGCGACGCTTGGAAAAAAGCGGATTTGCCTAATCCTTTCTCGGCGGGCGCAGACCTCTCCCCCGGCCACGCCCGGCGTGGCCGCGCCCCTCCCCGACGCAGGGAGGGGCGATAGAACGCCTTTTCGGACCCGGGATTCGGAGAGGCGCCCACGGCCCGCAATTTCGCCTTTGCCTTGGTGAAACAACACCGGAGGCCTTTTTTTCAACGCCTGTCCGCCGGCCAATGCGGCGCCTGCGTGCCCCTCCCTGTGTCGGGGAGGGGCGGGAAATTTCGGCGGGAGCCGAAATTTCCGGGGAGAGGTCTGCGTCCCCCCCGCGCCCGCCGCTGCGAACTGTCCACTGTTCGCTGTTCGCTGCCCGAGCCTATCGCAAAATTGCAGTTCGATAATCGGCGTTCCCTCCGGACCTCTCCCCGGACGATCACGCTGCAGGCGTGATCGTCCTGCCCCTCCCCGACGCAGGGAGGGGC
>Ga0181517_10003384_pt1 | contig 15244 bp, 17 predicted proteins | sample PEATcosm2014_Bin_31_FD_119748 | JGI IMG/M metagenome (GOLD analysis project Ga0181517, IMG submission 119748) | Peatland microbial communities from MTU Mesocosm Facility, Houghton, MI, USA - PEATcosm2014_Bin01_30_metaG | ecosystem: Environmental > Terrestrial > Soil > Wetlands > Peat | place... | reverse complement strand
GCCTCGATCTCAACCAAACTCAACTTCTCTGCTCCAAGCACGCTGATCATCCATCCTCAGCTTGCCCGTCCCAACTCCTTCAGGCTCATCTTGCGTTGGAATCAACTTCCCCGCTCAGGCTCATCTTGCGTTGGACAAGAGTGATCTTGACATCAGGTCGCCAAGGGTGTCTACTGGCGTGTTGGTTGTGGTGAAGGAGTTCACCCTTAACCGCTGTCCACTCTAATAGGCCGGACAGATGATAACTCCTGACAGGGAATCCTGTTGCGGAGCTGTGTCCCGGCCGAGTTCCCTGAATGACAATTTAGGAGTTGGTGCTCATGGCAAACACTTGGGCTCTGTCTGCGCTTTGGGTGGGTCTGGCCCTGGCTGCGACGCTGCTGGCGATCTGGTTCAAGATTTCAACGGCGCTTTCTGAGATTGTGGTGGGCACGGTGGCCCAACTGGTCATCGGCGTCTTTCTAACCGGGTTCTTCGGTTTTGCGCAGGGGGGCCTGGCCGGGAATACGCAGTGGATCACGTTCTTAGCGGGAACGGGCGCCATCGTGCTGACGTTTCTTGCCGGCGCGGAACTCGATCCAGTGATCTTCAAAACCAAGTGGAAAGAAGCGTCCATCATCGGACTGGCTGGATTCTTCGGCCCATTTCTTGGCTGCACGGCGATTGCACATTACGTGCTGCACTGGGCCATCATGCCCAGCTGGCTTTGCGGCGTCGCGCTTTCGACGACCTCGGTAGCCGTGGTCTACGCGGTGATGCTGGAACTTGGTTTCAACGTCACGGAGTACGGGAAGGCAATTCTTGCCGCTTGCTTTATCAACGATCTTGGAACCGTGATTGCGCTGGGACTGATCTTTTCTCCATTTACCATCAAGACGCTGATTTTTGTGGTGGTTTCCGTCGTGGTCTTTGTAGTCCTGCCATTTCTCACGCCGCGGTTCTTCAAGAAATATGGCGGGCGCGTTTCCGAACTCGAAGCCAAGTACATTCTCTTTCTCCTCTTTGCCATGGGAGGACTGGCCGTGTGGGCAGGCAGTGAAGCGGTTCTTCCGGCTTACATGATCGGCATGGTGCTGGCGGGAACGGTCGGAAAAGACCATTCGCTGATTCGCCGCCTGCGTACACTTACGTTTGGGCTGCTGACACCGTTCTACTTCATCCGCGCCGGATCGTTTGTCTCGGTACCGGCACTGATGGCCGCTCCCGTGACGTTGCTCGTCCTGTTTGGCGCGAAGTCGCTGTGCAAGGCGGTCGCGGTGTATCCGGCGGTCAGGATTCACAAATATGACGGCAAGGCTGGAGCTTACTACACACTGATGATGTCAACCGGCCTCACTTTCGGCACCATCTCGGCGCTCTTTGGCCTCAATCATCAGATCATCACGCAGGCGCAGTACTCTTACATCGTGGGCACGGTCATCGCCAGCGCCGTGATTCCGACCATGATTGCGAACTCGTTCTTCCTGCCCCGCCATCTACTTCCCCGCACGCCAAAAACCAAGCAAGCAGAACAAGCAATTCAGCGGCCTGTGCCCGCAGAAGAAGGGTAAGTGAAGCATATGGGAAGCCCGGTTTTTGTTGGAATTCAAAGGATACTTGTTGCATTCGATGCGTCTCCACACGCGGAGCACGCTTTGGATGTTGCCCTTTCGATGGCGGGGGATATGAAAGCCAAACTGTTCGTCATCGCGATAATTCGACCGCCGGAACCCGCCGAGAGCGCGGAATTCCATGCGGTCCTCGATGAGGGGCGCGAGCGCTTTGAGCGCATTTTCGTCCCTCTCCATGAGCGTGCCAGGCAGAAGGATATTGAACTCGAAACGGATATCGTCCTGGGCCACCCCGCGGAACAGATTATCCATAAGGCGGACACTATCCAGGCCAGTCTCATTGTCATGGGCAAGCGCAGCCATACGATTCTTCATCGCTGGATGTTGGGCTCGAACTCGGAGCGCGTCCTCCGGTATGCGCATTGCCCGGTAATGATTGTCCATTGAAGGGAGATTCGGCGGTGAAGATCGCGAATCGAGCGAACGAAGACGCGAAGGTACACAACTGTGCATTTCCGTATGGTCTGGTTCGGTAATTGCAGAGGCTAATTGATGAGGACACATCGACAACTGGTTCTCTACCAGTCAATCCTTCAGGTACTCGAGGAATCCGGCTGCCCGTTCTGCCGCTTCCTGAAGGAATACCAAACAGCTCGCCTTCAGAACCGTCCGCAAGAGAGTATTCACCGTCTGTGCAGCTTTCACACCTGGGGTCTGGCTGCCGTTCGAGACGCTCCCGCGGCAGCGCAAGTGTTTATCAAGCTGGTCGAGGACCCGCCGTCACTTTCTCCGACAGAGTCGGAATGCGACGTCTGCGAGGATGTTCTTGCGGAAGAAGATCTGCGCCTCCGCGAGTTTGTTAGCTGCATCGCACGGACAGATGTATCGCATTGGCTTCGAGGGTCGGCCGTACTTTGCATCCCACACGGGACAAAGCTCCGCAGGCTGGTCCAGCCTGCGTTTGCTGCCCGAATCGACGCTATCATCCAGAACTGCCGCCAGCAGTTGGCGCAAGAGCTGCAACATCTGCGCGACGACCCGGAGCCGGACAGGACCGGCTGGGGCGCAATTGGGCGGGCCGCCGAGTTTCTTGTTTCGCAACGTGGTCTACATACCTAAGGGAGGAAGTATGTTGAGTGCCGGAAAGGCAGTGAAGGTTTGTATCTATCTGAGCGAGGGATCGAAGCATCATGGAGTCCCAACCTATTCGAGTGTTCTTGACTTCCTTTTTTACAGGGGCATCTCAGGCGCAACTGTTCTGAAGGGGATAGCCGGGTTTGGCGCGGATCACCACATGCACAGCGCCAGCGTCGTTGAAATCTCGGACCATCTGCCGCTCAAAATTGAATTCATCGAGTCTCGTGAAAAGGTCAATGAGCTTCTCGGGAAACTGGAAGAACTCGTAGGGACAGGGATGATTGAAGTTCAGGAGACCACGGTGGCAAAACCCGCCCAGGTCACGAAGCAAAAGAAACCAGTCCCTCCCGCGCACGTGAAGATGGAGGGCAAAGCAAAGATGATGCGAATCTACATCGGCGAAGCGGACCGCTGGAAGGACAAGCCTCTTTACAATGCACTCGTTGAAGCCATGCGGGCTAACGACATCGCCGGCGTAACTGTCTATCGCGGCATCCTCGGCTATGGCGCACACCGTCGAATGCACAAGGACAAGACCCTCCACCTGTCGCACGATTGCTCCATCATGCTCTCGGCCGTTGATACCGAGGACAAACTCCGATCCTTTCTGCCTCTGGTCGAGCAGATGGTCGAAGAAGGTTTGGTTGTCTTCTCAGATGTGGATATCATCAAGTACTCCTACCGCGCTATGGATGTTGATCGGCTAGAGCCGCAATCGGGGAGCGCTTCTAAAGAACCGGAGGCCCAACAGTGAAAGACCAATTCCAAGCACGCATGTTAAGAATTCATTTCGGTGAAGGCGACAAATGGCAGGGCAAACCCCTGCACGAGGCGATTGTGGCCAAATGCATGGAACTCGGGATGGCCGGCGCCACTGTGTATCGGGGGATCGAAGGGTACGGCGCCAGCACCAGAATTCATCATTCCAGTCATTGGACGTTCTCCAAGGATGCGCCCATCATGCTGACCATCATCGACCGCGAGGAACAGATCGAGAAGCTGATTCCTCACCTTGACGTCATGGTGGAAGAAGGTCTCATCGCGATCTCCCGTGTCGAGGTTATTCGATTCTCGCGGAATTCAACGAACGAACCGGCGAAAGTCTAACAGAACCCAGATGGAGATGATGGCTCGCTCCGCGATGAAGGAATATAACAACAGTTCGGTAGTGCAAAATTACGGCAGTCTTCCGGCTGAGACATCCGTGTGTATGGACGGCGCCTCCCGTCTGTTGCGACTCGGCAGGCTGGCCCAGGAGCTTGGGGCTCAATCTGTCGCCGAGGAAGCATGCGATCTCGCAGCGCGGGTTTCCGAAGGACGTTTCTATGTAGCTTGTGTCGGTCAGTTTAAGCGCGGCAAATCCACCCTGCTCAACGCTTTGGTGGGCCACGCAGTTCTTCCTGCCGGGTTTGTTCCGGTCACGGCGGTGCCTACCGTGATTCGGTTCGGCGACGAACTTCACGCACGCGTTCGAATGCGAGACGGGGTCTGGCAAGACATTGCCATGCTCGACTTGAAGCAATACGTGACGGAAGAACTAAACCCCGAAAACACAAAGGCCGTAGACGGCGCGGAAGTATTTGTGCCCAGCCCTTTGTTGTCCTCCGGCATGTGTTTTGTGGATACGCCGGGTTTGGGCTCGGTCTTCACTGGAAATACGGCAACCACGCAGGCGTTCATTCCTCACATTGATGCAGCATTGGTTGTGGTCGGAGCCGATCCTCCAATTGCGGGCGAAGAGTTGACGCTGGTGGAAGCGGTTGGCAAAGAAGTTCAGGATTTAATCCTGGTGATCAACAAAGCCGACCGCACCACCGATCCGGAGCGTGCAGCGGCGGCTAAGTTCACGCGCGAAATTCTAGAAAAGCGGCTGCATCGCCCGATGGGTGAGGTCTTTGAGGTGAGTGCCGCCGAGCGGATGGAGAGCCGCGGTCCGTTACGGGATTGGGAAAAGCTGCTGGCGAAACTGCAGCACCTCGTCGATGACTCGGGCAGAAATCTCGTCCGCGCCGCTTGCGACCGGGGCCTCCAGCGCTTAAGCGAGCAATTGCTGGCTATCATCGGTGAGGACCGAGATGCGCTCCAGCGGCCCATCGAAGAATCCGAACGCCGCATCGAGCTCATGAGGGAAACCATCAACGAAGCTGAGCGCTCCATGCGCGAGCTGGATTACCTCTTTATGGCGGAGCTGCACCGGATTTCGGACCTCTTCGGTGAAAGGCACAAGCGGTTCTTCGCTTCCGCGTGTGCGGAATCTGAAACAGAATTTGGTGAGGAGTTGCCATCCGTGCCCTTCGGCTTTGGCCCGCACTATCGGCGCCGAGTGATGCAACTCGCCCAGGAGATCTCGCGCCGCAGGGTAATGCCTTGGCTCAAATCTGAGCAGGAAGAGGGCGAGCGCCAATATCGCGCCGTGGCCTATCGATTTGTGGAGATGGGAAACAATTTTCTGAAAAAGCTGGTAGATGCGGGCCTTGGCGAACTGACGCGGATGCCCCATGCGCTCGATCCTGAGAAGGGCTTCCGCATACGTTCCAGGTTCATTTTCGAGGACTTCATCGGAACTGCCCAACCACCCTCGCCGCTGCGCTGGCTCGCTGACGTCTTTTTGCCGCTTGTGGGTGCACGCAAAGTAATCACAAACGAAGCTCGCGAGTTTCTGCAATATCTTTTGGAAATTAACAGCGCGCGAGTACAAAACGATGTTCTTAATCGCATTCAGGAAAGCCGGGATCGCTTGCAGGTCGAGATCCGTAAACTGCTGCATGAAATCAGCCGCATTGCCGAACAGGCACTTGACCGGGCGCGGAAAGTCAAAGAAGAAGGAACTCATGCCGTACAGTCGGCAATTGAACGGCTCAACCGATTGGAACAAGACGTTTCGGCGCTCGTGTAATCGCTTTCGCGCAATTCCGGCACGTCACCAGAAAAGCAACCCCGGTTAAGCGATTCCGAAGCAAAAGGCCCAGAACCGATGCCATCAGCTTCCGCCCAACGCGACCCGTCTAGTGAGTATCTGAGTTGCATTGAGCGTGAGGAGGAACTGGGCCAGCTCCGAAAGCAGGCCGATGCACGCAAGTCGATGCTGGTCTTCGGGCCGGAAGGGGTCGGGAAATCGCGCCTGCTGCAGGCATTCGTCGGGAAACATCCCGTTGCACTCTACATCCCCCAGATGCGAACTCCACGTGAATTTCTACTTGCATTGCTCAAGGCACTCCATGCGGCAGACGAGGCAATAAGGGTACCTGGAAACCTTGCAGGGCTCTCCACATCCTCATTGAAGGGCGTCGTGCACCGGGCGCTTGATACGCAGCTCTTCCTGCTGATTCTCGATCATCTCGACGCACCCTCCCGTGTTCTAACGGGGATGATCAAGGATCTTCACTATTACGGGCGTACCCCCGTGATTTTTGCATCGCGATCTCCGCATATGGAGCATATCGGCGCACTTGGTCCACTGTGCGCCAGCAAGTCGGAGCGCCTGGAACTGAAGAACTGGCCGTTCCAGATTGCACTGGAATTCGCGCAACGCAATGCAGAGAGAACCCAACTCCGGGCTTCTAACCTGGAGACAGTACTGCCCTCGCTTGTCGAGTGGAGTGACGGAAATCCTGGCGCCATCCTCTGCATGTTGAAAATGGCTCAACTCCCACAGTACAGAGCAGGCGACCAGATCAAGGCGCACATCCTCTACGTTGACTTTCGCATGGGCCGTAAATAGCAAAGAATTTGCAGATAAGGCTCCCACCTGTTTGCCCAACGATTCCGCACGTTTGCATCGGGCGAGGAAGCCTGCAGGCGGGTCTTGCGGGGCCGGCACCAACGGTTTCATCCTTCTCGGAAAGGAAACCACAGACGCAGTTTTGTCGTTTTTAAATCCACGGCGAGCACACGCCAAAGTGGTCCATAGACTGTTGTCTATGGACCTACGGGAATCGAAATGAACATGGACTGAAAGCGGACGGCTTGCGAACACGGGCTTCATGCCCCTTTTTGACCAGCCTAAGAGATCGGTACGCTTATACAGCAAGCCGCTTCCCTGCGATGCATTGGCATGGCTGCAGTCCGCTTGCTCAGTCTCATGGCATCGGGGAGTAGCCTGCAGTAGAATGGCACCGTCTCAGGAACCGGGAAATCCGAGCCACGAAAAGTTCTCGACCGCGAGATTGCGCGCGGAAAGTCAAATGCGATTTCACGGATCGAATCTTGAGAAGAAAAGGATGGTTGAAATGAGACTTTCAGTTCGCGCACTTGCGTTCCCCGCGATTGTCATGCCGGCGTTACTGGCGGGGTTCATGGTTCCAGCCGCCCGTGCCCAGGCTGTCACCGAGATTGGCGGGGAGAAGATCGTCACCCTCAAACGCGCCGCCGTGAGCACGGCCAAGCCGGAGTTCACCAGCGTCACGCTTGCACCGGGACGCGGGATGGAACTTATCCAGATCACCGCCAACTTCCCCGGCAAGGGCGAAGTGAATGTCCTTGCGTCGCCGGATCTTGAAGGCGCGAAGAAGATGCTGGACGTCGAAGACGATGCATTCGGCGATTTCGGCTACCGGCTGGGCGCGGCGTTTCTGGTTCCCTATCCTAACCGCATTCGCGGCAAGCTCTCCGCGGATGGCAAGACGCTGACCACGGAGTGGGAAGGCCACGCCATTACCCTGCCGGCCAACAATATCGGCAAGCTGCCCACGGCCGAGCGTCATGCCATGCACGGGCTGATTTTGAAGGCGAAGACCGACGACATTCGCGTAACGAACACTCCAGGCGGCGAGCAGGTGACCGGTGTTATTCATGCCGGCGATTTCGGCGGCCACTGGCTGTCGAAGACCGACCTGGTGGTGACGATCACGCTCTCCGCCAATGCCGTTGACGCCTCGATCGTTGCGCACAATGTGGGCGGCGAGGCCGAGCCCATCGCCATCGGCTGGCATCCTTACTTCAATCTGCCTTCCGGCGACCGCACCCAGGTCCGGGTTCACATTCCGGGTTCGGAATTGGCTGAGGTCGATGGCTACGACAACGTCTTTCCCACAGGAAAACTGCTGCCTGTGGAGGGAACGCGGTACGACTTGCGCGCCGCTGACGGCAAGGCGTTGAACAAGGATTTTTTTGACGACAATTGGAGTCATCTCGACTGGAAGAATGGCGTGGTCACGGTGAAGGTGATTGATCCGGCTGCGCACTACGGTGTCGATATTGAGGGGCTTTCGCCCCAGATCAAGACCCTGCAAATGTATGCGCCGCCCACGGCGAAGTTTGTGGCCATCGAAGACCAGTTCAACTTCGCCGATCCCTTCGGCAAGGAGTGGGGCAAAATGGATACCGGGATGGTGACCTTGAAGCCCGGCCAGAGCACACAATGGCATATGCGGCTCAAGGTGTTTGTGCCGTAGGGGCTTCGAAAGAAAGCTATAGGGATAAGAACGGGGTGTCCGGCACGGCCTTGGCCGTGCCGCGTCCCTCCTTTCAGATAATGCTTTTGACGGGTTTAAATGAGCACATGGAGTTGCTGTTTGCCGAAGAACGCGCTGAATGAGGCAAACAACAAAGGCTTTGTATCAGGGCATACCCACGTACGAAGCCGGCGCTCTCTTACAGCTTGTGAGTGCGCTATTCTCCCAGCCGCGACAGCCTCACTGTTTTGCCTGTATGCGCCGATTCGCGCGCCGCATCGAGGATCTGCATCACCACAACATTGGTGTCGAGTGCGGAGAGGTCGCCATTCGAGAGAGTGCGGCCCGAAAGCACCGCATCGAGGTAATCGAGCGGATCGTTCTCGGGCGAATTTAGCCGGGGGGCCGTGACGAGCCTCTCGTCGTTGTCGCGTTCCTGGCGAAGACGCAGCTTGTCCGGTCCTAGAGTGATGGCGTAACCGGTTGCGCCGTAGACTTCCATATCCTTGCGGCTGAAGGGCCAGTTCCACGAGGCCTGAATCACCGCCTGTGCGCGCGGATAGGCAAGCACAATGGTCGCGTCGTCGTCCACGTTGCGATAGATCTCCGGCTTGTCGTGATTCTCGACGGCCGTCACGGAGAGCGGAGTCTCGCCGTGCATGAGCCAGGTCATCAGGTCCACGCCGTAGCAGCCGAAGTCGTAAAGCGCGCCGGCGCCATTCTGCGCGGGGTCGGTGAGCCAGCTCAGGAACTCGGGCGGCACACCGATCTCCTTCGGCCCCTGGTGACCGTCGTGAACCACCACGCGGCGCACCGCGCCCAGGTTGCCGTGTTCAAGCTCGTTATAGGCGGCCCGATTGCTCGCGTACCAGGTGGTCTCGTAGTTCACAAGGACATGTATATGGTGTTGGCGCGCGGTTCGGCGGATGGCCAGCGCGTCCTCGAGTGAGATGGTGAGCGGCTTCTCCACCATCACCGATACGCCGTACTGGGCAGCGATTTCGATGGCGTGACGGTGTTCGCCAACGGATGTGTACACCAGCACCGCCTGGGGACGGCGCACCTCGATCATGTTGGCCATGCTTTTGAAGAAGAGGGTTTCAGGCAGGCTAAATTCCTTGCGGTACTTGGCGAAGAGCGCCGAGTCGGCGTCGGCAATCCCAACCAGTTGCACATTGCCGTGGCTGGGAAGAGAGCGCAGAAGGCCCTCGACGTGGCCGTGCTCCAGGCCGACGATGGCGACACGGAGCGGGGCCTCGGCCGCCAGCATGCCTGGCATGGTCAAGAGGAATGCCATCCAAAAAATATAGGGCAAGGCGCGGGAAACCGAGCAAGGTCTAAAAGAGTGGGAGATGCGCATTAGCCTGGGTTGCCTCCTGGTGCCCGATTCTACTCTGGAACACAAGAAGGAATCTTCACAGTTCCACGAATCTGAGACGGCAGGGGCAACCGCGCCGCTTGTTCCGCCATCGCTTCCATCACATATTGGCAGGCCAGGGAAAGTGCGGCGAGAAAGGAGTCCTGCCTGTGACGATCTCAAGACCTGTTTTATGCGCGGTAGTTCTGCTTTTCTCCTCGCTCATATCGCTTTCTTTCACCTCGCCAGCTCAGGTTCAGATACCCAAAGGGGACGTCTACTTGGGCTTGAGCCGCACCGGCGCCGGCACGTTCTACTCCAACGTGGGAGAACTCAAGGGCTGGGAGGGCGCGATGCACATCGAGTTGCACAGGCCCTTTATCGGAATCGAAGGCGATTTGTCCCACTATGGGCTTGGCGCCGATTCCTCCGTTACCCGAACAACCGCCTTCATCTTCGGCCCCCGGATCACGCTTGGCGCTTTGGGTCTCAAGGTTTTTGCGCACGCCATGGTTGGCGGCGAACACTCGGCCAACAGCGGAGGATCGACCGCCATCTCTTCAACCCCTCTCGCGTATGCATTAGACGGCGGTCTGGATGGGCCTATCGCGCCCTTCTTTGCGCGGCGGGTCGATGGCGATTACATCCACGCCGCCGGCAATTCGGGTGGTACGCCCGCGCGCTTCGGTACCGGACTGGTCTTCAGGTTCTAAAAGGCAGCTTTCAGCCTTCAGCTTTCAGCTTTCAGCTCCTTGATCGTAGGGATGAGTCGTTCTTTCTAAATAAGTTACACTGGCTCTCCCTCGGAGTAGGCCTTGCCGGGAAACCGCACGCTCGCTAGAGGCGGAGCCGGGCAATTGTAGCTGAAAGCTGAGAGCTGAAGGCTGAAAGCTGCCTTTTCCGTGTAATCAAGATTTCACTTTTGCCGTCAACTCAAGCGTGGAGACTGTCGCAACTCGTTTTCGCTGCCCTTGCTGCGGATACAAGACGCTGGAAGTCCCGAACGCCATGGGATTGTGTCCGGTTTGCTGGTGGGAGGACGACGGCCAGGAAGACGCTGACGCCTCTGAAGTGCGTCTTACCGTCAACGGCCAGTTGAGTCTCAACGAAGCCCGCGCCTATTATTCACAGTGCGGCGCAGCCCACCCCCGGTTTCTTCGTTACGTTCGTAAGCCCCATGTTACTGAGCAGTAACGTGCCTATTACGGTCCTTTTGCGTGGCCGTTTTGCCGCCCCGGTTTGACCCTTCCAGCAATCCCTCTTACCATGAGAAGTGACATTCTCCCAGCTACACGGAGCTGTTTCCGCCCTGAGCGGCAGCTCGAGGCGGTGGCTCGAGGCGGTGGTCTGTCGCGTGAACGGAGTTCTGTACGTCGAGATGCGCGGCTTGTTCCCTGAAACAAGGGGCTCGCAGCCGGAAAACCGCCAGAAGAAGATTTGGATCGGCGCCGCGTGCGCCTGGAAGGCAAAACGTTGAGTTCTACTGACACTATCGAAGACAACCTGCAACCAGATGCGGCTGAAGCTGCAACCGGCGCAGGGCAAGAAGATCACGCTCACGAAGCCCACGACCATGACGGCCACGATCACGAAGGCCATCAGCACGGCCCGGTCCTGAACCCCGAGTGCACCCGCGAGCTGGTGCTGGACATTCCCGCCGAAGAGGTCACCAAGGCCTACCGCAGCGTGGCTGCTAACTACCGCAAGTACGCAAAGATTCCCGGCTTCCGCGCCGGCAAGGTGCCGGAGACAGTCATCCGCCGCCGTTATGCCGCTGAGATTCGCAAGGAAGTCATCGACAGCCTGTTGCCGGAGCGGTTCAACAAAGGGGTGCACGACCTGGGCGTTAAGCCCGTGGGACAGCCGCAGGTGACGGAACTGACGGTGGAAGATGGTCAGCCTCTGCATGTGAAGGCGGCCTTCGAGTACATTCCCGATTTTTCCATCGACGGCTACCAGTCGGTCACCGTCGACAAGCCTTCCGTAGAGATCACGGAAGAGGAATATCGGCAGGAGCTTGAGCAACTGCGCGAGTCGCGCGCCACCATCGAGCCGGTGGAGGAAGATCGGCCTCTCGTGGATGGCGACTGGGCGCAGATCACCTACAAGGGCCAGATTGAAGGCGATGCCGAGGCAGCGCCCGTAGCCGGCGAAGACTCGCTGGTCGAGATCGGCGGCAAGGATACGGTAGAGGCTTTCTCCAGCGCTCTGCGCGGAGCCAAGGCTGGCCAGGAACTGAAGGCCGAGGTCATCTATCCGGCCGATTACGCCGAGCCCAAGCTGGCCGGCAAGACGGTGGCCTACGAAGTGGAAGTAAAGGCCATCAAGAAGCGGACTGTGCCCGAACTTAACGACGATTTTGCCAAGGAGATTGGCGCCTACGAGAGCCTTGCCGACCTGGAAGCGCGGGTTCGCGAGTACATGGCCACCCGCAAGCGCCGCAGCGTCGAAGGCGAAACCAAGGACCGGCTGTTCGCGGCGCTCACTGAGCGCTATCCGTTCCCGGTGCCGGAATCGCTGGTGCAGGAGCAGATTGACGCCCGGCTCGAGCGCGGATTGCGCGCGCTGGCCGCCCAGGGCATGAATCCCGAGCAGATGCGGAAGCTTGATTTTGTCCGGCTGCGCGCCGCTCAGCGGGATAGCGCCATCGCAGAAGTAAAATCAACGGTGCTGCTTGACCGCATTGCCCAGGCAGAAAACATCGCTGTCAGCGACGAAGAGCTGGATAACGAGCTGCAACTTGCGGCTCTGCAATCCCGCGAGCCGCTGGATACCCTAAAGGTGCGATTGACGCAGGATGGCGGCATGGCTAGAATTCGTGAGCAATTACGGCGAGAAAAGACAGCGTCGGCACTCTATGAGAAGCTGCCCGCGTAAGATAGTCTGACGGCTGAAAGCGTGGTGCGGTTCGGCTTGAGACAACGCCGGAACGCGCTGTTACAAAGGAAACGGGCCTGAAGCGGCCCCTAACCGGAGAAACGGGAAGAATACTCAATGGCATTGGTTCCCATGGTGGTAGAGCAGACGAGCCGGGGCGAACGCGCCTACGACATCTATTCGCGTCTGCTACGCGACAACATCATCTTTCTTGGCACGCCCATCGACGACCAGGTAGCCAATCTCATCGTGGCGCAGATGCTCTTTCTGCAGGGCGAGGACCCGGAGAAGGACGTCTCGCTCTATATCAATTCTCCCGGCGGCTCCATTACCGCCGGTCTCGCGATTTACGACACCATGCAGTTCATCAAGAACAACGTGGTTACGTACTGCATCGGCCAGGCGGCCAGCATGGGCGCGTTTCTTCTGCTGGCCGGCACCAAGGGCAAGCGCTTCGCGTTGCCCAACTCGAGAATTCTGATTCACCAGCCTTCCATGGGCGGCCTCAGCGGCCAGGCGACCGACATCGACATTCACGCGCGTGAGATTCTGCGCATCCGCGAAATCACCAACACGCTGATTGCCAAGCACACCGGCCAGCCCCTCGATCGCATTGAGCGCGACGTCGAGCGGGACTTCATTATGAACGCGCAGCAGTCAAAGGAATACGGCATCGTAGATGAAATCATCGACCGGCCGCGTACGTAGCAATTAACGCAAGAAGGCCGAAACCGCAAGAGCGGAGATAGACGGGCAAGACCAAAAGGGAGCAACACATGAAACCGCGTACGGGACCTGAAGAAGCATTGCGCTGCTCGTTCTGCCACAAATCGCAGGATGCCGTCGCCAAACTCATATCATCCCCTAGTGACTACCCGCGTGCCTACATCTGCGACGAGTGCGTAGCCGTCTGCAACTCCATTCTCGAAGACGACCGCGGCGAGGCGACTCCTGCCGCAACCGCCGGCCACCTGCCCAAGCCCCAGGAAGTGAAGAGCTTTCTCGACGACTTTGTGATCGGTCAGGACCAGACCAAGAAGAAGCTCGCAGTTGCCGTCTACAACCACTACAAGCGCATCCAGATGAACAAGCTGCGCAACAACGAAGTGGAACTGACCAAGAGCAACATCCTGCTCATCGGCCCCACCGGATCGGGTAAAACGCTGCTTGCGCACACGCTGGCCAAGATGCTCGACGTTCCTTTCGCGATCGTGGATGCAACCACGCTCACCGAGGCCGGCTATGTGGGCGAGGATGTCGAGAACATCATCCTCAAGCTGCTCCAGGCCGCCGACGGCGACGTCACCCGCGCCCAGCAAGGCATCATCTATATCGACGAAATCGACAAGATCGGCCGCAAGGACGAGAACCCCTCCATTACGCGCGATGTTTCCGGCGAGGGCGTGCAGCAGGCGCTGCTCAAGATTCTGGAAGGCACCGTGGCCAACGTTCCGCCGCAGGGCGGACGCAAGCATCCGCACCAGGAGTTCACCGCCGTCGACACCACCAACATTCTCTTTATTTGTGGTGGCGCGTTTGTCGGCCTGGAGCGCGTAGTGGGCCGCCGCGTCGGCAAAAAGGCGCTGGGCTTCAAGGCTGTGGATGCGGAAGCCGATGCCGCGACTTCACGCTCCCATCGCGACACCGAATTGCTGCGCCGCACCGAGCCACAGGACCTGATCAAGTACGGCCTGATTCCCGAGTTCGTCGGCCGTCTTCCCGTCATGGGCATTCTCGACGAGCTGGATGAAGCGGCGCTGATCGAGATTCTGACCAAGCCCAAGAACGCGATTCTCAAGCAGTATCAGCGTCTCTTCGAGTTTGAGAATGTGCGCCTGCACTTCACGTACGAAGCCACCGTCGCCGTCGCCCGCGAGGCCTTGGCCCGCAAAGTTGGCGCGCGCGGTCTGCGCATGATTCTCGAAGAGCTGATGCTCGACCTGATGTACCACCTGCCCAACAACAAGCGCGTGCGCGATATTGAGATCACCAGCGACATGGTCGAGCGAAGAGATCTATCGCTCTGCCTGCTCGAAAAAGCCGGGTAAGGCCATCGTATTTCTTTCACACAAAGAGCCCCTTCTGCCGCTCGGCGGAGGGGGTTTTTGTTCTGGTGTTTTGTATCGGGGCATGACTTCAGCTGTGCCGAAGACGCCGCAATACGAACGAGGACTTTATAGGCTGCGGAAAAACTCGGGCTCGGCACAAAACCTCAAGGCTTTGTAACAGGGCATGACTTTAGTCGTGCCGAAGACGCCGCAAAATGAACGAGGGCTTTAGCCCCTGGGGGAATGCTCTCAAAATAGCCTGCCGGGGGCCTGGGATTCCCCCGCCTTATTCACTTGTTCCTGTTCTCGAGGCTCATTCAGCGCTGCCGCCTCCACGACCGACTTCACATGCCGCCGTGTTTCTTCTTCCTGCTCCGGCGAAAGCTGCCGGCGAATATCTCTCCAGTGATGGGACATGATGTCAACCTCCAGTTAGGATCAATTATGCCTCGCGGGCGATATTCCGGTAAGGGGATGGGTAAATGACCGGCAACAAACGGATGCGCGGCCTGGAAATCACGCGCAAAATGGTCGGGCGCCGCAACCTGTCCCCCACCTGCCGGAAGAAGCCACCTAAGGCCGCAGTCTCTGCGTAGCTACCACCCTCACAGCTTCGAGTGGCTCCCGTCGCAGAACACCGGATTGGCCGAGTGCTTGCACCCGCAAAGATACGCGGTCGTGGTCTCGGCGGCTTCAAACTTTACCGGCGACATGCCGCTGCCCTTGTGGCTGCCGTCGCAAAACGGCTGGCTCGCGCTCTTGCCGCAGGCGCACCAGAAATAACTTTTGCCGGCTTCGAGTTCCACGGGGTAGGGGCCTTTCTGAGCGATTGTCGGTTCTTGCATTTGGGGTATCTCCTCTGATGCGCATCATACATCTCTT
>Ga0181517_10003382_pt1 | contig 15246 bp, 12 predicted proteins | sample PEATcosm2014_Bin_31_FD_119748 | JGI IMG/M metagenome (GOLD analysis project Ga0181517, IMG submission 119748) | Peatland microbial communities from MTU Mesocosm Facility, Houghton, MI, USA - PEATcosm2014_Bin01_30_metaG | ecosystem: Environmental > Terrestrial > Soil > Wetlands > Peat | place... | reverse complement strand
GACCCACTGCTCGAACTCGTAGCGCGGGTTGAGGCCCACGGCGTCGGCCGTGGCGCCGTCGGCGTCGCCCGCCGAGCCCGCCGAGCCTGTGCCCACCGCCGTAGTGTCGACCGCTGTAGCGTCGGCGCTGCCGTCGCGCTCGTCGGCGCCCGTCGCCAGCTCGGCGGCGCGCTCGTCGACCACCAGGCGTACCTCGATGTCGGCCGCCATGACGGCGCGCAGGGCCTCGCGCAGCAAGTCGCCGAAACGCGACTCGACCCAGTCGCGGGCGAACTCGTTGGGCAGGCCCACGACGAAGGTGCCCTCGTCTAAGCCCACCGGTACGGTGCGCTCGAACCACAGGCGGAAGGTGGCGTCGTTGACGCGCCCGCGGATCTGGTCGCGCGCCTCGTTCCAGATGAGTGTCAGTTGCTCGTCGATGCTGCCTCACGCCTTACGCCGTCGGACGCGCGCCCTCGCGTCGCGCCCCGTGGGAGGAATGCGACGACTCCTCTCAAGCTACGGGCAGCCGGAGGTCAGAAGAGCGATTCGAGGAGGCCCATGCCTTCCACGGTGAGGGAGCGTTTGCCGTCGCCGCGCGAGTGTACCAAGCCCATCTCCTCCAGTAAATGGAGCTCCCGATAGGCGGTCGCGGGGGCCACGGCGAGCTCTTTGGCGAGGGCGCTGGGCCCTGCCACGTTGAGCTCCATGAGCAGCACGAGGATCTTCTTCTGGCGGGTGGTGAGCTTGGGCGCTGCGGGCGCCGCGGGCGAAGCTGTGGCCTCGAGGGCGGGCTGCTGGGGCATGTTGATGGTGACGACCGCGCCGCCGCCCAGGTTGTCTTCGACGGTGATGGCGCCGCGCAGGAAGCCGAGTGACTCGCGGGCGATCGGCAGGCCCGACCCGACGCCGCGGATGAAGCGCCGCTGCTCGGTGGTCGCTGTCGTGAAGCCGGGCAGGAAGGCGCGCTCCTTGTCGTCGACGCCGGGGCCGTGGTCGGAGATGCGCACGACCCGGCCGCCGTCGAGGATGGTGATGACGACGTCGCGGAAGTAGGCGTGGATGAGGTTCTCGATGAGCTCGTTGATCACCGTGAAGGGCACGTTGCCGCCCTGCTCGCGGCAGGAGTGGTAGGTCTTCTCGGCGAGCGCGGCGATCAGGCCGGGGACGTCGCGCTCCTCGACGCTCACGACGCGCGGTGGGCTCGTGAGGGTGTCGTAGATGGCGATCCGCGGCGCGCCCGGCCCCAGGGGGGCGCTCGGCGGCGGCGCGCTCGGCGTCGGCGTCGTCGCGGTCGGCTGCAGCGCGCCGGCGGGCGTCACGCTTGCGGGCAGCGCGCCTGCAGGCGCCTCGCTCGAGTCTGGCTTGGCCGCCTCGGCGAGCTCCGTCTGGGCCACGACCGGCGCGGCGCCCGAAGGCGGCGGATCGTGAGCGAGCAGCCTGTCGAGGAATGACTCCATGGGGGGAGCGAGTATACCAGAGAGCCCAGCCTCCGGCGGGCCGCTCTGAAAAGCCCATTTGCAGCCAAGAGGCGACTGTTGTCCACAGGGTTTTCGACAACTGTGGAATGTCTGCGGTGGCAGTGCCGCCGACGAGCGCAAATTCGAGCATTTGTGGAAAAGGTGCTTTCAGGGACGCTTGTCGCTGGCCCGTGCTTCGTCACCCTCGCGGCCCGTCGGCACGTCGTGCCCCCTTCCCCGTGGCCAACGACGACTGCGGGAAGAGTCCCAGCAAAACGCCCATTATGTCCATCGAATAGCTGCCCGGCCGGTTGTCAAGGGAACTCGTTGCCGCCAAGGGCTTGTGCACCCCCGTTCGAGGCTGTGAGCGCGATAAAAGGAAGTTATCCACATGTTCCACAGGGCGCTCTCATGGTCGGCCCGGGGCGCTGAAACGCATGACGGTCTCGATCTGCGGCCTCGGCGACGTGGCCGGAGTCCCACCGGGGTATGATGAACGAGTCCTGCGGAGCTCCCGGACGAGGGGCTGAGAGGGTGCTTCCTGGTGCCGACGCGCAGAACCTGACCACCCGACCGAGGGTGGCGGCGTCCAGTCAAGACGCCGCTGGGTAACGCCAGCGAAGGGAGAGCACTCGTGTCGAGACAGGCACAGACCCCACCCCGCCGTTCTGGGGCTGGCGACGTGCGCGGGCCGCAGAGCGCCGCCGGCGCCACGCTCGCGCGCCGCGCCAACGCCAACCCGGCCCACTGGAGCACGGCTGCCATCTCCGAGATGGCGATCGCCGTGGCGCTGGCTGCCGCGCTCGGCCTGGTCAAGCTCTTCGTCATGCCGCAGGGCGGCTCGGTGAGCCTCGAGATGCTGCCGATCCTCTTCATCGCCGTACGCCGCGGCCTGGTGCCCGCCCTCACCGTGGGCGTCGTCTACGGCTGCCTGCAGCTGCTGCTGCCCGGCGCGTTCCTGGTGCAGCCCGTCCAGGTGTTGCTCGACTATCCGCTGGCCTTCGGCGCGCTCGGCCTCGCCGGTCTGGCGCCGGTGCCGGCGCTGCCCGTGCACCTGTCCTGGGCTGAGGTCCGCCGGGCGCCGGCGCGGGTGGTGCCCTTCGCCGCCGCCCTCACCGGCGCGGTCGCCCTGGGCGTGAGCGCGCGCCTCGTGTGCCACTTCCTGTCGGGCATCATCTTCTTCAGCTCGTACGCGCCCGCCGGTCAGGCGGCCTGGGTGTACTCGCTGACCTACAACCTGCTCTATCTGGCGCCCGAGGCGCTCATCACGGTCGTCCTGCTGGCGTTTCTCGTCGTCGCCTACGACGAGGCCGGCGCCGCCCGCGGCGGGCGCAGTCTGCCGTGACCACCGTCATCTGCCTGAACGGCGAGTACGAAGACGACGCCTGGTACCTGCGCCAGGTCGATGCGGCGCAGGCGGTCGTGGCCGCCGACGGCGGCCACGCGTTCCTGCGCCGCCACGGCCGCTGGCCGGCCTTGCTGATCGGCGATTTCGACTCGCTCGACGCGCGCCTCGTGACCGAGGCGCGCGTCGCGGGGGTCGAGGTCGTGACTCACCCCACTCACAAGGACGAGACCGACGCCGAGCTCGCCGTCGCCCAGGCCGAGGAGCGTTTCGCCGGCGAGGTCGTTCTGCTCGGCGCCCTCGGCGGCGCCCTCGACCACGTGCTCGGGCACCTCGCCATCTTGCGCGGCGCGGCCGCGCGCGGCCGCGCCGCGCGCATCGCCGCGCCCGGCCTGTCGGCGACCGTGCTGCAGGGGCCCGTCACGGCGCGCCTGTGCGCGCCGGTGGGCGCCCGGGTCTCGGTCGTCGCCCTCTCGCCCGACGTCGTGCTCACCCTGCGCGGCCTCGAGTACGAGCTCACCGACGCGCCGTTGCCGGCGAGCGTCTGCCGCGGCCTCAGCAACCGGGTGGCCGCGCCCGGCGCGCGTATCGTCTTGGCGAGCGGCCAGCTGCTGGCGCTCGTCTTCGATGGCGAGGAGACGTTCGCCACCGAGCCGCCCCCCGCCGGCGACACGCCCCCTGCGGGCGACACGCCCCCCGCCGGAGCGCCGGCCGCGAGCAGCGACGGCGCGTGATGTCGGTCCCTGAGCCCGGCACAGCCGAGCGCGGCGCGCCGGGAAGCGCCGCCGCGGCTGTGCCGTAAGGCTGCCGTCACGAGCGGTCCATCCCCTATCGCTCGTGCGATCCGCGCGACTTCGCCGTCGACATGCTCGGCGTGGCCTGCGCTTGTGCGGTAGTGTGGCGGCTGCGCCGTCGCGCCGCCGCAGGCGGGAGCGGCATGCGCGTTGAACGATCGTGAGACTGAAGAGATCGACGACCACACCTGACGAGGAGGCGCACACGGTGATCACCCTAAGCGAAGCCGTCGACCTGGTGCTCGCCGCCGTGAGGCCGCTCCCCGCCGAGCGCGTGCCGCTGCTCGAGGCGCTGGGGCGCGCCGCCGCCGCCGACGTCGTCTCGCCCGAAGCGGTGCCCTCGTTCGCCAACTCCGCCATGGACGGCTTCGCCCTGCGCGGCGCCGACCTGGACGAGGCCCAGGGAGCGGGCCTTGCCATCGTCGCCGAGATCCCCGCGGGCAGCGTGGCCGGCGTGTCGCTGCGGGCGGGTGAGGCGGCTCGTATCATGACCGGGGCGCCCCTGCCGGACGGCGCCGACACGGTCGTCCAGGTCGAGCACGTCGAGGAGCGCGACGGCAAGGTCTTCGTGCGCGAGGCGCCGCCTGTGGGCCGCAACGTGCGCTCTGCGGGCGAAGACGTGCGCGTCGGCGACGTGGTGCTGTCGCAGGGCGCGCCGCTCGGACCCGCCGAGCTCGGGCTGCTCGCCTCGATCGGCGTCGAGGAGCTCTCGGTCGCGCGCCGCCCGCGGGTCGCCGTGCTGGCCACCGGCAGCGAGCTCGTGTCGCTCGGCCGGCCACTGGGACCCGGCCAGATCCGCAACTCCAACTCGTTCGCCGCCTGGGGCCAGGTGCTCGCGGCGGGCGGCGAGCCGGTACTGCTGGGCATCGCCGTCGACGACCCCGCCGAGACTCGCCGGCTGGTCACGCGGGCCCTCGACGAAGACGTCGTCATCACCTCGGGTGGCGTCTCGGTCGGTGACTACGACTTCGTCAAGCAGGTCGAAGCCGAGCTCGGCGTCGAGAGCCGTTTCTGGGGAGTAGCCGTCAAGCCGGGCAAGCCGGCCGCCTTTGGGGTGCGCGAGGGCCGCCTCGTGTTCGGCGCGCCGGGCAACCCGGTGGCCGCCATGGTCACGTTCGAGCTCTACATCCGTCCGGCGCTGCTGGCCCTGCAGGGCCGCCGCGACATCTGGCGGCCGTGGCTCACGGCCGTCGCGGCCGAACCCGTGAAGGCCACCAGGGACCGGGTCGAGGTGCGACGCTGTCTGCTGCAGCGCGACGAGGCCGGCGCCTGGCACTTCACGACCACCGGGCCGCAGGGCTCGGGGATCCTGCGTTCGATGGTGCAGGCCGACGGCCTGGTCTTCGTGCCGTCGGGCCACGCCGGCGGCCGGGTGGGCGACCCCTACACCGTCATGGTGCTCGAAGGCTCGCGGCCGGAGCGCCCGCCGTTTCCGTCGTAAAGCGCTCGTCGTGGCACGGCGAGCGTGGCCAGCGCGGGACGGCCGCACGGAGCCGACCTCGCCTGCCGCACCCGGCGCGGCGCACCCGGCCAGGGACTGTCGTCGACTAGGCGCGCGACGAAGTCACGCATGCCTGAGCGACGACGACGCAGTCGATCGCCGGCCTAGTTGAGCGTGAAGCCGGTGGCGCTCGCCCAGACCACGAGCCGGTGGCTCGCGCTGTAGGGCGGCGTGCAGGTGGTGAGCACCAGGGCGTAGCCGCGGTCGTAGAGCACGCCCACGTCCGACGGCAGCACGGTCGTGATCTTGGCGACCGCGTACCTGAAGCGACCGTAGGGCGTGGCGACCACGATGCGGTCGCCCCTGCGCAGCACGTTCAGGCTGTAGAACGGGGCGCTGTAGGTGGTGCGATGGCCGGCCACGGCGAACGGCTCGCCGGCGCCCGGCAGCGGCGTGATGCCGTAGTGCACCGGACCGCCGCGCAGGTACGACGCGTCGCTGGCCGGCCAGAGGCTGTGCGAGCCGGTGCTGCCCTGCACCACGATGCGGTTGAACGAAAGGCGCGGGATGATGAGGTGGCCGATCGGCTCGCCCGGCTTGAGGCCGCGCGCGAACAGGGCGGCGAGGCGGCGGGCCTTCAGGGCCGGCGTGAGCGGGGTCGCCAGGGTCGAGCGGCGCTGCGCGCCCGCCGCGAACGCCGCGCTGGCGCGCCGGTAGTCGGCGCTCAGGGATCGCTGCTGGTAGTGCGTGTAGGCCGCCGACCAGAACGGGAACGCGATGGTCAGCCCGCCGACGATCAGCAACAAGTTGGCCGCGCGCCGGCCCAGGCGCTGCCGTTTCGAGCGCTCATGCATGCCCTCATCGTAGGCAGGAGCGCCCTGCGCGGCAACAGTCGGCCCCGGCCGCTGTGGTACAGTGAGCGGGCCGCCCAAGGGGGACGCATGAAGTCCTGTAGCGACGTCCACAACTATCTTCTCGAGCAGGGCGTGGCGCACGAGATCATCCATCTGCCCGCCCTGTCGGGCACCGCGCGCCGTGCCGCCGGGCTGCTCGGCGTCTCGCGGCGCGAGGTCGTCACGTCCCAGGTGTTCGAGACCGAGAGCGGTCCGGTAGTGTGCCTCGTACGCGGCGATGCCCGCGTCGACGACGCCCGGCTCACCGCCGCGCTGGGCTGCCACGACGCGGCTCCAGCCCCGCCGGCCCAGGTCGTGGCGCTCACCGGGTACCGCCCCGGGGCCCTGCCGCCGTGCGGCCTGGCGGCCGACCTGCCGATCGTCGCCGATCCGGGCATCCTCGAGCTGCCCGTGGTCTACTGCGGGGGCGGCACGACGACCACCATGCTCAAGATCCGCAGCGCCGACCTGCTCGCCGTGCTCGGCGCCAGGGTTGCAGCCATCGCCGTCTGAAAGCGACAATGGGGCGATCCTCGCCCGCCGGCCAGCGCCCGGCCGCCACCCCGCTGCAAGCGGCAGCAGACCGACACCGGTACCAGCAAAAGTCGACCGAGAGAGGTACGCGAGTGCGACAGCCGACCCCCCAGGCGACGGGACGTCTCGAAGTCCTTTCCGCCAGCGACCTTGAGCGTCTGGACGAAGCGGCCCTTCACGTACTGGCGACCATCGGCATCGCCGTGCCCTCGCTCGCCGCCCGGGCGGCGCTGGTCGCCGCCGGCGCGCACGCCGACGGCCAGGTCGTGCGCATCCCCGCCGACGTCGTGCGCCACCTCGTCGCCCTTGCGCCGGGACGCCTGACGCTGGGCGCGCGCGCCAATCGCACGCTTGTGACCGGCGACGGCTCGCTGCTCACCACCGACGGCTGCCCCACCGACATCTACGACCTCGACAGCGGCCTGAAGCGGCCCACGGTGGCCGCCGACGCGGTCGCCATCACGCGCATCGTCGATGCCCTCGACGAGGTCGACTTCTGCTGGACGACCGTGAGCGCGCAGGACCGGCCTGTCGAGCGTCGTGGCCTTTACGAGATCTACGACGTGCTGGCCAATACCGGCAAGCACGTGCAGACGGTGACGATCGTCGACAAGACGCAGGCCCGCGTGGCCGTCGAGATGGCGCGCGCCATCGCCGGCGGCGACGTAGCCGTGCGGCGCGCGCCGCCGATCTCGGCGTTGCTCGGTACGATCACGCCGCTGGGCCACGACGAGGGCACGCTCGACGCCGGCCTGGCCTTTGCCGAGGCCGGCGTGCCGATCGGCTTCGTGACCATGCCGCAGGGCGGCTCGACCACGCCGCTCACCATGGCCGGCTCGCTGACCGTGGGCATCGCCGAGGCGCTCTCGGGCGTCTGCGCCATCCAGGCCGCGATCCCCGGCGCCCCCGTGTTCATCTGCTTCATCCCGAGCGTCATGGACCTGCGCACCGGCGACTTTTCGGGGGGCGCCCCCGAGGACACCCTCATGGGCGCGGCCGTGGGCAACGTCGGGGCTTTCTACGGACTGCCCACGCAATGCGGCGTCAACGCTTCGGCGGCCAAGCAGTCGGATTGGCAGGCGGTGATCGACGACGTCACCACGACCTACCTGTCCATGCTCGCCGGCGTCGACATGATCACCGGCGTGGGTATGGTCGCCGGCGGGCGCATCTTCTCGTTCGAAGAGCTCATGCTGGGGACCGAGGTGACGGCCGCGGCGCGGGCGGCCGCCCGCGCCGCGGCCACGACCGGCGCCGGCCCCGGCGACGCGGCGCGCCGCGTCGCCGAACGGCTCTGCGGCGCCGACGGCAGCTCGAGCGACGCGCGCCAGGCGGCGCGCCAGGCGGCGCGCGAGACGCTGGCGCGACACGTGCCGCCCGCGCTCGCCCCCGACCTCGACGCCGAGCTGCGACGCCTGGTGGCCGGCTGAGATGACCACGCGCCGGCCCCGCCGCGCCGCCGCGGTCGCGACGATCTTCGTGCTGGTTGCCGCCGCGGGCCTGCTTGCCGCCTGCGGCCACAAGCGCGCCGCGTCGACGCAGACCGCGACCCAGCGTTTCGCCGCCATCCTCGGCCATCGACCCACGGGTCTCGCCGCCACGATCGCCGCTCGCGGCACGCTGGTGGTCGGCGAAGACCCCGAGTTCGCGCCGCAGAGCACGGTCGACAGCGGCGGCACCTGGAGCGGCTTCGACGTCGATGTGGCGCGCGCGGTCGCTTCGATCATGGGTCTCAAGACGGTCGAGATCCGCGAGCTCGACTGGGCGCGCGTGCCGGCGGCCCTCAAGGCGGGCAGCTACGACGTGGCCATCAGCTCCATGACGACCGACCCCAAGCCGTCGCGCAAGCTCGCCTTCGCCGCGCCCTACGCCTACTCGATCGCCCAGGTCGCGGTGCCCGCCGGCGGGCCGACCGTCACGTCGCTCGCCGAGCTCAGCGGCAAGACGATCGGCGCCAGCGCCTCGACGACCTTTCAGCGCTTTCTCGAAGCGGCGAGCGGCGTGAGCGTCACGCTGTACGGCAGCGACGCCGACGCGCTGGCCGACGTCGGCAGCGGCCGCCTCGCCGGCGACCTCACGGCCGACACGACGATCAAGAGCGAGCAGGCAGGCGGCGCCCACATAGCGGTCTCGAACACCGGCTTCTTCTACCAGCCTCAGGCCTTCGCCACCCGCCAGGGCGAGAGCGACCTGGTCGCTGTGCTGAGCGCCGCCGTCAAGACGATGCGCGCCAACGGCTCGCTCGCCGCCCTGTCGCGCAAGTGGTACGACGGCCTGAATGTGAGCGCGGCGCCGGCCGCCGCGGTGCCGTCGTTCAGCGCGGCGCTCGCCATGGTGAAGGCCGGCACCTACCCGGCGCAGTAAGCGCCCCGGGCGAGCCTTGCCGACGAGGATCGACCCCATCAGTCCGATGCGCCGCTGGGACGTGCTGGCGCCCGGCGAGCTCGACAGCCTGCGCGAAGCCGTCTTTGCCGTGCTCGCCGAGACCGGCGTGCGGTTCCCTCTGCCCGCGGCGCTCGACATCCTGGCGGCCCACGGCGCCGCCGTCGACCGGCCGCGCAAGATCGCCCGTCTGCCGCGGCAGCTGGTCGAGGCGGCCCTGGCGGCGGCGCCGTCCAGCTTCGCCCTCTGCGGGCGCGACCCGGCCTGCGACCTGCCTCTGGATGGGCGCCACAGCTACCTGTCGAACGACGCGAGCGGCGTCTTTGTGATCGACCCGGTGAGCGGCGAGCGCCGCGCGTCGACCCTCGCCGACGTGGCCGCCTCGGCGCGCTTCTGCGACGCGCTGCCCCAGGTCGCCTTCGCCTGGGGGCCGATCGTCGCCGCCGGCGACGCGCCGTCCGGCTCGCGTCCCCTGCACGAGGCCGCCGCCGTGTTCGCCAACACCACCAAGCACTTCCAGGCCGTCACCTGCGTCGGCGAGCGCCCCACGCGCCTGCTCGTCGAGATGGCGGCCGCCCTGTGCGGCGGCGCCGACCAGCTGCGCCGCCGGCCCCTCCTCAGCCTGATCGCCTGTCCGGTCGATCCGCTCGGCAACGACGCGGTGAGCCTCGAGGCCGGCCTCGTCTGCGCGGCGGCCGGCGTGCCCTGCGGCTTTTTGTCGCTCACCCTGGGCTGCGGCACGGCGCCCGCTTCGCTGGCCGGCAATCTCGCGGTCAATGCCGCCGCCGTGCTCGCCGACCTCGTCTTACTGCAGCTCGCGAGTCCCGGCGCGCCGGTCTTCTTCGCCGGCGCGCCCAGCGTCATGGACCTGCGCACCGGCGGCTACACGGGCGGCGGCCCCGAAGACGACGTCCTGGCCGCGGCCGCCACGCAGCTCGGCCACTCCTTCGGCCTGCCGGTCAACATGGGCGCCATGGCCACCGGCGCTCGGGAGCCCGGCTGGCAGGCGGCCGTCGACGACGCCCTCTCCACGGCCACGGCCACTCTTGCCGGCGCCGACATGCTGAGCGGCTGCGGCCTGCTCGACGGCTCGCGCACGCTGTCGTACGAGCACCTCGTCATGGAGCTCGAGGTCTACCGCATGGTGCAGCGCCTCGCCGGGGGCATCGTCGTGAACGACGAGACGCTCGCCCTCGACGTCATTGGGCGCGTCGGCCACGGCGGCACCTACCTGGCCGACGATCACACACGCCGCCACGCCGGTGAGCTCTTCCGGCCGACCGTGTGGGACCGCTCGCCCTACGACACCTGGGCGGCGGCCGGGCGCCCCGGCGCGCGCGACACGGCCGCCGAGATCGCCGCCGGGATCCTCGCCGATCACCGCCCCGCCCCGCTCGGCGACGACCTCGCGGCCGAGCTCTCCGCCATCGTGGCGCGCGCCGATGCTCAGTCGTCGTGACTGGCCGGAATGGTCAGGCGCGGCGGGGCTCTTCTGCCGTGCGTGCCCCCGGCAGCGGCTTGCCGCGGGGGCGCCGTTTGATAGACTCCGACTGTGGTAGCCGCCTCCATCAGCGCGATCTGCAGGGCCGCCGGGCTCTAGTCCGGCCCGCCGCCGCGCGCCCCGCGGCGGCCGATGCTCGCATCTCGACCGTCCGCCAGTTTCTGAACCTGCGAGGTTGCTGCCCTTGACTTCACGGATCAACCCCATCGCCCCCCGCCTTCACTGGGACGTCCTTTCGGGCAGCGACCTCGAGCGCATCCACGAAGCGACGCTCGACATCCTCGAGAACGTCGGCATCCGCTTCCCGTCGGCCAGGGCGCTCGACATCCTCGAGCGCAACGGCTGCACGATCGACCGCTCGAGCGAGGTCGCCCGGCTGCCCCGCAAGGTCGTCATGGAGGCCGTCGGCCGGGTGCCCGAGCAGTATCTCCTCGCGGGCCGCGATCCCGACTGCGACATGGTGATCGACCGCGCCCACTGCTACCTGTCCAACGACGGCAGCGGCGTGTCCGTCTACGACCACCACACGGGCGAGAAGCGCCCGTCGACCAAAGCCGACGCGGCCACCTCGGCGCGCTTCGTCGACGCCCTGCCCAACGTAAGCTACTACTGGGGCCCGGTAGTCACCTCGCAGGACGTGCCGCCGGCGAGCAAGGCCCTGCACGACTCCGAGGCCGTGCTCACCAACACGAGCAAGCACTACCAGGCGGTCACCACCGTGGGCGAACGGCCGGCGCGGCTGCTCGTCGAGATGGCGGCCGCCATCGTCGGCGGCACGGCCGAACTGCGCCGCCGCCCGATCATCAGCTTCATGCAGTGCGCGGTCGACCCGCTGGGCCACGACGGCCCCAACCTCGAGGCCAACCTCGTGGCCGCCGAGCACGGCCTGGCGAGCGGCTTCATGCCCATGCCGCTCATGGCCGGCACCGGCCCGGCTACGCTGGCCGGCAACCTCGTCGTGCAGAACGCCGAGGCGCTGTCGGGCGTCGTGCTGCTCGAGCTCGCCTTCCCCGGCTGCCCGGCGTTCTTCTCGGGCGCGCCCAGCGCCATGGACCTGAAGACCGGCAGCTACACGGCCGGTCCCGAGGACTACCTGCTGGCCGCCGGCGCCACCCAGCTCGCCCACTTCTACGGCGTGCCGATGGCCATGGGCACCATGGCGACGAGCGCCAAAGAGCCCGACTGGCAGGCCGCCGTCGACGACTCTCTGTCGACCTTCGCGAGTGTCATGACCTGCGCCGACATGATGAACGGCTGCGGCCTGCTGAACGGCTCCAAGATCCTGAGCTACCCGCACCTGATCATGGAGAGCGAGATCTACGGCATCGTGCAGAAGGTGGCCGGCGGCGTGGTGGTCGACGACGACACCCTGGCCGTCGACCTCATCGGCAAGGTCGGGCCCAACGGCACCTACCTTGCCGAGAAGCACACCCGCCGCCACATGAAGGACATCTGGCGGCCCACGGTCTGGGACCGCACGCCTTACGATGTCTGGCTGTCCGGGGGCAAGAAGGGCGCCCTCGACTCAGCGACCGCGATCGCCGACGACATCCTCGCCAACTACCGCTCCGCCCCCCTGCCCGACGACGTCGTCGTCGAGCTCGCGAGCATCGTGGCGCGCGCCGACGCGGAGCTCGCCACGCCGTGAGCGGGGCGCGCCTCGTAGTCTGGGACGACGAGGCCTGCTGGCGGGTCCACGAGGCTACCCTGGCGCTGCTCGAAGAGGCCGGCGTCGAGGTGCCCTGGGAGCCGGCTCGCGAGTTGCTCGCCGCGGCCGGGGCGCGCGTGTCGGGCACGCGGGTGCGCATTCCCGCGGCGCTGGTCGACGGCGCCCTGGGATCGGCGCCACGGCGCTTCGTGCTCAATTCGCGCGCGGGTACCGACGGCGGCGGCATCGACCTGGCCGACGGCCGCAGCTTCTTCGGCACGGGGCCCGACTGCGACTACGTGCGCGACCCCGACTCCGGCCAGCGCCGCCCGGCGACCACCGCCGACGTGCAGGGCATGGCCGCCCTGTGCGAGCGCCTGCCGGGCATCGACTTCGTCATGTCGATGGGCCGCCCGGCCGACACGCCCGCCGCGACCGACGACCTCACCCGCTTCGCGGCCATGCTCGCCGGCACGCGCAAGCCGCTGCTGGCCACCGTGCGCGACGCCGACTCGCTGCCCCTCATGGCCGAGCTGGCGGCGATCTGCGGCGCGGCGCAGAGCTTCGCCTGCTACGCCCTCTCGGCGCCGCCTCTGGCGCACTCCGCCGAGGCGTTGCGCCAGATGATCGTCTGCGCCCGCGCCGACATCCCCTTCGTCTACGCGCCAGCGCCGGTCGCCGGCGTGAGCGCGCCGGCCAGCGTCGCCGGCACCGTCCTCGTGGGCAACGCCGAGGTGCTGTCGGCGCTTGTCGTGCACCAGCTTGCCGCGGGCGGCGCGCCGTTCGTGCTGGGCGTGGGCTGCGGCACCACCGACCGGCACACGGCCCTCGAGACCTTCGGCGCGCCCGAGCTCTACCTGGGCAACGCCGCGGCCTGCGACCTGTGCCACTTCTACGGCCTGCCGAGCTTCGCCTACGCGGCCGTGTCCGACGCCAAGCTGTTAGACGAACAGTGGGCCGCCGAGGCGGCCATCTCGGCCGTGCTCGGGGCGCTGTCACGAGCCACGCTGCTGCACGACGTCGGCTACCTCGAAGCGGGCCTGCAGAGCTCGTTCGAGACGATCGTGCTGGGCCACGAGCTCGTCTCGTACGCGCGCGCCCTCATGCATGAGGTCGGCACCGACCGCGCTTCGCTCGCCGTCAAGGAGATCTGCGCGGTGGGTCCGGGCGGCAGCTTTGCCGACCTGGCTCACACGCGCGAGCACGGTCGCGAGTTCTGGTCGCCGGCGCTCTTTGAGCGCAACGGCTTCGAGCACTGGCAGGCCGCCGGAGCGACTACGCTCAAGGAGCGCGTCCGGGCGCGCAGCGAGGCCCTGCGCCACGAGCCGCCGGCCTTCACGCTGAGCGACGCGGCGCGTCGCGCCACCGATGAGATCGTCAACAAGGCCAAAGGGAGGACCCGTGTCTGAGCCTACCGCCGGACCGACCACCACTGCCCCGGCTGGGCTGCGCCACGCGCCGCTCCCCGCCGACGAGGTCGCGCGCCTGCACGACGCCGCCCTCGAGCTGCTGGCGGGCCGCGGCGTGCCCGTCGCGGGTGCGATGGCGCGCGAGCTGCTCGTCGCGGCTGGCGCGAGCGCCGACGCCGCCACGGGCCGCCTGCGCCTGCCCGAGGCCCTCGTGCGCCGCGCCCTGGCGACGGCGCCCGCCTTGTTCGCGCTGCCGGGTCGCACAGCCGACCGCGACGTCGTGGTCGGCGGCGGTCGCGGCGGCCTGCTGGCCGCCCTGGCCGCCGCCCCCGATGTCGCCTCCGCCGCGCTGCTCGCCGACGCCCTGCCCGAGGTGGCGGCCGTCGGTCTGCCCACTCGGCGCCTGACCGAGCTGCCCGACGTGCTGGCCGCGACCGCCAAGCCGGTGCTGGTGTGCGGCGCCCTGAGCGCAGCCCAGGCCGCCGCCGTGATCGCCGTCGCCGACGCCCTGGGCGGCCGCGCCGACGCCCCCAGGCCGCCGCTCGGTGTGGTCGCGCACAGCGTCGCTCAGTCCGAGCTCGACCCGCTGCTTGCCTGCGCGCGCGCCGGACTCGCCTGTGGGTTTCTCACGGCGCCGCTGCGCGGCGGCGAGCCGCTGCCCGACCGCGCCGCGGCCCTGGTCGCGCTGCACGCCGCCGCGCTGGCCGCGTGCGCGACGCAGCAGCTCGCCGCGCCGGGTTCGCCCTACCTCATGCCCGCCTTGCCGGCGCTCATCGAAGAGCACGCTCCGGGCTACGGACTGGGCCCGGCGGGGGTCGCCACCTTCGCCCAGCTCGCCCAGCTCGCGCGCCACGCCGGCCTGCCCATCGCGGCCGGCTTTCCGCCGGGCCGCCCGGCGGCCGACGAGTGGTTGGCCGCCGCCGACGGCACCGCCTTTGCCCTGGCGGCGGCGCTCGGCGGCGCGGCGCTGCTGGCCGGCGCCGGACAGAGCGACGAGGGCAGCGTCTACGCGCCGGCCCAGCTCGTGCTCGACGCCGAGACCTGGTCGAACGTCGCCGCGGTCGGGGCCGGCATCACGGTCGACGACGAGACGATCGCCCTCGAGACCATCGCGGCGATCGGCATCGGCGGCAACGCGCTTGCGCAGCGCCACACACGCCGCCACATGAAAGACGTCTGGCGGCCGCGCCTGTTCGATCGCAGCGCCTTCGAGGCCTGGGAGCGCGACGGACGCCCGGGCGCGCCGGGGCGCGCGGCGGCGCTGGCCGACGAGGTGTGCCTGGGTCGCAAGGTGCCGCCGCTCGACGCCGAGAAGCGCGCGACCCTTCGGCGTATCATCGCCAAAGCAGGACTTTAGACCTTGTCGTGACCAGCACGTGAGCGGCGGCCCGCGTCAACGTCGGCCGCCGGCCGGCCCGCAGGGCCGGCAGCACAGGAGCCATGGGCCAAACCGCGGATCGCCGGGGGGCGCCGCGAGCAAGGAGACGACATGACCGTACAGACCACGCCACGCCACTGGAAAGATATCGACCTCTTCAGGAACGTGTCCGACGACGAGTGGAACGACTACCACTGGCAGCTCGCCCACCGCCTCACCTCTATCGCCGACTTCGAGCAGGTGCTCAACCTGACCGACGGTCAGCGCGCCGACCTCGAGGCCTGCATGGGCAAGTTCCGCGTGTCGGTCACGCCCTACTACGCCTCGCTCATGGACCCCGACGACCCGAACTGCCCGGTGCGCATGCAGGCCGTGCCCACCCCGGCCGAGCTGATCGTGCGCCCCGAAGACATCAAGGACGCGGTCTCCGAAGACGTCGACTCGCCGACGCCGCACATCACCCACCGCTACCCCGACCGCGT
>Ga0181517_10003379_pt1 | contig 15252 bp, 9 predicted proteins | sample PEATcosm2014_Bin_31_FD_119748 | JGI IMG/M metagenome (GOLD analysis project Ga0181517, IMG submission 119748) | Peatland microbial communities from MTU Mesocosm Facility, Houghton, MI, USA - PEATcosm2014_Bin01_30_metaG | ecosystem: Environmental > Terrestrial > Soil > Wetlands > Peat | place... | reverse complement strand
CGAGGCAATCGGGTAAGCGCCCGCGCCCGGGGAATCCACGATGGAGAACTTGAAGTTGTCGCCGGTCTCAACTCCGCGCTCGGCCGCCAGCGCGATACTTTCCAGGCTGGCTCCTACTAACTCGCCGTTGCGGTTGCGGACTTTCCCAAAACTCAGGTGGCTCTCGAGAGCGTACACGAATTCCACATAGCCAATCGAGCCGCTCACTTCCTTCAGCAGTTTGGCCACCCCGTCGTTTCCGTTTGCGGCGCGGCCGACGGGCCACTTGGGAGCCAGGCCGGCGCCGACCTGGGCGCGCCACTGCGGGCTTGTCCTGGACAGGTAGTCGGTCCAGGCATAACTCGTTCCGCTGCCATCGGCGCGATGCACGACCACTATGTCCAAGTCCGGCAGGTGAAGGCGCGGATTGGCACGCTTCAAAACCGGGTCGTTCCACTTCTCGATCTTGCCGAGATAGATACCCGCCAGGGCTTCCGGTGTGAAGGCGATGTCATTCGGGAAACCGGGAAGATTGACGATGGGGACCACCGCGCCGACGACCGACGGGAAGAGCAGGTAGTTGGCTTCTTCGCCCGGTGCGATCTCGCGGATGGCCTCTGGGGAGTCCGAAGCGCCAATATCGGTGCCGCCGGCCAGCAGCCTTCGAACCCCCGCTTCGGAGCCGACCGCGTCGTAGTCGATCTCCACGGCCGGATTCTCACGCCTGTAATTGGTGATCCACTTGGCATAGACGGGATACGGGAAAGTAGCGCCGGCCCCTTTCAGGACGGTTCCGGGTTGCGCCGGGGGAGGCGTTTGAGAGAGCGTTTCCACGCGATCCAACGCTTCCGCCACGCGCTTCGCGATACGCTTCGACAGATCCTTCGAAACGTCGTCCGTCGCAGTCCCCGGCGTCGCCATGTACGACCAAAGCGTGGCGCCTTTCGGATCGCGCAGCTCCACCGATAGATAGCCGCCATAAACTGGCGATCCATCGGACGGCAGCCGGCCGGACCGCGGGTTCAGGCTGCGGTACCCCTTGATCCAAATCTCTCCGCCACCGCCCAGGATTGCATCCGCGCCGGATTCGCCCGGTACCAGTGAGACGGAGCCGATCTTGCGCAGCTCGGCGATCAGGCCCTGCCGGAGACTCTCGCCCCCCGCCTGCGTGACGAACGGTTCGACGTAGAGCCGCCGGATCGCGCTAGGTTGCGGCGATTGCCAGGCTAGCGCGGAGCCGGCCGCGGCGCAGCATAACGCGAACCGGATCGTCCACTTAAGCCGGGAGACACTCATGTTCGTGGGTCTCTATGATCCTGACATCATCCGGCCCCGGACCGCAAGTTACTCTAATGTTACACATTCATGAATGTTCGATGAGGCGCGCCGGAATCGTTGACATCCGTCGCGCGCGTGCCCAACGATGAAGAGACCTTGCGAGTTTTCCTGACTCTTCTCATACTGGCACCCTGGTCTCTGTACGCTCAAGACGACTCGGCGGAGCCTGCCGCGATCAGCCAGGATTCGTTCTGGAACCGGCTATGGGTTTCGGTTCAAGGAAATTTCATTCGCCAGGAACAGCCGGCGTTCGATGCCAGATACTCCGGGCCCAATAGTCTTCAGCCCGGCGCGGAACACGCCACCTCGCGAGTCGAGACGCTCTACACCGGTTTTCAGATCGCCAAGAATCTCGAGGTTCTGGTCGATATCGAAAGCGCCGGAGGAGCCGGTCTCAGCAACGCGCTGGGTGTGGCCGGTTTTCCCAACATGGATGTGGTTCGCAATCCCGCGCTGCCGGAAACCCCGTATTTCTCCCGCGCGATGCTGCACTACACCATCCCCCTGAGCGGGGAGACCACCGAATCGACGCGCAATCCCCTGTCGCTCGCTTCCACCGTTCCTGTCCGGCGCCTGGAGCTGCGCGCCGGTAAGATGAGCACCGTCGACTTCTTCGATCTGAACTCGATCGGCAGCGACAGCCATCTGCAGTTCATGAACTGGGCGATCGTGAACAACGGCGCTTACGATTACGCCGCCGATACGCGCGGTTACTCGTATGGACTGGTGGCCGAGTGCTTCGCCAAATCCTGGGCCGCCCGCTTCGGCGAAATGCTGATGCCGACGGTGGCCAATGGCCCCACGCTCGACTGGAATCTCGCTCGCGCGCGCGGCGAGAATTTCGAATTCGAATATCATGCGACTCTCATTCCGAAGCACACCGGCGTGGTACGGGCGCTCGGCTACGTCAATCATGCCGATATGGGCAGCTATCGGGAAGCCATCGACGGCTATCTTTCGGGCACGGATCCCGTTCCGGACGTGACTCTCTACCGGAAACAGGGAAGGGTGAAATACGGCTTCGGCTTAAATGGCGAGCAGGAGCTGACCTCGCTATGGCGGGCCTTTGGGCGGCTGGGATGGAACGATGGCGCCACCGAATCCTTCGCCTATACGGAGATCGACCGCACCGCCGAGGTTGGCTCCGATTTTCGCGGCAAGCACTGGCACCGCTCGCAGGACAAGGTGGGTGCCGCGTTCGTCGCCAACGGCATCTCGGGCGATCACAGGCGCTATCTGGCGCTGGGAGGTCTGGGCTTCATCCTGGGCGATGGTGGGTTGAACTACGGTCTGGAGAAGATCTTCGAGACTTACTACACGGCTCACGTCTGGCGCGGGATTTCGGTGGCCGTCGATTACCAGCACGTGACGAATCCCGGCTATAACCGCGACCGCGGCCCCGTATCGGTGATCGGCTTCCGCGTGCATGTCGAGGACGCCATTCCATTCGACAAAATCCACGGTGGCAGCCGATGAGTCATGTCGTGCGACTTCACAGACATTGCCTTGCCCAGGCGCGCTACGGGACCGCCGGCGGCAGAGCGGGGACGGCACCCTCGCTCAACCGGCCGCGCTTTAGCCACAAGCGCGCGCGAGGGGCCACCAGCAGCAGTGCACAGAGCATCAGACCGCCCAACGTTATGGCTGCGCCAATGGCAAACGATTCCGAATGGAACGAGAAATCGAGTTCGTGGTCCCCGGCGGGAACCACAACGCCCATGAGTGCCAGATCCACGTGAACAATCGGCAGTTTCTGGTCCTCCACACTGGCACGCCAGCCCGTGTAATAGGGCACGCTCAGCCGCAGGAGGGCCGGTGCGGGGGCGTGATACAGGATACGATACGAATCCTCATCGTAAGCCAGTACTCTGGCCGTCGCTTCCGGATCCTGCCGGACGGGGCCGTGCGGTCCGAACACGACCGATTGCGAATGCGGATCGAGCGTTTCGAGCGCGCTCAGAGCTTCCGCCCGGGTGCCAATGTCCACGATCGATTGCGGAAAGTAGGCCCGAGGCAGTACGTACGGGTTGCTTCCCACGCCTTTTGCACTGGCCCTCCAGTAAGTGCTGATGCCAAGACCGTCCAGGAGTCTGTGGTTTCGCTCCATGGCGGCCACATACCTTGTGTAATCTCTGATCGGCAGCGCAGCGTACCCGGCGACGCTCTCCAGGTGAAGATCAAGCGCGGAATTCTGCAATCCGACGACTGCCTTGCGTCCTCCCGCGAACCGAGTCAGCGGCGGTACGGCCGGGACCACGTGATTCAGCAGCGCGTCTTCCCCGGCTCCGTAAGAGTGGTCGAATGAGAAGCGCCCATAAGCGAGCGGGTTGCGGAGCGAATTCCAATACCAGACGTCCACGAACAGAATCGCGATGACGGCGGCGCTCAGATAAGGAAACCGCCAGCGCCTCTGCGCCCAGCCGAACCCGGCGGCGGCCAGCATAGCCAGGCCCAGCGCAATAATAAACCAGCCCTGGATCGGCTCGCGGACCTTGTTCATCAAGGGAAGCAACATTGCGATCCGAAACAGCCCGGCCGCTGGGCCAAACATGAACCAAGCCGTGGGGACGATCAGGAACAAAGCGTGCAAGCGGGTCTTGGTCCTGGCGAGACCGAGAATCGCGAGGGGCAGCAGCAAAAGGCCGGCATAAAAGTAATACTGAGTGCGGTCGGCGGGTCCGGTGTACTGGTCCGAAATCACGCCCAGCCAATCCGGTACGAGCAGGGTCGGCAACGCCCGAAGCTCCAGAACTCCCTCCGCGGTCCGCGAATAATCGGAATGTCCCCGAAAAGAGGAATGCAACAGCTCGAGGGTAGGCAGAATTTGAATGGAAGACAGGATAATTGCCAGCCCCAGCATCCCGGCGACAATTCCGGCGATTCGAACGAACCGGCGCGGTGTGAGGTAGAGCTCCGCCATCGCATACAGGCCAAGCGCCAGAAACCCATACATAGCGGTTTGGAAGTACCCCGCCAGAATCATGGAGGCGCCCACCATACCTCCCAGAACCGTATACAGGAGAACGGCCCGGTCCAAGGCATACCGGAAGGCCAGCAGCAACCATGGAAAACAAGCCGCCGCAACAAATATACCGATATGCGAAGCGTGGCCGGCGAAAAATCCGGACAGGCCATAACAGAGTCCGCCTAGCACGGCGGCCCACCGGTTCTCGACAAAACGCGCAATCAGGAGAAACGCTCCGAGGCAGGCGAGAAAAGCGTTCAGCGCCAGTTCCGCTTCGATCAGGCGCGGCGTAATCCCGGCCAGAAAAAAGGGCCAGTGCGGCGGATACCATACAGCGGTCTCCGGATACGCCATAAAGGGATAGCCCGCGAAAAGGTAAGGTGTCCAGAGGGGAAGACTGCCCGAACGGAGGTGATCGGACCAGTACTTCTGGAAGGGGTAGTGCAGGTCGGCAGCGTCCCATTGAATGCTGGCGGAATCGGACGTCAGAGGAACCAGATAAAAGACCAGGACCAGAGCGGCGATCACAGCGGGCGCTGCCCAGCGCGAGAGCCTGCCCGGACCAGATTCGGCGGGAGTTTCGAGGGCCTTTTTCCGTTTCTTCTTCACTGTGAGCCACCATTGTAATTCAGAGCGTGAGCGAAGCCCCGTAAGCGGGCGCCGCGGATTGCGATTGCAGGCTTACGAACCTGCACCTAAAATGAGCCTTCATACCGAAACCATGAATTCAACGTGGGAGTCCGTTGCGCGCCGTCCTCTGCCATCCGGATATCTGGATCCGCTGGTGGCCCGGCAGAAGCGGGAAGCGCACCTTCGCCTGGTCCGCCGTTGGATTCGGGGCCTTCAACTACGCAGGGTACTCAAGACCGACTTGTTCGAGGAAGCCTTCGGCGAGGACCGCCTTCTGCCCGATCTCGTTCCCGGCGCCCGGCACACCGTGGGGATCGACATCGCGCTTTCCACGGCCGCCGCCGCTCGCGGATGCTGCCCGGAAACAGGCTTTTCGTTCCTGGTTAGCGACGTCCGGTCTCTGGCTTTGCGGACGGGAAGCTTCGACTTCGTTTTTTCCAATTCCACATTGGACCACTTTGAAACCCGGGCCGAGTTACGGGCGGCTCTGCGGGAGTTAGTCCGTGTATTACAGCCCTCCGGCGTCCTGGTGATCACGCTCGACAATCCATGGAACCCGCTCTATCCGCTACTGCGCTGGGCGGCCCGTCTCCGGCTGACGCCTTACGTTCTTGGCTGCACCGTGTCTCGCCCCCAACTGAACGCCTGGCTTACGGATCTCGGCATGGAAGTGGTAGACAACGATTGGCTCATCCACAACCCTCGCCTGGTGTCCACGGGCCTGTTTCTGGCCTTGAGGAAGACGCTGGGCCGCGCGGCCGATGTCCCGATTCGCGTCCTTCTGAGGCTCTTTGAGTTCCTGAGACGATTGCCGAGCGCACCTTTGACGGCCTGTTTCCTGGCAGTATGCGCCCGAAAACCCGCGAACGAAGACGGCGCGCCGTTGGCGGCGATTCTTCAGAAACCGACGGTCTGATGTTCCATGGCCGCTTCTTCCTCTCTGGAGCTGCCGACGCGCTCCGTTGAGCGAAGGTGTTGCGACTCGGGCTTCCGGCGCCAGATCAGGAGGTACAGAACCGCTCCCGTAGCGAACGCGAAGGAGCTGTAAAGGTAATAAAGAAAATGCAGCGGCAGAGCGCCGGCGGCGAAAGGCCAACCGCGCCGGCTGGCCAGGAAACGGAAGAATTTCCGATTCAGGAAGACATTGCCGGCGGCCGCCAGGAAAGCCGGTGCGAGCAGGGCTGGCCACCACAGGGCCGCCACCGCGCAACCGCTCGATATCCAGGCAAGCAACGCGCTGATCCGTTGGGAAACCGCGAGGTTGAGATCGTTGGGAAGTTGGCCGTACTCCAGAATCAGGCGCGTCCAGGGGAGCGCCCGGTCGAAGATATCACAGCGCAGCAACTTGCCTAGCGTCCAGCGTTTCAGGTGTTTGACTTGAACTGTGCCATCGAGCGCGATGCGGTGTCCCGAACGGCGCAGCCGGTAACCGAATTGAATATCCTCGACCATGGGGCGCCGGTAGGCCTCGTCGAAACCGCCCTCGGCCCGAAAAACGTCGCGACGGATTGCGCCGCAGGCCGACCAGAACGTGGTTGCCTTGGCGTGCCCGTGCTGGTGGACGTAATGGTTCAGAAGGTTCTTGTATTGCGAGACGAAGGTGGGCGACACCGGGTCGTCGTCATAGCATCCGATGAGCGCGTCCAGTTCGGGGTCCGCTTCGAAGCGCGCCCGAATGCGGGAAAGCGTGTCCCGGTGCACGCAGACATCCGAGTCCACAAAAACCAGCAGGTCGCCGGAAGAACGGGAAGCGCCCAAGTTTCGCGCCGCTCCCGGCCCAGCTTGACTATTAACCCGGACCGTAACGGCTCCCAGGGCCGCCGCGATATCCGCCGAGCTATCCGTGGAGTGGTCATCCACGATGATGCATTCCGCCGGCTTAAGCTTCCCGCGCCGCAGGGACTCCAGACAGGCCCCAAGAGTTGACGCGCCGTTGAGAACGGGAACGATGACAGTAATAGTCACAAGCAGCGGAACGAAACGAAAATTCAGTTTACCGCACAGAGGGTAGAAAACGGTCTAAAAGTTTCAAATTCATTCGCCGGCGGGCATCCGGTTCCGGCGGATTTGTCCCCGGCCCGGTTTGTCAACCGGAGCGTAATCGCGAGAATCGGTCTTAAATATTACAAAAACATGTTATTCTAATCCGCAAGCAGCGACCAGATTTCGCACCCATAGAGGACCCCCGTCTGCGCCGCTGTGCTTCAGACGGGATGCCGCTTGGCCGAGGGCCGCGGTTCATGTCCCGCATTCGCGGAAAGACCATTACCGATGCGCCTCAAGTGTTCACAGGTGAGTGTCACATTCCCGTCTTCCGATACCCCAGTCACCGCGCTGCGAAACCTGAGTTTCTGCAATTCGGATGGCGAGTTCTTGTCCTTCGTGGGACCCAGCGGTTGCGGGAAGACCACGCTCTTGCGCTTGCTGGCGGGCTTGCTCGCGCCGTGCGGGGGTTCGATCGAGCGTATCCCGGGGCCCTTCGACCGGAATTCCAGCGTCCTGCTGGTGAGCCAGGAGCATAACTTATTTCCCTGGATGACGGCCTGCGCCAACGTGGCGTTCGGCCTGGAGATGCAGGGCGTGCCGCGTGCCGAGCGCGAGGCCGGGGCTGCGGAACTTCTGGCGCGGCTAGGCTGCGCGGGGAAGGAGCGCGCCTATCCATTCCAGCTTTCGATGGGGATGAAACAACGCGTCGCGGTGGCCCGCTGTTTTCTGAGCGATCCGGCTGTGATGCTGATGGACGAACCCTTTGCGGCGCTCGATTTTCAAACCCGCATGGTCCTGCAGCAGGAATTGCTGGATCTGTGGGAACAGGACCGGAAATCGGTTGTCTTCGTCACGCACGATGTGGAAGAAGCCATTCTGCTGAGCGACCGGATTCTGGTACTGAGTGAGGGGCCTGGCACGGTGGTGGCCGAGTACGAAGTCCCGGTGCCCCGGCCGCGCCGCGCACCGATCGAGATCGACGGCGAGCTTTGGGACCTCAAGCAGCGCATCCTGGCGTCCCTTAGCCTGGAAGCGGGAATCGCGCGCTTCGCCTGCACCCGATGAGAGTCGCCCGGTTCATCGGATCGCGGTTCTGGCTGCTCGCAATACTGCTGATAAGCTGGCAGATTCTGGCGCAGGCGCGTATTCTGGACCCCCTGTTTTTTCCACCGCCGTCGAAAGTGGTGGAAGCCCTCTGGGCGATGCTGCGGAGCGGCGAATTGGGACGTCAATCCGCCGCGACGCTGGCGCGCACTGGGATTTCCTTGATGGCGGGCGTGATTGGGGGCGGCTTGATCAGCGTTCTGTTATCGGTATCGGCGCGATTGCGCGCGGCCGTCCAGCCGCTGGTCACGGCCCTGTATGCCACGCCGCGGCTCACCATGCTGCCCATGGTCATGCTGATCTTCGGGGTAAATGAGATATCGCGGGCGGCGTTAGTGGCTCTGAGCGTGGCTTTGGTGATGATCATCCAGATCTCGGATGCGGTTCGCGGCGTCAGCCGGGACTACGTGGATCTGGCCGCCAATTATGGCGCCAGCCGCGCTGTCATCGTTCGCAAAGTCTATCTGCCGGCCTGCCTTCCGCAGCTTTTCACGGCGCTGCGACTGTGTACCGGGCGGGCCCTGGTGACGACCATATCGATTGAAATGCTGAGCAGCAACGACGGGATTGGCAGCATGATCTGGATGTCCTGGCAAACCTTCGCGACCGAGAAGCTGTATGCGAGCGTGACGATCGCCGCGCTGCTCGGTTTGCTGTCGAATCCGGTGTTTCATCTGATCGAGCGCCGTCTGGTGCCGTGGGCGGGAGGCCGAGCGTGATCGGCGAAGCGGTTTACTATTCGCGCATGGCTCTGGGCATCTGGGATCTTCTGCGCCAGCCGGCGGCGGACTCCATGGCCGCGCTGCGGGTGCAGATGGAGCATCGCGAGGAGCGGTTCCTCGATCTGGCACGCCGCATTGTCTTCTCGAACCCCCAACATCCGTATCACGAGATGTTCCGGATCGCGGGATGCGCCTGGCAGGACCTGGCGAACGAAGTCGGCCGCTACGGACTCGAACCGGCGCTCGAGAGGCTGGCCGCCGCGGGAGTCTATCTCACCCATGACGAGTTCAAGGGGAAGACTCCGCTCGTGCGCGGCGGGCGCGAGATTCCGTGTGGTCCGCAAGCGCTGCTGAATCCGCTGGTTCGCGGCGGCATGGTGAGCAGCAGCAGCGGAAGCCGCAGCCGCGGCACGCCGACGCCGAAGAGTACGCAGTCTCAAATCTACCGCGAGGCGGAGCACCGGCTGCGATCGCGCGAATTCGGGCTGGCGGGGCGGACGAGCGTGCAAGTGCGTCCGATTCTCCCTTCCACGTCCGGCTTCGGGAACAATCTGATCTGCGCCCGGCTCGGCGAGACGCCGGCCAAATGGTTTGCCCAAAGCGGCCGCTGGCGGGATGAGGGCCACTACCGTGGTGCGACGCGATTTATCGTCCGTTTTGCCCGCTGGATGGGCGCCCCCTTGCCGCTGCCGGAGTTCCTGCCGGAGAACGATTTTTCGCCGGTGGCACACTGGATTGCGCAGCAGCGGCGGGAAGGCCGGCCGTGCGCAATGCACAGCTACGTGAGCTCCGCGGTGCGCGTGGCGGCCGCCGCCCGGGAAGCCGGGCTGGATATCGCGGGAACGCTTTTTCTGGTCGATGGGGAGGCGCTCACGGACGCGAAACGGATGTCGATCGAAGCAGCCGGCGGCGAGGCCTATCCCCGCTACGTCATCTCCGAAGTGGGGGGGATCGGGAATGCGTGCCGCCGCATGCGCACCGGTAACCGCGTGCATGTGCGGCGCGACGCGGTGGCCGTAATCGCCCGTCTTCGTCGCGCGCCGCTAACGGATATGGAAGTAAACTCGCTGATGTTCACCAACCTGCTGCCTTTCGCCGCGCGGTTTCTGATCAACGCCGAGATGGACGACGCGGGGATACTGGAACCCGTCGATTGCGATTGCGAATACGCGCGCGCCGGGATGACCTGGCAAATCCGCGACCTCTACAGTTATGGGAAGCTTACCGGCCAGGGCATCACGCTGATGGGCGGCGATGTGGTCCGGATTCTCGAGATCGCGCTGCCGCAACGCTTCGGCGGCAGCCCCGGCGACTACCAGCTCGTCGAGTACGATGGCAGCCGCCAGGCGCAAGTGGAGCTGCGCATCAGCCCCCGCGCGGGGGCCGGACCACCCGCCGAAGTGCGCGATTTCCTGTTACGCGAGATTCGCGGCTGTTACGGCGGATCGCTGGCATCGCGCGTCTGGACGCATTCAGGCGGCCTGGAGGCCGTGGTTGGTGAACCGTTCGCGACGCGGGGCGGGAAGGTGCTTCCGCTTCACCTGCTGGGTCCGAAGACGGGAGCTTCGCATGCTTCGTAGAAGATTTCCGACGGCCCTTGCGTGTGCCGCGGCGGGCGTTCTGGCCGGTTGCGGGCGCCCTCGACCGGGGGCTTCGCGGATGACGCTTCGGGTTTCCATTTCGAATCATTTTTCCATGTGCCCGTTTTATCTGGCGTACGAGTCGGGGTACTTCGGGGATGCGGGTTTCGATGTCGAAGTGGTGAAAGACACTCGGACGGCGCAATCGTTGCCGCTGCTCGCGGGCGGCAAACTGGACGTCGGCTTCACCGCATTCGGACCCTCGGTGGTGAACGCGGTGATTCGCGGCGCGCGCGTGCGGTTGGTGGCCGGGCGCGAACTGTTATCGCCGTCCTGCGGGAGCGCTGGCACGATCTTTGCCGGCATTAAGGCGTTTCCCCAGGGCGTGCGGAACATGCGGCAACTCCGGGGCCGCCGCATCGGCTTCACTGGCTCGTCTCCGGGAACGGGCATATTTCTGGGCACTCTGCTGGAGCACGAGGGGATGCGGCCGGACGATATTGTGCTGGTCAGGATGCGCGAGGCCGAGTGCGTGGCCGCGATACGCGCGGGCGGTCTGGATGCCTTCGTTTCCGCGGAAGATAGCTTCGATCTCGAAACGCGCCAGTTGGGTCTGGTTCGCGGCCCCAGCGTCGCGGATCTGCTGCCGAACTTCCAGTACTCTTACATCGTGTTCGGACGCCGTCTGCTGGATGGCCCCGTCGAAACCGGCAGGCGCTTCTTGCGCGCCTACTTCCGGGGCGCCGCCGAGTTTCTGGGCGGCCGGACACCGCGGTTCCTGGACGATTTTGCGGCCAGTGCGAATCTGGATCCCAAGCGGCTTCGCGAAACCTGCCGCGCCACCTTCGAACGCGACGGAACTATTCACCTGGACGATCTGCGCCGTTATATTCGATTGATGGCCGCGCAGGGCTTGTGCCCTCTCAATGTTGATGCCGCGGCGTTCGTCGACACTCGATTTCTGGAGGCCTCGCGCGCGGTGAAACAGACATGAACATTTTATCTATGCAAACGCTGCGTGCGGGGCTCCTTCTCGTACCCTTTCTGATCGCTCCACTCGCGTGGAGCTTGCCTTCGGGCTCCATCGGCGGAACGGTCACCGATCCTTCCGGGCAAGTCGTGGCCGCGGCCGGTGTCCGCGTGGTCGAGGTCTCGACCAATGCGGAACGCAGGGTGAGCAGCGACCGGGCGGGCCGCTACATGGTAGCGGACCTGCCGCCAGGCACATACGCTCTTGAGATCGCGCACGACGGGTTCCAGCTCTCCCGAATCGATGGGCTGCAGTTAACTGCGGGCCGGACGTTGGTGGCCGATATCGAGCTGAAAATCGGCACGTCACGGGAAACCGTTGTGGTGACCGCCACGGCGCAGCCGGTGGACACGCAGCCCGGTGCCTGGTCCGCCGCGGTCAGCCAGGAGCAGCTTGCCGCGCTTCCGCTCAACGGACGGGATGTGTTCGATCTGGCTTCGCAACAGATCGGCGTGCAAACGCCGGCTACCGCCAGCTCGACCATCGTCAGCGGCCTGGGCGTTCATATCTCGGTGAACGGTTCCCGTCCCAGCGAAAACGCGTTCCGCCTCGACGGCATTTATATCAACGACTCCGGCGGCTCCGCCCCGGCGAGTGCGGCGGGCCATCTTCTCGGTCTGGAAGCGATCGCCGAATTGAACCTGGTCACGGCGCCTTTCAGCGCGGAATACGGAAGGACCGATGGGGGCGTTCTTACAGCCGTGTCCAAATCGGGAACCAACGAATTTCACGGCGCTCTCTACGAGTATCTGCGCAACAGCGATTTCGACGCCAAGAACTACTTCGATCCCGCGACCGGGCCGACCCCGCCGTTCCACCGTAACCAGTTCGGGGGCCTTTTTGATGGCCCGATTCTCGCGAACAAGCTATTTTTCCTCCTCAATTACGAAGGCATCCGGATCGCCTCTAACCAGACCACGACGATTGTCACGCCGGATGCCCAGGCCCGCACCGGCCTGCTCCCCGTCAACGGAGCGTTGAAGCAGGTTCCATTGTCCCCCGCTATCGCGCCTTATCTGGCCCTGTATCCGCTGCCCAATGGTCCCGATCTGGGCAACGGGACCGGCGATTACAGCACACCGGTTCCCACCACCACTCGCGAAGACTTCGCCACCGGGAAGCTCGATTACGTCAGGAGCGAACGCTGGCGGTTCAATGCTCACTACGCCTTCGACGATTCGGGTTCAGACACTGGCGACGCATTCCGTATCTGGTCCTTCCGGAGCGGTTCACACGACAATATCGTGCAGGGAGCGGCGCAGTTTGTGCCGTCTGCGAATACGGTTGAAGAACTCCACGCGGCTTCGAGCGAGATTGGAAACGGAAATACGGCTTCCTCCGCCGCGGATGTGGCCGCGGATGCCTTCGTTCCGGGCCAAAACGTAGGCGCCCTGCAAGTCACCGGCTTGGGCAATTTCGGAGGCAATGTCGCCCGCAATACGCCCAACTTTTACAGTCTCGGCGACAGCCAGATCAATTACTCGATCACCAGGATCGCGGGAGCGCACAAAATCTCCGCCGGCGCCAGCTTCAACCGGATTCTGCTCAACGAGGCCGGCGATCTCGACCGGGCCGGCTATTATCAGTTCACCTCGCTTCAGAATTTTCTGGCAGCGCAGCCCTCAAAACTCAATATTCTGGCGCCCGATTCCGGAACTCTGCGGCATTGGCGCATGCTGCAGGTGTCGGGCTACTTGCAAGACGATGTACGCCTGAGCAGCCACATAGCGATTGGATTGGGCCTGCGCTACGAGATGGCGACGACGCCAGTGGAGCGCGACGGCCTGGCCGGCTCGCTTCCCGATCCCCTGACGGATGCGAACGTCACCGTGGGCGGCCCACTCTACCAGAATCCATCCACGCATAATTTCGCTCCGCGCGCGTCGCTCGCCTGGGATCCCGCCGGCGACGGCCGCACGGTGGTGCGCCTGGGCGGCGGCATCTTTTACGATCTGCTGGGAACGCGCGAATTGCTGGAATCCGGCCTTTACATGCCGCCGTTCTACTATCGCTATGTCATCAGCAAGCCTGCGTTTCCCAACGCCTTGAGCGCCATTCCAGCGGTCGCCGGACAACCGTCCGTACAGATGCTCGATTACCGTCCGAATCAGCCCTATGTTATCCAGGTCCAGGTGCGCGTGGAGCATGAGTTCCGGCGCAATATGACCGGGCAGATGGAATACGCGGGATCGCGCGGCATTCATCTCGAGGGTCCCATCAGTAACATCAATACGCCCCAGCCGCAGTACCTCGCCAACGGCCAGCTATACTTCGCGGCGACCGCTCCGCTGTTGAACCCGGCGTTTTCATCCATTACAACCCGGACTTCCGCCTTCGACTCGGTCTACCACAGCCTGAACGCGGGGATTCAGATCACGGTTTTTCGGAGCTTTCGCGTGCAGAGCAAATTCACGTGGAGCAAATCCATCGACGATAATTCCTCGGCCGTCCTGACCGATTTCTACGCCGGCGAGACTGTGCCTACGATGTATAACCTCCGCCAGAACCGCGGACCGTCGGACTTCGATTGCCCGTTCGTCTTTGCCGGCAACTTCATCTACGACCTGCCGCAAGTGGGAACGCACCTGGCCCAGCGGGTGTTCGGCGGCTGGCAACTGGATGGGACATTTCAAGCGCAATCCGGCAATCCGTTCAACCCACTCGTAGGCTTCGACAACGCAAACCTGGGCGCTTCGTCGAGTGCGGCGGGAGAACGACCCAATCTGGTCCTAGGGCAACCGTTGGTCACGGGCGGTCCGCAGAACTACTTCAATGCGCTGGCCTTCTCGCTTCCGAGTGCGGGAACGCTAGGCAACCTCGGACGCGACGTACTGTCCGGCCCGGGCCTGATCAACTTCAATCTGGCCTTAGACCGGACATTTTGGAAACGGGAGAATCAGTCTGTCCGCATTCGTGTGGAAGCGTTCAACGTCGCCAATCGCCCTTACTACCAGATTCCTTCGGGAACTTCGCTGTTCGACAGCACAGGGGCGCGATTGGGGGGCGTCGGACAGATTACGGCCACTACCACCTCCTCGCGGCAGATTCAGCTTTCAGCCCGCTATTGGTTCTGATGGGGATCGGGGCGATGAACGTAATACCTGTGCTGGAGACATTGCGGCAGCGGGCTTCGGAGACCCCCGACGCTCCCGCCATTCTGGCGCCGGGAAGGCCGCCGGCGACGTTCGCGGCCCTGGCGTCGAATGCCGAGAAGCTGTCGCAATCGCTTCGCGCAGCCGGCCTGGGAACGGACGATGTCCTGGCGGCCGCGCTGCCGGACGATGCCACAACTCTGTGCGCCTTTCTGGGCGTCTGCCCGGCAACGGCTTTCGCTCCGTTGAACCCCGATCTTCGGGAGGCGGAATTCGAGTCGGCCTTCAAGGACCTCCGCCCGTCGGCGCTGCTGGTCATGGCCGGATCCCCTTCCTGTTCGGTTTCCGCAGCGAGGGGGCTGGGCATTCCGGTCCTCGAAGCGCAACCGGGCCCCCAGCAAGGCGTGGGGCTGTTCGCCCTTTCCCCCGGTGCCGTGCCCGCCAAGGTAGTGCGGACCGAATCCCAGCCTTCCACTCCCGCGCTGTTCCTCCAGACCTCCGCCACAACCGGCCGCGCGAAGTTCGCCTGTCTTACACATTCCAATCTCACCGCCATGAAGGAGATAGGCATTTCCTCGACGCTGCTCAACCCTGCCGACCGGATGTTGAGTATGATGCCGCTCTTTCACCTGCAGGGGCTGGGAACTGCTTACGTACAGGTGCTGTTGGGCGGCAGCGTGGTGTGCGCATGGCCGTTCGATGCCCGGAATTTCCTATCCTGGATGCAGGATTTTCAGCCCACCTGGTACACTGCCGTGCCCACCCTCCATCGGGCGATTTTGGCGCTCCTCCGCGAGCATCCCGAAGTCAGGGATGGGTTGCGGCT
>Ga0181517_10003378_pt1 | contig 15256 bp, 15 predicted proteins | sample PEATcosm2014_Bin_31_FD_119748 | JGI IMG/M metagenome (GOLD analysis project Ga0181517, IMG submission 119748) | Peatland microbial communities from MTU Mesocosm Facility, Houghton, MI, USA - PEATcosm2014_Bin01_30_metaG | ecosystem: Environmental > Terrestrial > Soil > Wetlands > Peat | place... | reverse complement strand
GCAGCATCGTTGCTTTTCGGAACATTCTGATTCATGCCTACGCGAGGTCGACGATCGGCTTGTCTGGGACATCCTGGACTATAAGCTCCCGGTTTTGACTCCGACGTTGCTGTATTGATGAACCAGCCTGATGAGGCGCCGTAGAAGGGATTAGGCCCTTGGCGCGTTGGAGGCGCGGAGTTCGGGACGGGGATCCTGTTCGCGCATGGCTATCGGTTGCGGGATGGGCTGGATGGCTGCCGCCGGCTGGACAATATGCTGGATTTCGACGACGGGCGCGAGATGCCGGGTCTGCTGGTAGGTGTAGAGGATGCGGTGGACGACGGTGATGGTGGAGATGACGGCGAGCACCCAGAGGACGGGGGCCATGACTCCCCATCGTTCGAAGAGGGCGCCGAGGATGATGAGGACGACGCGCTCGGGACGCTCCATGAAACCGACTTTGCACTTGCCGATGAGGGCCTCCGCGCGGGCGCGGGTGTAGCTGACCATCAGCGAGGTGACCATGACAAAGGCGGCGAGGAAGACGTAGAAGAGCCGGTTGCCGCGCGCGTAGAAGACGAGGAGCCCGAAGAAGAGGACGACATCGGAGTAGCGGTCGATGACGGAATCGAAGAATGCTCCGAAGACGGTGACCTGCTGGGTCTGGCGGGCGACGCGTCCGTCCACCATATCAAAGATGCCCGCGCCGATGATGACCAGGCCGGCGAAGAAGAACATGCGGACGTAGTTCTGCTGATTACCGAAGCCGAAGAGCACGGCAGCGCCGGTATTGATGACGAGCCCGAGGAAGGTGAGAACGTTGGGCGAGATGCGGGTAAGGGCAAGGCCATTCACGATGGCCTGCAGGATGACGCCACAGCCAGCGCCGAACGCACGGGTCCACGTGATTTGAGGCTCTTTGCTCACTACTTACCGGCTTCGGCTTCGGTTTGCGCTTCGTCGTGAATGGTGGCCAGCTTCAGAATTTCGAGCTCGCGCTTGCCGTTGGGCGTGACAACAGTGGCCATATCGCCCACCTGCTTGCCCACGATAGCCTTACCGATGGGCGAGGTGGTGGAGATGAGGCCCTTGCTCACGTCCGACTCTTCGCTGGTCACGAGTTTATATTCGATTTTCTCATCTTTCGAGGTGTCGTAGACGAGGACGGTGGAACCGAAGGCAGCGCGGTCGCGTGGGATGTTGGAGAGATTGACCAGGGCGAGCTCGGCCATGCGCTTTTTGAGCTGGCCGAGGCGCGCGTTGACGAAGTCCTGGCGCTGCTTGGCCATGTGGTATTCGGCGTTTTCGCTGAGATCGCCCATAGCCACTGCCTTTTTGATTTCAGCGGGCAGTTCATGGGTAAGCTCATGTTCGAGCTGTTTAATTTCTTCCAGAAGCTTTTGCTTGATGTGCTCGGGCATTGAATCTTTTTCTGTCAGGGGCGGTTCGGGCTATGTTGCATCGTGACGAAAGCAATGCGATGCGGAACGGAAGGCTAGTTCCGCGCCGCGGAGCAGGAACAAAACCGCTGGCAAGGAATATTTGAAGGCTGGGGTACCGCCTCAATGAGGATTATACGACGGGTCAGGGGCGCGGTGGGCGTCGAGAAAGCTCTGCAAAATCAACACGGCAGCGACCTGATCGACGACCTCGCGGTGGCTGGAGAGGGAGCGTCCGGCGGCGTGTAGATGGCGGTGGGCTTCAGCGGAGGTGAGGCGCTCGTCCCAGAGATGGACGGGGAGAGAGAAGGCGGTGCGGAGGACCTCGGCGAAGACGTGTGTCTTCGTGGCCTGGGGGCTTATGTCGCCAGACATGTAGAGAGGATTGCCGAGGACGATGGCAGAGCAGCCGAATTTGCGAAGAAGGCGGCCGAGGGATTTTAGGTCGGCCTTCGAGTTTTTGCGGGTGAGGGTGAGCACGGGCTGGGCGGTGAGGCCGAGTTCATCGGAGACGGCGACACCGATGCGGCGGTTACCGAAATCGAGGCCCAGAAGGCGGGGTTCCACAGTAACGATAGTAGCGAAGAACGGGGAGAAAGCCGCATCTTACAATGGGTTAGGGAATCAAAGAGACATTCTTTGAGGAATGGATCCTGGCCTTCGTGCGACGTTTTTTACTCCTTATTTTCCTGGCGGTTTTGGTGGTGGCCGGCGTGGCCGGGTATGCGCTGATGGTCCCGGCGGGTCCTCGGGCGGAGACGTTCGTGGAGATTGCACCGGGGATGTCGAGCATGCAGATTGCGACGGCATTGAAGCAGCAGGGGATCGTCCGGAGCCGGTATGTGTTTCTGGCGCTGCATGAAGTGAAAGGCGGGACGCTGAAAGCGGGGGAATACCGCTTCGATCATCCCGAGCCGATGGAGGAGGTTTGGGACCGCATCCGGCGCGGCGATGTGTACACGGTGGCGCTGACGATTCCGGAGGGGTCAAACGTATTCGATATTGCGGCGCGAGTGGAGGCGGAGGGTCTGGGATCTAAGGCGGCTTTCCTGGCGGCGACGAAACAGGGTACTTCGCTGATCGGCGATCTTGATCCGACGGCGCCGAGTCTTGAGGGTTATTTGTTTCCGGATACCTATCGGTTTGCACGGCACACGGAGCCGGCGGAGATGGTAGCGGCGATGGTGAAGCGTTTCCGGCAGGCGGCGCAGGGGATTGGGCTGACGGCCGATGATCATCGCACGGTTACGCTGGCGTCGCTGGTGGAGAAGGAGACTCCGCTCGATGGAGAGCGGACGATGGTTGCGAGTGTGTTCGTGAATCGCCTGGCGGAGCACATGCCGCTGATGACCGATCCTTCGGTGATTTATGCGGCTCTGCTCGATGGGCGGTACCGGGGGACGATTTATCAGTCGGACTTACAGGCGAATTCTACCTACAACACGTATCGTCATGCGGGGCTGCCGCCGGGACCGATCTGCAATCCGGGGCTGAAGTCGCTGGAGGCGGCGATGCATCCGGCGCAGACGAATTATTTGTACTTTGTGGCGGCGAGCGCCGACCCGTCGGGCCGGTCCCGCTTCTCGGCGACACTGGAACAGCATGCGAAGGATGTGGAGGCGTACCGGCGCGCGGTGCGCAATGCGGGCTCGCCGCAATGATGGTGATTTGCCGGGTGGTGGTAAGGGAAGATAGCCGGTCGAGTCAGCGAATATACTCGCACTTTGCCGAACTGAGTGGGATGCGACGCATTCGGAGTGGACTTTTTGTTGCGCTGATGCTGGCGTTGCCGGTGCTGAATGGGTGTCTGTGGCATACGAGGAGAGTGCCGCAGGCGCAGATACCGAAGAACGTGCTGAGCGCGCCGCCGGGGCAGTTGGTCGATGCGATTAACAAGCAATACGACGCGATCAACTCGCTGAATGCAACGGTGACCTTCACGGCGACCGAGGGTGGTTCGCTGAAGGGGAAAGAGACGACTTACACGTCGTTCAGCGGGTACATTCTGCTGCGGAAGCCGGAGTCGCTGCGGGTGATTGGTTTTTTGCCGGTGGTGCATACGCGGGCGTTCGACATGGCGAGCGACGGCAAAACGTTCCAGCTGTGGATTCCACCGAAGAACAAGGTGATCGAGGGGACGAATGCCGAGCCGAAGCCGCCTTCACAGAATGCCTTCGAGAACATGCGGCCGTATATCTTTGTGGATTCGCTGCTGATTCGAAAGATCGGACCAGAAGACGAGTTGCTGCCGTCGGCGGACAGCAAGACGGAGATCAATCCGAAGACGAGGAAGCTGGAGCTGATACCGGAGTATGTACTGACTGTTGCGGTCCGGCAGGGAAGCAGCAACATCCTGCATCCGACGCGCGTGATCTACTTCAGCCGTATCGACCTGCGGCCGGTAGAGGAAGATATCTACGACCAGAATGGGCAGATCCAGACCCAGGCGACGTATGGACCGATGCAGACGTTCGGGGCGGAGCACTTTCCAGGGACGATCACGATCAAGCGGCCGCTGGATCAGTATCAGATTCTGATTACGTTCCAGAAGCTGACGGTGAACCAGCAGCTGAACGATGAGCAGTTCGAGCTGACGATACCGGAGGGGACTCCGGTGCAGAAGCTGCCTTGAAGGCAGGTTACAGGCAACAGGGAACAGGGAACAGGCAAAAGGGAACCGGGAACAGAACTACAGTGGCCGGTCGGTATACAGGGATTTGTCGGAGAGGTCCTGGACGGTGTAGAGGCGTCCTTGCAGGATTGCTTCGACGTGGTTGTGGAAGTCGCCGGGGACGAATAGGAATTTCCGTGGGCCGGTTCCCCAGGTGCGGAGCATGGCGGAATCATTCAGGAAAATATGCGGCGCGTCGGGATAGTCCGAGCCCCAGATCATGGAGGAGCCGAAGGGCTGGCCGTGCGTCTCAGGATCGGGCGAGAAATACTGAGTGGATCCATGCACGAGCAGGGCCTGGCGGTGCGTGTAAAAGATGATCGACGAGCCGTCGGACTGATCGCCATAGAGCATCAGCTGAGCGTTGACGTTGGCGGGTTGCGCAGCGAGGAGGTTGATGGTCTCGGCCATCGCCTTCGATGACAGAGTGGGCTGAAAGCGCACAAGGGCGATGTGCGCTGCGATGAGGATGACCGCGGTGGTGAAGGCGACGGTGGCGGTCGATTCAAAGGAGTGTCCCTGACGGCGGAGACGCCAGGCGGCGAGTGGGCCGAGGAAGAACGCCAGCGCGGCGAGAATCGCGGGCATGCGAAGCGCAGCGAACGACGGGCCGGTGAGGTCGAAGAAGTGCGACATGGAGAGCGTGTATCCGCCGACTCCGCGATGAGCCATCAGCGTGCCAATGTCTGCGATGTAAGGCAGATGGCGTGATTGCCATAATCCCCAGGCGAGCAGAGCGGCTGCGACAAGGCCGATGACCATGAAGAAGATTTGCGCGCCCGCGAGCCAGCGGGATTTTCGGCCGCCGGTGGGGGATTCTTCGATGACGGCGAGCGCTCCGGCGATCAGCATGAGGACGGCCGGATACATGGGCCAGGTGTAGTACTCCTGGTTGGTGGAGAGCGCGAAGAAGACGAGGATGAAGCCGGCGTAGAGGGTGAGCAGGAGACTGGTGCGCGCCCGGAAGCGCAGGCGCGCGGCGAGGGCGGAGGATTCGTACGCGGTGAGTTTGGGGTCAAGGAATTGGATGGTGTTGGTGGCTTCGTAGCGCAGGTCAGAGTAGAAGATGTGGCGATTACGCCAGGCACGGCGGATGGCTACAGGGAGGTAGAGGCTCCACGGGAAGAGCCAGACGAGCTGGCCGAGCCAGTAGACGGACCAGGGCTGGCGGTTGTAGTCGTGCGGGTAGCGAAGTCCGAGGAAGCGGAGGAAGTGCTCGTTGATGAAGTAGAAGTAGAAGAAGCCGTGAACGTGGCCGGGGGTGGGGATGTTGCCGATGGGGTTGCCGTGGTCGGGATTGCGCAGGGCGGCGAGGATGTGCCACGGAGCGGCGATAGCGAGGAAGAGCAGGAGCCCGATGAGGAGATGGAACTGACGCCAGCGACGCCATTCTCCCGTGACGATGAGATAAGGAACGATGGCTGCTACAAAAAAGACGGGAGCGATGAGGCCCTTGGCCAGCAGGGCAAGAGCGAGTGCGGCGTAGGAGAGATAGAAGCGTGCGGGTTTGCGGTCCTCAATGCCGGTGAGAAAGCTGTAAAGGGCGAGGAGGAGAAAGAAGGTGAGGATCGATTCCGGAATGAGGGTGCGGGTGAAGAGAAAGACGCCGATCGAGGTGAGCATAGCGAGGGCAGAGTAGAATGCTGCTCTGTCGCCCCAGGCGCGGCGGGCCCAGAGCCAGACGATGACGGCGCAGCCCAGCAGGGCGAGTGCCATGGGAAGGTGAGTGGCAAAGACGTCCTCGCCGAAGAGGTGATAATCGACGGCGACCATCCAATATGGAAGGGGCGGTTTTTCGAGGTAACGGATGCCGTTGACGTAGAGCGTGACCCAGTCGCCGGCGGCGGCGATGTGCTGGGCGGCCTGGGCGTGGGTGGCGTCTGCGTCGTCGAGCAGGGCGGGCGAGAAGAGCGCGGCAAAATAGACCGCGATGAAGACGAGGAGGAGCAGGGTCCACGCGCGCGCCGGAGTAGAGTAGAGCGATGGCTGAGGACTTGTGGATTGGGGCACGGAGAGCGGTGGAAATGTCATCGGGTGGTGACCTTGCGCGGGGGCTTTCATGGGATCGGGAATAAGATTCGGCACAAATCTCAGAATAGCAGCGAGAGGATGCGAGGAGCGGGCGCGGGGCGATGACGGACGATCTTGAAAACGTGCGGCGGCTGGCAGCAAAGCTGCGCGAAAATCTGGTGAAATGCGGGGACGATCCCGGTGTGGACGAGGTGCACGACGCGCGCACCGGAACGCGGCGACTGCAAGCTACGCTCGAGGATCTGGTGCGCGAGGTTCCCGAGGGAGAGCCTTTGCGGGTTGCGGCGACCGATGCGATGCGGATTCTGAAGAAGGTTCGTCATGCGGCGGGGGCGGTGCGGGATCTGGATGTGCACCGGAAGCTGCTGGAGAAGCTGGTCCGGAAGGGGAATGATCCTGCGGATCGAGAGAAGGTTGAATCGGGGCCGGGCGAGGCGCGGGTTGCCGGCGGCCCCGAGGTGCTGGTGTCAGGATCGGGGAGAGCGGGTATCGATCGCCAGGCGGACGATCTGGATGCATGGTTGAAGCATCGGCGGGATGAGCTGGCGCATGGGCTGGGGGGGCACGCGCGGGAACTGGTCGAGAAGCTGGACAAGCGGATGGCGGAGCTGGAAGCGGCCCTGCGAGCGAAAGGTACGCGACGTTTGCGGAAAAAGCCTCCTGGAGCGGCGGCGCTGGATCGCTTCGCGCGGCTGACGACAGAGATGCAGGTGCTGGATGCGGGAAATCTGCACGATTTCCGGAAGGGCGCGAAGAAGGCGCGGTATGTGGCAGAGCTGGCGGCGCACGGGGACGAGCAGGCGAAGCAGGTGGGCGAGGCGCTGAAGAAGCTGCAGGATGAGATCGGCGATTGGCACGACTGGCTCGTGTTGGCGGACGAGGCGCACTTAGCACTGGGCGATAAAGCGGTGGAACTGACGGGGCTGATCGAGGAACAACGTGAGCGGCACTTTGTAGCCGCGATGAAAACGGCAGCGAAACTGCGCGGGCGGTTGATGGGGGAGTGGCTCGCGGTTTCGCGCAAGAGCGTTCGGCATTCGGCGATTAGCGTTCAAAAACGGCCGGGCAAGCGTGTTGGCTGACCGCGGGCGCGGATGGGGAGCATGTTCGCATCCACGCAGCGATCAGATGTGGCTCCCACATTTTTGCGGCATGCGAATATCTGAGGGAGCATCCCTTGAGAAAAACACAGCACTTTATGTGAGACGATGCAAACTTTTGCGGCCATCGATATCGGATCGAACTCCTGCCGGCTGAAGATTGGCCGCGTTGTGCGGCATCGGCTGCGCATCGTCCACGAGGATCGCGAGGTGACGCGGCTGGGGGCGAGCGTCTTCGAGACGGGTATTGTCTCGCCAGAGGCGATGGCGCTGACGCTGCGGACGCTAAAGCGGTTTTACAAGGCGGTGCAATTTCACGGGACGGATCGCGTGCGCGCGGTGGCGACATCGGCGATGCGCGATGCGCGCAATTCGCGAGCCTTCCAGGCCTGGGTGCGCGATGAGACGGGCTGGGACGTGGAGATCATTTCCGGGCTTGAAGAGGGGCGGCTTATTCATCGCGGGGTGGTGGAGAACGAGCCGGGAGCTGGTGGGCGCTGCGTGCTGGTGGATGTGGGCGGCGGGAGCTGCGAGATCACGCTCTCCGAATACAAGAGGATACAGGAGACGATCAGTTTGCCGCTGGGCGCGGTGCGGCTGACGCAGGAATTTGTGCGGAGCGAGGTTCCGGGCAAGGATGAGGTGCGCCGGCTGCGGCAATTTATCGATCGCGAGCTGCGGCGCACGAAGCGGCGGATTCATCCCGATGGCGTGCGTTTGGCGATCGGGACGTCGGGAACAGCTGCGGCTCTCTACGATGCGGGACGGGCGCTGAGTAAGCGGCGTGGTGACAAGAACGGAGTGGCAAGGGGCGCGGCCTCGAGAGAACTGATTCCGACGGCGACCGTGCGGCAGCTGACGGCAAAACTGACGAAGATGAAGATGGGGGAGCGGTCGGCGGTGCCGGGGATTGGGCCGAAGCGCACGGAGATTATCGTGGCGGGCGCCCATGTGTTCGCTGCGATCCTGGAGGGGCTTGGGCTGCCCGGGTTCCGCTATTCGCCGATGGGGCTGCGGGACGGCATTCTGGCGCAGATGCTGGCGGAACAGGATCCACGGGCGTCGGTGCATCAGGAGTTCGAGCGGGAACGGTGGCAGGGGATCGAGGAGACATGCCGCCTGTATGGGATCGATCCGCGGCAGGCGGAGCCGGTGCGGCAGCACGCGGCGCAACTGTTTCGCGATCTGGCGGCAGTGCATGGATTGCCGCCGGAATACCAGACCTGGGTGGAAGCGGCGGCGATGCTGCGGGACATCGGGAAATTCCTGAATCACCAGGGCTACCACCGGCACGGGCAGTACATCATTGCGAACTCGGAATTGTATGGATTCACGCCGCAGCAACGCGTGGTGACGTCGGCGATTGCGCGCTATCTGGGCAAAAGCCGGCCGGCGCCGGAAGGGCGGACAATGCGGCAGGTTCCTCCGGAGGAGTACGACCATGTGCGGCGCGCGGTGGTGCTGCTGCGGCTGGCGGTGGCGCTGAATCAGGATCGAGCCAGCGACGTGCTGAAGGTTCGGGTACAGGTTTATCCGAAGCGCGTGACGATGGATCTGTTGCCGGGCCGCACAGGCGCGGAGCTGGAGCTGTGGTCGCTGCGCAAAGAGGCGAGCTACTTCCGCGAGGTCTTTGGGCGGGACCTTTTCGTTGCCCTGGCGTAGATGCCGCGGAGAATCCTTGGATCGACAAGCCAATGAAGAGTGCCGGGAAGGCGCGTGCAGTCGATGCGGGCGATTGCCCCCTTGCGAAGGCGCGAGTTCATCCGGCCGGAAGGGGAGAGCAGGGATCCAAAGAAGGTGGTGAGAGTGGGATTGTGCCCGACGATGAGAACGTTCTCGTATTTATCCAGACCGCGGACCAGGTCGAGGAATTTCTGCACGGTGGCTTCGGGAGCGAGGGCTTCGGAGACTTCGATTTTGCTGTCGTAGCCGGCTTCGGTGCCGACCAGCGAGGCGGTTTGGAGGGCGCGCTTGAGGGGGCTGGAGACGATGCGGTCGAACTGGACATTCAGGGCGTTGAGGAAGCTGCCGACGAGAAGGCATTGCTGCTTTCCTTCCTTATCGAGGGGCCGCTTGACATCTATAACGGGGTTGGCGCGGCGTGTTCCCGCGCTGGCATGACGAAGAATATAGAGATTCATAGTGGAAGGTCGGCGTGTGGCCCACGTCCTCCTCGGACGGTTTGTAACCTGATTGTAACAATCGGATCAGGCTGCGAATGTTAATTCTGCGGAGCTGGTTCGTGGGGATGCGTTTTAAGAAGGCTCTAATTTCCGGGAACTTTAAGGGCGGGGCCGGGACCGGCTTGCAGCGGAGTTCTGCGATGGAGGGACGGGAGCCGATCAGGGTCACTTCGTTGGCGCCTGCTTGCGGGATGGGCGGGCGCATCGTGGGACTGGCGAGCGCCGGTGGCGCGGATATGGGAGGAGCCGAAGGGAATGGTTGCGGCGCGTGGCGCTTTACAAGGAGGCGGGGGCTGCGGATGGAGCGGGGTTTCGAGGGGATTCGGCCGGGACGGGTGCTTCGTCTCAGGTTGCCTAGGTGACGGGCCGCGGCGCAGGGATGGGGCCTGGATAGGGCTCGGGGTCTGGTTCCGGCGCGGGACCCGGTGCTGGTTCCGGGCTGGGTGGCGTGGGCGGGTTGAGGATTGGTTCAGGGCCTGGGTCGATGCCCGGAATAGAACCGAGGTTGATTTGCATTTCGGTAGTCAGCGGCATTGATGGATGGGAGCGCGGGATGTTGCAGGCGGTTGCCTGTTGCCATAATTCAGGTTTTGCGGCGCGGTTTTCGAGGAGGAGCAGCATGGCGGGGCTCGAGTCGATAGCGTCGGCAAAGAGATGCGGGTGGGTGGTCAGGAGTTTTTGCAGGCGGCGACGAAAAGGCTCATGGCTTCGGGTCTATCGACGAAGCGACAGCGGCGCACGAACCAGACTTTGCCTCCTGATCCTTCTCACGCTCTTACACCAGCTTCATCGTCTGCGGATCCCACTTCACAATGGCGTCGCGTTCGTAGCTCAGGTTGCTCAGCAGCGCCGCACCGGCCGCGCGGTAGCCAAAAACCGCATCTTCGACCACCGGCTGCCGCGAACGCACTGAGGCGAAGAAGTTTTTGAAGTGGTCGTAGCTGTCGCTGTAATCGCGTGGCGCGACATACTTGTCGACTCCAACCCGTGTCGGCTCGGTCGGCTCCACCAGCGGATACTTTTGCCGATAGTCGGCGGTGATCTGCTTCTGCATCGCGTCTGTGAACGAGCCGATCATCAGGCCCGGCTCCTTTTCGCGCGGCACGCGGTTCACCGTGACGGAGTTGCCGGCAATCTCCATCTGGCCTTCTGAGCCGGCGAAGAGGAAGCCCTCGCCCTCCGCCCCGCCGTCGACGAAGTTGACGCGCAGGCTCAGGTTGAAGCCTTCGGGGTAGTCGAAGAGGCCAAGCAGCACATCGGGCACGTCGCGACCGTCCTTCCAGAAGCGCAACCCTCCGGTTGCCATGGCTCGCGTCGGTCCCTTCGCGCCGGTGATGAAGTGCGTCCCGCTGAAGAGGTGGACGAACAAATCACCCGCCACGCCGCTGCCATAGGCCTTCCACTTCCTCCACTGGAAAAAGTGGTCGCTGTTGAAGGGAATTTTCGGAGCGGTTCCCAGGAACCGCGGCCAGTCGCACGTCTCCGTCGACGCATCCGGCGGAACGGTGTAGTTCCACGCGCCGATCGAGGAGTTGCGATCCCAGAACGCGCTGACCATGTTCAACTGTCCGATCGCGCCCGCAGCCAGGAGTTCCTTCGCCTTTGCATAAACGATGGAGCTGACGCGCTGGCTACCAATCTGCAGAATGCGCTTCGTCGCCTGCGCCGTCTCAATCATCGCCGGCCCATCGGAATAGAGATGGATCATCGGCTTCTCGCAGTAAACGTCTTTGCCCGCTTTCATGGCGTCGATCGAAGCCTGCTTGTGCCAGTGGTCGGGCGTGCCGATGATGACGGCGTCAATATCTTTGCGATCGAGAATCTCGTGGTAGTCGCGGGTTGTGAGGATGTCGGCGCCCCACAACTCCCTGCAGTGGGCGAGGCGGTTATCGTAGCAATCGGCGGCGGCGACGACCTTAACGCCAGGGACACTGGCGGCGACTTTCGTGTCGTACTGGCCCTGGCCGCCCGCGCCGATCAGCGCTATCTGGATGTGATCGTTGGCCGATACGGGCTTTTCCTGCTCGCTTTGCTGGGGAACAATCAGCGTCCCCGAGCGGTTCGCCTCCGCCATTGCGCCCAGCCGCGCTGCCATCAATGCTTGTGTCGAGGCCGTCCCGGCCACTTTCAAAAAGCTTCTCCGATTCACGCGCGTTGATCCCCCGATTTCAAAATCGATTCGCCCAAAACAGATGGCCCCTGCCAACATAATCTTTTTCGAGCAAGTTTGCGTCGGGGAGCCTCCCATACGAGACCGCCTTCATTTGTCCGGTAAAATCGCGTGGCATGCAAAGATGTCGCTCCGTAATGCGGTTTGCTCTTCGCCTCGCGCTTTCGTCACTGGCGCTCGCGCTCCCCGCTCACGCACAGCTGTCCGGCGACATCGCCCGCATCGCGGCCCAGGCGCACGGCCGCGTCGGCGTCGCCTGCTCGCTTCCCGGGCGCACGCTCGACTGCAATTTCCATTCCGAAGAGCCGTTCCCGATGCAGTCGGTTTATAAGCTGCCCATCGCCATGGCTGCGCTGCACGCGGTCGAGCAGGGCCGCCTGGCTCTCACTCAAAACGTCCGTTTCCTTCCCTCCGACCTTATTGCACCCGATCAATACAGCCCCCTGCGCGATGCCCATGCCCACGGCAATGCCGACGTTCCCGTCGAAGATCTCCTCCGCCTGGCCGTCTCTCAAAGCGACGGAGTCGCCTCCGACATTCTCCTCCGCGTGCTCGCTGGGCCGCCCGTTGCCGATGCCTACATTCGTAGCCTCGGCATCGAGGGCATTCACATTTTGGATACGGAACAAACCCTTGGCCGCGAAGTCAAACTCGAAGATCGGGACTCCGCCCAGCCGCGCGCCCTGGTCGCTCTGCTGCGCCTGCTCGCCGATCGCTCGCCCCTGTCGCCCGAGCACACGCAGTTGCTTCTTGGCTGGATGACCGCTTCGCACACCGGTGACCGGAGGATCAGAGCGATGCTGCCGCCGGGAACCGTCGTCGCGGACAAGACCGGAACATCGGGCACGGGACGGAACTTCACGAACGCGACGAACGATGTGGGCCTGATCACGCTGCCCGACGGCCGCAAGTTGGCGCTCGCCGTGATGGTCGCGGATTCGGCCGCGCCGCCGGCCGTTCGCGAGCACATCATCGCGGAGATCGCCAGGGCGGTCTGGGCGGCTGCGACCATGGCTCGCTGATCGAGCTGATTGCCACTCCGCCGGCAATCCCGCCGTTCGCATTGAATTCGCTTCCCCGTCCCCGTAAACTTGGTATACGGGCAAAGTATGCTCAGGCTCACCAAAAAAGCCGATTACGGCCTCATGGCCCTCAAGTTCCTCGCCGAGCACGCCGACCAGGCCTCGCTCAGCGCGAGGGACATCGCCGAGGCCTACCATATTCCGCCGCAGCTGCTGGCCAAGATCCTGCAGCGGTTGGCGAAGGTGGGCATTCTGCGCTCGCATGCCGGCATGAGCGGCGGCTACTCACTTCTCAAGAACGCGCGGGAAATCTCCGCCTTCGAGGTGATCCATGCCATCGACGGCCCGCTGTTCATCACCTCCTGCGGCACCAGCGACAGCTCCTGCGACCTGACCGACAGTTGCACCATCAAAGAGCCACTGGCGCGAGTGAACGACTCGATCTCCGGCCTGTTGCGCAGCATCAGCATCGCCGACCTGGCGGAACCCGGCGCCGACGCAGCTGTTCGAACCAAACGTAGTGCGGACCTGGTGACGATTCAGCTCTGAGACGACGTTTTAGTTGTGAGAACAGACGGGACCCGGATGAAACTTCCCATCTACCTCGACAATCACGCCACGACGCGGCTCGATCCGCGCGTGCTGGAGGCGATGATGCCGTACCTCACCGAGGTTTACGGCAACGCGGCCAGCCGCAGTCACTCCTTCGGCTGGGCGGCCGAAGTGGCCGTTGAAACGGCCCGAGCCCAGGTCGCGAAGCTCATCGGCGCCTCCGCCCGGGAAATCGTCTTCACCTCCGGGGCGACGGAAAGCAACAACCTGGCCATCACGGGAGTGGTCCAGGCGCACGGCGGTCCTGCGCATGTTGTCACCCAGGCCACGGAGCACAAGGCTGTCCTCGACACCTGCGCATGGCTTGAGAAGTCCGGACCCGAAAAGCAAGGCAGCCGAGTGACGTATCTGCCCGTCTCTCCCCGGAGTTCCAGCGAGGCTGGCCGCATCCGCCTCGACGACCTGCGCCGTGCACTCGACGATGACGGCCATCCGGTCCAGGGCAAGCCGGTGCTGGTCACCATCCACATCGCGAACAACGAGATCGGGACTATTCAGCCCATAGACGAAATCGGGGCTCTCTGCCGTGAACGCGGCGTGCTCTTTCACACAGACGCGGCGCAGGCTGCAGGCAAAATCCCCATCGACGTCAACCGCGCCCACATCGATCTGCTCTCTTTGTCAGGCCACAAGATTTATGGTCCCAAAGGCGTCGGCGCGCTTTATGTGCGCCGCCGCAACCCGCGCGTCCCAATCGTCGAGCAGATGCATGGAGGCGGCCACGAGCACGGCCTGCGCTCCGGTACGCTCAATGTCACCGGCATAGCCGGTCTGGGCGCGGCCTGCGCGATCGCCCTTGAGGAAATGGAATCCGAAGCAGCCCGGATGGCCGCCCTGCGCGACCGGCTCGAGGCAAAGCTCATGGCCGGCCTCGATCGCGTTCGCGTGAATGGATCACAAACGCATCGTCTGCCTGGCAATCTCAACATGACCTTCGAGCACGCCGACAGCGAGACTCTGATGATGGGCCTCAAAGACGTGGCCCTATCGAGCGGCTCCGCGTGCACCTCGGCGAAGATCGAGCCATCGCATGTTCTGCGCGCGCTGGATCTTGACGAGGAAGCTGCTCACAGTACGCTTCGCTTTGGCTTAGGCCGTTTCAACACGGAAGAAGAAGTGGACTATGTGGCGGAGCGGCTGATCGACGTCGTTCGCAAGCTGCGCGAGTTCTCACCCGCGTATGCCGAGTTCACCTGAGACTCACTCCGCCTCAAGAACAACACACTTCAGATACTCGGTCTCAGGAATATTCAGGACCACCGGATGATCCGGCGCCGCCCCGCGCACTTCCAGCAGCCGCACGCGGCGTCGAGCATCGCCCGCGGCCGCGCGCAGGGTGTCAATGAACTCACCCTGTGAAACGTGATGCGAACAAGAGCAGGTGATCAGCCGGCCGCCTGGCCGCAGCATCTTGAGCGCACGCAGGTTCAACTCGCGATAACCGCGCAGCGCGCCCTCGACAGCGCGTTTGCTTTTTGCAAACGCCGGCGGATCGACGACGATGGTGTCGTACATCGAGCCCGCATCGCTCCAGCCGCGCAGCAAAGCAAAAGCGTCGGCCTCCACCCAATCCACTTCCGCCGAGCCCAGAGCGTCCCGATTCAGCTCCAGATTCCGGTCTGCCACTTCAAGCGCCGCCCGCGAAACATCGATGCCCGTCACCCGAGGACAAACCCGCGCCAGGTGCAGCGCAAAACCGCCCTGATAAGTGCAAACGTCGAGCGCCTCGCCCTGCGCATGGCGGGCCGCCGCGGCATAATTCTCCCGTTGGTCGAGAAACGCGCCTGTCTTCTGACCGCTGGTTGCGTCGAAATGAAAGCTCAAGCCGTTCAGCCGGAAGACCGTGCTGATCACCGGCTGCTCGGGGTTGCGGGCAAATAAAGTCGCCGAAGCAGGCACGCTCAGCTGCTCCAGCTCGCGAATCCTCGGGTCCTCGCGCTCCAGAATCGTCTCGGGGCCGCCTTTCTCGATATCGACGGCTTCCCGAATCGTCATCGCCACCGCTGCGCGGCTCCCCTCCGTGTCCAGCGCCTTGTGCCGCAGTTG
>Ga0181517_10003374_pt1 | contig 15259 bp, 15 predicted proteins | sample PEATcosm2014_Bin_31_FD_119748 | JGI IMG/M metagenome (GOLD analysis project Ga0181517, IMG submission 119748) | Peatland microbial communities from MTU Mesocosm Facility, Houghton, MI, USA - PEATcosm2014_Bin01_30_metaG | ecosystem: Environmental > Terrestrial > Soil > Wetlands > Peat | place... | reverse complement strand
GGCTTCGCCAATGGGTGACCCGGTCAATCCGGGAATTCAACTCAGGAGACTTCACCATGTATCAGAACCGCATTTCGCTCATCGGATTCCTCGGACAAGACGCCGCCACCCACACCGCCAACAACGCTACATTCGCCGTGCTCTCGCTTGCCACCAAGAGTTCGTACAAGGACAAGAAAACCGGCGAGTACAAGGGCCACACCGAATGGCATCGCTGCATCGTTTGGGGCAAGCTCTCAGACTACGCGAAGACGCTCACGAAGGGCGCGCATCTGGCCATCGACGGCGAGTTGCGCAGCCGCGAGCGCGTGGACAAGAAGACCAGCGCCAAGCAGCGCATATGGGAAGTGCGCGTGGCTTCGATCCTGAAACTAGACCGCGCCGAGAAGGCCGCGCCGGAAGAGGCCGAGGAATCGACAGAAGACGTGCCCGAATAGGGCACGTTCGTTCTCCCCAGAAGGTCCGGTTCACACCGGGCCTTCAACACTGTGAGGCGCGCTATGAGCTTCGACCTGATCCTACCGTTTCTCCGGCCCATTGAGCCGCTCTTGCTCGACGAAAGCGTCAGCGAGATCATGGGCAATCCCGACTTGACGTGGTGGTATGAACGCGATGGCGTTATCACCCAGGATAGAGGCGTGCAATTCGAAGCGGAGCGTCTGCGCACAGGACTCGAAGTCGTTGCCAATAAGCTCGGCAAAAAGCTCGACGAAGACAATCCACTACTCAATGCGCAACTCCCCGATGGGAGTCGCTTGGCAGCAGTCATTCCGCCGGTCGTCCGCAACGCGCCAGCACTTGTCATTCGCAAGTTCACCAGTCGCCATTTCACCATTGAAGACCTGATCGCTCGCGGGACGCTGACGCGTCCGCTTGCGGATTACCTGGCCGAGCAGATAGAACGCGGCCAGACCATCCTTATCAGTGGCGGAACCGGCACGGGCAAGACGACGTTGCTCAACATCTTGGGTCAGGCCATACCCGACCACGAACGCATTGTCGTGATCGAAGATACCTCGGAGCTTTCGATCAACAAGCCGAACATCCTGCCCACCGAATGCCAGACTGATACGCACCGCAAGCCAGTGACCTTCGATGACCTGTTAAAGGGCGCTCTGCGCTGGCGGCCAGACAGGATCATCCTCGGTGAAGTGCGCGGAATCGAAGCACGTACTTTGCTCGATTCCTTCAACACCGGCCACTCCGGTTCACTGGCTACGATTCATGCAAACTCGGCCGCAAAGGCGTTACGCCGCTTTGCCAATCTCGTTCTGCGCAGTCACTCGCAGGCGACCTTTGAAGATGTGGGAGCCGAGATCGGCGAGGCCGTTGATCTCGTTGTCCATGTGGACCGCGAACCAGGGCGCAGAGTGATCCGCGAAGTGCTGCGATTGAACGGGTACAGCCGCAGCACTCAGTCCTTCCAAACCGAGTACGTTTTCCAGGCCGGAAGCCGGGAGATCGCGGAGGTCAAGCCATGCTGAATGCACTGCACAAAGCACCGCAATCCTGCAACGAATGCACCGACTATTCGTCCAGCATTCGCGTTGCAATGGACACACATAATCGCGCAACATGGCGCCGACTCTCCGACACGCTTGCAGCTCGCCAATGGCTTGCCGAAGGCGCGTCGGTTGTGGACGTTCTCACCATGCTCGAAGTTCGCCGCCGCCTTGAGTTTTCCCCGCATGATTGTCGCGCCTATGCAGTCGAGATTCTCTCGGCTGCACGGGGTAAGATTCACACCACCAACCAACTACACGTTGCTCACAGAAAGGAGCCTAAAAATGCCGTTGCTTGAGATCGTTCAAACCCGCCACGTCAACGCCACCATTCGCCTTGACGCAACCACCGCCGCGCAGATCGACCAGTACGCAGCGTTTCTCCATGTCCCAGCCGATGAGGTCGTGGACAAGGCTCTGGCCTACGTCTTCGCCAAAGACCGCGACTTCCAGGAGTTCCTTCGGTCTCCTGAAGCCGCCCGTGCCCAGCAGAGCCTACGAGTCCGCCGCCTATCGCAGAATGGGGCTGCCAATGGGCATCATCCGCGCCGTACTAAACCCGCCAGAGCCGGTGACGTCTCATCTATCAAGCCCGTGGAAGCCGGCAGTGATTCACGCCTGCGCAGCCGGGATGGAGCGGGCTGATACCCGTTCGGTGCTCCGCACCGGGTTTATCTCGACACTCCACCCCTGAAAGGTAACTGCCTAGATACTTTGGTATCTGGATAGATACCGCTGAAAAACAAGAACTTCGCAAAAACACGGTATCTGCCCAGATACCGGCGTAAACAACGATCGGAGGTTCCAAATGGCTGAGGTCCACACCATCGGAGAACGAAGTTCAGAAAAGCTGCGCGGGCGTGACCGCCGCTCGCTAAACCTGAGTACGAAGCTCACTGTCGTCGAAGCGAAGGCCATTGAGGAAGCTGCATCGCGCGCAGGCAAGACTCCGAGTGAATGGGCGCGTGATGTGCTGCTGCGCGGAGACCTAGTCGGCAACCGCACAGAGATAGAGATGCACATATTCACCGAGCTTGTCGGTCTCCAGATGCTTTTGATGGACACCCTGGAGCCGCTCTTGCGTGGTGACAAGATGGCACAAGATCAGGTCGCAATTCTCTTCCGCAAGGTGCAAGCAACCAAGACTGCGAAGGCTCAAGAACTCCTTGCCAAGCGCAGTCAGAAACAGGAGAAGTAGCCATGCCAGCCGTACAACAATGGGGCCGCAGGGAGTCGATCATCTGGCCACCGCGCGGCTATCTCTACACGCTCGGAGCATTTTTTCTAGCTTTAGTAGCGACGGGATTCTTCGTCTATTTGCGCCTCAACTTTGGCCTTCCGCCTCTTCAACGCTACTATGTTCCATACTACTTGCGCAGCGAAGTTGCGGGCCTCACGCATTCTGTGAGCAAGTACCAGATGCTCTATGTGACCGACGGCGAAACGCCGGGGAGAATTGCTCTCGAAGCCGATGTGCAGCCCGGCTCAACTCCGCAATTCGGGGGCCGGCCATTGCCAATGACGCTTACCCCGCAAGCCTCAGTTCAAAGACTGTATTACCTTGCACGAGAAGATCCGCGCAACTATCAGAACAAAGAGCTTCACACCTGGATTGCCCACTGGATATACAGCGACGTTCCACTCTACAACCTGTTCAAGATGCAGCTTCTCTTTGGGCTCGCGGCGTTCATCTTGCAGCTCCCGCTTTCGATCCGCAAAGACATTGCGCGGATCAGGATGCTGCGCTACGGGCGCCGCCTCAAAGGCCCAGTCCTTGTTAATGCGAAAGAGTTCACCGCAGCCGTATCCGGCAACGGCATCGGGATCAAAACCAATGATTTCAAGCTGCCCTTGCGCATCCCCCGCGACGCCGAGAACAAGCATTTTCTCATCGTCGGCGACACAGGTTCCGGCAAGTCGAGCATCATCCGCCAGATGCTCTATCAGGTGGATGCGCGCGGCGACAGCGCCATCGTCTATGACCCGGCCTGCGAGTTTGTGAAACAGTTCTACGATGCGCACCGCGGCGATATTGTGCTCAACCCGCTCGATGCCCGGATGCCGTACTGGAATCCGTCGAAGGAGTTGCGCCGCAAGGCAGAGGCCAAAGCGCTTGCCGTATCGCTTTACCAGCCGGAGGGCGTGACGAATCGCTTTTTCGTCGAAGCTCCGCAGAAGATATTCGCACACCTGCTCAGCTATCTTCCGACGCCGGAAGACCTGATCAAATGGATGTCTGATCCCGCAGAGATCGACCGCCGCGTGAAGGGCACAGAGTATTGGATGCTGATCGACCCGAAGGCTCCGCAGCAACGCACGGGCGTTCTAGGCTCCCTCAACATGAGTGCAGACAGCTTTCGATTGCTGCCCAAAGAGGATGAGACAACCTCCGTCTGGACAGCCACAAAGTGGGCAGAGACGCGACGCGGTTGGGTCTTCATTACATCGCGTCCAACGATGCGCGAGGCGTTGCGCCCGCTCATCAGTCTATGGATCGATACGCTCGTTTTGCGTCTCTTGAATGAGCCGATGCCCGATCAAAAGCCGGTCTGGTTTGTCATCGACGAGCTGGCCAGCCTGCAACGGCTGCCACAACTCCACACAGCCATTACAGAGAATCGCAAATCGCAGAACCCGGTTATCCTCGGCTTTCAGGGGCGCAGCCAGATGGAAGCCCGCTATGGCGAAGATGCGGAGGCGATGCTCTCGCAGCCAGCGACAAAAGTTTTTCTGCGCACCACAGAGCCGCGTGCAGCAAAGTGGGTCAGCGAGGCCATCGGCGAAGTCGAGATCGAGCGGCTGCGCGAGACGCATTATGACGGTACTCGCCGAGGCCACAACTTCATGCTCGACCGCCAGACGGAGCCGCTTGTTCTGCCGTCGGAGGTCTCCGGCCTTGACGATCTGCGCGGATTTCTCAAGTACGGCAATCACGTTGCTAGATTCACGTTCCCGTTCATCGCGCTCGAAGAGAAAAGCCCTGGCTTCGACGAGCGCAAGATGGACGACCTTATCGTTCCGTCCGTGCCGGTTCCGCCAGAGCCGGAAGCGATGCAGGGCAATCTTTTGTTCCCGGAATATGCGGTTGAGCCGTCCGGGCATGAGGTAGGTTAAAGAGCCATGCTGACTATTTCCAAACCGCTTTCCGCAGGCCAAGCGCAGAGCTACCACGCCAAGGAGTTCACGGCCAGGGAACAGAACTATTGGTCCCAACAAGGCGTGATTCAAGGTGAATGGCAAGGCCAGCTTACATCGCAGTTCGGTCTTGCCGGAGCGGTCTCTGCCGAAGATTTCGCACGACTAAGCCAGGGACAACACCCGCAGACTGAAGAACAGCTCGTCCAGCAGCGCGCGTCGCACATATATAAGGATGCGGAAGGAAAGACCGTCAAGACGATGGAGCATCGCGCTGGTTGGGATGCGACCTTCTCCGCGCCGAAGTCCGTCTCGCTTACCGCGCTTGTTGGCGGCGATGCCAACGTGCGCGTTGCCCACCGTGAAAGTGTGCGCGTGGCGTTGGAGCAGCTTGAAAACTACACGCAAGCCCGCATCGGTGGCAATCATGCGCCGGAAACCACGGCCAAATTCATAGCGGCCAAGTTCGAGCACGATACCGCCCGCCCGGTCGATGGCTACGTTGCGCCACAACTGCATACCCATTCCGTAATCTTCAATGTGACCGAGCGCGACAACGGCCAGCCCCGCGCCATCCAGCCGCAGAGCCTCTTCGCATCGCAGCAATTCGCAACCGCAGTCTATCAATCCGAGTTGACCTATCGACTTCGGCAACTTGGCTATGAGATCACTGTTGGCCGCAGCGGCGCGCCGGAGATCAAGGGCTACACGCAAGAGTACCTTGACGCATCCAGCCCGCGCAGCCAGCAGATTCGCTCCTATCTGGAGCGCACTGGGCGCACGGGTTCAGAGGCCGCAGAGATCGCGGCTCACTCCACACGTGACAAGAAAGAGATTCATTCGCCGCGTGAAGTCATGGCAGCGCATCGCAAGCTCGCTGCCGACTTCGGCCACCAGGCCGAAGCCGTCGTCCGCACCGCCCGCGAACGTCTCCAGCACCAGGAGAAGCCGGTCAATGCTATTGACCGTGTTCGGGAATCACTCACGTTCGCCCGTGACAAGAACTTCGAGCGCGAGGCTGTTGTCGATGAACGTGCATTGATCCGCGACGGACTCCGTCGCGGCATGGGCGAAGTCACTTATGCCCAGGTGCGTGGCAACCTTGACGCCCGTCTCGCCTCCGGCGAATTCAAGATTGTTGATCGTTCACAGAGCCAACCCGCACGCCAGTTCACGACTGCCAAGACCATAGAGGCCGAGCACGAGATTGTCCGCCGTGTCGGCGAGGGAAGGAACCAGGTCGAGCCGGTTCTCTCCCGGCAGCAGGCTATCGCAGTGGCCGACCAGCATCCGCATCTCAACCGCGTCCAGCAATCCGTGGTTGAAGATGTTTTGAGTTCTCCCGACCGCATACAGGGTATTCAAGGTTTCGCCGGCGCTGGCAAGACGACAACGCTTTCCGTCATCCGTGACGCCGCCGAAGAACGCGGCTACACGGTCGAGGGCTTCGCCCCGACCTCCCGTGCCGCGCGCCAGTTGAATGAAGCTGGCGTTGAGTCAGGAACCCTGCAAGGGTTCCTTGCCCGTTCGCCCAACCCTACTACTCTGGAGCAACGCCACTTCTACTTCGTTGATGAATCCAGCCTCGCCAGCACCAACCAAATGCGCGACTTCCTTGCCCGGCTTGGCCCCAATGACCGCGTGCTCCTGATTGGCGACACACGCCAGCATCAGGGCGTCGAAGCAGGCCGCCCCTTCGAGCAGTTGCAGGAGGCTGGAATGCGCACGGCCAGGCTCGATGAGATTGTCCGCCAGAAAGACCCTGCGCTGAAATCCGCTGTCGAGTTGCTGGCCAAAGGGCAGGTCTCCGTCGCGCTCGAATCTCTCCAGCAACAGGGCCGTGTGAAGGAGATTTCCGACCCAGAAAAGCGCATCCGCGCCATAGCCCGAAGCTACGTCGAGTCGCCAGACAAGACACTGATCGTCTCGCCGGACAACGCCTCCCGTCGAGAGTTGAATGTCGCCGTGCGCGAGGAGCTGAAGGCCAACGGAACCCTTGCACCGGAGGACCACACCTTGCGCGTGCTCGTTCAGCGCCAGGACATGACCGGCGCCGAACGCTCATGGGGCAGCCACTACGAGGTCAACGATGTGGTGCGTTATTCGCGGGGCAGCAAGTCCGCCGGAATCGAGGCTGGAAGCTATGGGGTCGTAACGGCGATCAATCACGCTGCCAACCTGCTCACCGTTGAAAAATCCTCCGGCGAACAGATCACCTACGATCCGCGCCGCCTGACCGGCGTCAGCGTCTACCGCGAGATTGACCGCGAGTTTTCTGTCGGCGACCGCATTCAGTTCACCGCGCCCGACAAGTCTCTCGGCGTCGCCAATCGCGACCTTGCCGCCATCGAGTCCATCGCGCCGGACGGCCGCATTTCTGCCCGTCTCGACAGCAATCGTCAGGTCGAATTCAACGCCACGGAGCACCGCCACTTTGACCACGGCTACGCTGTGACGAGCCACAGTTCCCAGGGCCTCACCGCCGAGCGCGTCCTCGTGAACGCCGACACCGGCGTTCACCCGGACCTGCTCAACTCCCGCTTTGGCTACGTCTCCATCTCCCGTGCCAGCCACGAGGCCACCCTCTTCACCGACGACATGGCCAAACTCAGCCCGCAACTCAGCGCCGATGTCTCCAAGACTTCTGCGCTGGAGATCTCGCAAACGCCGTCCATCGCCCAGGAAATCGGGATGATATGAACCATGATTTTGCAGACGGTGTCTGCAAAATCTAGATTCGCCAGACATTGTCTAGCGAATTTAGTAAAGGACATGATAGATGTTGCAATTCGTCATTACAAGTGATTAACTAATGACGGATTAATACCATGACTACGACAAAGCCATTTGAGAGAACTATGCAGTATGTCCGCCAGAACGGAATCATTAGGCCCCGCGACATCGAGGCCATCGGCATTCCGCGTGAATACCTGCTGCGACTGCACCGCCAGGGAAAGCTTAGCCGGACGGACCGCGGAATCTATGCCCTGCCAGACGCGGCGATCACGGAGCGCCACTCCTATGCGGAGGTATCAAAGCGCGTGCCAGAAGCAGTGCTGTGCCTGCTATCGGCCTTGGTTTTTCACGAAATCACAACGCAAAGCCCGGCCTCTGTCTGGATTGCTCTCGGCAAAGGAGCAAGAAAACCCGCCATCCAGTCGCCATCACTTCGCGTTGTTCGCCTCACCGAACCTTCGCTCTCCGAAGGCGTCGAAAAGCATATTGTTGAGGGCGTCCCTGTGCGCGTCTTTTCCGCAGCAAAGACCGTGGCAGACTGCTTCAAGTTTCGAAACAAAATCGGCCTCGACGTTGCAATCGAGGCAATGAAAGACAGCCTTCGCCAAAAGAAGGCAACAGTGAATGAAATCTATCACTACGCCAAAATCTGCCGCGTGAGCAACGTCATCCGTCCCTACATGGAGGCACTATGACGCGCGAACCAGTCAAGAATCCCGCAGCTTCAATCCGGGCGAGATTACTCGCTCTGGCCCAAAGCAAGGGACAAGACTACCAGCGAATCCTGGGAAGATATGCGATCGAACGATTTCTGTATCGGCTGGGCAGCTCGATCTACCGCGACAAATTCGCAATCAAGGGGGCAACGCTTTTTACCCTTTGGACAGGCGAGACTCACCGGCCCACGAAAGACTTGGATCTGCTCGGCTGGGGATCGTCCGTCATCGGTGAAGTCGAGGAAGCGATTCGGACCGTCTGCAACATGGAAGCGAATGACGGCATTCTCTTCGATAGCGAATCGCTCGCGGGAACAAGAATCAAAGAAGAGGACGAGTACGAAGGCGTGCGCGTGAAATTCCACGCGGTCCTGGCAGGCGCGCTGATACCGATGCAGGTGGATATTGGCTTCGGCGACGCAGTTTATCCAGAGCCACAATTGGCTTCGTTTCCCGTGCTTCTTCCAATGGAGCCGCCGCTCATCCGCGCCTACCCACGCGAGGCAACCATCGCGGAAAAGTTTCATGCAATGGTCGTGCTGGATATACGCAATAGCCGGATGAAGGACTTCTACGACATCTGGTTCATGGCGAACACCTGGTCCTTTGATATGGCCACTTTGCGTAAGGCAATTCTCGCTTCTTTTGAGCGACGTGGAGTTGCAATTCCCCAGGACGTTCCATTCGCATTGACTGAAGAATTCCTCGGTGATCCCCAGAAGAAGGAACAATGGAATGCTTTCATCGGTCGGCTGTACCCGGGGAGCAAAACGTCATCTCTTGAAGAGGTTGGTACACTTCTCAGCGACTTCCTCTTGCCGTGCATACTCTCGGCCCCGGCGACCGAAGCGAAAGCCCAGCACTGGACTCCCGGCCTCCTCTGGAAAGAGAACAAGCCCGTCTGAGCGGCCCTCGTTCCGCTTTCCTGCGCGCTTCAGACATTGGCTGAAGAAACCGAAATCCCTCGACGGTAGACGAGAAATCTCGTCAGCGGAAACGCTGTGCCGCAGAGCCCCGACGCGCAAGCGTATTGGCGTACCCTATCGTTTCTCCCAGCTCATCAATCCCCACCAGTGGTTCCCGGTAGCATTGGAAGCGTAAGGGAAATGGTGAATGATGGAAAATGATTCGTTTCTCGACTTGACCGTATTGGGAAATGCTCGCAGAGATGGGCCGCTAACGATTCCTTGGCCTGCGCCAGGAAAGCCGGGAGGTTTCATAGAATTCTTAACGACAACGCAGTGGCGAACCTTTCTTCTGTCACTAAGCTTACCCGAAGGTATACCGGAGATCGTCGCAGCAAAATTCCGGCGCGCACAGATGCTGTATTTTCTGGCTTGGCTCATCTTCGATGTCATCAAGGCAGGAGAGCTTATGGCCCTGGCGACGCTGGAACTTGCCCTTAATGATCGCTATGGCGATAAGGTCAAGAAGCGGGGAGCTTATAGATCATTTGCTGGGTTACTGGCGTACATGATTCAGGATGGGCTGACAGACGACAAAATACCAATGGTGAAACGGTCTGACGGCTCAGCCATTGGCTTTGTAAACGGCGATATGAAGCCGTCCCTCGCAGAAATAAGAAATAAACAGGCGCACGGTGATCCATTTGACGGATTGCCGTATGGAGGTTTGCTTGAGTTGGTCCGTGACCTGATCGCATATGCTTACCGCGATTTCATCAGGGCCGGGCTTACAACGACTCTGCTCTAGAACAGTTACACTTAACGCAGAAATCCGCTTCGGAGGCCAGTACCATGCCCGGTGAAAGAGAATTTCTAATCTTACTGCAGCAAGCATTGGAAAACATCCGTGACGAGCGATTCTTTCAAGATGAGCGGGGATTCCAGGGTGCTCTCCTTCAGGAATTGAGCAAGCTGGTTGCACATGGCGCGTTTCCAGGAGACCCCATAATCGAACAGGAATATCAGAAACGCCTGCCTCTGCATAAGATCAGGATTCGGCCGGATATCATCATTCATGTTCCGTTTGAGAGGCGCGCTACAGAAGGCCGAGACGAGGGGAATTTTGTCGCGATGGAGCTGAAACGGCGCGCGACACGCAAAACGGCGAATGGGGCGTTCGCCAACCTCGCGACCATGAAGGAAACGCTCAAATATCCGCTGACAATCTTCATCAATATTGATTCAGACCAAACACACGCTGCGCTCTGCCCAAAGAGCATTGCCGGGCAGACAGCGTGCTTCGCTGTGCGTTTTGAAGACGGAAAATCTGTAGTGCGATTGGAAGAGCATGAGTAGCGTCGGCGTGAATTTAACGGCAGACGACATCGCATGGGTTAAAGCCCATGCTGAGAAAGTGACGCAAAGGTTCGGGCCAGAGTTCGCCGCCGCGAGCAATCGGTTTGCGCAGGGACAACTGCTTCTCGACCGTTTCAATGCAGCAATCGAAACGGTTCTGAAGAACGGCAAAGGGCATTTCAGCGCCGTTGATGAAGACCACAACGAAATCTGTATCGCAAGCGCGCTGCTTGCCAACACGGGCCTGCGATTCATCCGTCTGGAGTACGAGCCGCCCCTGCCCGGTTGCGCCAAGACAATTGATTTCCGCGCGACGGCGGATACCGGACAGATCGCATACGTTGACGTGAAGACGATCAAGCCTCAACCTGCCGACAGGTGGGACCAGTTCGAGAAAGCAACGAAAGAGGGTTGGATCGCAGACAACGTGCGAGTGGTCATTGCCGAAGAATGGCTCGGTGGGGAAATCTGGCATGCGTGGTTTGCAGCGCGGGCCAGGATGCTGGAGTACACGCTGGAACTGGAGCGAAAGATTGCCGACGCTACTCTCGCGGAAGAGAATAAGCTCTTCGTGCTGGCGCTGTGTAGCGATGGCTTTCGCTGGCAGCAGGACGGGCTGGAGGACTTTGTCAGCTTCTATTACAGCGGCGTCCACCGTGCGGACGACGCCTTTTCCAAGGCCGAGATGAAGTTCATGGCGGACAAGAAAATAACGCTCAACAGGACGATTTCGCAGTTTGCGTACATGAAGCGCCCGCAGAGTCAGATCCGCCCGCTGCGGCTCAATTGGAACGTCAGGCCGCCGCGAGATCCGTTTTTCTAGGTGACGTAGGCAGTCCCCCGTGTACTGTTTGCCGGTGGGGCTACATAACTATGCGGTTGCCACCCTGCCCTTCCTGACAGACCTATTGCCCTGGTAGCGCCCTATTCATAGAAGATCGCGTCCAGAAAGGCTGCGCGCCGCCTCCATATCTCAGCCGCTTCCGTGTCCTTGGGTCGGGACGACTGAAACCACGGCGCGGCGTGTATTAAGCGCAACAGCTTCACGTAGCCTTCCCGTGTCTGAAAATCGCTCTGCGGCATCTCTAGCACTTTCGAGAGCTGCTTGCGAACTGAGGGAGCGGCCACCGTGCAGTAAAGGTCGGGGCGCATGAGACAGAGCAACCGACTCCAGACCTTCATTGACGGGCCTATTCTGACGAGCCTGTCAAGCAGTCTTCCCAGTCGATCCCAATCGACGGGCGAATTGATGCCGCCGATTTCGTTGATAACGTCAACAACGGTGTGTTTCTCGGCAGCGGTGCCTGCGGCAAGTAAGTGCCGGAATTTCCCGGACGCGCCAACGTGCCCAAACCAGCCATACGGCTCATACCCGCCGATGATCCTGCGCCGTTCAAGATCGTCGAAGTAAGCGACGGTCCAGGGCAGCGGCAGGTGTTTGTGCACGGTACCGAAAAAGTCGAGCATCTCCTGCTTGTCCCGGTGGTGCTCTTCCAATCCATCGAGGACTTTCTGATAGTAGGTGTCCCAGGTGGCATTCGTGAGCCAGCTTGCGGACGGAACCTGCTCCTCATACTGGAACGGCGTCTGAACCGGCGAGCGCTTCTGTGCCTGCTGGTTGAGAGCGAACTTCTTCCGATAATCCGCAAGCCACGCATCGGTCGGGACAAACGAAAGGGGTTTTGAGTGCCACGCTTTCAACTGCCGCTTCAATTCGTCAAGCCGATGTTCGTGCGGTGCCCCTAAAGGCCCTTCGATCAAGGCGTTGATCTCCGCATTGGTATAGAAGCCGCTGAACGTGAAATTCGAGCTGCCGACAAAAAGGGCCACCATGCCCGCCGAGGAAAATAGATACACTTTGGGGTGAAACAGGACTGCTCCATCCCTGAATATCCTTAGATCGGCCTTGCGTGTCCTGAAAAACTCTATGCCGTCAGGATGGGTCTGGTCGAAAGCCGTGCCAACGGTCGCCGTGATGGTCCCCTTGAAGCTTTCAAGATGCGTGAAAGGGAGGCCATACCCCTTATCTGGATTACCGCACCAGGCAGCCGCGATATGAAGATTATCGTATTCCCGGCAACAGCGCTCAAATTCTTGCGTAAAGCTCGATGAGGAACTCAGAATAGTGGTGTTCAACATTTGGCACTTCCATTTCGAAACATCAGCTACTTCAGATTGTTGCTTTCCAGACGGCGGCTGGCGACACGACCCTTGGGTTAGGGCCTATTGAATAGGTAGAGCCCGGCTACAAGAAGGGGTTGGAATTACGGGCAGCGGTTTGATTTCGCCGCTCTCCGGCATAGACGAGGGTTGTAGCAGAGTGCGTGTCCTTGGATCAACAAGCACCAGCTCTGCCGCGTTATCCGACAGGTCGGTAGGATTGAACATCGTGCTACGAGCAAACCAGCCGTCTTTGTTCTGCGCGATCACATCTGTATAGGCATTTGAACTGAGATAGTCATAAAGCAGCACTTGCTTGCCATAAAGCCCGCTGAATTGCTTGGCCAGCGTCACAAGTTCGGTCTGGTTGTGGTATGGGTATTGCCTGGCCATCCTATACACGGTGAGTTCACCGTCAATGAGCCTCAAACCCACAATTGTGAGGTATTGACTGGGGATACTCCGATAAACTCCGATAAAGCGTCTTTCCCCCCATATACCCCGTGCAGACGCATTGCACTCGTACTTGTAATATCGCAGCGTTGCGAGGTTTTCCTTGGTCACGACGTTATAGGCGTTGAGGCCATATTTCCAGCTAACAGCCTCTGAGAGCCTGACCTGTTCGTCAGGAGTGTAACCACGGAATGCGTTGGCAGGCTGACAACCCACTCCATTGCATTCGTCCTTCGTCATATCCTTCTTGGGAAGAATCCACTCTGTCTTATCGAAGCGAAGATCCTGGATGGTCTGGCCGATACAAAATCCGTCGAGACACAAGGCGGATTCTTGCGCCCAAGCGGCAATGGGCCAAAGCATCGCAATGAAACAGAGCGGAAGAACGTAGCTGCCTACTCTGATTGAGACTAATAACCGGGCCGGCTTTTTCATTGCTTCGTACTCCTCTTGATCGGTTGCGGCGATCTCAGATTTTGACGCTCGCCTGCCTTTCGGGCAAGAACTGCTTAAGTTTTTTCTCAACCTGTTCAACACTCAAGTCCTCTGAGTGTGTGAAGTAGATCAGTTTCACTCCGTTCGACTTGCACAATTGCCGTTTGCGTTTATCGCGCAACTGGGCTTCGCGGAATCCTGCCTCGCCTCCAAACAACTCAACCGGCTTGAAATGCTGTTCGCCCTGATACTCGATGGCAACAGCCACGGCCGGAATAAAAATATCGATTCTCTGGCTCCCAAGCCAGTCGAACCGCGCTTCGCGGATAACTTCGTAGTCTGTAAAGAGCAACTTGATCAGCTTAAAAAGTTGGGTTTCGCTTATCCACCCCTCCCCTATGCGGGGAACGCCCAGCACATCTCGCACCTTGTTCTCTGCGTCACGAGCGATCAAACCCTCCGCGATAGCAAACTTTTCAATGTAGGCACCATAGCGCACCTTTATGGCACTGCCATACATCGGATGGCAGAATGTGAGGGCGGATGGCGTGCCCGTGCAGAGATGACATATCCCGGAGCGGTAGCGAACGGAGTCATCAGTCGATCCACTCGTTGCGGCGATATCCACATTACGGTCAACCTGCCCGTGGGAGTCTTGCGATTTTGTCATCGCTGAACGGAAGCAGTCGCAAAAGTATCTTTGGCCACATAGCACGCACCCGAAGGGCTGCCGCCATTCCCAGACGCCAACTGGGACTGGTAGTAGGTGTTGTGGACTGCACCGGCAGACGTCGTCGAACGCTTTTCGAGCCCTCTCAAGCACAGTCGCCGGTACCAAGGGATGAAGAATCTGAATCTCGTACCGCTCACGCGTCTTCATTTGAACGTGCTTGAACTTGAATGTCCTCTGAACGCCACTGCCATAGTCAATCGGGAGCCATTGCATCACGGAGGGGGAAAGGACATCTTTCTCTGAAAGTAGAACGCCGGGTTGCAAATCCACCTGGATATCCAGATACCAGAAGTCGAACCCCTTGTGCTCGACAGCCTCCTCCAAAGACACAATGCGAGATTGATTTCCGTGCTTGAATCCGTATCGCAGACAAACACCAGCGGCGACAAGCTTCTCAAGCTGCTTGGAAATGGCAGATTTCACGGCAGTCGTCACCGCATGGTGGAAGTTCACTTTGCCATGCGTAAGCGCTGCAATGAGGAGATCACTGAATCCGTTTTCGTCGATGTCCAAGATGAGCGTTGGCATAGAATCCTTCAACTCAGCTCAGATGTAGTGCCCGAAAGGCAGCGGCGGAATGTCCTTGATGGGACCGGCGGTCAGTATCTCGCCTACCGCGTCCGCAAATTTGAGTGTTATCGGCATACCGTCGCCAAAAATGCAAGTGTTGTAATTGAGTTTGGTGAGGGCAAGTATGTCCTTCACCACCACATTGATGTCTGCCTCGCCTTTACTGATCTCAATGATCAGCGGATTGGGAACCTCCCTCCCTGGGTAGGTTTGAATGCGCGGTGTCCAACCGCGCGTCCAGAGATGGGCGCTGCGCGGGTTACGGATATTTGCCAATCCGCGCAATACGGGATTCTGGCCTTTGCGGAACAGCTTCAGGTTCTTTTCTTCCTGAATGCGGACGCCGACAATGTTTGTGCCGGTTCCGGCGGCATCCATGAATCCCTGCCATTCATTGGGCTCGAAACGCACTTTGCCGTGTATGAACATTTCCTTGGGTGGCCCGCCCGCTTTCTTGGTGTAGGACTTGATGGCTAGCTCCCCCAGCGCCTTGGCAGCCGCATAGCTCAAATGATAGTCGCCTGTCTCGTCGTTATACCAAGGGCCGAGCGCGCCTTT
>Ga0181517_10003367_pt1 | contig 15279 bp, 17 predicted proteins | sample PEATcosm2014_Bin_31_FD_119748 | JGI IMG/M metagenome (GOLD analysis project Ga0181517, IMG submission 119748) | Peatland microbial communities from MTU Mesocosm Facility, Houghton, MI, USA - PEATcosm2014_Bin01_30_metaG | ecosystem: Environmental > Terrestrial > Soil > Wetlands > Peat | place... | reverse complement strand
CGCTGAAGCGCCAAGCTCCGGTCGCGGTGGTGGTCGTCGCTTCCGGCGGGAGCGGTTGCCAGCCCAGCCCCAACATGGCGTCATCGTCGAGTTCCCCCGATACGACCCTCACCTTGGCGCCCTGGCCTTGAAGGAAACACGGCTGGGCTATGGAGCTGTTGACGATCGCCTGGTAGAGCCCCGGCGCGATCGTGCGGCCCCAGTTGTCCTGGGCCTCGGGCTGATAGAGCGTAGATCCGGGGAAGTCCCAGAAAGTCTCCTCGCGGACCACGCCGCAGGTAAGCCCGCCGCCGGCGGTGGCGAACTGCCATACCTCCTGCGGGCCACCACCGTGGTAAAGGTAGTAGCCGGCCAGCTCGTTGAAATGCCTGATCGCCCCGTCCGGCGTTCTCGCCATCTGCGCGCCGGCCTGTGTCGTCCACTGGCCCGGTGCGAGGTCCGAACCGGCCGGCGCGTGGCCGGTGATGGTCCACGCCTGCCAGTAAGCAGCCAACTGCTGGGGAAGGGAACGGCTAGCGCATAGCGCCTATTCGTCAGCCCGCCGTGGCCCCTTTAGGGCCAACTCCGCCCTGCGAGGAAGAGGGCAACGGCAATCGCAGCGTGCCAAGGTGCTGCTCAAGTGCCGGTAGCCTGGCAACCTCGTGAGCGTCCTCGTCGATCTGGAACAGGTGGCGGTCCGCCGAGTCGGCCGAGTGCTCTTTGAAGGCCTTTCGTTTACGGTCTCCGAAGGTGACAGGATCGGGGTGGTCGGCATAAATGGCACGGGAAAATCGACACTTCTGCGGATCGTGGCCGGCGTCGACGAGCCAGAGGAAGGTCACGTCCGTCGGGGCCGGGGTTCACGCGTGGGTTTTCTCGAGCAGGTGCCAGAGCTCTTCCCAGGCACTGTCAGGACTGCCGTCGGCGAAGGATGGGAGGCCGAAGCGGCCCTGAGCCGTCTCGGTGTCGGCCCCGAGATCGACAACGACGTGGCCACGCTCTCCGGCGGGCAGCGGAAAAGGGTGGCCCTTGCTCGGGTACTCGCCCATCCTGTAGAGCTCTTGGTCCTCGACGAACCCACCAACCATCTCGATTTGCCGGCGGTGGCCTGGCTGGAGCAACGGCTCTTGAGCTTCGGGGGAGGGCTGGTCCTGGTTACTCACGACCGGCACCTGCTCGACCGCCTCACCACCCGGATGCTGGAGCTCGACCGGGGCCAGGCTTTTGTGCACGAAGGTGGCTACGAGCTCTACCTGGCGGCGAAGGCCGAACGAGAAGAGCGGGGTGCAGCGGCCGAATCGACCCGGCGCAACCTCGCTCGGCGCGAGCTGGCGTGGCTGCGACGGGGGGCGAAAGCCCGGTCGCGCAAGCCCAAAGCCCGCATTGATGCGGCGGTCCGGCTGATCGAGGGCGCTGCGGTCGCCCCGGTCGCCTCGGCTGAGATCGAAGTGGGCCACGACCTCCCACGCCTCGGTGACAAGGTGATCGAATGCAGGGGGGTCGGGTTCCACTACGACGATGGGGCCCCGGTGCTGTCCGGCGTGGATCTCTCGATCGGGAGGCGCGAACGCCTGGGGATCGTGGGCCCCAACGGTACCGGGAAGTCAACCCTGCTCGACATCCTGGCTGGACGGCTCACGCCCACCACGGGGACTGTCGAGGTCGGGCCGACGGTGGTCGTGGGTTATTACGACCAGCTGGGAGCAACTCTCGACCTGGAGGCGCGAGTCAGGGACCTCGTGGCCGGCCCGCACGGGACGCCGGGCTCGCTGGACAACATCAACCTGATGCGCCGGTTCCTGTTTGCCGATGACTTGCCCTTCGCCCGGGTGGGCGACCTTTCCGGCGGGGAGCGACGGCGGCTCCAGCTGCTCGTGGTGGTCTCCCGGCGGCCCAATGTCCTGTTCCTGGACGAGCCGACCAACGACCTCGACCTGGACACACTGCGAATCGTGGAGGACTTTCTCGAGGACTGGCCCGGTGCTTTGGCCTTGGTCAGCCACGACCGGACGTTCCTGGAGCGGACCACCGAGCGCCTCGTGGCCGTGGAGACAGGCGGCACACTGTCGGAGGTGGCCGGGGGAGTGGCCGGTTGGGTCGCCCGACCGGAGAACGAAAGCGGAGCGCGCGCTGCGACACCGCGGTCCAGGGCCTTGACCAAGCCCGCCGGGCCCAAGCCCGAGCATCGGTCACGGTCTCGGGCGGCGGGCAGCGAGGCGGCCGTGATCGGCCGCCGGGTGCGTGATGCGGAGAAGGAGATGCTCCGGCTAGAGCGCCGGCGGGACCAGGTCAGGCAAGCCCTGACAGCGACGGTCGACTACGTAGAACTAACCCGGTTAGGCGACGAACTGCATGCCGTCCAAGCCGCCCTGGACGCGGCGGAGGAGTCCTGGTTGGCTCTTGCCCTGGAGGCCGAGGGCTGACAGGTCCACCGTCGCTAATTGGCGTGGGGACGTCGACTTTGTCGACAACAGTCCTTGGGTAGCTCGCTACACTATGACCCATTATCTCGATAGATTTGATGGTGTGAGCTGGAGGGAGGGCAAGATCACGGCCACTCCTCGGTTCCGTCCGCGCCTCAATGATGCCGAGGTGTGGCCGGAGCCCCTCCAGCAGCCCATCCGGGTATGGCTCGGCTCGGCCACCAGCCGGGAATCGGTCGACTTGGCTGCGCGTTACGGGGACCCACTCTTTTCTGCCAATGTGACCAACCCGATCGAGCCCTATGCCGAGCTGGTCCGCCATTACAGGGAGCGCTGGGAGCACTACGGCCGCGACCCGGCAGACGTGGTGGTCGGAGCGGGGACGGCGGGCTACTACGCGGCGCGAAACTCCCAAGAAGCTATAAGCACTTACCGGCCTGTGTTCGAAGGGCACCTGGCCTTTTTCAAGCGGTTGGGACTGGATCCGGTTTTTCCCACGCTGGAGGATTTTGTCGAGCGCAGCTCTGCACTGATCGGGAGCCCCCAGCAGGTCATCGAGAAGGTGCACCGCTACCACGAGCGCTTAGGCCACAGCGTCATGCACCTGCACGCGGATGCCGGCGGGCTCACCGAGCGCCAGCACCGCGACGCTCTCGAGTTGTTCCAGTCCGACATTGCCCCCGTACTGCGCGCTGAGATACCCGACCCACCCTGGGAGTGGGGCCCGGTCTTGCTATGACTGACATGCAAGAGCCCAGGAGCGTCGCTCCGGTGGAGGAGCCCCTTCGGCCGGCCGGCCCGCTCACCTTCCACTGGTTCCTGCCTACCTCTGGGGACAGCCGCGACATCGTCGGAGGCGGTCACGGCGCGGCCCAAAACTCGGTTGGGCAGCGGCGCGAGCCAACTATCGGCTACCTCACCCAAATTGCCCGGGCCGCCGAGCAACTTGGCTTTGTCGCCGCTCTTACCCCCACAGGGTCGCTGTGCGAGGATGCATGGCTGACAACCGCGATGCTGTGCCGCACAACGGACAGGTTGAAGTTCCTGGTCGCGTTCCGCCCGGGCTTCTACTCTCCTACCCTGGCCGCGCAGATGGGAGCGACCTTTCAACGCCAGTCAGGGGGACGGCTGCTCGTCAACGTCGTCACCGGAGGCGAACGGAAGGAGCAACGCTCCTACGGGGACTTCTTGGAAAAAGACGACCGCTACGCGCGCACGGGGGAGTTCCTGGCCATCGTCCGGGACCTTTGGGACGGCAAGGAGGTCGACTTCCACGGGGACCATCTGGCCGTAGAGGCCGCTTCGCTGTCAGCGCCACCCGTACCGGTGCCTCTCGTCTACTTCGGTGGTTCGTCCCAAGCCGCTTGGCTTAGCCACCCGCGAGGTCTCAGGAGGGACCGCGAGCACGTCGTTTGCGCGGGGCCAGAGCCGTCCCCACAGGCTGCACGCCTCGCCCTCTCAAGGCAAGGAACAACCCTGCACCACCGCCATAAATGGCAAAGCGGACGGGGAGTGACACCGCCACGAACACGACCGTCGGCAGTACCAGGGCCAAGGCCGCTTGACTAGTAGCCTCTATCAATAGGCCCACACCGACGATGACGGTGACCACCGAGAAGGTGCGGGACAGCACCGGTTCGGCGAAAACCTTGCGCCACGCCCCACTGCGCCGCCCCCTTCGGCGCGCCAGGATCCGTAGGCCAAGGAGCAACAAGGGGCGCCGGAGGGCAACCGAGACGAGGCAGGCCACGCCGAGCACTCCCGTCTCCGCAGCGGAGTGGAGCTTGAGCGGCAGGGCGCTACCACCCGAAAGTATCGTCACCAAAAGCCCGAGCCCGTACGCGCCCATCGTCAACATGCCGTCAAGGTCCATCCTCCGGTGCCAGCAGGCGCTTAACGCTGCCCAAGCGACGGGCACGGCGAAGGTGATGGCCAGGGCGATGGCAGTGCTTTCGACGCGAGGCCGTACGACCACATAAGTGATGACCGGCGCTACGCCGGCCACGACAGCAGAAACGACCACACGCCTGACCACCAGGTGAGCAAGCCTGGACCTCCGGGCGCCACGGCCCACCTCATTGCGTGCTTGGTTTTCGCTGTCCATCACACCTGCCACCTCATCGAGGCCCAACCTATTCGACCAGAAGCCGGGGTCGGGACATTCGCGCCTTGTGACGGGCCTGGCCCCGGCGCCTCGGCGGGATAGGCTCGCCCCACGGGCTGTCCGGGTGGGAACCGAATTGGTTAGCTACAAAGAGGCGCGAACGCCTGCGTCTCCCTTGGCCGACGAACAGTTGCGTCGGGCGGTAAGGGCAACGTACACGGTATTTGCCGGCTCGGGGTTCGCCTTCGCCAACTGGGCGTCCCGGATCCCTCAGGTACGCCAGAACTTCCACCTCCGGCCTTCGAGCCTCGGGCTGGTCCTGTTCGCCATCGCCGCCGGGTCGGTCGTCTCGATGCCGATGGCGGGGCCGGTCATCGCCCGCATCAGCCCGCGCCTCACCGTCGCCATTACCTCCGTGCTACTGGCCGGGGGACTAGGCGCGGTGGCCGGCGGCTACCTGGTCGGGTTGCCTCTACTGGTCGGCGGCCTCTTCGTCTTCGGTTTCGCAAACGGGGCGTGGGACGTAGCCATGAACGTGCACGGAGCGGCCGTCGAGCGGCAGGTCGGCCGATCGATCATGCCGCGCTTCCACGCCGGATGGAGCATGGGCACCGTGGTCGGTGCCCTGGTGGGGGCCATAGCCGTGGCTGCCCACGTGCCCGTGACCGCCCACCTGGCTGCTGTCGCGGTGCTGGTCGTCATCGTCGTACCGCGCGCCACCAGGCACTTCCTCGCTGGCATTGGGACCGGAGCTTCCGGTGCCCAAGCCGCAGCCCCCAACCCGGCCGGAGAGGCCGACCACCGCCGCGTCCTGGGGGCCTGGCTGGAGCCGCGCACCCTCGCGGTGGGCGCATTCGTGCTCGCGTTCGCCTTCGCCGAGGGCACCGCGAACGACTGGACCAGCATCGCCGCCATAGACGGCTATCATGTCCCGGCTCCAGTCGGAACGCTGGTCTTTGCCACTTTCCTTGCCGCTATGACCACCGGACGCTGGTTTTGCCCGGCGCTGCTGGACCGTTACGGACGAGTGCCGGTGGCGCGGTGCTTGGCCATGACGGCCATCGTCGGCGTAATGCTCTTCGTCTTCGGGCCCGGGTTGCCGTTCGCCTTCGTCGGCGTCCTGTTGTGGGGAGCCGGCACCTCAGTAGGCTTCCCTATGGGCATGAGCGCGGGCGCGGACCAATCCGAGCTGGCCGCCGGGCGCGTCAGTGTTATCGCCACCATCGGCTACTGCTCGTTCCTGGGCGGACCGCCTCTGGTCGGTTTCCTGGGCAACCAGTTCACCGTGTTGCGCGCCCTTAGCGTCGTCGCCATCCTCCTGGCGATGGCCATCGCCCTGGCTCCGGCCACCCGCCCGCCGGTGCCTGGCCACGCTTAGTCTTGGCCCCATTGAGGCGGCTAGTTCGCACGCGATGCCGACGAAGGCCCAGAAGGATTTATCCCTTTCGCTTCGCCGGGCCAGAAGCGAGCCCGTTCAGCCCGACGTGCGTTTACCCAGGCGCCGTCCTCAGGTTGGGTGCGGCGTGGTCGATCAACGGATATGAGCCCAGCTCAGGTACTTGAGAGGTCACCCATAAAGGTACGACTGGGAGAACTCCCGGTCCTCCCTGCCGTGATGGTCAGGCTTATGAGCCTGTCGCCTCAATCGGAGGAGCTTTTTGAGGAGGTGCTGGCGGTCGCACAAGAGGACCCCGGCTTTGCACTGCGCGTAATGCATATCGCTAATTCGGCGATGTCCTCGCCGGCGTCGCGGATCGAGACTTTGGACCGAGCTGTTGCCCGTCTCGGGGCCGCGCACGTTGCCGACCTGGTGACGACCGTGGCGATGACACGTGTGTTCGTCCCCCGCACCTCGCAGGAAAAGGACCTCTGGCGGCACGCCATCGAAGTGGCTACGGCGTGCCGAGCCATCATCAGGTGCCACCCGGTGAACGGCGTCAGTGCCGAGCAGGGCTACCTGGCCGGTCTCCTGCACGACGTCGGGCACTTCATCATGATCGACCAGGCTCCGAGGTCCGTCAAGGCCGTTGACGCCCTGGGGTGGGCTACGCCGGCTGAGCAGATAGAGGCCGAGAGGGAGGTATGCGGTACCGACCATGCTGAGCTCGGGGCGCAGGTCTGTGCTTACTGGTCGATGCCGGAGCGGATCGTCTCTTTGGTAAGGGACCACCATCGTTCGATGGCCGAGGTCCCGAGCGCGCTGCTCGCAGGATTGAAGCAGGCCGACTGGCTGAGCGTCTGGCGCCAGTCGCACGCCGGCGGCAACAACCCAATAGAGGCGCTGCAACTGGCCTTCCCAGACAGTGAGATGGCGCACGTGCCCGACGCCCCCCGGCTAACCGCCGCCGAGCTGTTACGGCTCCTGCCGGAGGTGTCGGAGGTCAGCACCCGGACAGTGGCCGCCCTGGGCCTCGCTACGCACTAAAGGTCCACCGCGAACCACGGGGGTAGCATCGCGCCGTGCGCCTTAGCCAAGAGGAAGCGCGGGTGATCGGCAGCTTGATCGAAAAGCAGCTGACGACACCGGACCAGTACCCATTGTCGTTGAACGCCCTGCTGCTCGCGTGTAACCAGTCCTCCAACCGAGATCCTGTCGTGGCCTTCGACGAGCGTACGGTTGACCGGGCCCTGGCGGCGCTCAAGGTGGCCGGGCTAGTGGGCCTCGTCCACCCCTCGCACGGTCGGTCGGTCACTCGTTACCAGCAGCTGCTAGGAGAGAAACTCGAGATCAGCGAGCGGCAAGCCGCCTTGGTTGGGGTGCTGCTCCTCAGGGGACCGCAGACGGGTGGCGAGCTGCGTTCTCGGAGCGCCCGCATGTGCGAGTTCGATGACATCGCCGAAGTCGACGTGGAGCTGGAGCGCCTCGGTGGGCTGTCCGAGCCAGTCGTGGCTCGCCTGCCGCGTCGGCCCGGGCAGAAGGAGGAGCGCTGGGTGCAGCTCCTAACGGATAGCCCCACTGGCATACTCGGCCCGCCGGCGGACGACGTCGCTCGTGGAGCCGAGACGCCCGCCCTGGCCGCTGACGTGGCGGAGCTGCACCTTGAGGTGGCCGAGCTGCGGGACCGGGTGGCTAAGCTTTGCGACGATTTGGAGACGCTACGTCGAGCTTGTTCCTAGATGCCGACGACTTTCCGGAGTACCTGGCCGAGGAGCTCGACCCGACCTTCAATGTGGCCGTTGGCGGGGGAGTTGACAGTGAAGCCGTCTACCCCGTCGATCTTCCGGCTGGAGAAGATCTGGTAACCGAGACGGGTCATGCCGTCACCCTACGTCTCTAAAGCATTGCGTCCAGGATGCTGTTGTCGACGGCGGCTCGCACCGCCACCGCAACGCCCGAGGGGCCGGCGTCCAAAAGATTGGCAATGGCGCTGCTGCCGCTTGTAGACGAGCCCGGCGCGGACGAGGTCGACGCGCCAGTACCGGAGCTGGCTACAGCGCTCGGACCGGCAGCGACGCTCGAAGACGCCGCTGACGCCGAGTTGGCTGTCGCCGCCGTCGAGGTCCCCAAGGTTGAGGCGGCGCCGAGGTCGTAGGAGGCTAGGGCGGTCCAGAATGGGTCGGTTGCGCTGATGCTCATGTTCCCTCCATGGATGGAGCCTGTTGTCGCCTGTCCCAACCGCGGACAGTCTCTGTTGCCTATCGGCAAGCACCGGGCCACCTGGACCGGCGGGCACGGGTTCATCTTTGAACAGCATGTAGGAGCTTCGGGGATTTCGGGCTCCGGTGCCGGCGACGGCCAGGTACCATCGTCGAGCGCGCTCTGAGCCGGCCGCCCCCGTGCCGCTTCAGTCGCTGGTACGCACCAGGTGGAGCAGGACGTCAATGGTGCCCGTGCTGCCCACCCGGGCGACTACAAAGCTCGGGTTAGGGATGTCCCACCGGCTGAAGCGGATAGTGAGGGCACCGTTGGCGTCGACGCCGTTGCCGTACCGTTCCAGGCGCAACGGGAAGCTCACCGTCCGGGTCTGGCCCCGCAGGGTGAGCCGGCCCACGGCATCGGCGTCGACGACTTTACGGTCGGCCGGGACCCGGCCCAGGTCGATGGCCCGGGTGAGGGTGAAGTAGCCGTCGGGGTAGGCCACGGTGTCCATGATCGAGTCCCTGAACTGCATGTCGCGACCGGCGGCACCGCTGCGGACGGACGCCATGTCCACGGTGAACTGTGCCGAGGTGACGGTGGCGCCCTTGATCGTCACCGTCCCCTGTACCTTGTCCGTCGTCCCTACGGCCGTGTGGTGCTGGCCGAAAAGGATCTCGTTCACGCGGTACTGCACCTCTGACGGCGCGGCCACCGCCCAGGTCCCGTTGACCGGTCCCACGGTCCCGCCCGGGCCGACGGGCAAGCTCAGCCGCTTGGGCGCCGCCCCCTCGATGTGGAAGAAAATGGCGGGGCCGGCGACGCCGATCACCAGCAGCAACAAAGCGGTACAGGCACCCAGGACCACGAGCCTGCGCCGACGCTGCTCACGGGCCCAGCGTTCCGGCTCGAAAGTGTCAGGCCACCTGGAGGCCTGCTCATCGATGTCCACGTCGTCCACGGTCGTCCTGGCATGGTCGTCCCGGCCGGCGCTCGGTCTACGCGTTCGTCCCACTGGGGCGCCCTCCGGCCACCTCGTAGGACCACAGTTCTGACCCGACCGCCAGCTCGAAACCCTCGAAGCCGTCCTGGCCGTCGACCGCCCCAGCTCGCGGCGCGAACCGCCGGGCCAGCTCGTCGCCCGATCCCTCGGGCACGGTTATGGCGTTGATCTTGATGACCGTCATGGCCACCATCTCATCAGGTCCGGCCGCTAAACTGAGACCGGCTACCGACCCGAGCGCAAGGGTGTCAGGAATGAAAAAAGCGATCGTGACCGGCGCGGAGAGCGGGCTTGGAGCCGCATGCGTGGCCAGGCTGCGCCGAGAAGGCGTTGACGTGGTCTCTGTCGACCTGGCCATCGGCGCCGACTATCGGCTAGATGTCAGCGACCCGTCCGCCGTCGAAGCGGCTGTCTCCCAGATCGGGGCTGTCGACATTCTCGTCAACAGCGCCGGTGTCGTCGGCCCCAACAAGCCGCTGTGGGAGATAACGGACGCCGAATGGCAACGGACCTTCTCTGTCAACCTGAACGGCGTTTTCAACCTGTGCCGGGCTGTCATCCCTGCCATGCGGGCCAGAGGCTGGGGCCGCATCGTGAACATCGCCAGCATCGCCGGCAAGGAGGGCAACCCCAACCTCGCCGCCTACTCGGCGTCCAAGGCTGCGGTCATCGGCCTTACCAAGTCCCTGGGCAAGGAATTGGCCACCAGCGGCGTCCTCGTCAACGCCATTGCCCCCGCTGTCATCGAGACCCCGATGAACGCGGCAACCGCGCCTGAGGTGCTGGACTACATGGTCAGCCGTGTCCCAATGGGACGCATGGGCCGGGCGGAAGAAGTCGCCGCATTGGCCTGTTGGCTCGTTTCCGATGAAGTCAGCTTCTCGACCGGCGCCGTCTACGACATCAGTGGGGGCCGGGCCACCTACTGACCACTTGGGACGCCGCGATAACCTAGGGCCCGGGCGATGTGCACCGTTGCCCGCACAGGGGACCGACGGCTGGACGAGAACAGGGACGGGAGCAGTGGGAGCCAGCGCAGCATTACCGATCGGGAGCGACGAATTCGATCGGCACCTTGTCTCAGCGGAGTTTGTCGCTGACCCGTACGCGGACTTGCGCCGTATGCAGAGCGAGGCACCTATCTATTGGAGCGATTCGATCGGCGGCTGGCTGATAACGCGTTACGACGACATCATGTCCACCTTTAGGGACACGACGGAGTACTCCAATGAGGGCCGGCTCGGGCGTGCCGCGGCTCACCTTCCGGCGACGGACCGGCAACGACTGGGGGTGTTCGAGGAACATTACGCGACAAAGGGACTGCTCCACTCCGACCCGCCGGACCACACGCGCCTTCGCCGGTTTACCGGCAAAGGGTTCGCGCCCAGCCGGATAGAGGGTCTCAAGCCGTACATGGCCGAGGTCACTGAGTCGTTGCTGGACGAGTGTGCGCGCGAGGGCGGCATGGAGGTAATAAGTGGCCTGGCCAGCGCCCTGCCTGTGGCGGTCCTGTGCGAGCTGATGGGACTACCGGCGAGCGACCAGCAGCTCCTGCACAAGTGGGCCGACCAGCTCTTGGGCTTTCAGGGCATCAACAAGCCCGCCTTGGACCTGCTCCTGGCCGCCCAGAGCGCGATCGTCGAGATCCGGGAGTACCTGGGAAAGGTCTTACGTGAGCGGCGGGAGCACCCGGGCACGGACCTGCTCAGCGCCTTCGTGATGTCCGAGCAGGGACCACAGGGCCTGTCCGAGCCGGAGATAATCAACACCTGCCAGACCCTGTTGGTCGCGGGCCATGAGACGACGACGTCGTTGATCGGGAACGGGCTCGCCCTTATGCTCGGGGACCGGGAGCAATGGCAACGTCTGGTCGACCATCGCTCGCTCGTGCGCTCGGCCATAGAAGAGATCGTCCGCTACGAGAGCCCCGTTGCCCGTCAGCCGCGGCGCGTCACCCAGGCTGGAGCGCTCGGTGACGCGGCTCTGGGAGAGGGCGAGATGGTGTTCCAGATGCTGAATGCCGCTAATCGCGATCCTGCGCACTTCGAGCGCCCGGACGTGTTCCGGGTCGACCGCAGTCCCAACCAACATGTGGGGTTCGGCTTTGGGGCACATTTCTGTGTCGGTGCGCCCTTGGCCCGCGCCGAGGGCGAGGTCGCGTTCATGGCGCTCCTCGAACGCTTCCCGACCTTGAAGATGGACGACCCCGTGCTGCGCTGGGACTCCTCAAAGGCTAATTCCCGCGTGCTTTCGTCATTGACGGTCACGTTGTAGTTTGAGGCACGATGTCGGACACGGAGCTCGCCACCGCCTTGTCGACCTTCGGCGCCCGGGCGGAGCTGTTGTCTGCCGCAGAGAAGAACGAGCTCGACGAGCAGGGTTACCTGGCCCTGCCCAACGTCCTGGACGATGGGGAGGTCCGGTCCCTCGTCCGCCGGTTCGACGAACTGGTCGCCGAAGAGGGGGATAAGGCGGGCCTGGAGGCCCATCAAGAGGCGGGGACGGCCCGCCTGGCCGATCTCGTTGACAAAGGCACTGTGTTTGACCTGTGCTGGAACAACCGACGCCAACTTTCAGCGGTGGCGCACGTGCTCGGTTGGAGGGACTTCAAGGTTTTTTCCCTCAATGGCCGCTCTGCGCTCCCCGGCGAGGGGCACCAGGCCTTGCACGTGGACTGGCGGGGAGCGGTGGTGCCCGGGGACTATCACATATGCAACTCGATCTGGATGCTGGACGATTTCACGGAGGCTAACGGCGCCACCAGGGTCGTGCCGGGGTCCCACCGGTGGGGGCGCGTGCCGGCCGAGGCCATGTCGGACCCCCTCGCGGCGCACCCCGACCAAGTCTTGGTGCTGGGCCAGGCGGGGACGGTGGTCATTTTCAACAGCCACCTTTGGCATGGCGGCACCCAGAACCGTACGGACCAGCCTCGCCGAGCCCTGCACTCGGCTTACGTCCGACGCGACGGGCCCCAGCAGACGGTGTTCCGGGACTACCTGCGGCCGACGACTTACCGGCGCCTCAGCCCGGCCCAGCGTTACCTACTGGCGGTCTGAAGCTACTAGCCTTCTAAGCCCACTGGCCGTCTGGACGCTCCTCGGTCCGCCGACCAGGCCATATCGGCCAACAGGTCTGAAATTACCTGCTCTTCGTAAACAGCCACGCCCGCCTCTCGCATGGCCGGCGCCAGTTCAGCATCCCAGGGTGACGAAGTCACGCGGCCCGAAGGGCCACTGTCCCGAGACCGCGCTCCAACGCCTTCAGGTAATCCGGCGCGCCAAACCGCCACGGTTTTGCGGCCGGCACCTTGCGGGCCAGCACGCCGGCGATGGCAAGACCGCGCCAATCGAAGTCCCCATGGTACAAAGCGGCCCAGCCCGCCCCGGTCAAGCCGTCCAGGACCACCAGCGCCGCGGTGGACGGGATGCCGTCGAGGCAGACCATGGTGGGAGGGCGGTCAGTCAACTGGTCAGCGGCGCCGGCGACGATGGCCGGGTTCTCGGTCACGTACACGACCCCGTGAACGACAGGCCCTGGCTGCCACGACAAGGCTTGGCGCAAGGTGAGGCGAAGAGGTTGGTCGGCGTGGCCCGGAAGGTTGAGGACCAGGACGTCACAAGACAGGTCGTCGCAGGCGACGCCGGCCTCCGACCAAGTGCGCCGCCAGTCGAGCGCATCTCGGGGGAAGGTCTGCTCGCTCAGCCATGACAGCGCGTGCACGGCCAGGGTGCCGGCCGGTTTGCCCCGGTCCAGCCCATGGGAGTCGCCGGTCACCTCGGCGGCCAGGACGGCCAGCCTGAGGCGGCCATTGCTCGCCCAAATGGCGCTGAGGGTGTCGAGCACCCGTGATACGGCGTCGCCCTCGTGCTCGTGTGCCAGCCGGCGAGCCAGCCCGGTGGTGCGTACCTGGTCCAGCCACGCCCCGACCCTGACGTGATCGGCCTGGTCTCGAGCGGCGACGGCTTCGTTGCGGTGGATCTCCGCCTCTCTCAGACGATGCTCGGCCCGTTCCAACTGGGCGACGTCAGCGACCAACCGTTCTTCGATTTCTCCCAGGCTTTTGGCATCGCGGTAGGCGGGCGAGACGAGCACGGCCCTCTGTCGCTCCTCGGCGATCTCCCGGTCCTCGTCGCAGGCCAGCTTGGCCTGGCGCAGCCGGTCGGTCTCGTTCGCGGCGGCGACCATTTCCTTTTCGGCTTCCGCCGGCCCGTTCGAACTCGAGCCGGAGCTCGGCCATGGGACGGCGGCGTACAGAGGCGCGTTCGGCTCGGTTGCCGCTCTGAAGACCTGGAGCTGGACGCGCTCGTCGGCGTCCAGGGCTCGCTCGACCATGGAGGGCCGCCAGGTCAACGCTTCGCCCTGTGCCACACGCTTGATAGTACGGGCCGGGCGTGACGTCCAAATGAAGGTACGAAGGTGACTACTCTGGTCGGGACATGCCGAAAGGAGAGGGCAAGATGGCACCGACCTTGACGATGGGGCAGACAGAGCAGTTCGTGGAGCGGGGGTACCTGAGCGCGCTGGAAGTGTTCAGCTCATCGGAGATGGACGGCCTGCGAGCCGGGTACGGTGCCCTGTGCGCGCTCCTGGAGGCGGGCGAGGACCCCGGCGCCATTCGGGAGTGGCACATGGCCAGCCGGTGGCTGTACGACGTGTGCACCGCTCCCGTACTGCTTGACCTGGTCGAAGGGGTGCTGGGACCGGACTTCTACATGTGGGGTTCTCAATTTTTTGCCAAGTCGCCGCGCTCGTCGAGCACCGTGGCGTGGCACCAGGACGGTTATTACTGGCCCCTGGCGCCGTTGCACGAGTCGGTCACGGCGTGGGTGGCCTTCGAAGACGTGGACGAGGGCAATGGGGCCATGCAGGTCATTCCCGGCTCGCACCGCTCCGGTCTGCTGCAGCACCGAAAGCATGTCAGCGAATCGGTGCTCAGTTTGGAACTGGAGGACGGCACTTTCTCCGCGGGTGACGCCGTGTCCCTCGACCTGGTGGCGGGGCAGGCCTCGCTGCACCATGACGGCATCGTCCACGGTTCCGCGGCCAACACGTCCGAGCGGCCGCGGGTCGGGCTGACAATTCGGTTTTCGCGAGCCGATGTGCGTTGCGACCTGAGCCAGGCACCTCAGTTCCGGGCTTATCCCGTGCGCGGCCAAGACCATGGGAACAACCCCGTAGGGGAGATCCCCGTCGTGCCGTTTGCCCGTCTCAGCCCGGAAATGCACATCCGCAGCCTTGACGAGGACGGCTACGCACAGGAGGGGCCGTCCCAATGAGCCGTGACCGGACGAGGAGCATGAGGATATGGTTACGCGCCACGTTGCCCTTGAGGCGCGCCGTCGCCGTCGTCTGCTTGTCTGTGTGCGGCGTGCTCGCCCTTCAGGGCGTCTCCAGCGCCGCGGCCGGCTCGCCTTTCCGTATAACTCGGCTTGTACTTCCTAAAAAAATGATCGAGAACGGACCGTCCGAGAACATGTTCGTGTACTGGAAAGGGGACGCCACTTTTCCGGTCACCTTGTACATCGCCGAGCCGACCTGCGCCGAGAACGTGACGTGCAACTCAGGGCATTTAACGGTCCTGCACCGCAACGACCCGATCGAGTGGCGTGACCTTTGGAAATGCTATGGCAACGTGACGAGCACCATGTTCCGGTACAACTTCTGGTTGGTCGACGCCAAGGGCGTGAAGACCCAGAAGGTCCCGGCCGACGTGCTCTGCACCGAATAGCTCTCGCCATCGTCGCGTCTGGTCCAGGCCCGCGCCGCTGCACTTTGCTCTGGATGTCCCGGGGCGGTCGCCGCAAGCTGGCCGCGCTCTGCCTGTGCGTGACGGCCTTGGTCGGCCTCGGGCTGGTGGGACCGGTGGGCGCGCAGACGGGGACCACACCAACATTTGTCCTGCGGTGGTCGGCCGGCCCGTTTACCCAGGACAAGGGGGCCCCGATCGCCGAATCCTCCCCGACGGTCGCCACTCTTGATGCGACGGGCCCCGCGGTGGTGGTGGGGGACCGGTCCGGCTATCTCTATGCGTACCACCTGGCCGACGGCTCCGCGGTGACGGGATGGCCCGTGTTCGACGGCGGTGCGGCGATCGACTCGAGCCCCTCGGTGGCCCCCTTGGGTGCGAGCAGCCTCGATTCTGTCTTCGTGGGTGCGGGCGACGCCCAGGCCCCCGCGGTCGGCGCCTACGTGG
>Ga0181517_10003366_pt1 | contig 15279 bp, 16 predicted proteins | sample PEATcosm2014_Bin_31_FD_119748 | JGI IMG/M metagenome (GOLD analysis project Ga0181517, IMG submission 119748) | Peatland microbial communities from MTU Mesocosm Facility, Houghton, MI, USA - PEATcosm2014_Bin01_30_metaG | ecosystem: Environmental > Terrestrial > Soil > Wetlands > Peat | place... | reverse complement strand
GCCGGCCCGTGGTAAAAAGGAAGCGATAAGTAAGATAGACGCGAACGATTGGCGGAGGCGGCGCCCCCGGGGTGCGTTTGCCGCGGAGTAACCGTTCACACCCCCGACCCGTGAACGGTTACGGTGACCGTCTACAAGGACAACAGCACCACCGGAACGACCAACGGAGTGACCTACACGCCGAGCTTCAACGGGCTGACGGGCGTCAATCTGGTCAGCATCGCCACCTCGGATGCGTTCTATGCCGCGGGTCACGATTATACGGTCGTGCTGGCCGGCGCGGTGATCGACGGCCAGACCGTCAACACGGTGTTGGCGACCTTCTCCATCGCCTTCCGCGCGGCAACCGCCGACCTGAACACGATCAAGGGTCAGGCGGTTGCCTGTGCCGGCAGCGTGAACGTGGCCGCTTACGTGGGCTTCGCCGCGGCCACCTCGCAGGACGCCAACGGATACCTCAAGTGCAACGTCTACCGCTGGCTCGACAGTCTGCCGGCGGTGCTGGTCACCGGCCGCGTGCCGGCCGATCTGCAGACCATCAAGGCCTACTCCGTCTTTGCTCCCTTGGCGGGCATCCATTTTCCGAACTATGTCGCCGACCTTAATTATCAGCCGGCGACTGCCCCCAACGTGGACGAGAACGGAAACGTCCATGCCGTCGACTCGGCCGGCAATCCCCTGGCCAGCCAGGCCGACGTGCAGTCGATCCAGAACAATACGCTCTGCGTCCGTTCGGTGCCGGCCATGATCGAACGCCCCGACACGGGAAGTGCGACCTACCGGATCGAACTGCTGCTCTACAATGACGCGGGGCAGATGGCGGCCCCCGACGCGGCGCCCACCGTCGCGCTGGTGAACCAGAACGGCGACGATCGCAGCACGCGACTGGATAACGTCACCATGAGCCTGATCAGCAACGGCCGCTATCGGGCCGTCTACACCGCCTCGACCGCCGACGCCATCGAGCAATTGGTGTGGACCTTCTCCGTCGTCACGGGCGGCGCCACCCGGCTCTACACCAACACCAGCCAGGTCGTCGACACCACGGCCGTGGACTTCACCGCGGATGACCGCGGCAAGCTGGTGGCGATTTACGGCAAACTGCCCGCCGCGGTTCCCCTGCAAGACCACGACGGGGCGTTCAAGGTGGTGGACAAGCAGAGCGGCGCGGACCTGGCGACGGCCGCAGCTCTCGGCACGCCGGCCAGCGGCCATACGGTGGCCGCCGACGTGGCCGCATTGGCCGCTGCTGTCGGTGCGCTCACCACGGCCGAGCGGGAAGCGTTGGCCGACGCCCTCTTGGCCCGCGACGTCTCGCATGCGGAAGCCGCGGCGACCCGGTGCTCGCTGGCCACCGTCATTCTGTCGGCGACCAACAAAGCCAATACGATCGACCAGCCGGGGCAACTGACCGTGTATCGCACCGATGGCGTGACCACGCACGCCCAGATCCCGATCTCCACCGATTCCCACGCCAGTCCCATCGACGGAGTGGGATGAGAAAAGGAGGGATTAGAGGCCAATCTCGAATCTCAAATCTCGAATCTCGAATCCCAGAACCCAGAACCCTAACCCCCCGCTCTCATGGCCGCCGGTTTCAAAGACCTCTTGGCTTGGCTGCTCGGCTGGAAGTCGAGCTACGTGCCCATGATTGGCGGACCGTACCAGGTCGCGGCCGTGCAAACGTTCCAGGCGGGGGCAATCCTCGGACAAAACTATCACACTGGCGCAATCGTCGGACAAAACTATTACACTGGCGCAACGGCAGGAGCGTGCAATGGCTGAAGCAGCGGACATCTACGGAACGGCGTTCAAGAACGGCTCGCTCACGCTGCTGGCGCGCATCGTCGGCCAGGGCGGCGCCAACATTCTTCCCGGCGACGTCGCCGCCATCCATTACACCGCGTACTTGCTCGACGACCAGAACGCGGATGGCCGCACCGCCATGACCGGACACACCAACGTCGCTTTGGCCGTCGGCGACGTCATTTTCAGCGAGCTGAAGACCGATCCGCAGTGGACCGTGGATGCCGTCGGCTACAACTTCCGCCACGCGCTCGACGTGTCGGCCCAGCCCGCGTTCCCGATCGCCGGCCGCCGCTGCCTGATCGAGTACCGACTGATGCCGGCCGAAGGCCAGATCATCCTGGTGCGCTTTCGCATCAACGTCATTTGACCCGTGCTGACCGCGATCCCCCGACCCCCCATACCAATGTCCAGCAACGCCGAACAAATTGCCACGATCAAGAGCCAGACGTTAGCCCGCATCGCGGAGATTACCGCCCGGCCGAAACCCACGTATCAGATCGACGGCCAGTTGGTCGCCTGGGGCGACTACCTGACGCAACTCCAGCGGACCGTCGACTGGTGCAATGCCAATCTGGCGGGCGAATTGCCCGCCGAAGTGCGATCGCAAGGTTATACGTAGACGCTGCACTGCGAAACCGCAAGCGTGCCACCGCGTCTTATGGCGAAATGGCGACGTGTTGATTCATCTCGCAATCTCTGCTCCCTGAACCCTGAACCCTGACCCCTGATTTCCCATGCTGGACTTCGACCCTGCGGACGACCTGGCGATAACCGACGGCACGGAGGCCGTTACGCTGTTGCGGCGCGGGAGCACGCCCGGGGGACCCGGCGAAATCATCAGCCACGCCCTGCGGCGGGCCATCACCGCCGCCGAGGCCACGATCAATACCAGCAGCGACGTCCACAAAAATGTCCCCAGCGACGGCCAGCACACGGCCGCCTCGGTCGTCTGGCACTTGCCCGTGGCCGAACTGCCTATCGCACCGCAACTGGGCGATGTGCTGCTCGACGGCGGCGGCCAGCGTTGGACCATCCTCGAAGTCAAGCAGGCCACGCTCGGCGCGCGCTGGCGTTGCGAGAGCAAGAACGTGGCCGTCGCTTTCGGACTGGACGACACGATTTCCGTGCTCAAGGCCGTCGGCACGGCCGGCGATGCCGGCTCCGGCCAGACCGTCTGGCGAACCTGGCGAACCGGCGTGCGGGCGAGAATCCAACCGATCCAAACCACGATCACCAACATTGCCGGCACGGCCGCCACCACCGCCAGCTATCGCATTTTCGTGGAAGAGAATCTGGAGCTGGACCATACCTGTTGCATCCGCGGGCCGGACGGAACCCTCTATACGATTACCCGCAGCGTCGGTGCCGAACGGATCGGCGAGTTGCAAGTGATCGAGGTGCAACGGACCGATCCGGCGGCGGTCGCCGGGCAGTGGATCGTCGACCTGGGATCGCCCACGGGAAGTTCCCCGCCCTACGGCGTATGGCAAGGGAGCGACGGCAGCTTGTGCATCGTGCTCTCCCGGCCCCCGACGTCCTGAAGCCGACAAGCCGGTTTGTTGAACCCCGCCATGGGATGGATTTTCTGTAAAATAGGGAAAAGGGGGTTGACTTTCGCTTGTCCCCATAGGAAAAGCAAGATGTCTACAGCGGATTGCGCAAGATGGGTGGAGTCTAACGGGACGTCCGGGAAGACTCGCCCGCCTCAGCGCCATTAGCAGACCGTCATTATTGAGCACCATCTTGCGTGGCTTCAAAGAAGCATCACTTACTATTTTGGATTCCCTACGAGCTTCGTCCGATTTTTCGGCTTGCTGTGGAGATATTGGCGGCGTGGAAAACTTGGGATTTTGGAGGCGTTTGGACACGGCCATCAAGGCAGAGAATAGCGTGGATCATGCGAATCTCAGTGCTAAATCTGTTTTGTGCGCCGCTATTGCACGACAAAGACAATGGTCCAAAATCGGCGATCGGCCACGTCTTGGGCTTACAAGGTGCAGTGATAGCGGCAACCATCGCCCTTGTTGGCTACATCACCTTTGCCCACCAACCTAAGTTGGAGTGGGGGCCTGCTCTTGTTTATTTTGGGGCGTGTGCAATTCCGTGGGTGTCGCTGTTTCTTATGGGGTGGTTGCGGAATCGTCATGGTAGCCGTCAATTGGCATTTGATCGGAGTACCCTAATGAAGCTCGCCGTTATTGCAGTCTGCAAGAAGTATGCTCTCAGGTTAGGTTACAATGTGACTTGGCACGACGAAAAGGAAATCCAGAAGAATGCAGAAGAATCATGACCGAGATACCAAAAGCGACAAGAGAGGAGATAGCGAAGTACAAGGATCAGGACTTGGACACGCTCTTCTCGATCGTAGATCTCATCAGATCGTCTAAGGAGTCAGTTCTTTACTTGCCGGGAAATGAAGTGGAGAGGGGTCAGGCGCACTTTGACATGTGGGTGCCGCTCCTCCGGCATAGAATCTGCAAGGACTGGAATTATTGCGCGAAAAGAAACGACCCGGACTTGCAGGATGACGTCACACTTATTGCGGGCGTGGCTGATGCTATCGCTTCCGTCGTAATTGGCTTCCCACCCGTCTTGATCTCAACGATTCTGGTCAAGAAAGGCCTCACGGCTTTCTGTGGGTGCCGTGAGTCGGAAATGAAGACAGCGAAGAAAGGAGAAGGAATAGGCGAACAGTAGGACGGAGACTCATGATCTGCGTGATTCGGGCGCAGGGGACGTGGCCGAGGCGGGCGATTGGTGCTTAGGTAAATAATGTCGCGTGCTGCAAACTGGCAGCTCCCAATCTTGTTCGGCACGGCAATTGTCAGCTTGGCAGACATTTCATCACGGGACAGTTGGCCGTTGTGTTCCAAGAGCCGTTCACGGCTCTTTCCGCGTAGCGGTAATTGGCCCGGCGTTCACGCCGCGTGCGAAGGAGATGCCACACCGGCGGATTGTCAGGCCCGTTCACGGGCCTCCTTTGCTGCAACGCCAAGGACGCCCGTGAACGGGCGTGACAAAAAACAACGGGAAAAGAACACGGAGGGAAATCGGCCGGAACCCGGCGTAAACGCCCGGGCCTAATACCGCCTGCGGCGGCCAAGGACCGTGAACGGCCCTGGAATCGATCGGGCATGTCCCGTGCCGAACGGCGTTGGGCTGCTTCGGTTTACCGGCCTCCCATTGGTCGGCCTGGGAACAAGCGAAAAACGGGCTGCGAAATAAGGTTTCAACCGTCCCGCTGGGACGGACAACCTTCCTGGCTCGGCGGTTTTTCCCAGCACCAAGGTGCTGGGCTAGTGCGTCTCTGAAAACGTTTGATCGGTGGGGTGCGAGTCCCCACCAGGTTTGCGTTACAAACCTGTAACCAAAAGTAACTGCGTCTCCGCGAGGAGGGGTGGGAAGCAACTGGAGGTGAATGACCAGTCCGTAGGATAACGAACCTGATTCGGCCAAGCCTGTCGGGGAGCCTGCTAGCCAATGGCGAACCTCCGACCGCGTGACGGCGTTCCTTCCGATCCGTCCAGATCTGCCCGGGGGATAGACGCGGCGGCCCATCCGGCTGAGGTAACGTGCGAAAGCCGTGATGGGGAGATGGCAACACGGTGGTTGAGGACGGAATGGTCGGAAAGTCAAACGTCGTAAGGAGAGAGACCTGGAAGGAAGCAGGACGGAGTTCATTGTCCCTGATAAGGATACGAAGAGCCGGCCGTCCAGGAGTCAGAGCACCCATAGTAGCGACGAAGCCGGGTAACGCCGGGGGGCGAAGGGGTGCAGGAAGATGGATGCGTGATGTCCGAGACACGGGAAAGAAACCATCCCCCGGTGACAGTGCCGTTCGCGGCTACTCCCGCCGGAGAGCCTCCGTCGATTCGCGACTGGGCGAACCCGTGTGTCTGGACGGACCGCATGTTGGCGACACTCGAACAAGGAGTGCGAGGAGGAAGATGGCAGCAGCGTTGGCCCAATCGCTTCTTCGACGAGCAAGGGCTGTATTCCCTGCAAACCGCCCATGTCTGTTTCGCTCAACCCTTTCGGAGGTAACACCATCAACTGGAGAGCCGGATGCGGGAAATCCGCCAGTCCGGTTCGGAGGGAGGGGGGCCGCAACCCAATGCGGCCTCCCTACCTCTATCCATCAAACGTCCCTCCGGGACTCGGACGAGAACGGATTATCTGTCGGCGGCGATTCGATTGCCAGGGCGGTGCCCTTCGCTGGGAGAACGCCTGGGCCTTCGGCCCGCATGCCCGGTTTGCAACGGATTATCTGTCGGCGGCGACTCGATTACCAGGGCGGCGCCCTTCGCTGGGAGAACGCCTGGGCCTTCGGCCCGCAGGTGATTCGGCCTGCATGCCTGGTTTGCCCCGAACGCCATCCGTTCATTCGGCCCGCATGTAGTCCGGGCTCTCGTAGGGATTGCGCTGGCCTCACATCTCTGGCGCTCCTCGACGTGCGTTGGCCGAAGTGTGTAGCCCCGAAGGGGCGTCGATTCGCCCAGCGAAGGGCAACGCCCTGGTTGCGAAAGACGTCCACCGCCGCACCATCCTGCCACCACTCCGTCTTTCGGCCCAACGGGCCAACCGTTCTCCTGCAGTGCGGCCTCCTTTGCCGCGACGCCAGGGACGCCCATGGAGAGTCCGTCTTTGGAGTGCGGCGATTCATCGCCGCTTTTTGGGCTCCAATGTAAATGCGATGTGTTTTGCCCAAGAAACTTACCCATGACGAGCCACGCGTCCAATTCCGCACGGGCAAAAAGCGGTGATTTATCGCCGCACTCCAAAATCGGTCTTCTGTCAACCGTCCCTCCGGGACTCGGACAACGACACATTACTTCAACCCGCGGCTCCGCCGATCCCGATCGGTGGTTGTGTTTTCCAACCGCCGCGCGTGAAATCGGGAACCACGACGGGCGCACTGCCGTGGGCCACGGACGCGATGCTGAGCGGGAAAATGCTGCTCCACGCGGCCGCATCATAGACGGTCATGTCCAGCGGCAGGCCGCTCTGCAAACACTCGATGAGCCGCCAATTCATCAGGTAATCCATGCCGCCGTGGCCGCCGGATTTCCGCGCCAATTCGCCCAGTTTCTTCCACAGCGGATGGCCGTACCGGTCGTGATACGGTTTCATGTCCGTCTCCCAACCCTCGGCATGCCCGTCGAGATGAATCCGCGGCGGATAATCGCAGAACGTACCGCTGGTGCCGCTGATCAGGTTGATGCGGCTGTAGGGCCGCGGCGTGACCACGGAAAACTGCACCATGATCGTCCGCCCCAGTGCGGTCTTGATCAGCGACGTATTGATGTCGCCACAGGCAATCGGCTCGCGCCGGCGCGGATCGGCGGCGGGGAAGGTGTCGCGCCGCCGGCTCAGACTGCGTTCCAGCGAGCTCATCGAAACCAGGTAGTCGAAGCGGTCTCCGCCATGGATGCCCAGGCACTGCGCGACCGGGCCCAGCCCGTGGGTCGGATAAAGATTGCCGTTGAGCCTTTGCGTGAAGTGCCGCCGCCAATTCACGGCGCTGGACGATTGCCAGAAGAAATCGCGGAGCTCGTGCAGGTAGCCGGCCTCGGCGTGGAGCAATTCGCCAAACACCCCCTGGCGTACCATGCTGAGCACCAGCAGCTCGCTTTCACCGTAACAGCAGTTTTCCAGCATCATGCAATGCCGTTGCGTCTGCTCGGCCGTATCGACCAATTGCCAGCACTCATCCAGCGTGATGGCGGCCGGCACTTCGACCATGGCGTGCTTGCCGTTCTTCATCGCGCTGACTGCCATGCGCGTATGCCAATCCCAGGGCGTGGCAATATAAACCACGTCGATCTCCTCGCGCCGGCAGAGGTTCTCGAAGTCTGTCTCGTTCTTGGAATAGCCGGCCGGCTCGGGCTGGCCTTTCGCGACGATGCGCTGCTGGATCCCCTTGACCCGCTCCGGCACCAGGTCGCAGACCGCTTTGATCGCGACGCCTTCAATATTGAGCAGGTTGTCCAACAATCCCGAACCGCGCGACCCAATCCCGATAAAACCGACGCGGACCGTGCCGAGCGGCGGCGTCTTCGGCCCGAACACGCTCTGCTGCGACGGCCGGCGCGGAGGGGGAACGGGACTCGGGGCAGTGGCACCGGCCAAGCTTGTCATCCCCAAGCCGGTGCCCGCCGCTGCCACCGTGAGAAAATCCCGGCGCGAGAAAGAATCTCTTTCAGGTGTTTTTTCTTTCATCAGAAGTTGCCTTTCAGCCTTGTTTGAGTGCCTCTTCCTCACAGGCGGTCATTCTACCTTGGTGCTGATGGCCATGCCAGCAGTCGGAGGGCCGTTCACGGCTCCTGTCTGCGTAGCGGTGATCGGCCGGGGAAAAAAGCGGCGATGAATCGCCGCACTCCAAAATCCGGCACCCGGCGTGAGCGCCTTGTCGTTACCCACAGTTCTGTCCCGTAGGGACAGGCGACACTAGCCCAGCAGTTCACTGCTGGGACGCCATGCTCCAACGTTTTTCTCTGAAGAGTCCCGTAAGGACGATCGAAACGTTCAATCGTCCCTATGGGACGAGCGCTGCGATCGATGGTCCCTCATCCCCAGCGATGAATCGCTGGGCTATTGTCAAACGACCCTCCGGGTCGAAATCTTCGCAGTTTCCACCGTATCCACAGCCGCAAATTGTGGGGAAGGACACGCTCAGTGTGAGCTGATGCCAATGCTGCCCGGGGGAACGCGTGGCGCCAAAGGAACGATTCTTGACACCCGGCCCCCGCCCGCTACATTGAGGGAATCGCGAGTTGCGGGCATTCAGGGAAGCGAACCTTCTCGGAACCCTGCCGATGTTCCATCGAGCGGCGGTTCGCAGCAATCTTGAGCGGCTCAGCCGAGCCGCGACCGGCTGGGGAAATTTCAGCGATGGGCGAGGAAGACGCGGGCCACGCGCCGGTTGACGGCGGCGAGCGGATCGGGCCGCGACGTTCGCAGGCCGACGTCGGGCCGGGTTCCCGCGAATCCGGCAAGCCGGCTCGGGATCTCGCGGTGGTTCTGTCCGTCTGGCTCGCCGTGGCGGCGACGGTGGTGATGATCGCACTGCCGAACCTGTCAGCTCCCGGTCTTTACTACGACGAGGCCGGCACGGCCGGACTGGCGAAAGACTTAATGAAGGGACGTGTTAGCGGCACCCACATGCCGGGCACGGAAACGGTGAATCTATTCGGCCGTCCGTTCCCGCTGTTTGTGCAGTGGTATTTCGGCGCGGTAAAGCCGTGGCTGATGATCCCGAGTTTCCTGCTCTTCGATCCGACCGTGCCCGTTCTGCGGTTAACGTCGTTATTCTGGTACTTGGCGGGTCTGCTCCTCTTCATGCTGTGGACCCGCAAACTGCTGGGACTTTCCGCGGCGCTGCTGGCGGCGCCGATACTGGCGCTGGATCCGTCCTTGTTCTTTCCCGCGGTGGTGGATTGGGGCCCGGTGATTCCGGGCTTCCTTTGCCGCCTGGCTGGCTATTATTTCCTGCTGTGCTGGTGGCGCAAGCGGAAGATGCGCGACGGTCTTTTGGGCGCATTCGCCTGCGGGCTGGGCTTTTTTGCCAAGATCGACTTCGCCGTGATCCTTGGCGGCTGCGGGATTGCCGCGGTCGCCGTGTATGGGAAAGAGATTCTGGCGACTTGCCGCAACTCGCCACGCAACTGCGCATTATGCTGTCTCTGCTTCCTGCTGGGCGCCAGTCCGATGGCGCTGCGCGTTTCGAACATGGTGGGGGAAGCCTTCCGCAGCACGGGCCCCAATCCAAACCGAGCCTTGGAATTCCAGGAGAGACTCAACACGGCCTGCGCCATGTATGACGGCTCCTATTTCTTCCGCGTGATGAATGTCGGCCGGTTGAATATGGTCACGTCAGCGACTCGCGACCGCGACACGATGTTCCTGCGCGCTTGTCCCGTGCGCAGCCTCTTCGGCTGGATGGTGATCGGTTCCAGCGTCCTGTTGGCCGCTGGTTTCCTTCGCCGAAGAGGCGATAGGGTTGAACGACAACGATCGGCGTTTTTGCTCCTCAGTGCGGTCCTCATCACCGTGGGCGTGATTTTGCTCCCGCGCGCGTGGGGGCTGCACCATGCCTTGCTGGTCTATCCATTTCCCCATTTGATCGTTACCGCGGCCATCGTGGCGACGTGGGGGAAATCATGGTCCCGCCAGTCTCTCGTCGCTTGGATCAGGCGGACGCTGGCCATCGCGATTGCATCGGCGGTGATCGCGGGCCATGTGCTTGTCCTCTGGGAGACCCAGCGGTTGATCGCGGCGACCGGCGGACGGGGTCACTGGTCCGATTCCCTGGCGACGTTTTGCCACGACGTCAAAGACGAACCTGACGTTTCCATCGTGAGCCTTGACTGGGGCTTCAACGAGCAACTCCTGTTTCTTTGCGATAACAGGCGATTGTCAGAACCGATTTATTACGGGTCAAAGGGTCCCGGTCCGGTAACGTCGAAATCCATTTACCTCTTTCATCCGCGCGAGTACACGGTCAGCAGCTTGGGATGGCAATTCTATCAGACCCTCGCGCAGACCCAGCCGCGCAACCTATTGATCCGGCCCTACAAGGATCGTCAGGGAAACGTCGTGTTCTATGCCATGCGCGTGCGGCAGGAGCACGGCGGCTTGTGATCGTTGCCGGCGGGTTGCGCGAATAGCCGGGGGCAACTATCCGGGGGCCGCCTTGGGCTTTATTGGTTCCGTGGTTGATTGTGGAACACTTTCAACGTTCTCGACCGGGAAAACGGACTCGTTTCACTCGCCCTCGTTCCAGTAGCAGCGCAGGACCCAATAACGGCGGCAAGAGGCCATCCGTGCTTTGGCGTGCCATCAGATGGACGGCGGGGCAGTTGCCGCAACGCCAAGGAGGCCCGCGAAGAGTCCGTCCGCCTTTTGGTATGCGGCCGGAAGCGGGACTTTCTCCAGCCTTGGTCGAGTTTGCCGAAGGCGTAATTTCGGTAAGTTCTGACGACACTGCGTCTTGTGGCCGAGATTGTCATTTTAACCGATTTTTCCGTCGAATCCTTAGATTAGGTTGGGGGATTTTGCGTACCCAGGGAGGTTTTTGACATCTATTTCTATTGGGCAAGGGGGCACGTCATGCAGATCTTCATGCGGCAGGCGGTGATGACGTTGATGGTTGTCGCCGTAGGCCAGACAGGGCTTGCTCGGGACACGGACTGTTGCTGGATAGCCGACCCCGGCGAAGCGGCGATCGCAACCGACGTCCCAAGAGCGGGGACGGTGGCGCGATCGCCGTGCGACATGGAGGATTCAGCGTTCGCGGTGCAATGTCCGTCCGAATGCGGATGCGAGAACGCCTTGCGCGCGGCCAAGCAGCCTTGTCGAACTTGGTACATCGACTACCGAGTGCAGCAGATGTTCGACAGCAACACCTCTTTCCAGTTCGGCAGTTCAGCGCCGCTCACCGGACCGTATACTCCCATCAGAGCCTACAACATCGATTACCACCTGCAACGCGGGGGTGACATGCACCAGATGATGAGCACGGGGGGCGGCGCGCTGCACCTTGCTCTCATCGCTGACGCTCCCTTCAACAATCATTGCAGTGTCGGCCTGCAGGCCGACCACACGGAGATTCGCACCACCGGAACATTGCGCCAAGTCCAGGACAACAAGTGGAGTGTGTCCGACTACGGCGTGCAGGTCAATTCCGACCAAACGTCGCTCACGGCGTACTTTCGTTTCTGTCGATAACGCGGGGCAAGGACGTTTCTCCTCGCTGTGCAACGGGGTTGTCGCTCCCAAAAGCCCTTCGGGCCATTCGTCCCGAAGCGGGCCGGACATTACTCTTGCTCACGATCCGACCGGCCGAATCTCGACCCCGGTCTGCTCGTCGCGTTCCAGTCGCCAATCCTTCGGCCAGGGTTCGGCAAAGTTGCCGTTGCGGAGCATTTCGCCGCCGCCGGCCGTCGCCGTGCCCGCGCTCCACGCCGCCCGGAGCTTGTCGGTATTACCATATTTTCGCCGCAGCCAGCCGTTCCACAGCTTGCGGAAGGTGGTCATATACGGGTCGGGCAAGTGATCGAGTTGGCCGGATCCCCAAATGGCGTACAGGGCGTCTTCGTTGGAAATCTAATCCAGGGGATAGACGCTCTCCGTCTTGTCCTCGTGGCGGATTTCATCGACGGGGCTCTTTTTGCCGGGACCGGCATAAAGGCGATTGGGGCCGTTGAAGACCCAGCCCGGCGTCGCGCCGATGTTCTTGTAGGCGTGAATCACTCCCGGCGGAACGACCACCGCCTGCCGGTTCGACTCGCCGACCACCACGCGCATCCGCCGGCCGCGGGTGGGCGAATCGGCCCGCGCGTCCCACAGGTAGAGCCGGAAGTCGCCCGGCCCCAGGAAGGTAAAATAGTCGGTCTGGTCGACGTGTTCGTGCGGTCCGCGGGCCACGCCCGGCAGCGTCTCGCTTACGTAGGCCATGACCGGGTGCAGTGCCGGGGCCAGTTCGTCCTCGCGATAGAGTTCCGTCAGCCAGCCGCGCCGGTCGCGGTAGGGAGAGAGCGGTCGAAAGATCACGCCATCGATGTCGCCATCCACAAAACGATTCGGCTCCGCATTCGCCTGCGCTGACATTTGCCCATCCTCAACTTGACGTGTGGCACCGCCGCCCTCGGCTGGTGCTGGGCCAGAGAACTCTCACAGCCGAGGGCGGCTGTGCCAGATGGCCGTTGGGAGACCACACCCTTAGTCTAGCGAGGGAGGGGCGAAGCGGACAGACTAACGAACCGTGATTACCCCGAAAATTCCCTCCGTCAACCCGCATCGCGCGGGGGGAAGCTTGCCGGCTGCCGCCTTCCCGGAGTATAAGGATAAGGACCCGTGCCTGAGGTACCGTAGTGACACTGATCCTGCGACTTGCCGTTGTCAGCCTGCTGGACCTGACGCTTTTGCTGGTCCTGGCCAACTACACCTCATGGGAATTTGCCCTGGCCGAGGTGCTGGTTTCAGGCCTGTTGGGCCTGGCCGTCATTCGCTACGTCACGGCCCACTTTGGGCACAAGGTTCTGTCCCGGCTGGCCGCCAGCGAGTCGCCAGGGCCCGTGCTGGCCGACGGGGCCATCCTCTTGATCGCCGGAATCCTGCTGATCCTGCCCGGCATCGCCAGCGACGTCGTCGGGCTGCTGTTGTTGATACCCTGGGTGCGCCGGCAGGCAGTGGCTTGGCTGAGGCGGCGGCTGCTCGCACACGCCGACAAGTTCCGTGCCCGCTTCGTGCATTCGCAGGTTGACCATCCGCGAGCGGAAGGAACGATTGTCGACAGCCGCGTCGTGGACGACGAACCGCCAGAGGATCATTGACGGCTTGGCGTCGGAAAAGGAGGGAGCCGTTGATTGGCTGCGGAACGTTGAAAACGCCCCGGGACTGCGGTCCCGGGGGGCCGGGATTCATTTCGATGGCCGCGTTAAGAACTTGCTTGGGCTTCGTGCTGATCGTCGCGGCGAGCGTTCCGTCACCGGCGGGATCGCTGGTCCGCTTCGAGATTGACGCCAGCAGGCGGCGGCCGATTTCGCCTTACATTTACGGCACGAACCAGCCCGACTGGCGGCGCGGCCCGCTGTTCACGCTGGCCCGCTGGGGTGGCAACCGGACGAGCACTTACAACTGGGAGACCAATGCCTCGAACGCCGGCGCCGACGGGGGGCATCAGAACGACGGTTACTTGGGCATGAGCGACGCGCCCGGCGAGCCCGTCCAGCGCCTGGCCGGCGAGGCTTTTGCGGCGGGGGCCTCGGTGCTGGTGACCGTGCCCATCCTCGGCCACGTGGCGCGGGACAAGCGGGCCGACGGCGACGTGCAGCGAACGCCCGACTACGTCCTCAACCGCTTTTATCCGTCGCTGCCGCGGAAACACCGGCAACTGGCGCTGCAGCCCGATCTGTACGACAACTGCGTCTACCAGGACGAGTTCGTCCATTGGCTGGAAACGACGTTTCCGCTGGCGCGGCGCGATGCGGTGCGGACGATTTTTTACGCCTTGGACAACAAGCCCGATCTGTGGTGGTTCACCCATGCCCGGCTGCACCCGGAAAAAACCCGTTACCAGGAACTTTTGCGGCGGGGCGTCGAATATGCGGCGGCGATCAAGCAGGTGGCGCCGCAGGCGCTGGTATTCGGGCCGGTCACCTGCAATTGGGACGGCTACGATACGCTGTACGGCGCCCCCGACGCCGGCGGCCGCGATTTTTTGGAGTTCTACCTGCACGAGATGCAGGAAGCCCAGCAGCAGTCCGGCGGCCGGCTGCTCGACGTGCTCGATTTGCACTATTATCCCCAGGCGCAAGGGGGCGGGGTGCGGATTACCGAGGACGACGCCCGGCCCGCGGTGGCGGCCGCGCGGGTGCAGGCCCCGCGTTCGCTGTGGGACCCGAGCTACGTGGAGAATAGCTGGACCGCGCAAAACAAGACTCGCGGCCCCATCCGCCTGTTGCCGCGGATGTGGGAGAAGATCAACCGGTGCTATCACGGCACGCGGCTGGCGATCAGCGAGTATTATTTTGGCGGCGGCGGCGACATCTCCGGCGCGCTGGCCGAGGTCGACGTGCTGGGCATCTTTGGCCGCGAGGGCGTGTTCGCCGCCGCGCTGTGGCACATGGGCCGAACCGATGATCGCTTCATCCGGGCCGCCTTCGCCATGTTCCGCAACTACGACGGCCACGGCGGCGCGTTCGGCTCCGTCGGACTGGCGGCCGCCACCGACGACGCCGAGCGCACTTCCGTCTACGCCAGCCTGGATTGGCAGGACAAGCTAATCCTGGTGATGCTCAATAAGAGTCCGACGCCCCTGTTGGTGGAAGTCTCCGTGAAGCGTGCCCGCCCCTTCCACTTCGCTCACGTCTACCAGTTGGCCGGGGTTTCCCCCGAGCCGGTGCGGCTGCGGGACGTGCTGGTCGATGCATCCGGGCTGCACTGCCAGTTGCCCAGCCAAAGCGTTACCACGCTGGTGCTTGTGCCGCCCAAATTGGAACAGACGATGGGTGGTCGGTGAAGCCGGCATTCCATGCCGGAACCCGGCGTAAACGCCTTGTCGTTACCCGCATTTTGCGACTTTCGATACCGTGGAGACTGCGAAACTTTCGACCCGGAGGGTCATTTGAAGGTAGCCCAGCGATTCATCGCTGGGGACGAGGGGCGTACCGATTGCAACTCTCGTCCTGACAGAACGAACACAAGTTGGGGTGGCAGTTGCACTGCCACTCCCAAATCCTTGCCGACACGCTCGGGGCGGCAGTACAACTGCCGCCCCAACCAATTTGCTCATCTTATTTCGGCGTGGCCCCGCTCAGTTCTTTCCAGCGCGGGAAGTGGATTGTAAGTGTCGTTCCGGTGAGTGTGCAAAACCTTTGCGCGGCGGCCCGGCCGGGAGCACGGAGCGTTAAGAAGGGCTAGCTGGCGGTGTCAGGAAGGCTGGCGAGGCCGGCCAGCGTGCCCCGGTAG
>Ga0181517_10003364_pt1 | contig 15287 bp, 7 predicted proteins | sample PEATcosm2014_Bin_31_FD_119748 | JGI IMG/M metagenome (GOLD analysis project Ga0181517, IMG submission 119748) | Peatland microbial communities from MTU Mesocosm Facility, Houghton, MI, USA - PEATcosm2014_Bin01_30_metaG | ecosystem: Environmental > Terrestrial > Soil > Wetlands > Peat | place... | reverse complement strand
GCACCAAGAGCCGAGTTATAGTCGGCTGTATCCATGGGTGCGAAGGTCACGCTCTCAGAAGGAGTTCCTGCTCCTGGAGTCGTGTTCGGCGTGGCCCATGCAAAAGTTCCGCTTACTATTATTCCGTTTACCGAGGCCGAGCCTCCGCTTAATGTCGAAGCGGCAAGCGTCTGACCATAGGTGATCGTACTAGGCGTCGGTAAAACCGTCACTACAGGTGTAGCCTTGTACACTGTTACGTTCACCGCACCAAGAGCCGAGTTATAGTCGGCTGTATCCATGGGTGCGAAGGTCACGCTCTCAGAAGGAGTTCCTGCTCCTGGAGTCGTGCTCGGCGTGACCCAAGCAAAAGTTCCGCTTACTATAATTCCGTTTACCGAGGCCGAGCCTCCGCTTAGCGTCGAAGAGGCAAGCGTCTGACCATACGCAATGGCGCTCGCCGAGGGCCATTGCGTAACTGTGGGCGTGGCCGGTTGCACCGTCACTGTGCCGTTGACGTAGCTGATGGTATAGTTTGCATCCACCGCACCTGAGCAGCTAGTCAAGGGCAAGGAACCCACAGGGCTCAACGGCGTATAAGTCGTGGCACACGTCGGCTGGTGTGTGAGTGATGCGCCGGTATCGCCGTTAACGAAACCGCTGTAGATTGGCGCAATCGCTGGAATTGCGGCGCCATATGTCACTGTCGGACTGGAGGCAGTGATCGACAGCGGTGCTGGTGGGGTGACTTGCACGGATATTGATGGGTCACCACCAACATAGGTCCAGTAAGGGTTATAGTTACCGTTGCCGTAATTCCCTGTAGGATCGAATAATTCGTAAGCATCGCCACTCGCACTGTAAACAGCATTAATCTCCGGAATCAATGAATAATATCCATTTGCTGAACCATCTTCATCGTAAGCGACCCACCAATAACAGGAATAAGTGTATGAAGTGTTCCCGCCCCCGACGTATAGCTCGGAACACGTTGCTGGAATATACGCCGGACTTGCAACACCAGCAGATGAATAGAAAACAAGTCCTGATGCATTCCCGTATGCGCAAACCTCAAGGTCAGTACCATACGAATCCACTATCTGATCACTGCATTCATCAACATTTGGGCCGCTGGATTGAGCGCGCCCCAGGGACGGCATAAGAGCAAAAGCGGCGACAATTGCCAACAGTATGATCAATGATCGGATGCGAACAAATTGCTTAACAGTTGTCATTGCTGCACCTCCACAGGGACCGGTTGCTGTGTGGGAGATGATGGATGAACTACAATTTGTTTCGGAGAAAAGAACTGAACAATGTAATGTTCAAACGCAGCTATCTTCTCCGGTGGCAGAGTCCGCTTTAGATAGGTAACCTCGGCATTGATGTCCGCTTCGCGCTGTGCGATCAAGTCCTTCAATTGTGCTTGACTTGTCGTCGATGGACCTGCGGCTCGAATTGCCGCTAACTGTGCGTCCAAATCTTTTGTCTCTGCGGTTAACCGTAGGGATGAGGTACGGATCGCCGCATACTCCGCATCAGAGAATCCCAAACTGGTTTGGTGGTGATTGCGCAGCCAACTGCCATCCTTGCCTCGCGCTTCTTCGCTTGCAGCCTTCATGTCCAGCTGATTTTGATGAACCAGGAAATGCCAGTAGAGATGTGCCAGCGGCACTGGCTGGAGTTGAAAAGACCCGCTTGCCGGTTGCTGTTGTTGAGACGACGCCGACTGGCCGATTACTGGATGCGCCAATGGACAAGCCAGTAATACGACACTCAGAAGTGCCGCTATCGAGTCATACTGCGATTTTCTAGCCATCGCGACTTTGCCCTTTCCTCTGAACCGCTATGTACTGGCTTCTCTACTGCGCAATCGTTGCTCGTTTATTACTTGCTCTGTTCGGCCCCGGTGAAGGTTACTGTAGCTGATCCGCTGATTGCAGTCCCTACAGTGCTGCCTGTATCTAATTCGGTTGTAATCCGCAGACGGTTGTCATACGTTCGGTTCAGTGTGAGTGCATTGTTACCAAAGAAGGCTGTTCCTAGTCCGCCGAAGGCATAATAGGACGCTGCGGAGAATAGTGACTGCGTCAATACGGAATTTGGAACAGACCAGTTGCTTGCCATTGTCTGTAGCCGTCCCGCGCCGTCGTAGCAGTTAGCAAAAGTAAGTAGCGCTGAAGTCATCCACGATGGAGCCTGGACCGAACAAGATGGAAGTTGCACAGTTGGAGTTGGATTTGGCGTAATCCCGTCAGTGGAATAAGCAAGATTGCCGGCCAAATCATAGCTGTATTGCGGTAAGTAGGGTGTTCCACTTGCAATGTTAGCCGGAGTGTATTGCTGCTCGCTGGTAATGCGGCCCATCGGATCGTAGGAACTGATGGCTCGCAATGAGAGGAATGATCCAGCCGCAGGCGCAGAGGTAAGTCCAGTAGTGATCACTGGGCATGATCCGGCAGAGGCTCTCTGCGTCCAAGCGTTGATCAACCTGCCGATCCCATTCTGAACGGATGGAGAACTGGCTTGCTGCCCATACTCATACCACGACGATGGCGTGCTGCTGACATCACCGGAATAGCTCTTGCAATATAGCCTGTTCATATAGTCATATTGATAGCTTGTAACGACGCCGCGCGCATCGGTTCTACTTGTTACATTTCCGTTCGGATCGTACGCATATACACTCTTTCCAGTTTCCGGATTTACCGAAGTGAGCAGGCGCGACAAGCTATCGTATGTAAATGTCCGCGCCGCTCTCGCAACTGAAGCTGAAGAACCGTTTGCCCCCCCCTACTGGTTAACGGCGAGCAGATTGTTCAGCTTGTCGTAGTTGTAGTCAGTCTCCATCGAAGAAGTTTTGCTCGTGCCATTAGGCTCGAAGACACGAACCATCTGCCCAAGAGAATTCTGGCTTCGCTGCCAATCGTTTCCGTTTTCGTCGGCATCATCTTCCCATGCGTATGCATTTGCAATCTGGTTTGACTTGCAGTTTAACTGACCAACAGTGATAACACCGTTGAAACACGCCTGCTTTTTCGTTCCGTCCGGCGCTGTGACGATCGCCTTCCGACTAAGTGCATCGTAGGTGTACGTTGTAATTCCATACGTCACATCATGTGGAATTCTATATGGATTTGATACGCTCACGACTCTGCCAAGGCTGTCATAAGTCGTATCCGTATAAACTGTTCCGTACGGGTCTGAAAGCAACTGTGTTTGCGTCAGACGTCCCAGTCCATCGGCCAACGCCTTTTTTACAAGGGAAGTGGATGAAGTAATTGCTTTCGTAAAAGTTACTGAGAGGCCACCGAGCGAATCATCATAGGCAAGCGATTCCCATCCACCGTCTGGATAAGTAACTCCCGTAAGCCTACGCATAGAATCGTATGAGTAGTTTGTTATTTGGCCATTTACGTCCGTGTGCGACATCAATAGGCCGGTGCTGTCATCGTACCGCGGCGATTCAAAAGATTTGTCAACATACAAAATATTACTTAGGTACAAACCAGAACTATCATAGGCCAAAGTCGTTGGAATGCCATTTGCGTCAATTTTCTGCGTAGGCATACCATGGCTGGTTGCAGTGTATACATTATGCGTGGTCGGATTGATTGGCGTGCTTGTATGCCAGCGAATTACCGACGTCTGAAGGCCTAATGATCCCGTGTAACTATAAGGTGGTCCTTCGTCATACTTATAACTGGTCTGTGCAATCTGAGCGCCTGCGGAACCTCCGTTCAACACCGTATCCTGGCTCGGAAGGTCGATCAGATTCGCCGCATAGTAGTTCCAGTTTGACTGCCAGAGCTTGGTGTGCAGCGTGGTGCGCAACGCAGGAATCATAGTGCTTGTTGCCGGCAGCGTAGCTGGTGAGGCTGGCGCGGTGCCGGCAAATGCCGATTCACTGGAAGAGAGCACCTGTCCAAAGCTGAAGGGATGAGTGATTCCCGTATAGTCTTGATAACTTCCGAAGGTATCATAAGTGGATTGGTCCTGACTGTATAGAGCGGATGCGTTTGTGGGAAGAACAGTCGTGACGAGGTTGGGAAACACACCAACCGAAATGTAGTTGGAAAAATTCGTCGGATTTGCGTAATCAGTGCCCGTATAGGAATAGGTTGTATCAACTTCTTTGAGCAGCTTTGACGACCCTTGATAATATTGCGTCTTAGTTTCCCAGGGGCCGCAGGTAGATCCCCCGATTAGGGAAAATGTGTGCGTAGTTATATCTCCAAGCGGATCCGTGACCGTGACTGTTCCTTGATTCGCTCCGCCGGGAGATGGTATTCCAAGCGAATTGTTTGATGGCGCGCCAATCCAACCCGATCCTACGTTGTTGTTGTAGTACCATATTTCGGTTGGCGCGGAATCCGTTGAGTTCACGTATACGTTTCTCTGTATCACCATCCGGCTCGACAATATGTTTGAATACGGCCAGATCGGCGTCCCCACCACTGGAATCTGTCCTGGAGGATTACCGCAGGCCAAACGAGTTGCATACTGATAAGTCACCATTGCTCCGGTGGGCATAATTACAGTTTTAACTTGACCATAATTGTCGTAGCCGAATTGCCAAAAAGTCTGATTCGGTAGCGTAACACTTGTCAGAACCCACCATTTTTCGTTGATTGTTTCGCCCTCGAGGGTGGCCCCATTCACCTGCGGAATGCTCGCGCTGACCGGAATCTTGGCATAACAGAAAGTCAAAGGTATGTCATTTTCCCCACCTGCGCCAGGATAATTAAAAGTCTCTGCATAGTATGCCGGGGTATAACCAGGCTCCTGGTAAGTGAGTGGGCTGCCCGAGGGAAATATATGGCAGAAGCCTCCGTTGCCAAATCCTGGATCAACCTGCGTTGTTGTCGGCTGATAGGAGGCATCGACATCCACCAGGCAGCTATAGTTTTCCAAGGGACGAAGATAACTCGGATTTGCAATGACTCTACCTATCGTATCGGTAATTGTGGTAGCCGAAGCAGTACCATGCGCATAGCCTTCCCATGAGGGTAAACTGGCATCGAAGTAATCACCACTGCCGGGAGCGGTGGCGCATGATCCTTTCAGAGTTATCGCGTTTCCATTGGGATCGACCATACCGCCTGCGTTGCCTTTGCGGTCAACAAGCACAGGTCCGCTAGCTGCGGTTCCCGGCTGTAGCATCAATCCGCTGCCATCCACACTGTATTTGATGTTCGGAATATATCCCGCCGTCGAGTTTGCAATTCCTCCGCCCAGCGAGTGCGTCGCACCGCTATCATCGATGGCGACAAAGCGAACCAGATACTCCGGGCCATTCGCTGTTTTTGTTGAGGAGACAACAATACGTTCTTCTTTCCAGAAGAGTCCGCCGGGGCTGATGAGCACATGAGGCTGACCCCAGGGCGCGCCTACCACTCCCGACGCTGTTTCATGCTGATTGGTGTCTGCCGGCCCGCCGGTCAGCGGCGGCGTAGACTGGAATGTCGTTGAGTTACTGCGAATGGAAATCGTTACAGGCGGGACATCGCCGCGCTGCTCATATGACAACAGCGGTATATTCAGCACCAGATTTCCGTTGGCCAGATTCACCGTATCGAAGTCGGAGCCATGATACGACTGAAAGGCCTGATAACCCTTCTCGAAGTCCGCCTGTGCGCGGGCGAATACTGAAGCCATCATCAAAACTGCGATGAGGGCAATGGCGCGCATAGTGCGTGATGAAAGAGAAATGATCGGGCGAGCACATGAAGACTGCAGATTCAACGCCGCGAATATCATATTTGTGTTCATCATCTCCCTTTTCCTCACGAAGAATTACTTGTGAAATCCAGACGATCCTGACAGACCAGCACTTTCGCTCCGAAAGGCGCGGGCAGGAATTGTTCATCTGCCCGCGTTCTCTCAGAGTCGTTTCTCTAGTTTGTTTTGGCGCTGAAGGATGGAGTCGAGAAGCCCGCCGTATCGGTCACCGTAACCTGAATCGCGCTTGAAGTTGTCGAGCCTGTCGCTTGTGTTCTAGCGGCTGCCGGCGCTGCTGTCCGGGCGGCGGATGACGCGCCTCTAGCTTCTGAGCGAACTCTTCTGACTGTAGTTTCAGGCTTGTTGGAGACTGCCTGCGTGCTGGTCGAAGAGCTTGAAACACTCTTCAAGTTAACAACACTGCCACTCGCAGTCGCTTTCCAGGAGCTACCGACAGCCTGGTTGATCGCAGCCGCCAGCGCCGTTGCAATCGACTGCGGTGTGCTTGCGCTTCCCCACGGCACGGAAACGGTTGTACCGCTGATCACAACCTGCACCGTTCCGCTGTCGAAGTTCGTAGTGGTGCCCGCATCTCTGCCGCCTGTTAGCGCGCCGCCGGAGGGCGTGGCCTGATAATCGCCAATCACGAAGGCCGAGAGCGGCAGGTTGGTTGCACTGCCATTTGTAACGCTGGTCAGGTTCACTACGGAACCATTTGCTGCGGCTGTTACAGGCGAACCGGCAGCGTTCAATTGCTTCGCCAACAGGGTCGCCGCATCGTTGACAACTGTGCCTAACGGAACATTGACCGCTTTTGTGAATCCGCCGACGCCGGCCGAGATCGTCGATTGCGTGAAGGTGGGAGTGACGGGTAGCAGCCTTGCTGGAGTTCTGTTGGAAGGAGCGCCACCGGCATCTCGTCGAGCCGCCTCCGCAGTCGCTGCGCGGCTGCTCGTTGACGCAGAACTAGTAACAGCGCTGAGCGCGATAGAGCCGGAAGCAGGCGCAGCGGTCACGGTAACTACATTGCTCTGCTCCGAGCCGGAGACGGTGATGGTGAGGACATTCTCGGTAAGCCAATTGCATTCGTCTTGATTTATAGGATCTTCTGGTGTGCAGTAAGTGGTAAAGACCGCTGACAAATCATTTGAGCAACATACTCCTGTTATCGTTGTCCCAGAAGGAAATGTTGCGGATGCCGTGACCATTCCATTAAAAGTGTTAGCATTATTGGGTGCGCCCTGAAGGCCTGGATAGGCTCCTTGTTGCAGCAACGCGATTGGTACCGCGCAGGAGCCCGGGGAGCTAGGTATAGTCGCGGTCAATGCCAGTACTGCGCCACCACTCGTCGTAATTGATGCCGGATTGATCGAACACAGCGTATAGCCATTCATGACTCCGTCGGCTCCATCAATTCCGATTGCGCCTGCAGCAGTAACATCGAAATCATAATCCTGCGGATAAGTATTATAATAACTGCTGTTTGGGTCGGTTGACACGTTAAACGTCAGGGTCGGAGAAAGACTTCCGGGGTTGCTGACGGATACGACACCGTACCCTGAACCTCCATTAATTACTGGAGGTAGCCAACAGGCGCAACCATCTGGTTGATACGTTTCCGAGTCATCAACTCCCTGGAAATCAACACTGAAGGTTAAATTAACCTGCGATCCGACTGCTCCAGCAGTTGCCATTTGGAATGCATCTCCGTTGTTCCATGCCGGCATTCCATTGTAAGCTGGCATCGTTCCTATTACGGCAATAGAGGTGTCTCCTGTTCCACTCATTCCCTGCGGCGAATACTGCACGGTAAAATAGCAAGTCCCTCCATTCGCCGGAACTTGAATCCCAGGCGTACAAATGAGTGCGGAAGTGGGCAAGCTGGCAGCAGGAGTAGAAATTGTGGAATAGTCCTGACCGTCGCTATAGGCAACTTGACTGATATATACTGGCGATTTGTAGTTGTTTGTAAATTCAAACAACTGGGAAGTAGGAGACCCAAACGTATAGATAATCGGAGGCGGGTTCGTGGGCGAAACTACAATCGCTGGCACTTCGACAGGAACCAGAGTTGCGCCTTGCAATGAATTCGTTACGGAACCACTGACTTGCGCATAGTTTGTCACCAGAATGTTTTGCTCCGCGGCGACGGCTGTGGTTGAGCTGATATTCGCAGTTCCAGCGGCGACTATGTTTGCATTGACCACTCGGTAGAGCACGTTATTAACAAGCTGATTTGGCGGCCCATTAAACGTGAGAGCACTTGTTGGAACCTCGGTGATCGGGTTCGGCGCATCGACCGATGTGGGTGAAAATACAATATTGATCTGACATTGATTTGCAAGAAGGTTTGAGGTTTGGCTATTTTTGGCAGTAGTTCCGTATGCGGCAAGCTGCTGATTGGAGCAGAAGTCGCTTCCGTCATTCAAAAGATTATTTGCTACTTGAAACCCTGGATCGCTGAAGGTAATTGCAAGTCCAGCCATAGTCATCGGATTATTTGAGTAGTTCGTGAGGACGACTGCATACTCCGTGGCCGCATTCACCGAACTACCCTCAGGCCCCATATTGAATGTTGGAACAGTAAGGCATGGTGTGGCATTTATCACCGAGCAGTTTGTGCGTTAATGCTGGCGCCTGAGATGTTATTCGGGTTCGAGATGCTAATGCCAATATTCCCCAACTCGACCGGAGTTACAGGCGGTTCGAGATCGGAATAGAAGGCATAGGTTCCATAGACGCTGTCTTGATAGACGTTATACGTCGCGGGACCTATATAGTTGTCACTTAACTGCGGACCCGTGATGGAATAATTAGCATATCCGGTGTCGTCCACCGATTTTCCAATCGAGGTCTGTTGCTGCGTTGTGGATGTATTGCTATATCCAGCTGTAAGTGAAACGTGATTTAAAGGGCTTCCAACATGAAATGTGACCGATACACTTTCGCTCGCTGTATGCGTATCCGTTGCGACATTTGTTGTAGAATATGTGTTTGAATTCTGGAACTGCCCTGAATAGGTTGAGGGAAGTCCATTCGGTCCAGGGACAGGGTACTCAACGGTTCCATAAGGCACAAATCTGTTCATAGTGCCTGTTGTGTTGTTCGCGCTGGTGCATGAAGATGGAAGAAAACCACTGGGACAAGTGGTGTTACTCGATGCTGGAAGAACTGGCGTACAGCTGGTATTCGCATAATTGGGGTCAATTGGATCGGCGAAATTGATCCATCCACCCGCTACGTTTGAATTAGGCAGAAGAGCGAGTTGTGTGGGATTGAGCGGGTTGCGTGGGGCTGACGGTAGCGTTTCCGTAAGGTTTGGATCCAGACTTGGCCCATAGGATGGATGACAGACATTGACCGCGTTACCGTTAAGGGCTACAAATGGGTCAGCCTGGAGGATATCAGCGTAATCCCGCATCGTCAGCCCGGGGCCAAGCGGAAGACCAGTATTAGGATCGTTTCCCCAAATGGATTGATCCCAGGATCGCGAGGTATAAGGAAGCCATTGCGAGCAACTCGGATTGGGAAAATAGGGATTCTTCAGGCACCAGACGGGAATTCCAACGATATCCGGGTAGGGATACTGATTGGGATCGCAACCGTTATAGCCTTGGAATGCGGACGGAGGGCCAACGATTGGATCGCAGGAGTTCGACCAAAGACCTGTCCAATTGAGTACCGGCGTGCCTTGCGCAGTCGCACTTACATTTGCAGTGACGACCGGATTGAGCCAGATGTAAATGACATCGTTATCGTGGTCAACGCCAAGAGAGGAACTGATCGGCCCCATGGTAGAAATGGAGTTTCCGTTGGTCGTCTGGACTTGGACGGAATTGATATTCTCTTCCGATGATCCTGTGGTGTTGTCAGATTTAACAGTGAAACCACCTCCCACCCATTTAGTGCCAAAATCAGCGCTTACTTCCACAAAACTATCCGTCGTATTCCCGGTCGTATTGGAGTAAGTATTTGTAGAACCAACCATTTTGCTCTGGCCATAGGTCACATTGCTGGCCGACCTAGGCGGCGCATAGACGACGCCCATGACCTGGTACTTGTAATAGTTGTCTGTGCTTTGCGCGCAAGCAACGGATGAGGCGGCCAGGAGGCAGAAACCTATCAGGCAGAGGTGGAAAAGAGACCGGGATGCGTTTTTCAAGGACATTCTCCTTTTCGGGGTGATTCTGTGATGGGTTTTCGCTTGCCGCCACTGAGAGATGGGCAAACACCGTGCGCTACCGCTTGAGCCGAACCGCCGGCAAATTCGACCGCCGGAGGTGATACCGTGCGCGGCTTCTTGTGACATATGCCAGAAAACGCGCACAGCTTCCCGTTCTCACGAAAGTAATAAATCTTCGAGAAGATTCTTATTACCTACACGAGTTTTTTGCATTACTTTTGGTTGGCCAAGTTTGGACACTATCGGAGGCGTGCAGGGCACGTCAAGGGCAAGGCTGTGGATATCTTTGAGGATTTCTTACAGTATTTTGCGAATGGCGTCGTCATATTGCCTCTCAGTAAAAAACGATTGAGAGTTAAAGTGATGAGTGCATTACCCAAAGAAGCCATTCAGATCATCTTCTAATTTGAAGGCCGGCTTGAGCGTTTGCGTGAACCAGTTCGTCTATTCTTAGCATAAAATTAACCGGATTTAGCCCGGCAGGGATGGGGTGGATATCCGGGTTGACTTTTGAAGTTGCGATAATAGAGCATGGATTATCGACCGTTCAGAGATTCATACCGATCCCCAACAATTTTCAGCATGAACGATTTCAGCAACGCTGCTTCAGGGATCGCGAGAAAGTCAAGGAATAACCTTATGTACCGGACTTGTTTTCCCCGCACTCTAGCATTCACCTTTGCAGTGCTTTGCGTAACGACGGCGATGGCGCAGCGGGCGATGGCCCAGCAATTTGCGCCTGCGATAAGAGTAACCAGCACTATCGACGAAGGTAACCGGGTAACACTGACAGGAAACACGCACCCGTCTGCCAATGCAAAGAATGACCGGGGTCGGGTCACTCCCGATTTGCCGATGACAGACCTTATTATGGTGCTGAGCCGCGCGCCGGAGCAGCAGGCGGCCTTTGACGCGATGGTGGCTAGCCAATACAACCCTGAGTCGCCCGATTTCCATCACTGGCTCACGCCGCAAGAAGTGGGCGCTGACTTCGGCCCGTCCGAGACTGACATCGCCACCATTACAAACTGGCTGACGGGACATGGGTTTTCCATCGGCGAGGTGAGCAATGATCGAATGTCGATCCGGTTCAGTGGAACGGCGGCGCAGGTGGAGAGCGCCTTTCATACAGAGATTCATAATCTTGAAGTGAAGGGTGTTCAACATATCGGCAACATGAGCGATCCGCAGATTCCGGCGGCTCTGGCGCCAGCCGTGGTAGGCGTTAAGTCGTTGCACAACTTCTTCGCGCGGCCTCTGCACACCACGGGCAGCAAGGTGATGCGGGACTCCGCGACAGGAAAGTGGCAACGCGTGGCCAGCGTCCCAGCTTCAGACATCTCCCCTCGGGCCGAGGCAGCGCGGCCGCAATTTGGCATTAGCGTGCCAAAAGGCAAGAACACCCCCGCTTATTTGGTTGAAGACGTAACACCGTACGACTTTGCCACTATCTATAATGTTCTCCCGCTTTGGACTGCAAGTACGCCCATTGATGGGACCGGCCAGATCATCGCTATCGCCGGAACCAGCGCGATCAACGCAGGCATCACTGTCACCGGCGGAAATGGTAATAATGACGTGGCCACCTTCCGCAGCGCCTTTGGCCTGCCGGCTTACACTGCCAACCAGTTCACGATGGTCTCCGGCAACAGCGAGCCACTGACTGTATGCACAAGCACAGATTCAAATGCGCTCTGCGGCATCAACGACCTGATTGAGAACTCGCTGGATGTGGAGTGGTCGGGCGGAATTGCCAAAGGCGCCAACATTATATTGGTGGCATCCTATCCAGCCTCGGCATCGGACGACAATCTTTACGATTCTGAAAGCTATATCGTCAACAATAAAGTGGCAAATATTATGAATGTCAGCTACGGCAATTGCGAACTGGCCCAAGGCACCGCGGGCAATGTCGAATATTACAACCTCTGGCAGACAGCTGCTTCCGAAGGGATTGCGGTCTTTGTCTCCTCGGGAGACGGCGGTTCGGCGGATTGCGATGATAGCGGCGATTCAATCGGGAATCCCTACTCCGCTCAATATGGCCTTACCGTCAGCGGATTGGCGTCCACGCCTTTCAATACCGCAGTGGGCGGCACAGACTTCAACTGGTGCTCCCTGACATCCCCCGCCGAATGCACGGCCACGCCTTACTGGAACTCAACAAATGCGGCAAATGACTCGAGCGCCAAAGGGTACGTGCCCGAAGTTCCCTGGAACGACACCTGTGCAAGCCCTCTGTCGCTGGGATATCTGGAAGGAATAGCGACAGGTTTTGGCATCACAGGTGTCAGCAATGCTGAGACGGCCTGCAACTTTGTCTACAACAATTGGTCGACATACTACACCAATACTGGCGGCAGCAATGGCGGCATCAATCTCTCCTATTATGTCGATACGGTGGGCGGAGGCGGAGGCGCGAGCGGGTGTGTGGTCAGTTCGACCTCAGGCACTGTCACATCATGTACGGTGGGTTCAACCAGTACCGGCGCGTCGAACGGCTCAATTGTACTCTCCAACAACGGATGGCCAAAGCCCAGTTGGCAAGCCGGAGTTAGTGGTATTCCGACAGACGGCGTGCGTGACCTTCCGGATATATCCTTCTTCGGTTCAGACGGCTTTCTGTCGAGCAGTTCCTATTTGATCTGCGTCTCGGCGGACAATACCGGTAATGCCGCCTGTAGCTATTCCGCGACCAGTGAGCCGTTCGCGCAGGAGGTTGGCGGGACTTCGGTTTCCTCTGCCACCATGGCCGGCGTTATGGCGCTGATCAATCAGAAGGCTGGTACGGCACAGGGAAGCCCCAATACCGAACTCTATAAGTTGGCCGCCAAGCAAACTTATTCGAGTTGCAGCGCAGAGAGCGTCACGGCCGGCAGCACATCCTGCTACTTCAACGACATCGACACAGGCACCAACGCCATGCCCTGCGACTACGGCGCAACCGAGGGCGATCCGGCGCAGACAGGCATCGACTCGCCCAACTGCTCACCAAAGTCAGGGGATTTGATCGGCATACTCCCCGGATATAGCGCGGCAGTGGGATATGACCAGGCAACCGGTTTGGGATCGATGAATGTGGCCAACGTGGTGACCGCATGGCCCACCAACAATGGCAGCGCAATAGCTAAAGTGACAGTCTCGGCTCAATCCAGCATCAGCGCCACGAGCGCCCTGAGTGTGCCGGTGACGGTGGCCTCCTCAACCAGCGGCGGGACAACGCCGACCGGATCGGTGACAATTTCGGGAGCCGGTTATCGCTCAACGAGCGGGACGCTTGTGTCAGGAGCCTACACCTTCACGATTCCAGCCAACAGTCTCGCCGCCGGAAGCGACGTTCTCACGGCCACATATAGCGGAGACACTACCTACTCACCCGCCACCGGCTCCGCCACCGTCACCGTTACGGGAAGCACATCTTCAACAGGAACATTTTCGCTGGCAGCTACTACTCCATCTGCCGTTGCACCGGGAACTTCGGCCACCTCGACCGTTACCGTGACCGCGACTGGCGGTTATGCGGGAACTGCGACGCTCTCCTGCGCGCTCACCTCATCACCCTCTGGCGCGGTTGACCTGCCAGGTTGCTCTTTCTCCCCAACGACGGTGACGCTGACTTCCTCGACTACCAGCGGCACGGCCACGGCTACCGTCACCTCGACTGCAGCTACGACTGCCCGACTAGCTCATCCGCAACCGCGCGGCAATGGACGCGAATGGTTGGGCGCGGGCAGTGGCTCGCTGCTGGCGCTTGTGATCTTGTTGGGAATTCCGGCACGGCGGCGCAGTTGGCGGGCGATGCTGGGCGCAATTGTGCTGATGGCCGCGCTGGGCGGAGTAACCGGCTGCGGCGACTTCTGGCAGCCACCCACGAGTTCAAGCGCAGCAGGAACAACCGCCGGCAATTACACCTTCACTGTCACCGGAACCGGCAGTCCAACGGTCACCGCCGTCACAACCACATTCACCGTGACTGTGAATTAGTCATGCGATGAGCTGTGCCTGGTTGAGACTGCCTTGAGCAGAATAGACGAAGAATGTGACTGTAAGAGCGAGATAAGTAAAGCGCGGCATTGTAATTGTCGCTAACCGGCCGTGTTGCATTGAAAGGATATTCCCGAGATAGCTAAATCCTAAGCCGAGGCGCATAGGCCGGTGTCAAGGCTCTCTGACCGCGAACGCTGCGTCCATCGCAACGGACGGCCTTGGCTCCAGCCGGGCCTCGGCTACATTGCTGCTATCCGGGGAATGTCATTGTGGGACAGCATTGCATTCATAGAGGAATTGAACCCCGTTTTGTACACCACTTTCTGGAGGGCTGCTGGCGCGCCTCTGCGAACTTCCGCGCACGGATATTTTAAGATACTTTTTGATTACAAATTGTATTTCATTGGATGGAGGAGTTCGGGAAGGTGCGAGAAAGTGCGATTTTGGCTGCCCCCCAGGGATTCGAACCCCGATATGCCGCTCCAGAGGCGGCTGTCCTACCATTGAACGAGGGGGCAACAAGGGCGCTGATACCCCTCTTGCTGCCAGATTGGCGCGGTCCTCGGCAGGACGCCGACCACCAAGCCAACTTGTTCATCATAAGGGGACTCTCCCGCTTCGGTCAACCGCGACTGAAAAAGGTGGGTGACTTGGCGCACCCAGTCGCTCCGCCGGCCCTCGCATAGAAAAATTACACCTTAACCTCTATTCAGTATCCCCCGGAGACTGTTGTCTGATTTTCCGCCAAATCGTCTAACATAAATAAGGCTCCAATCTTTTTGTGATCGTCGTGCCAAGCACGGAGCAAAGGCTGTGTCATGAAGCGAATCTTCGCATTTCTTCCGGCTCTCACGGCGTTCATGCTGCTGTATTTCGCGGCAGCGTCGGGCATTGGGCAGCAAAGCCCCGCATTGAACTGGGAGCAGGTGAAGGCCCGGTTTGAAGCCGCAAATCCCGCGCTTCGCGCCGATGCACTAGGTGTGGATGAGATGAAGGCTGAGGAGATTACGGCGTTTTTGCGCCCCAATCCCACGGCTTCATTCCTTATGGACCAGCTTTATCCCTTCGGTCCGCACTACGACCCCAACGTATCAGGTGTGCGCAATCGCCCTTTGAGCAATGCACTGACCACCGGGTCGATCAGTTATCTCTATGAGCGTGAGCACAAACGCAATTTGCGGCTGGAGAGCGCAAAGGAGGGAACAGAGATTGCCCAGTCAGAGCACGTAAATCTGGAGCGCAATCTTCTCTTCAACCTGCGCTCGGCTTTCGTCGACACACTGGAGGCCAAGTCGGTGCTCGATATGGCCCGCGCCGACCTCGAATACTACGACAAGATCATCGCCATCAGCCGCAATCGCTTCAAGGCCGGCGACATTGCTCAGATTGACCTGGACCGCATCGAGCTATTGCGCGT
>Ga0181517_10003360_pt1 | contig 15294 bp, 16 predicted proteins | sample PEATcosm2014_Bin_31_FD_119748 | JGI IMG/M metagenome (GOLD analysis project Ga0181517, IMG submission 119748) | Peatland microbial communities from MTU Mesocosm Facility, Houghton, MI, USA - PEATcosm2014_Bin01_30_metaG | ecosystem: Environmental > Terrestrial > Soil > Wetlands > Peat | place... | reverse complement strand
GCACAGAGGCGCGCCATCAATTTTGGAGGGGCGGAAATTCACGAGACGCCGGACAAGCCGGAAGGTCCTCTCCGCCCCTAGCAGCTCGACCGTGGTGAGGTCGCTTAGCTGCCCACTCAAACTGTTGACCTTCTGCTGCAACCGCAGTCGGCCGCGCTCGATCTGCTCATAGATCAGCGTTCGTTCCTTGTTGCCGGAGAACAGGGCGCGCAAGTCGCGCAGCGACGAGCGCGGCTGTTTCCGCAACTGGGCCAGGGCGTGCAGCAAGCCAGTCTTGGCGTAACTGCCATCGATCATCACGACCCAGTAAATCTCGATGCTGTAAAGGCGTTCTGCCTTCGATTCGAGAAAGGCGCTGCGCTGTTCGACAGCCGCGCGCACCAGCGGGTTTTCATACTCGGCGTGCGGAATCGCGGGCCGGTTGCGCTTGAACAAGACCTGGTATAGTCGGCACTTATCATCAAGTGAGCGGAAGGCTGCTTCGAGGCGCTTTACCGCGTAGTCCCGGCCGGCGTGGTCCAGGCTCTCGTAATCAATTCCGCCGATGTGAAGGGCAGCACCGAGGTCGCCTGATTTTATCAAAAAGCAGTGCTCGTCCCAAAAGCCGTACAGGTTCACCTGAGCAGCAAACGATCCAGCTTCCTTCCAGTCCTTCGAGATGTTTTCAACTTTGACCATCGCGCCTCGCTATGCGGAGTTCCATCGTGTCCGCCTTCATCGGGTCGTAGCGTCTGCGGAATTTCCCAGAGTTGAACAACACGCGCAGAATCTCGACGTCATGTTTCGTGGCAATGCGGGCGATGATGACGCCCACGATGAACAGGCCGATTCCGCCGAGCAAGGAATGCAGCAGAGAGAAGATAGCGCCTCCTGAGATCAGAGCGACGAAGAACAATCGCCGCTCCGCTCCCAGGACAGTCAGCGGACGGTTCATGGCCTTGAACACCGGACTCACCCTACCGTCAGCTGGCTTAGACATGGATCACCTCCTCTCTTCTTTTGTTCATGGAAAGAGCCAGGCCATGAAGTTGACTGCGCCGATTGCCATACCCACTCCGAAGACGATCCCGGCGAGGGTCTTCTTGGACTGGCCTTCGCCATACGCGAACATCAGTCCACCGACGACGATTGCGACCAAGCTGAGCCCGGTCGCAATCGTGCCGGTGAAGGCGGTTTTGAGGACGTTGACTGCGTTGTCCCACGGGTCGCTGCCGGTGCTCTGCGCGTAGACCGGCAGGGCCGACAACAGCAGCGGGACGGCAAGACGGATGAGGGGGCGGATGCGCGCCCAACGGAAGAAAGGGCGCCGCTTCGACGGACGGATGTTCTCCACAGGGTTCTCCTTTGGTGGTTTGCCGTCGAGTGGCCACTCTCGGTGCAACGTGCTGGATGTGAAGGTAGGGCGAGGGAGGGGTCGAAAGAGTGGAAAAATCTTCGACTCGGTGTCCTGCCAGGACACCGTGAAATTTTGGCGCTTAACTTGCCGACCGGGGAATCAGATTCTTAGATAGGTGGGCGCTATTACTGATATTGACCGCTGCCGTGACAGAAGGGAACCTCTGAAGAACTCCCCAATCCACAACGGACGTGGGTAATGTGGAGTGAGGGAGAAGATTCTGAATGCGGCAGATGACGTTGGCCCATCAAGCAGAGTTTCAACGTTACTCGAAGAAGACCAGGCGGGAGCAGTTTCTGGAAGAGATGGATGCGGTGATGCCGTGGGCCGAGTTGATGGCGCTGGTTGAGCCGCTCTATTCGAAGGGCGAGATGGGCCGCAAGCCGGTGGGGCTGGATATTATGCTGCGGGTCTATTTTTTGCAGCAGTGGTTCGCGCTTTCCGACCCAGCAGTGGAGGATGCGCTGTACGAGTCGCCGGTGCTGCGGCGCTTTGCCGGCATCGATTTGGGCCGTGCGCCGGTGCCGGATGAGACCACCGTTCTCAACTTCCGCCACTTGCTGGAGGAGCACGATCTGGGTGGCCAGATGCTGGATGCGGTGAATCTGTATCTGGCCAGCCGCGGCATCCGCATATCGACCGGGACCATCGTGGACGCGACCATTATCCACGCTCCTTCGTCCACCAAGAACGAGAAGAAGGAACGCGATCCGGAGATGCATCAGACGCGCAAAGGGAATCAGTGGTTTTTCGGCGCCAAGGCGCACATTGGCGTCGACAGCAAGGAAGGTATCGTTCACTCGTTGTGCACTTCGGCGGCCTCGGTATCGGACGTGCACGTGCTGCCCGATCTGCTGCACGGCGGCGAGAAAAAGGTCTGGGGCGATGCCGGCTACCAGGGGCAGACAGAGGCGATTCGTAAAGCTGCGCCTGCCGCCCAGGATATGACCAGCCGCCGGGTAAAAACCAAGGCTGGTGTGGATGAAGAGCAGAAGCGCAAGAACCGCACAAAGGCCCGGGTGCGCTCCAAGGTGGAGTGGACGTTTCGCATCCTCAAGCGCGTCTTCGGCTTTACCAAGGTGCGCTATCGCGGGTTGAAGAAGAACCACGAATGGCTGTGCGCGGCCTTCGCCGCAGTCAACATCTACCAGCACCGACGGAGGTTGGCGAAGGTCAACTTACAGATGGCCCCCCAGGGGGCGTAGTGTGTTCGCCGGGGCTCGATAGAGCCACCGGCGGACGAATGCAAAGGCTGGAAACCGCGAAATCGACCGCTTTCGAGCGGATCGAGCAAGATAAGAGCCAAGTCGCTTCATAACTCGGCGATTTTCAGAGGTTCCGAAGTGCTTTTGATCGTAACCCATTGAAACTATAGGCACTGATGGCTAACAAAAAGCACTCTAAGTCCTTATAAAAATCGGTAGGCAAACTCTCAGCACCCTCGTCAGCACCCTCTCCGACCTCTGCTTCTTGGTTACAGACCTCTGCCCTCCACAGGCAGAGGTTGAACAAAGTAGACCTGTGCCGTTGCTCAGCAGAGGTCCGACGCGGTTTCACCTGTGCCGTTGCACGGCAGAGGTCTCGGCCAGAATTCCAAGCTTTAATGCAATTGAGGGTGCTCAAGGGGGTGCTGGAATGACGTTTCGGCATCGCCTTGCGGGAGTGGGTTGTTATACCTGAACCGTCTCGTCTGGGAACTTGCATCGGAGATTAGCGTCAATCCAGAGTGTTGCGGGACCCTGCGGCGTTATCGTTCCCGATCCACAATTTGGCATGTAAACCACGCTGGATGAGCGCATTGGACGCGAAAACTGACATCCACGTGCACAGAATCGTTCGGCATGAGCCGACTTGGTCGGAACTGACCGGATGGGAACATTAACATTCCCGAGCAGCGGTCCTCCTAAGCGCGAGCTTGGCCGTAGCGCAAATTACTGCCATGATTGATTCCATCCTGCACGTCGCCGGATGGACCGCGATGCCGAAGCTTCTTCATTTCGATGCTGGTTTCCAAGACCTCATGGGAGAGGTGTCGGGGGCGCGCCGAAAGGCCGTTACAGTCGGCATTGAAACTGAGACAGCGGGCTGGGAACTGAAGTTTCATTCGCATCAAAAGACGCAACTCATGCTGTCTGTCCGCGGCGTCGGTCTGTGCGAAGCGGAGGGTAGCATCTGGCTCGTCCCGCCACAGTCTGCCATCTTGATTCCAGCTAAAGTCATGCATCGCGTTGCCGTCTCAGGCAAGATCGAAGGCTACGCCGTGTTTATCGAACCGATCGGGACGCAGGCCAAGCCCCAAGCGCCTCCTCGCAAGACCACCACGATCACAGTCACTCCTCTTCTGCGAGAACTGATCATCCGGTCCGCGCAGTTTCCCGCGAAATATAAGCCGGGCGGCGTCGAATCGCGTGTTACCGCCTTGCTACTGGATGAAATCGCCGCCGCCCCGACTGGCGGACTTCATCTGCCGATGCCTTCCGATCCAAGGCTGCGTAGGATCTTTGAGGGCATGATCGCAAATCCAGCCAACCGCGGAGATATTTCGTACTGGGCAAGGCGTGCTGGTTTGGGTCAACGTACACTGGCGCGTGTAGTCGTCGCCGAGACCGGGATGAGCTTTGGACGTTGGAGACAACGGCTGAACATCATCCTCGCAATGCAGTGGATGGCGGAGGGTGCCACCGTCGAGAAAACTGCGATCGATCTCGGATACAAGAACGTCGGCAGCTTTATCACTATGTTTCGCAAAGCGCTGGGCGCCTCACCGGCGCACTATATGGCCGAACGCTCAGAGAACCGCTGAGCAACTTCCTTCAGCGCCACACACACGCACAATATCGATTGGCAGGATTTGCGAATCGATTGACATGATTGCCTATGGTCGCGGTCGCCGACAGAGCCTATCGTGGGTTTTGAGGGCACAATCATGAAGGAACAGAAGATCGGTGTAGTGTTTGGCGGGAGCCTGGGAATCGGCGAGGCAACCGCAAAATTACTGAAGGAAGATGGGACGCGCGTAACCATCGTCGGGCGAAATAAGGCCAGACTTGCCGCGGCCGCCGCGCGCATTGGCGAGGTCGATTTTGCGGTGGCCGATGCCCTGGCCGCTGATGCCATTTCGCGGGTGTTCGAGACTACGGGGCCGGTCGATACGGTCGTGATCTGCGTAGCCGGAAGCAAGGGAATAGGCCTGTTCCGGGATCTCAATCTCGACGGAGTCAGGGCAGCATTCGAGGAGAAGACGCTCGCACAACTGCGTGTCGCGCAAGTCTCCGCCCGCCATATGCGCGCCAACGGATCGATCACATTCGTGTCCGCCGGCTCAGCTCGCCAAGCCATCCGGACCGCTGTTGGGCCTGCCGTTGTCAATGGCGCTATCGAGGCCGCCATCCCGACTCTGGCTCTTGAACTCGCACCGATCCGCGTAAATGCCGTGAGCCCTGGCCTCATCGACACGCCATTGTGGGACTTCATGCCAGCCGAGGCGAGAGCAGGTTTCTTCTCGAATCACGGCGCGAAGCTGCCCGTAGGCCGGATCGGTCAAGCCGATGAAGTGGCGGCTGTCATCGCTCTTGTTGCGAATTCGGGATTCGTCACTGGCTCGGTCTACGAGATCGATGGCGGCAGCCATTTGGTGACGATGTGACAGGTGCTGATCGCAATAATCCCGCGCAGCGTCCATTCGTGGCTAATCGCCAACTCGCATTTCCAGCTTATGTCGGCCTCGAAACACGCTAAGGCCTGTTAACGCTGGAAGATCCTTCGCTCGCGAAGGATTGGCAAACCCAGGTCGACTGGCGAGGCGCGGAATAGGAGCGCAAGCAGCGCTATACGTTCATTGTGAACACAATGCGAGGGGTGTTCTTCCCAGTCGACCAGACATCCCCAAAGTGGCTAAGCGGGAGTGCTTCCGTCGCTATCTTGAAGCCGACTACAGCCGCGGCCTGAAATAGTCTGGCTAGGATTTCAAGTATCTGCTCGGGAGCAACGCTTCCAATCCCGCTACCCATCAACTGTATGTTGGACGACCTCAACGACATGCCTGCGAGCCTGATATCCGGCGAACTCGCCGTCCCGATCTGAACGAAGCGGGTGGGATTCCTGGATTTCTGCGCGCTTGCTGCCGCGATTAGGGATTCTGCACTTGAGCCCCACAGGTGATCCAGCACGATATCGACGCCTTGCTCGAAGTGTTTTTTGAAGACGGCTGGCGAGGAGGAACCGTCGTCAGCCAGCAGGATCACCTCGTCAGCTCCAATCGACAACACGCCCTCCAGGTCTTTCTGATTTCGGCCTGTGGCGATGACCTTCTTCGCGCCCAGGAATTTTGCGATCTGGACCGCCATTGATCCTGCCGAACCGGTTGCGCCGTTCACCAACACGGTTTCGCCATGCACCAGCTTTGCACGCGCTTCGAGAGCCACCCAGGCTGACATACCAGGATCGGCGATGGCGGCCAGCGTGATATCGTCCACGACGTCTGGGACTTCGACGTATTGCGAACGAGAAACGACCGTTCTTTCTGCCATGCCGCCGTGTGGTGGCCTCGGGAACAGAAAGTAGACCCGGCGACCATCGTCCAGTCTTCCTACGCCGTCGATACCTACGATAAACGGCGGTTTCGCATTGAAACTGAAGTGCTTTCCCGCCGCTCTTACCTTTGTAAAGTTGGTGAGAGCCGATGCGATGACCGTCACACATACTTCGCCCTCAAAAGCCACCGGCTCCTCGAAGTCGCCATACTCAGGGGTCTTTCCTAATTCGCAAACAACTGCAGCCTTCATCTGATAGTTCTCCTGAGGCGGACAGCGATACAAACGCAGAACGACAACTGCTAAAAACCCAAAATCCCGATTCGAGCGAGGCCCAATGGACTCAGGATTTCACCCTTGCTGAGGTAACAAAACGATCTTTCCGATCGACCTTTGTGCTTCGAGGTAGGCGTGAGCTTCGGCCGCGGCACTCAGCGGAAAGGTTCGATCAATCACCGGATTGATCGAACCTTGGCCGAGAAGTTCCATGATCGTCTCCTGATCGTGCCGCATCCCGCCACGAATGCCCATCAGACTCAATTCGAAGAAGATGAATGCTGAGTTCGGAACCTCGATTGTTGCTGTGGCATCTATGGGAGTGGAAATGACGGCAATCGAACCGCCCAGACGAAGGCAGGACAGCGCCAAGTGCAGATATTGAGTTCCGCCCACCGTCTCCCAGCAGGCATCCACGCCCAAGCCATTGGTGAGTTGCTTTACCTGGCCCGCCATTTCAGGGTCATTCGAATCGACGACGTGATCGTATCCGATGGCGAGTAGCCGCTCGCGCCGTTCGGGTTTTGTGGTCGTCCCAATCACTCTCGCTCCGCCGAGCTTTGCCATCTGCAAGCAGGCGGTGGCCAGACCACCGCTTGAGCCGGTGATCATTACGGTTTTCCCGATTCCAGTGGGCGCCCGGCGCACTGCACAGTGGAAGGGAGTCGTATATGCCCAGAGCGTAGCTCCGGCAACCTCGTAGCTGACGTTGTCCGGAATCCTCAAGATGGCATTTTGCGGTCGAGACACGTACTGCGCATACGCACCGAAGATCTGGTGTCCCGGATAGGCAACACCGACGCACAGGTTTTCTTGCTGTCGCAAGCACATGGGACACTGCCCGCAAGCCGGAGCGATCATCTGAGCTACACGGTCACCGATCTTCCAACGGGTGACGTTCCGGCCCACAGCCACAACATCGCCTGCTCCGTCGCGGCCGAGCTGAAATGGTAAAGGCCAAGCCGGACGACCTGGAATGCGGGTCTTGGCGAGGATGCCCGCACGATACCGCAGATCGAAGCTGTTGATCGACGTGGCTTGAACACGAATCAACACATCGTCATCGCCGACTTCGGGCATATCAACGTCGATGTACTTCAGCACCGACGGGTCACCGTATTCGAAGAGTCTAACCGCTTTCATGCTCGTGGGAAGTTCCATGCCACACCCCTTGCCTTCGTTAAAGATTCGTTACTCAAGGCGACTTGTCGCTGCCATAGCCAAATTAGCTGCGGCATGTATCGAGGCTAACCCTCCAGCTACTTGCAGTAAATGCCGTGCATGGCAAGATATACTTGCGTTGTATGCAAGAACCCGATCTAAACCTTCTAGCCGCACTGGACGTTCTACTGCGTGAACAGAGTGTCACGATCGCGGCGGAGAAGACTCACCTCAGTGTCCCCGCAATGAGCCGTACTCTTGCGCGGATACGGAGGTTGATGGGGGACCCAATCCTGGTGAGGGCAGGCATGCGTCTGGTTCCGACTCCAAAAGCAATTGAACTTCAGCCGCGTTTGGCAACGTTGATGGAAGACGCTCGCGCGTTTGTTTCTGCTGCGCACCAAACACCGCTCAGTGAGTTGGAGATGACCTTTACGATCAGGGCAGAAGAAGCGTTTTTGGTTCTAGCCGATGAAATGAACACGATGCTTGAAGAGCATGCCCCGAAGATACAATTGCGGTTGGTCACGCGATCAACCGAGGACTTCGAGTCGCTCCGAGAAGGAACCGTACAGCTCGACATCGGCCAGATTAGGAATAGGAACCCCGAGATGAAACTGCAGAAGCTCTTTAGTAGCGTGCCAGTCGGAGCGGCTCGAAGCGATCACCCGCTTTTCGGTCAAAGGATCACGGCAAAGAGATATGCAGCCTACAGGCACGTCAATGCGTCGCGGCGCGGAGTCGGTCACACACCGATCGATGCGGAGCTGGAAAAGCTGAAATTGAAGCGGATGGTTGCGCTTGTCGTTCCAAGCTTCCAAGCCGCCATCCTTGCCGCTGCGAGTTCCGGCCTGATTGCCACGATACCCAGGATTCTTACTCGTTCCGCGGTGTCACTTGGACTGCGCTCGTTTGAAATCCCTGTGCCGCTACAACCCATTACGGTCTTCCAAGCATGGCATCCGCGTTTTGACGCCGACCCTGCTCACCGATTCGTGCGGGGTTGCGTAGTAAAGGCGTGCCAACTCATGTTGAAGAAGAGTTAGCTGCAGGTAGAAAAAGTCACGAACTCAACCGGTCAAATAGGCGCTGCGATATCCCTCAGTGTCCCAAAGTGTTTATAGGTCGGGTCCAACCCGCGTCGATGAAACCGCCAGGGCTTGTCTTGAGCCGTTCGGTCATGATCAACTCGATCATCTCAAGCTTGTCCGCGCCTATCGTGTCAGCCCATTGAGCACGCAGTTCATCGAAGATTTGTTCCCCGGTCTGGAGAACTTCGTAGCCTAGAGGTGTGAGTTGCAAGCGCTTCCGCCTCGCATCCTGGGCGTTGAGGCCTCTTCCCACATACCCTCGCTCTTCCAGCAACGTGATGGTCTTCGCGGCCGCTTGTTTCGACACAGAAAGGCGGCGGGCCAACTCGGAAGCATTGTCGGCTCCCGCTGCAATCGCTCGCATAGCGAAGTCATGGGCTGGACGGAAATCCGGGTAGCCGCGAAGAGAGAGCTGCTCAGTAGCCTCCTGGGCAAGCGAACGAAAAACTCCAAGCAATAGAAGCGCCAGATGCGCACCAGATCGGCTCATAACAAACATCGTAGACGGCTGGAATCCAGAAGACAACATGGTTGTCGATTGTCCTTGCATAAGACAACTTTGTTGTCTATTCTAGTCTTGAACGACAACCTAGTTGTCTATCAAGGAGAGAGTGTGTCCACAATACATAGCGGCGCTACGCTACCAGGAATTCACCATCACCAAGCCAAAGTAAACGGAACAACCCTTCACTATGCCTCTTCAGGCACCAGCGGCTCGCCGATTCTGCTGGTTCACGGGTTTCCTGAGACGTGGTGGGCCTTCCACAAGCTGATTCCTCTGCTAGCGGCCAAGCACCGCGTTTTTGCCGTAGACCTAAGAGGTTTCGGAGACTCCGACAACGGGCAGGGTGAATACGACAGCAAGACTTCGGCCGAGGACCTACACCAACTGATTGCTCACCTGAACGTCGGCCCCGTCCATGTATCTGGACAGGACATCAGCGGAGCAACGGTCTTCCGGCTAGCTGCTGCCTATCCGGAAGATGTTCTCAGCTTGACTGCGATTGAAATGGGCTTGCCGGGCTTCGGCCTCGAAGGCTTTGCCGATGTCACCCACGGTGGTGTGTGGTACATCGGCTTCCTGGCTGCACCCGGTGTCCCGGAAATGTTGCTTGCCGGTCGAGAGCGGGAGTTTCTAACGAAGGTCGCCTATCCGGCGATGTGTGCCGTTCCCGACGCGGTGACTGCCGCGGATATGGACGAATTTGTACGAACCTATTCCCGGCCAAACGGCTGGCGGGGGGCCATTGGTCTTTATCAATCCATGCTGTGGGAGGGGCCGGAGATACAGGCGTTCGGTCAATCGCGCAAAGTCACCGCGCCTGTGCTCACGATCGGGGCCGGTGGCGGAACCTTCACAGCTAACACCATGACCGCCGCTGGAACAACAGTTAGTTCCGTGTTGCTTGAGGGAGTGGGTCACTACGCCGCCATGGAAGCGCCCGAACCGGTCGCGCAAGCCATGATGGAGTTTCTTGAGAGCGGTGGTGGTAACGCTACAGCGTGATCGCGATCTTGCCGACCTGCTGCTTGGCTGCACTAAGCGACCCTATGTGCGTCGCCAAATAGGTCCTGACAAGCGCTTATGGTGAGTGAACGCCACAGACATGAAGTGGAAAAGTGCAGAAGCGGGGGCGTCTTCTGCCGCGCAGTCGGCGAGCGAAGAGCTATCGACGGTGGGCGCATGTTTGACAACTAGTTGTCAATATGACAGTATCTGTCAATAGCAGCTGCGGCTCGTACGTGAGCGGCGCGCAGCGCCCAGTAAATTCGGGCAGTCTTGCCGCCACTGGACGATGCCCAACATTACTCGCCACTTCGCCGAAATCGTAGTTCGTCAACCGGCTTACCGGCCATGGACCGGACCACGGCCTTGAACAGATGTTCTAACAAAGCTGCGTTGTTGCAGTTTTGTCCCATGGAGGAATCATATGAACGTCTTGGTCATTGGCGCCGCTGGCAAGACTGGCTCGCTCGTCGTAGAGAGGGCCGTAGCGGCCGGGCATGTTGTGACCGCGTTCGTTCGTAATGCGGCGACGTATCTTCCACCCGCGAACGTCCGCGTCGTCGTGGGGGATGCGACCGATCAGGCGAGCGTGGATAAAGCGGTGGCCGGGCAGGACGCAGTGATCGACACGATCGCCGGGAAGACGCCCTACCGCAAGACGTCGCTTGAGCGCAGCGTCGCTGGCGCGGTCGTTCGATCGATGAAGGCGAACGGTGCAAAACGCATCATCGTCATCAGTTCGTTTGGCGTCGGCGATTCGGCCGACCAGGCAAGCTGGTTCGTAAACCACGTGATTATGCCGACGTGGCTGCGTGGCTCGACCGAGGACAAGGCTGCGGCGGAAGCGGTCGTCCGCGCGAGCGGCATTGCCTTCGTCATCGTCCGCCCCGCGATGCTTACCGACGAGGCCGCCACGGGAAAGATAAAGGTCTTTCGGGGGCACGACATCGCCCACAAGATCACTCGGGCGGACGTGGCAAAATTCTGCGTCGATCAGCTAACGAGCGACGAACACGTCGGTAGCGCGGTTACCATCGCCAACTCGTGACGCAGTAAAAAGCTATACCCTCTATGGCCATCTCCCGCTTCGCTGGGAGCAAGACGCGGGCCTCAACAAGCCGTACGAGACTACGTTCCATGGCGGCGGACAGAAGCCGATCTTGTGATGCGACAGGAACTTCAAATGGACGATGACTTGTTACGGCCTGCCGATCAGGTCACTTGGTTGATCTTGGCAATTTTCCGGCTGAATGGAGAGCTGATTGCGGCCGGGGATCAGCTCGTGGCCGACCTTCCTCTGACAAGTTCGCGATGGCAAGTTTTGTCAGTGATCGCAGCATCTCTAGCCCCGTTGCCCGTGGCTTCGATTGCCCGCAACATGGGACTGACGCGGCAAGGCGTTAGAGCCACGGTGAAGGAATTGGCCAAAGCCGGACTAGTAGAATTTGCTTCGAATCCCCATCACCGACGAGCCCACTTGGTCTTGATCACGCCAGAGGGCAAGCGCGTCGACGCGGCAGCCACCGCCCTCCAGCGTCCTTGGGCCAAGGCGTTAGGACGCGGACTTCCGAGCGAACGCCTCGCCGATGCTGTCGACCTGATCCAGACCCTGTGTGCGCGACTTTCTGACAGCCGTAAGCCGGCCAGCCACCTATGACGGACCCCCGAAAGCAGCTACGCGAGCTTCACAATGGATGCCGTGGCGGCCCGCGCGCACACAAGCCGCCCTGTGCTCTATCGCCGCTGGCCGAATCGTGCCGATCTCGCAGTCGCTGCGATACGGCACATTCTGCATAAACACCCCGTACATGCCCCCAACAAAGGAAATCTGCGCAGTGATCTGATTGCTTTGCTGCAACAGTTGTCAAAGAATCGCGCGCTGTTCGCGGCCTCCATTTCTTTGCAAATAAATGAATATTTTTCGGAGACGAATACCAGCCTGGCCGATCTGAGGGCGAGCGTGCTCCAGGGCGATCGCAGCCAGCTCGCTGTCGTGCTTGCGCGAGGAATGGATCGTGGTGAGATCGATCGAAGCAAGTTGACGCCCCGGATTGCGTCGCTGCTCCCTGATTTGTTGCGGCACGAACTCCTGATGACCTTAAAGCCAATTCCCAAAGCCGCCATTACGGAGTTCGTCGACGATATCTTCCTGCCATTGGTTTGTCCAAAACCTGCATATGAAGAGCGAAAGTAAAGAGACGATAATGAAAGCGGAAAATCTGAACTTCCGCGTTTCGGGTCTTTGCCAGTGGTAAATCGCACTGTGCTCGTGGAGCACGATCCAATTTGGAAGAGCATGTTGGTCGGTAATTACCGCCAACGGAGAACCGTGCGCCAGGCGATCAGCGAAGACAGCCACTCTACATTAACAATGGAATTCTGTCCGCAGTCTTAACATCGCCGGATAAACGCGCTGAGACGAGGGCGGCTCGGACGTTGCCGAAACGCCATACTAGAAAAGCGACGACGCGGCCTCTAGCCGCGGCAGGTTGACATTGATACGCCGGGCTTCAGTGAGCACATCCCGGCAAGTCGAGCGCAGCTCTTCCATGTTCGAGTGACTGTCGAGCAGCAAGCGAAATGATCCGAGCAGCTTTGGAGCAAGTCCCATGATCGGGTCAAACAACCAGGTCGGAAGTCGAAACGGAGCCAGATAGCTCGATTGATCTTTCAGGTCGACCGAACGTGCAGCGAGAAGCGGCACCAACTCCCGCAGATTCAGAATCATTCCTCGGCGATAATTGCCAGAGGCGAACGCCCGCGGCATTGAGCCGGCCTTGAGCGCCTCGGCTTGCATGGCGCAGTTGAGAGCGAAGTGCACAAACAGCCAACTGCGGAAGTCGCGTTGCTCGGCGATAGCGAATCCCGCCTTCGTGAACAACTCGCGTGCGGCCAACTCGCGGAGTCTCGGGTCGGTGAGAAAGGTGCCAAAGTAAACCTTGCCGAACAGGGCGCCGCGCAGCACCCCGTCAGAGCCGAAGCCGCCACCAGCCATAGGGAATCCCCACGCCAGATGCTCGGTGGGAAGGCATGACGCGGCCTGCTGTGGCTCGGCCCAAAGATTATTGAACACCAACACTGTCGCTTTACCGACGCGCGGCCCCAGAAACGCCGCTACCTCTTCGAAGTGGTAGTGCTGCACACTCACCAGGATCAGATCGTAGTCGTGATCGGCGGGCAGATCCTCGCGCACACGAATCGCCCAACTCTCGATTACCCGCTTGCCGAAGATCGATCTTCTCGCATCGATCATATCGAGGTCTACTGTTGGGCCATACTGCACTGCACGGCCAGGGCGAACGTAGAACTCGACGGTGTGGCCTTCCTTTTCGAGCGCCCACCCGTAAAACACCGAGATGACTCCTCGACCGAACATCAGGATTTTCATGACTAAAGATTCTATTCTTGTCCCCCTTAATTTGAAGGATTGCAAACCCTTGGCTTTTCTCGCATCAAGGCCAGGGCTCCGATTTCTCCGGACAAACAGGCTCGATCAGCGTTTTGAGCTTGCATCATTCGTTCTCACCAGAACGAATGTCTAAGCGTGAGGAACATCCAAGGCTTTCCGGTACCACGGTCACGGAGAAAACCTCCCTTTTCGCATTCTCAATTACCTCAATACCCCTATGAATGTTGGTTCATCAACTCGCGGCTACGTCGCCACCGCAATAGCGGCTTGCGGAAACGCTGTCTCTGAGCCTTCCGGATTAGTAAACGCCGCGGGAGTGAGGGGTCTCACAGGCAGAAAAGGATCAGACACAAGGCATTTTGGTCCAGACCTGTGCCCTGACAAATCTGGCGTGTCTGACCTGACCGCGACCTCTGCCGAACAACGGTAGCGGTCTTGGCGGATTTAGTAACGCGAGATTTCATAGCGGAAATCGAAGTACTCGCGCGCACTGCGCGGATATGCTCATTCCCACCATGTCAGGCAAAGAATTCGCGGGCACGGCGCGGGGCAAGGCCGCGGTAAATCACAACTCAGAAGAGAGGTCGCCTTGATGCGCGTTGGGCACGCGGGCACACTCACCTCTTGGTGGGAATGAGAACCTGAGAGGACCGCTTCTTCGCGGCGATCCTCTCTTCTACGCGCTCCAGCCGCGCTGATGCTTGATGGAAGTACTCTGCATCCAGTTCTACGCCGACGTATCTGCGGCCTGTTAGCAACGCTGCCGCGCAGGAACTGCCGCTGCCTGCGAAGGGATCGAGCACCAACTCACCCGGTAACGTAAAGCTGCGAACCAGAGGAGCCAACGCCTCCACCGGCTTCTGCGTCGGATGCAGCTTGTTGCCGCTGTATGGCATATCCATCACGTCTGCCAGCGGTTGCTTCGGCAGCGGCGGTCTGCCCTTGGCCAGCAGGTATGCCTGCTCGTGCTGATAGCTGAGGAACCGGCTCTTTGAACTGTAAGTCTTGCGAAACACGATGTGTCCGACAGGCTGAAAACCCGCTTCTTTCCAAGCCTCGAAGAAAGCATCAACCTTCGTCCAGCCGTAGAACATGACTGCTACGCGATTCTGCTTCAGCACCCGGTAAGCTTCCCGCATCGCCGGCTTGAGCCAGTCTGCTTTCGCGTCGTTCTGGATGGTGCGGCCATCGCGGTCGCGGTAGTTCACCAGATACGGCGGATCGGTGAGTATGAAATCGAGGCTGTTCGCAGACATCTGGCGCATGACCTGGATGCAATCGCCCTGCGTGATGGTGTTGATGAACTGATTCTGAACTGTAGTTTGTGCTTGCATGACCTTGATCTCCTTTGTGGTCCCGGAGTGATCTCTCAGGACACACTCCCGGAGGGCGTGAGAGATGGCCGCTCCCAAGGTGGCGGGATGCTTTTTCGGGGGAGACCTTTAGGGGGAGCCGAAACCCGCAGGGCGTCTGCCGGGCTGCACGCTAGGCTGGCTGGAAATATATTGGCCCGGCAGACGAAGCAGAATCCCGCCCGCCGCTGGGCGCGGCCTGCCTCTCTCTCGCGGTGCCTGAGAGAACATGCAGGACATAGGAGATCTATCGCTCCGTAAGCAGGGAACAGTTCGGGTCAGATGCTACAGATTTGCTGGGCAATCATCCGGGACGCAGGGGAGCTAATACTGCATAATGGTAGTATTACGGAATCGGAAGCAAGGTGGACACTGTAGAAGGCGCTTACTTACCGGCAATAATCCGCTGTGCGCGCTCAATGGCGGCGAGGGCGACAAAGCTGCTCAGACTGCGGCGTTCCTGTTTAGCCGCCTTCTCCAGCAGCCGACGTTCTTCCTGGGTGTAGTAGGAGAACACTTTCGCTCCAAGTGGGGTCTTGCCGGTGCGCCGGGAAGGAATGTGATCCCTTT
>Ga0181517_10003359_pt1 | contig 15297 bp, 8 predicted proteins | sample PEATcosm2014_Bin_31_FD_119748 | JGI IMG/M metagenome (GOLD analysis project Ga0181517, IMG submission 119748) | Peatland microbial communities from MTU Mesocosm Facility, Houghton, MI, USA - PEATcosm2014_Bin01_30_metaG | ecosystem: Environmental > Terrestrial > Soil > Wetlands > Peat | place... | reverse complement strand
GACACGCTGCATCCGCAGCTCTTGGCGACCAACAGCTTCACGGTGGTGGTGGAGGAAGTGAACCAGGCGCCGGTGCTGCCGACCGTCCCGATTCAGACAGTCAACGAGCTGACGCTGCTGGCGGTGACCAATAGCGCCACCAACCCGAACATCCACTCGGTCATCACCGGTTACGGGCTTTTGAGCGCGCCGGCGGGGATGGCCATCACGGCCAGCGGTATTATCACTTGGACTCCGGCCCAGACCAACAGCCCGAGCACCAACACGGTGACGACCGTGGTGACCAACAGCAATCCCTATGACTCGCTGCATCCGCAGCTCTCGGCGACCAACAGCTTTACGGTTATCGTAAGAAACGCTTCGATTCTGGTACTGGATTCGACGTCTCTGATCGCGGAGGGCTGTTTGCCGACCAACAACGCTATCGATCCCGGCGAGTTAGTCACAGTGCTGTTCGCGCTCAAGAACACCGGGCTGCGCAGCACGACCAATCTGGTTGCGACTTTGATGGCGAGCAACGGTGTCGTCGAGCCCAGCAGTCCGCAGACTTACGGCGTGGTCGTGGCTGGGGGAGCCGCAGTAAGTCAGCCCTTTACGTTCACCGCTAGCGGCGTTTGTGGTGGAACGATCACTGCGAAGCTTCAACTGCAGGATGGGACTTTAAACGTGGGTACCGTAACCGCGTCCTTCGTCCTTGGCCCGATCAGCACTAATTATTTTGAGAACTTTGACGAGGTGATCGCGCCGGCTTTGCCCGCTGGATGGACGACCTCAGCGACCGGCGCCGAATCTCCCTGGGTGAGCGAGTCCGTCATCGCAGACACTGCGCCTAACGCCGTGTTTGTTCCCGACCCGGCTGACATCGGGCTTAGCGATCTGGTTTCACCGCCTATTGCCGTCACCATGAGCAGCCCGCAACTCAATTTCAGGAACAATTACAGCCTCGAGATGGGGCCGGGCACCAATGCCTACGATGGCGGTGTGCTGGAGATCAAAATCGGCACCAACGATTTCCTTGATATCGTGGCCGCCGGGGGCAGTTTTGTCAGCGGCGGTTATAACAGCCAGGTGGTGCCTGCCAGCGAGGGCTATGGGAATCCATTGTCTGGCAGGAATGTCTGGAGCGGCGATTCGCAAGGGTTTATCACCACCAGCATCGCTCTTCCAGACTCCGCCGTGGGGCAGACGATCCAATTGCGCTGGCGCTGTGGCACGGACATCGACGGAGCGTATCTCGGCTGGTGGATTGACACGATTGCCATCACCGGCCATGCCTGCTGCACCAACTCCCCGCCGATACTGCCCGCCCAAACCGACCAGAGCATTTCCGAGTTCACGACATTGAGTGTGACCAACACGGCTTCCAGCGCGGGCGCGCCGCTGAGTTCACTGACGTACAGTCTGATCGCGCCAACGCCAACCAACGCCCTCATCGATGCCAACGGCGTCATTACCTGGACGCCGCCCCAAACCCAAAGCCCAAGCACCAACACATTCGTGACCGTGGTCAGGAACGGCGCCGTCCCTTCGCTCAGCGCCACCAATAGCTTCAACGTAATCGTCACCGACGTCAACGTGGCTCCAACCTTGCCCCTCATCGGGACCCGCACAGTCGATGAACTGACATTGCTTACGGTGACCAACACCGCCACCAATTTGAACGTCTATTCGGTCATCACCGGTTACGGGCTCTTGAGCGCGCCTCCGGGCATGGCCATCACCGCCAACGGCATCATTACCTGGGTCCCGGCCCAGACCAGCAGCCCCAGCACGAACATCATCACCACCGTGGTGACCAATGCCAATCCGTATGACCTGCTGCACCCGCAATTGACCGCCACCAACAGTTTCACCGTCATGGTGCAGGAGGTGAACCAGGCGCCGGTGCTGCCCGTCATCCCGGTTCAGCAGGTCAATCCGAACGTTCTGCTGACGGTTACCAATACGGCCACCAACCCGAATATCCACTCGGTTCCCGCCGGCTACGGTTTCCTCGCTGCGCCCAGCGGCGCCCAAATCAGTTCAGCGGGAGTGATTACCTGGCTGCCGGCCGGCGGGCCGAGCACCAACCTGATTAGCACGGTTGCCACCAACTACAATCCGTACGATCCGGTCACGCCTCGTTTGATGGCGACGAATACCTTTACGGTGATCGTCGGCACTGCGCTGGCGCCGTTCCACATCTACCCAATCGCTATTTCCAATGGCATCGCCTCATTAAGATGGGACGCCATCGCCGGCCAAACTTACCGGGTACAGTATAAGGCCAGCCTCTCGCAGACGAACTGGACCGACCTCGAGCCGGACGTCATTGCTACCGCTTCAACGGCCACGGCCACCAACGGCCTGGGAAACTCGTTGCAGCGCTTCTATCGGGTTTATATGCTTCCGTAAGCGCGCGGGTTGCCGGCCACAGACACTTTTAACGCGGGTTTTAATAGCCCTATCGAACGAGCAAATAGTTATGAAATACAAACGAGCATTAGTCACGGGTGGAGCAGGCCTGATCGGATCGCATATCGCCGATGGTTTGGTGGCGGAAGGTCTGGATGAGGTTGTGGTGCTGGATAATTTTAGTCGCGGCCGGCGCCAGAACCTTGAGGCTGCCCTCGCCTCCGGCAAGGTCACAGTCGTCGAAGGCGACATCCGGGACCAGGAACTCGTGCGTGAAGTGACGGAAGGCATCGACATCGTCTTTCATGAAGCGGCCATCCGGATTACGCAATGCGCCGAAGATCCGCGTTTGGCCCATGAAGTCCTCGCCACGGGCACTTTTAACATTCTGGAAGCCGCGGTCGCCAACAAGGTTAAACGTGTTGTCGCCGCATCCTCCGCTTCCATCTATGGCCAGGCAGAGCTGTTTCCCACCGACGAAAAGCACCATGGCTACGGCAACCGCACCATTTATGGCGCCATCAAGCTTTATGGGGAGGGGATGCTGCGCAGCTTCTATGACATGTACGGCCTCAACTACGTCGCCCTCCGCTACTTCAATGTCTATGGGCCCCGCATGGATGCTTTCGGCGTTTACACCGAGGTCATGATTCGCTGGATGGAGCGCCTGTCCCAGGGCAGGCCCTGCCTTATCCTCGGGGACGGCACTCAAACCATGGACTTTGTTTTTGTTGAGGACATCGCTCGAGCGAATATCGTGGCCGCGTTCTCTGATTTAACGGATGACGTTCTCAATGTCGCCAGCGGCACCGAAACCAGTCTCAAGGACCTGGCGCTGGCCTTGGGACGGGTCATGGGGGTGGATCGCGCCCCTGAATTTGGCCCGGCTCGCAAGGTCAACCCCGTTGCGCGGCGGCTTGCCGATGTCAGCAAGGCAGACCGCTTGATCGGATTCCGCACCCAGGTTCCTCTTGAAGAGGGGCTGCGTCGCCTGGTTCAATGGTGGAAGCGGGAATGCGCCGCTCAGCCGGCTGGCCGCGCCTAGCGAGCGAATGGTTCATAAAAACGCATCCTGCAACGTTGCTTGGTTCCGCTTGGCAGCCAGATCGGCGCGCCGGGAGCGAACCCCGGCACCTTGATGGAACCGATGCTTCCAGACAATGTATCGATTTAACGTTCTAACTTTGTAACGATTCAAGCCGATGATCCCGATTGCAAAACCTGTCCTTGATGAGCGCGAAGCCGATGCCGTTCGCCGTGTTATTCTGTCCGGCTGGACTACTCAGGGCCCGGAGGTCGCCGCTTTCGAGCGGGACTTCCGCGAATGCGTCTCCGCACCATTCGCGTGCGCCGTCTCCAACTGCACCACCGCTCTTCACCTTGCCTTGCTGGCAGCCGGGGTTCGCTCCGGCGACGAGGTGATCACTGTCAGCCATTCGTTTATTGCGACGGCCAACAGCGTGCGTTATTGCGGCGCCACCCCGGTGTTCGTCGATATCGACCCCGACACCTTCAACCTGGATCCCGCTCTTGTCGAAGCCGCGCTATCTCCGCGTACCCGCGCCATTCTCTGCGTCCACCAGGTCGGCATGCCTTGCGACCTTGCCCGGTTGGTCCCGATTGCTCGGAAGCACTCGCTGCCTCTGATTGAGGATGCCGCCTGCGCCATCGGCAGCGAAATCCTCTGGGACGGCAAGTGGGAACGCATTGGCAAGCCTCACGGCGATGCCGCCTGCTTTTCGTTTCATCCTCGAAAGATCCTCTCCATCGGCGACGGGGGCATGGTAACCACCAAACACCAGGAGTGGGACGCGCGGTTCCGCCTCTGGCGCCAGCATGCGATGTCGGTTCCCGACACCGTTCGCCACTCCTCCAAGAGCATCGTTTTCGAATCTTATCCCGAGCTGGGTTTCAACTACCGCATGACCGATGTTCAGGCGGCTATTGGACGCGAACAGCTAAAACGCCTCCCGGAAATCGTGGCGCGCCGCCGCGAATTGGCTGACCGCTATAAGTCTCTTCTCAAGAGCATCCCGAATCTGCGTCTTCCTCTCGAGCCAGAGTGGGCGCGCAGCAACTGGCAAAGCTACTGTGTGCGTCTTCCCCAAGGCGCCGACCAGCGCGCCGTCATGCAAGCGATGCTCGACCGCGACATTGCCACGCGTCGCGGCATCATGTGCGCTCATCGTGAACCGGCTTACCAAAAGGAGCCGTGGCGCTCGGCAGCCACCCTTTCCCACAGCGAACGCGCGCAGGAAGAATGCATCCTTCTTCCCCTCTTCCATCAGCTCACCCCTGACGAGCAGCAACTTGTTGCCTCTTCGCTCCGCGCCGCCCTCGTTCCTTGAGCCAAAGGCATCCGCTCATCTTTTCATCTCAAGCCGAACCGCAGAGCTTCGTCCGATGGCGGACGGGTGCCCTCAGAGGTTTGCACTCCGTGGGGCAGCGGCCCCTGCGGCGCAGCCGCTCTCCCGACAAGAGAGCGGCGGCGAGACGTGGATTAGGCGGTGCCGACCATCACGCTGGACGCTTTGATAATGGCGTAAGCCGACTGGCCTTTCTTTAGTTTGAGCGAGTCGGCGGAGTCGGAGGTGATGGTCGAGACAATCTCAACCCCCGAGGCCACTTCCAGGACCACCACCGAAGTGATGGGCCCCTTCTTGACGCTTTTGATTTTGCCAGGAATCACATTGCGAGCGCTGATTTTCATGCTGGATCTCAAAAATTCGGTATTAAATGTGCCGTTATGGCCACGAAGCATACCCGGTGGCCAGGTTCTTCGCAACCATACCCGGCCCTGCCGGGCTACTCGCGCACCCCCCGACCTGCAACCCTTGATCCGCGCGCGCACATGGGGCCTTGCGCCCATTGCGCTGTGGCGCGGTGTGATGAAGACTCCGAAGGTAAACACGAGTCTCCAATTATGTGTGGCATTGCAGGGATGTTTGACCGCTCCGTCAGACAGAGGGTTGTCGAGGCGGATGTGCGCCGCATGCTCGGCGCTTTGCGCCACCGCGGCCCCGATGAGTTTGGAATCCTCCTTGATGGCGAAGCCGGCCTCGGCAGCGCCCGCCTGAGCATCATCGACCTGAGAGGTGGCACCCAACCCATTTCGAACGAGGACGAGTCCCTCTGGATTGTCTTCAACGGCGAGGTTTTCAACTACATCGAACTGCGCGCCGATCTCCAGGCCCGTGGCCACCGGTTCCGCACCGCCTCTGACACCGAGGTCATCCTCCACCTTTATGAGGAGTTCGGCCCGGGCGCCCTCGAGAAGCTGAACGGCCAATTCGCTATCGCCATCTGGGATGCGAGCCGCCATCGGCTCTTCCTGGCCCGCGATCGGCTGGGCGTGCGGCCGCTCTTCTACTCCCAACTTCCCGGCGGCGTCCTTCTTTTCGCCTCGGAAATCAAGTCCATCTTCAGCGACCCGCGCGTATCCCGGGAACTGGATCCTCCCGTCATCGATCAGATCTTCCGGTTCTGGGCGCCCCTCTCTCCGGCGACCGTCTTCCGTGGGATCGTCGAGCTTCCCCCCGCTCACTTCCTTATCGCCGACGGCCGGTCGCTCCGCATTCAACGGTATTGGACCAACCAATTCCCTCCCGAGGCCGGCCCCGCGGCGGCGTCATCCGGCGACCGCGCTGTTGAGGAGGCCATCGAGGCCTTCCGCGACCTGCTGATCGACGCTTGCCGTATCCGCCTGCGTGCCGACGTGCCGGTCGGTGCTTATCTCAGCGGCGGCCTGGATTCCTCAACCATCGCCTCCGTGGTTCGCCGTTTTGCGTCCAACCGTCTCGTCACCTTCTCGATCGGCTTTGGCGACGACCAATTCGATGAAAGCAAGTTCCAGCGCCGAATGGCCGACCATCTGGGCACCGACCATCATGTCCTGCGCGCCAACCATGCGGACATCGGCCGGGCCTTTCCCGACGTGATTTGGCACACCGAAGTCCCGGTGATGCGCACCGCGCCGGTCCCCATGTTTCTGCTCTCCGGCCTCGTTCGCCGCCAGGGATTCAAGGTCGTGCTCACCGGCGAAGGCGCCGACGAATTCCTCGGCGGATACGACATTTTCAAAGAGGCTGCTGTCCGGCGCTTTTGGGCTCGTCAACCGCGTTCGAAATGGCGCCCGCTTCTGCTCCAGCGCCTCTACCCCGACATTGCCGGCCTGGCTGGAAGCAATCCGGCGTTTTTGGCCGCTTTCTTCCGCGAGGGCCTTGGGGACGCTGGCTCGCCCTGGTTTTCCCATGCCGTCCGCTGGCGCAATAACCGGCGCAACTGCCGCTTCTTCCAGGACGATTCGCTTGCCGCCGCCGAAAACCCTTATTGGGATCAATTGACCTCCATCCTCCCCCCCGATTTTGCGCGCTGGCATCCGCTAGCCCGCGCTCAGCACCTCGAAATCGCCATCTTTCTCTCCCAATACCTCCTTTGCTCTCAGGGTGACCGCATGGCCATGGCGCATTCAGTCGAAGGCCGATTTCCTTTTCTGGACGTGCGCGTCACCGAGTTTTGCAACCGCCTCGCGCCCAGCCTCAAATTGCGCGGCCTGTGCGAAAAATGGTTCCTCAAGAAAGCTGCTGCCCCCTGGCTGCCCGAGGAGATCAGGCGCCGGGTCAAACGACCTTATCGCGCCCCCATCCACCGCAGTTTCTTCAACGAGAGCACACCGGATTACGTTCGCGACCTCTTGGCGCCCTCCAAAATCAAAGCGGTCGGCATCTTCAAGGCCGCCGCCGTCGAACACTTGGTGCGCAAGATCCATGCGAACAGTTCCGTCGGCGAAACCGATGATATGGCCCTCGCCGGCATCCTTTCCACTCAACTCATCGACCATCTCTTCATTCGGCATTTTCCGCTAATCGCCCCCCTCTCCGAAGCCGATTCAGTCAAAGTCTGCCAGGTCCCAAAATCCGTCCAAACCGTTCTCCGCCCATAAAATGAACTTCTCCAAAACTTCTCTCGCTATCGACCCCGTCCTTGAAACCGGCCGCATCGTGCATTTCCTCCAGGAAAACGTCCGCCATTCCATGAAGCGGCAGGGCGGGGTTGTTGGCATCAGCGGCGGCGTTGACTCGGCCGTCGTTCTGGCCCTTTGCGTCCGTGCCTTCGGGCCGGGCAAAGTCGTTGCCGTGATGATGCCGGATAAGGATTCCGACCCGGTGAGCGAAAAGCTGGCTCGTGAGTTGGCAGCCGGCTTCGGCATCGAGCCCATCCTCGAAGATCTCAGCCGTGCCCTCGAAGGCTTCGGCTGCTACCGCCGGCGCGATGAAGCCATCCGCCGTGTTTTCCCCGATTACGACTCGGCCAAGGGATTCAAGGCGAAGATCGTGCTGCCCCCGGGCCTGCTCGAAACCGGCACGCTTAACCTCTTCTCTCTCACGGTGGTCAATCCCGACGGGCGCGAAGAGAGCCGTCCCTTGCCCGCGCGCGAGCTGCTGGAGATCATTGCCGCCACGAACCTCAAGCAGCGCTCCCGAATGGCCACGCTCTACCTGCACGCTGAAAAACGCCAGTTCGCCGTCATCGGCACCGCCAACAAAAACGAGCACGACCTTGGATTCTTCGTCAAATACGGGGATGGCGGAGTCGATATTCATCCTATCGTTCACCTTTTCAAGACCCAAGTCTATCAACTGGCGCGTTACCTCGACGTTCCTGACGCCATTCAGAAGCGGCCCCCGACTAGCGATACCTACAGCGCCTATTGCGACCAGCAGGAGTTCTTCTTCCGGCTCCCCTTCCAAACGCTCGACCTCCTTTGGTTTGCATTCGACAGGCATATTCCCGCGCTCCAAGTTGCCGAGGTCATGGGTTTGACCGAAGTCCAGGTCCAGCGCGCCTTCGACGACATCGCGCGAAAGCAGCACACGACCGATTTCCTGCGCCTCCCGCCGCCTTGCCTCCCCGCCCCTTAGGTAAGAAACAATCTGCGTCATCCGCCACCCGCTTCTCCGAGTCCTCCCGTTAATTCCGGGACCTCCATTCCGTACATCTCCCGCTTGACATTTTTTCTATCTGATCAACCCTACTATGATTCAAAAACATCATGAAGATTGCAATCGTCGGCTTGGGTTACGTAGGTCTTCCGCTGTCCTTTCAATTCTCCCAGAGCGGGGTTACCGTCCTGGGGCTTGACATCGATATCTCCAAGGTGGATGCCCTGAACCAGGGCAAGAGCTACATCAAGCACATCCCCGCCGAGACCGTTGCGGAAGTGGTGCGTTCCGGCAGGTTCTCTGCCTCGACCGACTTCAGCCGGATCGGCGAGGTCAGCGCCATTATTATTTGTGTCCCCACGCCGCTTAACAAGAACCGCGAGCCGGATATCTCCTACATCCTCGACACCGGCAAGGCCATCGCCCGCTACCTCAAGAAGGGCATGCTCGTGGTCCTGGAATCAACCACTTATCCCGGCACCACCGATGAGGACTTGCGCGGGGTGCTCGAAATCGGTTCCGGCCTCACGGCGGGCCGTGATTTCCACCTGGCGTTCTCGCCCGAGCGCGAAGATCCGGGCAATCCCAACAGCAAGGTCGCCGTGATCCCCAAGGTCGTCGGCGGCTACACCCCCGCCTGCCTGGAACGGGCCATTGAACTCTACTCGAAAGCCATCAAAACGCTGGTGCCTGTCTCTTCCTGTCGCGCCGCCGAAGCGACCAAGCTCCTCGAGAACACGTTCCGCGGCGTTAACATCGCCTTGGTCAACGAGCTTAAGATAGTCTATAGCGCCATGGGCATCGATGTCTGGGAGGTCATCAACGCCGCCAAGACCAAGCCCTTCGGCTTCATGCCGTTTTACCCGGGCCCGGGACTCGGCGGCCACTGCATCCCGATTGATCCGTTTTATCTCACCTGGAAGGCGCGTGAATACGGCCAAAACACCCGCTTCATTGAGCTGGCCGGCGAGGTCAATACCGCCATGCCGACTTATGTCATACACCGCGTGGCCGACGCCCTCAACGATCGCGAGAAAGCCATCAAGGGCAGCTCCATCCTCGTTCTGGGCCTGGCCTACAAGCCCAATGTCGATGACGAGCGCGAATCCCCCAGCTACGTCCTGATGAACCTGCTCAAAGAGCGCGGCGCCACCGTCGCCTATCACGACCCTTACGTTCCGGTTATCAAGCACACTCGCGAACATCCACACTGGGCCGGCACCAAGTCCGTTGACTGGAACAAGCCAACCATCGCCGGCTTCGACTGCGTCCTCATCGCCACCAATCACGCCTGCTTCAACTACCAGGAGCTGGCCGACTGGGCCAACTGCATCGTCGATACCCGCAACGCCATGGCCGGCTTCGCGACTCGCGCGGGCCAGCTCTGGAAAGCGTGATCGAAAGCCATTCGGATTTGAGCGGCCGCCGCGTGCCAGGTTGCGCCGCACTCCTTCCAAGGCCGGGATATTCTCCCGGCCTTTCTGTTTTTCCACCGGTCAGCCCCACTGCCCCGGAGTTTGGGCGACAACCCGGCCCAACCGCTCCCGCCTATGCTCCCTCTCCTCCTTGGGAGGAGAGGGCTGGGGAGAGGAGGCCTCTTTCCATATCTCATCCAAACTCGGGGCCAGTGGTGGCGGCCCCTCCCCGAACGAACTCCTCATGGAGCCGGGCATAGACGCCTCCGGCGGCCAGGAGGACTTGGTGGGTGCCGCGTTCGACGATCCGGCCTTGCTCCAGGACCAGCACGAGGTCGGCCCTGCGGATGGTGCTGAGCCGGTGCGCGACAATAAAGGAAGTGCGCCCCCGCAGCAGCGCCTCCAGAGCCCGTTGCAGCCGCGCCTCGGTCACGCTGTCGATCGCGCTGGTGGCCTCATCGAGCACCACGATCCGCGGGTCGACCAGCAGCGCGCGCGCGAAGCAGATGAGTTGCCGCTGCCCCAATGAGAGCGAGGCGCTCCGCTCGCCTACCTGCGTCTCCAGCCCCCGCGGCAGCGCTTCGAGCAAATCCAGGCAATCGAGCGCGCGCAGCGTGGACCGCACCTCCTCGGCGCTCGCCTCCGGCCGCGCAAAGCGGATGTTATCGAGCAACGATCCGGCAAAGAGAAAGTTGTTCTGCTGCACGCTGCCCATCTGGGCGTGCAGCGAATCGCTGGTCACCCCGGCCAGGTCGCGCCCCTCCACCAGCACCCGCCCGCGGGTCGGCAGGTGGAACTTTTGCAGCAGGCTGACGATGGTCGTTTTGCCGCTGCCCGTATGCCCCACCAGCGCCACCGTTTGCCCCGGCTCGGCCACAAACGAGATGTCCGACAGCACCGGCCGTCCTGGTTGATACTCGAAGTCGACGGACTCGAACTCGCAGCGCGCTCCTGCGCTGGCGCTGTCCGGCGTTTTACGCCCCTGGGAATGGTTCGGCATTAACCGTGTGGCTTCCGGCGCATCCTCCCAATCCGGGACCGCGTCGATCAGCCGGAAAAAGCGTTCTCCCCCCGCCATCGCCGTCAGCGCCTGGTTATATTGGTTTCCAATCACCTGGACGGGATCGAAGAAGAAGTTCGCCAGGAAAAAGAACATCACCAGGTCACCCACTTCCATGTGCAGCGATCCCTGCCATCGCAGCGCGCCATAGCCGCTCAAGAATGCGGTCGCTCCCAGAAAAAGCTGGCTCTTCATCTGAAGCAGCGGCAGGAACACGGCGGTGGCGTGCGCCACTCCCACGTTGTTTTCTCCGTGCATGTTAACCAGCTTGCGGAAAAAGCCGGCGTTGATCTCCTGCCGCACGAACGCCTGCGTCACGCGGATGCCGCCTACCGATTCGGCCAGCGTCGAACTTAGCCGGCTCCAGGTTTCCTGGAGGTTGCGCAATTGGTGGCTGACTTCCCGCCGGTAGTGTTGGTTGATCACCCAGATTACCGGCACCATCAGCAGCATCAAGGAAAACAGCTTCCAGTTATACCAGGCCATCAGCAACGCAGCCACGGTCATCTGCACTGCCTGCACGATTGCCACAAATGCCACATCCTGCACCGCCACGCGCACGCTATCGATATCCGAGGTCATCCGGCTTATGATGCGCCCGAACTTGGTCTTGTTGAAAAAGGACATCGGAAGCGTCGTCAGTTTGCGGAACATCTCCGACCGCATGTCGTGCGCCACCGCCTCGCCCAACTGGAGCGCCAGCAACTGCCGGAAGTGGAACGTCACGACCATGGCGGCCACCAAGGCGAGGTACACGCCGGCGTAAAGAAGAATGCCGCCCAGGTTTCGTCCTGCGATTGGGCCGTTGATCGTCTGCCCGATGAGCCAGGCCAGCACCGGCAACTGCAAGCCCCGCGCGGCCGTCAGCGCGAACAGCCAGTTTCGCCGGCTCGCATACGGACGCGTGTAGGTGAACATCCGCCGGATCAACCGCATGTTCAACGGCGCATAATCGGACTCCCGCTCCTCCAGCGGCCGGAAGTAAGTGATCGCCTCCCGCGCCTGGTCGTGGGCGGAGAAGACACTATCTTTGACCGGATTCGCAGTTTTTCCGGTATCCGCGGGTTTTCCGGCTGGCTCGCCCGATGCGGATGCGCTCATCTCCGCGCCTCCGAGTTCATGATGGGTTGCGTCGTCTCCCGGCTTTCCCGCTTCCTCAATTTGGCTGGCTCGCTTTCGTCGCCGTCCTCCGCCAGGTCCATGAGCTGCAGCAGCGCCGTCTCTCGGTACGGCCCCGGCTTGCGCGCCAGATCGTCATGCCGCCCAAGGTGCGCCAGCCGTCCCTTTTCCAGCACCAGGATGACATCCGCCCGACGCAGCAAGCTCAGCCGGTTGGCTACCACGAACGTCGTGCGCCCGCCCATCGCCTCCCGCAAGGCCGAGATAATCTCATGCTCGGTCTTCGGGTCCACTGAAGCTGTCGGGTCATCAAGGATGAGCACCGGCGGTTCCAGCAGCAGCGCTCGGGCCAGGGCCAAGCGCTGGCGTTGCCCGCCCGACAGATCCACTCCGGACTCCCCCAGCACGGTCTCATACCCGTGCGGCAGCGACAGGATGAAGTCGTGCGCCGACGCAACCCGCGCGGCCCGCTCGATCTGCTCGCGGGTCGCATGCGGATTTCCGAACGCGATGTTGGCTGACACCGTGTTCGAGAACAGGAAGCTCTCCTGGTACACAGTTCCGATCTGCCGCCGATAGGCGTCGATCTCCAGGTCACGAAGATCCTTTCCGTCCGCCAAAATGCGCCCGCCCTGGGGGTCATAAAAGCGCGGAATCAGGCTCAGCAACGTGGTTTTTCCCGCGCCCGTGAGCCCGAAGATGCCGATCACCTGGCCTGGCGCCGCCTCAAACGAAACCTCCTGCAACACGTTCTCCCCGGCAAGGTAGCCGAAGGTTACCCCCTCAAAAGCCACCCGGCCCCTGAGCCGCGACGGAACCAGCGCTCTCGGCTTGTTTTCCACCTCCAGCGGAGTGTCGAGCACCTCGAACACCCGTCGTGCCGCGGTGAAGCTCTGCTGCACCGAGTTGGCGATGGTCGTGATGTTAGCCACTTGTCCGTTGAATTGCTGCAACAACCCGGCAAACACCACCAGCCCGCCCCCAAGTGGAATCTGGCCCTGCACGTACAGCCAGCCGCCGTAAGCGAAGAGGATGACCAGGCTGAGCTGCGATAGCAATTGCGTCGCCGGCGTGAATACCGACAGGTCGCGAAAGATCTTCCGCTGCTGATCGGAAACCCGGTCGTTGGCCCGCTCGAAACGCCGCACCTGGTGCGGCTCCGCGGCAAAGCCCTTCACGGTTTGCATCCCGCGCACGCTCTCCGTGAACAGCAGCACCAGGTCGTCGTACAACTCCCGGTTTTGCTGATACCCCGGGCGCAGCCGCCCCGAGTAATAATGCGTCACCCACCACAGCCCTACCGTCACCGAAAGGCAGGCCGCTGTCAGCGAGGGATGGATGCGCCACATAAAGATCAAATACGCGACGAGTGTCAGCAGCATGTTGATCCCCTGCAAAACCACCCCGTCAACAAAGAGCCGGGTGTTCTGCACATCCCCGGTCACCCGGTTGAAAATCGAGCTCGATCCGTGCGCGTCGAAAAAGCGGAAGCTCAGCCGCTGAAGTTTTGCGTAGAGGCGAGCTCGAAGATCCGGCACGATTTTTCCTTGGGTCAACCTCGCGGTGACCATGTTATACTGGTAGGTCAGCACCGCCCGAAGCAGCGCCTGCGCCACGATTGCCAGGGACAGTACTGTGACCGCCTGCAACGGTGTCCAGCTTGCCGGCGGCGTCCAGCCGAACGGATACGCCGGGGCCCGCTGCGAGGGATCCAGCGCATGCCGGATCACGTCCACCACGATGCCCAGCAACTGCAGCCCCGCCAGCGCCAGCAGCAGCAGGGCGAGTCCGAGCGCCAGCGCCTGCACGCAGTCCTTGCGAAACTGCCACGCCAGGCCCAGCAGCCGCCGCACCAGCTCGCCGGTTTCATACCGGCGCTCATGCGCTCTGTTTGAGGTTGTCTCCGGCATATTCTCAGCTCTCACCATGCCGCATCCTCCACGCTCAATCCAGATTTTTGACAAACTTCAAACCGGGCGGACAGTAGTTGCATAAAGGAAATTGCGGTTATGGTAGAACATGAGGAATTAATCGAAGTTCTGAACGAGGCGGTTTCTTTGGAATACACCGCGGCGATTCAGTACAACCAGCACAGCATGCTGCTCACCGGCCGGGACAAGCTGCTCTTCGAGGATCTTTTCGAAGAGGGTTCCAGCGAAGCGCTCGCGCACGCGAAGTTGTGGGGCGATCGGATCGTTTACCTCGGGGGCGTCCCTAAGGCCGACATCGGCGCCATTCAGCAATCCACCAATGCCCTCGAAATGCTGGAGATGGACCTCGAAATCGAGCGAAAGGCGGTCGAAATCTACAGCCGCGCCCACGAGGTTTGCCGGCATGACCCAACCCGGTACATGCTCGAAAACCATATCCTGGACGAGGACAAGGATGTGGAGAGACTCATGAAACTCCTTGGCAAGGTCGGCATTGCCCAGGCTGCCGCCCCGGCTTTCCGAAACGCCGCCATGCGCCACTGAGGCGTTTGGAAAAAATAAATGTACCGGGGATGGCGCAGGACTTTTGCCCGCTGGCGAGGCGCGAACGAGGCGCATATCCGCATGGATCTGTAACGAGTGAGCAACGAAGCCAGAGGGCAAAAGGACCAGCCAGACCCGGTACAGTTATTTCTTCCAAACGCCTAAGGACCTATCCCGATAGGGCAATGCAGCGGCCAAAACCCCGGAGGGACAAACTCCTGCGAGTCCCCCTTATCTGGGCCTCGCAGAGCTCGGTCCCCAGCGAAAAGCCCGCCAAACGGCTGCGCTACCTGCTCTTTTGACCTGAGCGGGGGAGGGGGATGATGTTTCCTGCCGGGGCGCTTTCGCCGGCCATTCGCGACCGGATCTCCGCTACCGCTTGTTCCAGCAGGGGGAGCTGCTGGATCGGCAGGCTCAGGGACCCCGAGGTGTACCACCCAAGCTGTTCATCGTGGCTCTCCAGGCGGATTCTTACGCGCTTGCTTTGACGATGCGACACGAGCTCGACTTGGACTCGCTGGATCGGGTCCGTTGGCTTCGGATGCTTTACTGGCATAAACCACTCTTACACTATTCCTTAGGCCGGGAGACGACTCCACTTTAATTGCCAAAGCTTGGACCTGTTTTGACCAGCGGCGGAAGCCGGGAAACGCCCGGAGAAATGAGTTTTTCGGGTCAATGCTCAATGCCCAATGCTCAATGCCCAATGCTCAATGCCCAATGCTCAATGCCCAATGCTCAATGCTCAATGCTCAATGCTCAATGCCCAATGCTCAATGCCCAATGCCCAATGCCCAATGCCCAATGCCCAATGCCCAATGCCCAATGCCCAATGCCCAATGCTCAATGCCCAATGCTCAATGCCCAATGCTCAATGCTCAATGCCCAATGCT
>Ga0181517_10003355_pt1 | contig 15309 bp, 17 predicted proteins | sample PEATcosm2014_Bin_31_FD_119748 | JGI IMG/M metagenome (GOLD analysis project Ga0181517, IMG submission 119748) | Peatland microbial communities from MTU Mesocosm Facility, Houghton, MI, USA - PEATcosm2014_Bin01_30_metaG | ecosystem: Environmental > Terrestrial > Soil > Wetlands > Peat | place... | reverse complement strand
TTTCCGGAGTATGGTTTCCACCGATGCGTGCCTGGGTATAGTTCTCCAACTGCTCCAGCGCGATGCGCACGCTCTCGCGATGAGCTGTGCGGACGTTGTCGTCACCGCCCACGAGTGCGGTGAGGGAAACGGATTTCGGTGCAGAAAATGTCGCATCCCACCCGGCCCGGTGCTCCATGGTCTTGATGGTCTTTCCGTCCGCATCCTGGTATTCATAAGACGCCCGCTGGCGAACCAATTGTTCGCCGGTCGCGGGATGCCGCCCCTGACTGAGTTTCGCGAAGTCCTCGGCGGAAACGGCTCCGGCAAGACCGAATTGCGAAGCAAGGCGGCCTTGCCACTCGCCTGCGATCACGCCGCGCTGGGACCAATAGTTTTGTTCCTTGGCAGTGAACTCTTTGGCGTGATAGTTCTGCGCCTGTCCAGCGGAGAGCGGCTTGGAAATTGTCAGCATGGCCTATATCCCCGTGCCAAAGGGCAAAGTCGTTTGCGAGGTTTCCTTGGGTGCATCGACCTCGGGTTTCGTTCCGGTAGCGGGTGTCACGTGTCCATTGTTCGCCGGCTTTGGTACTGTCGATGGAACCTCTATCTTTGGCGTCTGCGGCTGTTCCGTTTTCGGTTCGCGAACGATGTAGTCGTCCTCCAGCCTTTCAATGAATTTCGGCTTCGAAGCTGGAACTTCCAACACCGGGAAGGAGAAGCGAGCAACATAGTTGCCATGCTTCAAGTAGGCGTGCAGGTTCTCCAGGCCGCTGATCTCGGAATCGAGAACCAGGGGCTCTGTCTGGCGGTCAAGAGAGAAGTTTCTACCCGAGCGACTGCCATCGAAATGAGTTTCCTTCATGCGCTCGATCTCCACTTTGCCAATGGCGCGGCTAACCCATTCAGCTGCATTCGGCTCAGTGGTTTTGAGAAATATCTTGGTGGCAGGCTGCGAGAGCATGACCTCGGCCAGGTGACCGTAGATCACTTCCAGCTGTGCCTTACCCTGGAATCCAAGAACGATTGGGTTGCGCGACTTGCGATTCTCGGTAATTGCGGTGTGGAGTTGTGGCAGCTTTTGCAGACTCGCCAATTCGTCCAGCACAAACCATACCGGATGCTGTTTGGATGTGGGCGCGCTCAGCAAGCGGAGAACGAGCATATCGATCCATAGGCTGTGCAACGGGCGAAGCGCCTCCCGCTCGGCTGGCTGCGAGGTGATGAATATCCATCCTTCCCGCTCTTTCGACCACTCGCGCGCCGTCCATTCGAATTTCGCGTCGTCCTTTTTGGGCAGCAACCGAAAGCTGTCGGCGACGAGGCTCAGCGAGCCGAGAACGCCGGAACGCTGCTGGGGGGCAGCCTGGTCAATCAACGAAGCAAGTTCCGTGTCTTTGACGCGGCGGTCGATCTCTTCCGGGTGGGACATCCAGTGCACCAACTGTTGCGGCGAAGGCAGTTCAAGCAACAGGTGCGCGAAGATCTTTTGGGGACTTTCGATAAAGAACTCGCCCTTTTTGTCGTTGGTCGGCTGGAACAGGGATGCCGCGATGGTCCGCGCCTCGGCGCGGCGAACAAGTTCCTCGGAGGGACCCCAATAGGGGCAACGGCGGTCGAGCGGATTGAGCACGATGTCTCCACGGTCCTCATCGTAAAACCGCTCGATGAATTCGCAGGCCGGGTCATAGAGAATGGCCGAATGCTTGCGGGCCTGAATTTGTCGAAGCATTTGCATGATGATCGTGGTCTTGCCGCTGCCGGTGTCACCGATGATCTCGAAGTGTTGGTCTTCGGCGCGTGATGGAACGCGCAGCATCTCTTTGCATTGATCCACCTTGAGGCCGATACCAGAGCCTTGCACGGCTTTGTTGAATTGCTTCGGAGTGACGAGAACGGGGCCTTTGAGCCGGCGTCCATACTTCATTTCCTTGCGCCGGCGAATGTCCTTGTTGATCGAAACGGGAAGCTGCAAGGCAAAGGCAACAAGTCCAAAAATAAGTTGCATCTTGAAGAGATCGAGGAGTGAGACATCACCATAGATCCAGTGGCCAATCCATGCGTGAAGCACTTTGTTGTTGTAGTCACGTGGGGCTTCGCGATTGAGATAGTAGAGTCCGTGCACGCTGGCATTCGGCGTGACGGTCAGCGGTAATGCCTTGCCGCCAAACTGCGGCGTAGACCCTGGCTGAACGTCCGCGTCAAGCGCGGGATGGCCCGCCGTTTCGCCGTCTGAGACATAGACCAACTGATATTTGCTGACCGGGTGTGTGATGCCTGCCGTCACGGTGCACAAGTAGTATGGAAGGTAGTACCTCTGGAGCGGCGAGAGGCCGAACTGAAAGCGCAGATAGACAAACAACCCTGTTGCTATGAGCGCCAGAACCAGAGCACCAATCGTATAAATCGGCTGGTGCGGCGGCCAGATGATCGTCTCTTTTCGTCCCCAACTGTTCTCAGGCATGACGCTCCTCCTTGTTCTCCGCCAGGTACTGCGCGATGGCATCCTGGGCGGCGCGGCGCTTGTTTGCTCTCACGTTTCTCATCAGTTCCTGGTACTGCTCTGTGCTCATTCGTTCGCCGCAAACGACAGCCGAGAGCGCATTGGTCAAGAACAACTGCAGGCCGAGAATCTCGGTCAACAGTTGTTCTGAGCCGGGATCAGAAGGCGAGCGAGTTGCCTTAAGCACAATCTCGCGAACCCACTCACCTACGGCGCGGCCGTCGGCTTCAGCCATGGCCTCGACTGCTGCAAGTTCAGCCGTGGTCAACTTGGTATTGAGTGACTTGTCACGGCTTTCGCGTCCGCGAACAGCGCCTTTCTTTCTGACCGCGTCGACTTGATTGACTGGCATCGAATCTACCCCTTTCTCTCCACCCCGGACGAGAAACTAATAGGTTCCGGACCTTTCGCAAATCCTTTATTTACGTCAAGAACCCATTAGCTCCCAAGGAAACTAAACAGTTCCCTCCAAGGGGTGGAGTGTCGAGATAAAGCCGGTGCGAAGCACCGAACGGGCACTTGGCGGCTGTACAACTAGCTGCGCGGGCGCGATTCATTGCCATTCTCCATGACTTTGGCAGGCTTTCCAGGCTGGGAGACTGGCTCCGGAGGCGCGCCATTCTGTGGCGTGCGACGGATACGCAGGCTCTGCGCTGCGCTCGTGGCTTCCGGAGTCCGCAGGAACTCCTGGAAGTCGCGGTCTTTGGCGAAGACATAGGCCAGCGCCTTATCCACGACATCATCGGCGGAGGCATGAAGGAAAGCCGCATACTGATCGATCTGTTCGGCAGTTGATTCGTCGAGCCGGATCGTGGCTGTTATCTGTCGGGTTTGAACAATTTCAAGCAATGGCATTCTCGGTCTCCTTTTGGTTGGCGATTTGAGGGCGGTTTGTTTGGTCAATCTCGGCGCTTGCAGCTGCGAGAATGTCGACCGCATAGGCACGGGCAAAGTGGGCGGGAAGCTCGAAGCGATGGCGGACTTCAAGCATGGTGAGAACATCCGCAATCGGAAATCCATCAGTCAGCCAGCCCAGCGCTAACGCCGTGTCCACGAGCCGACGCGCAAACTCCTTTCCATAGCATGTTGTTAGCTCGCGGGTGAGCGTTCTGGTATCCACGCCATTCCGAATCGCTTTTGACAAGACAATCAGACTGACGTCTGAGGTCCATACTTTCGGCGGAGGCATAGGGATCTCACTCGATCGCTTGGCTTGGGTCCCAAACATAAGGCTTCCCCTTTCTCTCGCGCCTGGCTGAGGTGAAAAGCGGGAATTGCCGGGCCTCGGCTTCGCCGCTCGTCTCGCGACCTGCCGGGTAGATGTACTCAGTTTGGAAACTTTGAGTGCTGCGGTCGTAGCCCTGCAATCGCAGCACCTCGCGGATGACTCTGCGACCTGGTTCGCGCTCCACATGAATGACGAGATCGACGGCCTCTCCAATCTCGGATTCCACGTCCTCGAAGGTGGCTTGGGAGTGATTGCGCAGTACGAGGTTCGCAAAGCGGCGAAGCGCCTTTGCGGCCGAGTTGGCATGGATGGTGGCAAGTGAACCGGCGTGGCCGGTGTTGAAGGAATCGAGCAGCGTTCGCGCCTCGATTCCGCGCACTTCGCCCAGGATGATCCGGTCTGGCCGCCAGCGGAGAGCCGCCTTCAGGAGGTCGTCGAATGTGACGGGCTTACGGTGCGTATCGGTCTGGCATTCGACGGGCAGAATATTCGGCTTCTTGATGTGAAGTTCAGCAGTATCCTCGATCACGACGATACGTTCGTGATCGGGGATCGACTGGCCAAGGATGTTTAAAAGTGTGGTCTTCCCGGTGCCCGTTCCGCCACTAATAAGGATGGTCTGCCCGCACTCAATCTGGATCGCCAGGAATTCTGCGAGCGGCCGCGTGAGCGTGCCGCGAGCGATCAAATCGTCGATGGTGAACTGTCGGCTGGTGAACTTGCGGATGACCATCGCGGGCGTCGAGCGAACCACCGGGGGAATGACAGCCGCAAGCCGGCTCCCATCGGGGAGCTGCGCATTGAGCAGAGGGTTGTCTTCGTCCAGCTTTTTGCCGAGCCTGTTGGCAACCACTTCAAGACCGGTTCGCAAGCGCGCAGCATCGAACTCGATACTGGCGTCCCGGCAGAGAATCCCGTCGCGCTCATACCACCATGTCGAGTCGGGATTGCCCATGATCTCGCTGACGCTCTCGTCGAGTAGAAGTGGCTCGATCGGACGAAGGAAAGGAAGGATCAACTCGAAACTCATTGCGACGCTCCTCGCGGTGCGGAAGCCCAGAGAGTCGCTGGGCTTCCAGGAATGAAGAGGAAGGGCCTAAGCGGCCTCTTCCTCAGGGCTGGTCCCTTCAGTTTCCTGCTCCTCCGGGCTGATCTTCTCAGCACGGTCGAGCTTCAGGATCGAAGACACGCGGACTTCCCATACGCGCTGCGTCGCGCCGCTCTTCTTGTTGGTCTGTTCGCGACTGCGCAGTTCACCTTCTACAGACAGGTGCGCGCCCTTCGTGAGAGTCTTCGCATACTCAGCAAGCCGGCCCCAGACGACGCACCGATGCCACTCGGTATGGCTGCTGTATTCGCCGGTCTTCTTGTCCTTGAAGCTGGACTTGGTTGCAAGCGAAAGCACTGTGAAAGTTGCGTTATTGGCGGTACGGGTGACGGCGTCGTTCCCCAAAAATCCGATGATTGTTATGCGATTCAAAAACATGGTGAGTCTCCGTTGTTTGAATTCCCGGATTGGCCGGGTCACTCCCCGGCGAAGCCATAGCGAGAGGCCCGGCTCCCAAGCGCCAAGCCGTGCATTCTGGAGCAGGGGCCCAAACTTGATTTGGGAGAGGAGTCCGGAAAGCAGAGCGGCGACGTGCCGCAGGGCGCCGAGAGTGGCCCGAAGCGTGTGACTGGACAAGCAAGGGATTAAGACGAGAGACGAGTGATTCATGGGTCGCATAGGTCGCGGCATTCTACGACCGCCATACCCACGCCGGAGCGGGCTGAACTTTACGCTCAACGCCCGCGTGAAAGGGGATCGTAGGAGAGAATCATCGCGTCGCAGTGCGACCCGGAATGCAATCCGGCGTGTTCGGAGAAACGAAGGGCCTATCTGCCGCGAATTGTAGTCGCGTAGGGACATGGAAAGCGCCTCAAATGAGATGTGGCTGCGTTTACTCGAAGGCTTGGTCTGCCCGGAATCGCACGATGGTCAGTCCGAGGGGATCAACGGCAAGGTCGTTGTTCTTTACGTTCTCCCGGAATACGTAAGTGACACTGGCGGTCCAACGCTCCCTTTTCAACTCGGTGTGGTCAGCCGGATTGCTGAACACTTTCACGAACTCAATCCGAGCCGAATAGGGGGACTGTCGCAGATCGTCAAGGACGACCTCCTTGACCTCGACATCGACGTATGGAAGTGAGCTGTTCTTGACGTAAGTGGGAATCATGTTGTCCTTGCGTTCCTGGTCAATGACAGCCCGCTGAACGTCGCTGTTGAGGAAATAGAGTGCGCTGGTCTGATCGCGCTCTATAGTGAATCGATTGCGGCTGAAATAGAGTTCCGCCCAGCGAGTCAGGTAATACTTGTTCTCCGCTTCCTGCGGCCGGTATTGAAAGTTGCGATAGTCGATAGCCTCTGCCCGGCCCACGTCGTTGATGCGCACGATTAAGGGATGCATGGCTGCGAGCGCTTTCTGGCTCTTGAAAGTGAGCGCCGCCAGTATTAAACAGACGACAGCCAACACCAGGATCGTGACCTTCAGATAGGTGTTCATCACCAGCGGATCGCCATATTGTTCGAGGTAGCGCTCCGCAGCCCTTGTGATCTCGGGAGTTGCTTTTGTCTGCGAACTCATCATTACCTCCTCATGCGGCCATCATTAGCGCACGCGCAGCCATCATCGCTCCAGCCAGACCACTGCCGCCGCCGCCCGCGTGGCCGCTAAAGAGCGCTTGCGTCATCGCTGGAATTTTGAACAGAACGTAGATATTTACCAAAACGAGAAGGATCAGCAACGGCAATACCTTGACCATGTTGCCGGGGTCCGAAAACGCTACGAGTTGCACGTAATATTGCGCCAGGAGATGGCCGAGTATGCTGAAAACAGCGGCGGCCAAAACCTTATAAAAGCAGAAACCTATAAAAGCGCGAAGCCAGCCCCAAAACAAAAATTCCAGCTTCTGAAAAACGAGAAAAGGAATGAACACTGGACCAAGCAGTCCAATTACAGCGGTGCCGATTGCTCCATAGGCAATAATGGCGCTCACTACGGCCGAAAGTGTAGCGACCATTACCTGCATAACAACATACACAATTGCATAGTAGGGATTCAGCATAGCCTTCGCAATTCCCGGCCCATTGGTGGACTCCGCCTGCATCAATGTCGTTTGGATGTTCGAGACACTGTCAGTACCAATGATCGACACAAGGTATTGCGCGCCGCCATTGATGAATCCCCTGAGCGAATAGCCGACGCCGGGGATGGCGCTGTCGTAGAACTTTACCATCGTATAGGCAAAGGTGATGAGCATAAAGAAGCTCAGGAACTTGCCCAAGTTGAATCCTGGCCCGCCACTTGCGGAGGCGAGCGCTTCCTGAACTCCGAACCATACGAGCATGATGGTGGCGAGAGCGATGCACATACGCAGGCCAAGCGCATCAATTGACGGCGAAGCTGTTGCTGCCAGTGCGTCGCATCCCTGAAGTATCCAATTGAGTATGCCCATGTTCTGCCTCGCTCTCGGTTGGTGGTTTCAGTAGGTCAATGCTTGAGCCGCTCCGTTGTAGGCTGGAGCAACTTGAGACCGGAAGATGTCGCTAAAGTCGCCAGCATCCTGGAATCCGGCTTTCAAGGCATCCTGCTGCTGCTTTTGTGCGATCATCTGCTGCAGGGCAAGGTTGGCGTTGATCTGGTTGGCATCCTGCTGGGTTCGCAGTTGCAAGAGAAGGGCCTGATTGATGCGCTGGAGCGTGGCCATAACAGTTTGCTGGCTGGGGTCCTGGGTCTGCGATGCGGCCTCAAGATTGGCAATGTCTGTCTGTCGTGAAGCCTGATTTGCCCGGATGGTTCCAAGAACTTCCAGGTTGGTAGTCATGACGGAATCACCTATGTCGATGGTGGCTCCTTGAGCAGCAATCTGCTGTTGCCCTGTGACACTCATGGCGCCATAACCAGGAACTGTGTTGGTAGTGCGCGGCACGACCGCTTGTTGATAAGAGGCCGCCGCTCCCGTTCCTGTATTCGACGCGTTAAGCCATCCCATTGAATTGCCGTAGGTGTTCGAGATCTGCTGCATCAGCATCAGGTCGCTACGAGGGGAAAGAAATCGCTGATAAAGCATAGTCGGCGAGTTCATCATCTGGCGGTAGAGGTTGTACTGCTGCTGTACGGTGTTGTACGTTTGCAGGGCCGTTGTAGCGATCTTCACGGTGTTGGTAAAGATCTTTGTTCCGTTCTCAATCTGTGTGGCTTCGTTCTGAAGCGACCTGCCTTCGTTCTCGATCTGTGTCAGGGCGTGAGCCGACTGAGTGGGGTCAAAAACAACGCCGGAGCCAAACTGCGCGTACACGCTGGTTGCTCCTGCGAAGACGACAATGGTTGCGACGAGCAAAAGTCGATTCATAGTCAAGTCTCCTATACGGAAAGTGCCGACTGTTTCTGTTACTGCTTCGGTGGCTGTTTAGGAGTTGGTTTCTGGGCTCCTTTTGAAGAGTCATCTTTGAGGCCGGAAGCATCTCCGCTTGTGGCCTCCGGTAGATCTTTTCGCTGCTGGTTCGCATCCTTTTCTGCCTCGCGGCAAGCTACAACAGAGGTACCGGATGCGAAGCACTCTTGCACCGCCTTACAGACAGCGGGCGAATCGCCAACAGCACATTCTTCCTTCTTCTTGCAACTGGTGAATACAACGGTTGTGGCGAGCAGAGCGACGAGAGGGAAGGAACTGTATCTCATTGAAACCTCCTCAAAACGTCTGTGGTATTGTGTGGTTGCTGTACGCAGGCAAAAGCATGTCCTGGATGAAATAGATCTTCACTCGGTGTCCTTCACGGATCGTAATCGTCGGCGGAATCTGCATGAATCGATCCAAGAGAGTGTTCGCCGATTGAGAGATGCTGCCGGCGGTTCCAGTGGTAAAAGCCTGGGAGCCACTGGTACTGATCGTGCCGCCGCCCTGGGTGATTTCGCCAGCGCCCGCAATCATACCTAGCGCGATAGACGCTCCGAAGATTTCAAAGTAATGGTTATTGACCTTGTCTTTCAAGCCCTCTTCGCCGATTTGATCGAGACCATGAAACTGGTCGAGATCGACCGAGTAACCGTCAGGCATAATAAGGCGGTGAAAGACGACCGCCAACCGTCTCTGCTGGCCAAAGCCCGCCGAGCCGATCTTTTTCGCTTCCCCAAGAGCGACAGTTCCCTCGGGAATGATGACGTGCTGATGATCGTGCGAATACAAAGGATTCGAGACAAGAACCTTGACCGGGCCGGCGGCGTCGCCGTCCAAACGGTTCATCAAAACCGTGTCGAGAACTGAGCCCTCGTAGAGAAGATATGGCTGCCCTCTGGCCGAATCGATATCTGCCTCGACCGGGCGTTTGTAGCCGGTCGATTCCTGCGGTTCACCCGCAGACCGCGGCGGAACAAGACTTGTGTCCGCCTGGGGCGCGGTAGGCCGGGTATACTGGGCGGCTGCCGCAGTCTGACCAGGTACTGGCTGTGGCTGCTCCTGAACACGCGAGAAGACGAGATTCGAAGCAAAGCGAGAATCGTCCGCTCTCTCGCGCTCCTTTGCCGCGATAAGCTGCACCTGCTGTTGCTCCGGCGAAAGCTGTGGTTGGGCGTTGCCGGGTTGGCCGTAGCCCGCCTGGCCGTAGGCAAGTTGCGGGCACGGTTGGCCGGGCACACAGGGCGCTGCCATGCCAGTCGGCCCATAGGCCGCGGCGGCAGCGCGTTGCGCAGGTGTCGCAGAAGACAGTGCGGGATCGCCTCCCGAAGCGCCAGACATCCCGGCCTGCTGTTGTTCTCTATCGCGGTCCGCCTTGAGTTGGTTCTTCAGATCCTGCACGTTGTTTTCGGTGTTGTCTTGAAGGTTGGGCTGCGGCGGTTGCCCTTTTGCCGCTGCTTGCTGCGCGGGCGTTTTTTTGTTGGTCGTGGAGCTGAACAGCGCGGCGGCAATTACCAGCACGGCGGCGCCAAGATACACGAAGATCTTCAGGTTCTTGTGCAGGACTCCCTTTGGATCGATTGTCGATCTGCGCAACTCCGGCTCTGGAAGAGTTTCCGCAGGTGGAGCGAAATTGTTCTCGGCCATGGCGGTCACCCCTTTCGCGTGAAGTCCATCCGCTTCTTTCCCAGTTCGACGTATCCCGAGTCCATGACCTTTGGGATGATGTAGGTTCCATCTCGAAGGTCGTAGGTAATGAGATTGGGCTTGCCATCCTTCATCTCGTATACGCTGAACTTTTCCGGCGCATTCGTCTTGATGTATGTGAACTTGTCGTCGTGGTAGATCGATTGAATATCAAAGGGTGCCTCATTCGACTTGTAGGTGTAATCGAATTTCAACTGCACTGGGTACGCGCTCTTGTACTCGTCCACCGCTTGTTCGACGTGAGATTGGAGTGCGGCAAGTTGCTGCCGGGTCTGCTCCAGTTGAACTGCTGGGACAAACTGAGGAGGGCCGCTGGCAGCGACAATGGAGGAGCGGTCGGCGGGCTCGATAAGAACTTTCAAGTCTGGCGTATCGGATGTGCCTGACACATCCTGCAGCGTGAACGAGTAGATATTCCCCTTGTCGGTAATGAGATTGAGATTGGAGCTGATGCCGGCCTTGGCTGGATGGACAAAGCAGTAGTTACCGACTACATCCACAATCCAGAAATCCTTGTCGCCGGTCGCGGCCTCCATGATCTTCTCGGTGGGCGGAACCTGGATCAGGGTCGTGTACTTCAACTTCGCGTGAATGGGGACGATGTCCTGGGAGTGGTATTGAATTGTGCGGGCCGACGCATCTTGCGCGAGGGCGCGCGAGAACGCGACGGCAAGCCAGGCGATGAAGATGAGTTTGCGATTCATACAGCGGCTCCTTTGGCGTGGGGAATGACAGTGCCGGCCAGGGCACGAGGCCGGAAGGGGAAGTCTTCAGCAAGTCGTCGCAAGCCCTCGGCAATTCCAAATCGCTCGAAGTAATCGCGCTTTGTCAGGTTGTCGCGGGCATTGTTCGTCGCCATCCAATGCGAAATGGAATCCACATTCAGCTGAACCTTCTTGGATGACTGCGCCTTGCGAATGAGCATCTGGCCGGGTGGAACGAGTCCGGCTATCAAATCAAGTTCCGTATCGTTTAGGTGGAACGCTTCCCGGTACACGTCCCGGTTCATTTCCGGGTTGGCAAGGAAGATCTTTGTCGGGCAGCTCTCGGAAACGATCTGCAACATTCCCGATTCTTCCAACTCCTTGATCGACTGCGTCGCAAGAATCATGGCGGCGTTGTGTTTACGCCAGGTCTTCTGCGCCTGGACAACATAGGTGCGGATGGTTTCGTTCTTGATGAATAGCCATGCCTCATCGAGCAGGAATGTCTTGAAGGTTGCGAGTTTGGCTGGGTCGGTGATCTCGTTAGAGGCCCGATGGAGTACATAGAAGAGAAGAGGCTCCAGAACATCTTGCGAGTCACCCCAACCAGTGAAGTTAAAGGTCTGAAAACGGCTGAAAGAGAGCGTGTCTTCGACGTTGTCGAAAAGGAACCCATGTTGACCTCCACGTGTCCAGCGTTGCAGGCGATCCTTTAGTTCACCGATAATGTTGGCGAAATTCGAGACTGTACGCTGCCCCTGCTCCAGAACGTATACGCGTTCGATCGCATCCCACAGCTTGCGCTCTTCCTTGAAGTCCAGCCGGTAGCGCTGGTCATTGCCTTCAATGAGCACGCGAAAGAGGCTGAAGAGAAATTGCAGATTCTCTTTGCTCGGCGCAAGGGAGAAGGGGTTGATGGTGAAGTCGCGCGATTCCTGGCCCACGTTGAGGTACGATCCGCCGAAAATGGACGTGAGCGACTGGAAGCTGCCGCCGATATCGAAAATGAACGTCAGGGGTGCATACTTCTGAGCATTCTGCAGAATGAAGTTGCAGAAGTACGACTTCCCGGAACCGGTCATCCCGAGGATGAGCGTGTGTGCAACTTCGCCGTTATGCAGGTTGAGAAAGTACGGAGTGCTGTTGTCGGTTTCGAGCGCGGCAAGGTATTCAGAACCGAGATGCGCATTCGTCTTCTCTCCAGGCAGGATCGTGAAGAGAAACGACAGGTCGGCGTAGTTCGTGTTCAGCAGGTACAGCCTGCGCAGATTCAGAGCATAGTTGCCGGGAACCGTGGCGAAGTAAGAATTGAGCTGATTGTAAGTTTCGACGAATAGATTGCCATCGGCGTTGGTGAAGACGCCGCTGAACTCGCCGACAAGCTGTTCAAGCTCCGGCTTCGAGCGACCATACAAGACGATGGTCAGAGAGAAATCGCCAAGCTGCTGGCCGTCGCCCAGCGCCCGCAGGCAGTCGCCGAGGTTCTCAATGTCCGCCTGCTTCGATTCATCGACCAGGACATCGCGCGGGTTTGTTTTGGTGGTGTCATTGCCCATTTGCGAGATGAAGCCGGTTTTCGAGATATTGAAGTGGCGCCGGCGCTTGTTGACTTCCTTGCGGGCCTTCTCAGTGGTGATCGGCACCCACTCCGTGACAACATAAAAGTTTCCTCGAATCTTGAGCAACGAGTCGAGCACCAATGGACACGTCTCTGTTATGGCCTCTTTCATCGTGAGCACGCGGACAAAGTGATCGCCCACGCGCAGATGGTCGCGTTCTGCCTCGACGGTCGAGTTCACAACCTGATAGTCGAGAAACTGCGTGGATTGCGGTTTGCCGGCAATCCGCCAGTCGTCATAATTGAGCAGCCGTCGAAGGAAACGGCACTGGCCTTCTTGATTCAGGACCTCAATCCCGACGAAATCGCCAAGCTGGCGCGCAAAGGCTTGCACGCGCTGCTCAAGCCTCGCAACATCGGACTCAATCTGCGCTCGCAACAGGGTTTTCATGGTGCTGCCCGCAAACTGCGCCTTCAACTCATTCATTCCGCCGGCCGTATCGTGCAGGAGGCGGGCAAGTGCGGCTCCGACGCCGGTCTTCGACCTGGTGCCTTCGAGGACGATGCAATAGAAGATCTCGACTTGATAAAGTTGATCGCGCTTTGCTTCAAAGAACTGTCTGCGCTGGTCGGTAGCCGCTTCGACGACAGGATTGTCATAGTGGGCGAACGGGATCTCAGGTCGATTTTGTTTGAATAGATATTGATAGACATGGAATCCGGGGACGAAAGTCTTGAGCGCCGCCTCCAGGCGTTTAACGGCATACTCTTGCTCGGCACGGTCGAGACTTTCGTAATCCACGCCGGAGACGCTCAGCACCTGCCCCACGTCGCCGCTCTTCGTCAGAAATGTGGTCTCATTCCAGAATCCATACAGGTTGATGTGGTCGTTGAGCGCCGCCGCATCCTTCCACGGCTTGATAACCTTGTCGAGTCGCAGCATCAGATCACCTCCACACGTGGGATACTCTGCTTGGCGGCGTCGTACCGGACGTTGTAGCGTTCAGATTTGGCAATGATCCTGAGGAAGGCGGGGTCAGTATTCGTGACCCAATGGCCAAATGCGAAACCACCGATGAAGACGGCGATTCCGGCGAGCAGGCTGTTGAAGAGATTGAACGCGCCCACTGCCCCAACGCAGACGAAGTAGAACAGCGTCCGCTCGACCCCGAGGTATGTGAGGGGCTTGTGCAGGCTTTTATAGACCCGGTTCCTCCGGCCCGTCGTAGTGTGTGTCTGCATCTTTGCCCCTCACAGCATGAGAAGTGGTTGAGTTTTCGCGGCTTTGTTCGGCACGAGGTTCGGCTCATACACCCCAAAGCCAAGTCAAAACGTTGGCAGCTAGAACAGCGATACCAGTGCCGGCGGCGACACCGGCCAGGGTCTTTTTGGCTCCCGGTTCGCCGTGTGCGAACTGGTAGCCGCCAATCACGATTGCGATCAGACTTGCAACTTTGGCTACCGTGCCAGTAAATAGCGTTTGCATGGCGGTGAATCCGGTGTCGAACGGCGACTGCGCCATTGCTACGACGGGGAAAAGGGCGAGCAGGGTGAATATTCCAAAGCCGGGGCGGATACGGCGTAGGCTGGACCTCAGGGCAGGCCGCCACCGGCGGATGGGCTTGAGCGTGACGATCATCGGCACCTCCAGCGGCCCAGGTTGAGCCGCGATATGCCGCAACATTGCTCCCGTTTGTTGCCTTGCGTCCAATGACAATTTGAGGGCGTGTGATAACGAATAGTCATTACAGACCCCGTGAAGTGCACGGAATCATGAGAACGCGGACCGATTATCCGTGCTCGCACATCACTATTCCTTAGCCGCAACCGTGAATGCCGGGACTGGCGAGATTTGAGTCCGCGGATAGAATCAACATGAAAGCCGAACAAGACTGGAGCGGAAGATGCATCAGGAACAGATACTTGAAGCCCTGAATGCGCATTGGCACGCATCCGCGGCCGGCGAAATAGACGCGGAACTCGACATTTACGAAGACGATGCCATTTGTGATTATCCGCAGTCAGGTGAGCGAATTCTCGGGCGAAGCAATTTGCAGGCCGTGCGGAGTCATCACCCCGGCAAGCCGTCCGGCTTCAACGTCAGACGGATTCTCGGAGTGGGTGATCTGTGGATCACGGAATACACAATCGACTACCAGGGACGCCCAGCATTCACAGTGAGCATCATGGAGTTCCGCAACGGGAAGGTCATACACGAGACACAGTATTTCGCTGAACCGTTCGAAGCGCCGACCTGGAGAAGCGAATGGGTTCAGAAGATCACGTGACTTGGCGACGAGAGTCGATTAGTACGGAATGCACTTTTCGACGCGGAATCTCAGATTGAGCCTGTGAACGACGGTCTCTGCTGGTGCCGTCGTTCGCCGGAAGCGTGGCTCATATCCCTGCGGGACAAGGCGGTGAAGTCCGGCTTCTAATATGGACGCAACGAGTTTTCCACACCTTTCTTTCAAAACTGCGCTCGCAATCGGTTTTTCCACAGTTTTCTCTCGGAAAGGCGCCTGCAAGTGTAAATTCAAACCCGCGAGTTTTGAATATATAGTGTGCGCATTTTTACTGGGGCGGAAGACGATCCGCTTTCTCCATGCGACAGCAACGAATTCAAATCTGCAAAATAATGATTCAGGTGAAGAAAGGTAGGGCATGACGGACGAGCAGCAAAAAGCGCTGATGGACGAACGGATCATAGCAAGGCGAGTTACGTCTTCTGATGAGTATTTCGAACTGGGGGGCCGAGTTGAGTACGTCCATGGCAGGATGGTGTTTGAAGAAACAGGAATCGAGTGCTTCGTCGGCGTGAAAGAGTTCCCTGAATCAATCAAGGCACTGGAAGATAATCCATCAAAGTATTGGAAGACAGTCTATCCGGGAAGAGCATTGAGCGACGAACAAATCAGAGCATTGATGGACGAACGGATCATAGCAAGGCGACTGACGCCTGATGAGTATAACGAATGGGGGCTTGGCCGAGATGAGTACATCGGTGGCAGGATTATGGATAAAGAGTCAGCAATCGAGTTCTTCGTCGGCGTGAAAGAGTTCCCTGAATCAATCAGGGCATTGCAAGAGAACCCTGAGGAGCATTGGAAATCCATTTACGGTGAGACGAGTGACTAACGAGCAGAAGTTTGAGGAAGCGCAGGGAATCTGAAAGGGCCTCGCCTGTGTTTTTGAA
>Ga0181517_10003353_pt1 | contig 15315 bp, 8 predicted proteins | sample PEATcosm2014_Bin_31_FD_119748 | JGI IMG/M metagenome (GOLD analysis project Ga0181517, IMG submission 119748) | Peatland microbial communities from MTU Mesocosm Facility, Houghton, MI, USA - PEATcosm2014_Bin01_30_metaG | ecosystem: Environmental > Terrestrial > Soil > Wetlands > Peat | place... | reverse complement strand
GACATGAGTGATCCGGTCCGCGCCGCTTACTCCGTTGGTAGCGGCGACGCGCAGTCCGACGCGTGGCAGGGAATTGAGCGCGGTGAGATCCGAGAAGGCTTTGGTAGGCGTGCGGTACCAGGTGGAGTTCTCCCAATCGAGCACATCCTCCTTAGTGGAGAGCCAGTAGAAGTTCGAACTCACCACTTTGCCCGTGGCATCGGCCAGCGTCAGTTGCACGAAGTATACCGGGCTCAGATCGTGGATTTCCGGGATCGCGAAGAGCCGGCGCACGCCATCGGCGGGAATGTCGAAGGCCGTCTGGTGCGAGTACTTTTCGCTCATGTTCAGGTTGTAGACCTTCGCCGTCGCCTTGAGTCCCTGGAAATCCTGGTAGAACGAGTTGACCACGGCGATGGAATGGTCGTCGTAAGAGTATTGAATATGCAGTGGCTCGCAGGCCTTCTTGGCGCCGAAGTAGGATCCGCCGGGACGCAGATAGTAGTCGTAAAGGTGCCAGATCATGGAGGGCCAGGCGTTGTTGAGCATCCACTGAATCACTCCGGTGGCGCGATACTTGTTCCGTCCGAAAGCCTCGAACATGGCGCGCTCTCCCTCGTAGCTCATCACCTGGGCCTTGGTTGCAAATTGATCAACGTTCGTGGATGGTCCGTAGCGCGCGTTCAGCGCCGTCCGGAATACGCCGATGTCTTTGAAGACACCGCCGCCGGCGTGATAATCCCACCACGAATCGATGGGCCAGAGATGGTCTTCCGGCAGCATGCGCCGCAAGCTGTCCGCGGGCGGGATGGCCGGGCCGGGGCTGGTTTCGGTGTTGAAGCCGTGCGCACCGCCGCGGCTCTGGTCGAGTTCCCAGTAGCTGGGCGCGACGTATTCGTACGGGCCGGTCATCTTGACTCCGGTGGGCCCTGTCACGCCCGTCAGCGTCGCGGTAGCCGACGATTCATACGGGTTCGGCCAGTTGAGCTCCTGGAGAATGCCGATGTACATCTTCTCGATTTCCGGCGGCGGCGGATTGTCGCTGCCGTTCATCCAGTTGAAAGCCGAAGGATGGCTGCGCAGGCGGCGGATCTGGTCGCGCAAGGACTCGGCCGCCACCTGCCGGTCTTCGTCGTCCCAGTCCCGCCAGTGCTCCCAGTGGTCACAACAGCACCAGCCGGCCAGGACGAGGATGCCATACTCGTCGGCAAGCCGCAGGAAGTTGTCGTTCTCGATCTTGCCTTCCATTCGCACCGCGTTCAGATTCAGATCGCGGACATATCGCAACTCGTTCTGCTGGCGCTGCGGCGAAGCGCGGAGCAGCATGTCGAAGGTCCAGCCTCCGCCACGAATCAGAATGCGGCGGCCGTTGATGCTGAAAATCCGGTGGATGCGGAAAATCCGATGGATTTGGGCGGGCGGGCCGACGTAGGCGGTTTCGAGCTCGCTCGAGACTTCGCGGATGCCGAACCGCGTCTCGCTGCGGTCCGACACGGCGCCGGCGGCTTCGAATTCCAACTTGAGCCCGTACAGGTTTTGCGGTCCCACCTGCGCCGGCCACCACAGGCGCGGGTTGGCGAGGTTCAGTTGTGCAAACTTGTCCGGCGCGAACGTCACCACTTTCGTCTCGTTTGCCGCCAGCGTGACCGAAAGCGAAAACTCCATGTTCTCGATCTGCCCTTTCAGAACTCCCTCCACCGGGCCGGCGATTTGGTTATGCAGTTCGGCCGTGACGGTGAGGTGCGCTTTGTCGATTGCGGGCAGGTCCAGCTTCGTAATCACCTGCGGAAAGCGTATGGTCACCGGGCCGCTGCTGGTGAGGTAGACGTCGCGCCAGATGCCCATTCCTTTGTCCGGCGGCGCGGGGTTCCAATCGACGAAGGTGATGGCGAGGTCGTCGGGTGTGGGAGGAAACACCTCGACGGCGAGCGCGTTGGGCTTGCCCGGGACCACTATCCCGGTGACGTCGAACTCGAACAGGCGCCAGGCACCGGCCATCTTGTCCGAGCTCGAGATCTGATGGCCGTTGAGCCACACGTTGGCGCGAAAGTTGATGCCGTCGAAATGGAGCTGGATTCGCTTGTCCGCATACTCCGCCGGCGCGGTGAACTGCGTGCGATACCACCAGGACGACCGGAACGCGCTGTCGGGCGGCATGGGGATGTTGGAGAAGTTCTCGCCTATCGGATAGGTGGTTCCCGGAATCGTGCGCAGGTTCATGCCGAAGGTGGGGTCGGGGTAGACGCGGTCGGCCACCAGCGCGGCCATCACGGTGGAGGGCACGGTGGCGCGGTAGGAGTGCCGCGGATGAAACGGAGCGCCGGCTACGGCCTCGTCCTGACTCGCGTCGGCGGAGGACTGGATATACCATCCGCTGTCGAGCACCAGCTTCGTATCGGCCGCGTACAGGCAGGAGAGCACAGCGGACAACAGAACGATGCGGTATTTCATGATTCCTCCTCGGCCGGGATCGAGAAATCCACCAGCTCGCCGCGGAAGCCGCGGGTTTTCCAGGCGCCGAAGGCGATGCCGGCCAGCATCCAGATGGCGCCGGCGACCTGCGCCGTGCGGCTCAGGTTCAGCCACAGCAGCAGGCAGACCAGGAACCCGATCACGGGCGGTATCAGGTTCATCAGTTTCTTTTCCCGCTCGCGAACATAGTAGCGCATCAGCGCCGCCAGATTGACGCCCATGAATGCGATCAAAGCGCCGAAGTTCAACAGTTCGGCGCCGAGACCGAAGTTGCGAATCGCCAGGGCGCCCAGCAGGGCGAAGACGCCGACGAACAGCACGTTGTTGCGCGGGATGCGGCGCTTCGGCTCGATGGCGCCGAAAAACGATTTTGGCAGCGCGTTGCTGCGCCCCATGCCGAACAGCAGGCGGGCCGCGCCGAGTTGCGCCCCCATGCCGGAGCCGAAATTCGCCACCACCAGCGTGAAGCCGACGATCGCGAGCAACGGCTGCCAGGCCCGCCCCGCGGCGTACACGAAAGCCGTGGTTTCGTCCGGAAACGGCTGCGATGCCGGCCACAACAATTGCGCCGCGTAAACCTCCGCAGCAGAGAGAATGCCGACCACGACGCACGTCAGCACGGTCGCCAGCAGGATATTCCGGCGCGGGTTCTCCGCTTCTTCCGACAGCGTGGAGATGCCGTCGAACCCGATGTAGGTGAGCACTGCGATGGAAGTGCCGCCGAGCACCGCGCCGGTAGAGAATGTCGCCGGATCGTAGAAGGGCCGGGTGAAGAAGGCGATTCCATCGTGCGCGCCGCCGAAGATGTAACGCGCGGCGGCGACAAAGAAGATCACGATCACCGCGCCCATTCCGGCGGCGAGCGCGGCGTTGATTCGCGCCGAGGTCCGCACGCCCAGCACGTTCAGCCAGGTAAACACCAGCGCCACCAGGACGGCCCAACCCCAGTACGGGATGGCCGGGGCGAAGACGTGCGCCTGCTGGCTGATCCAGATGATGCAGATCATGGGATTGAGCATGTAGTCCATCACCATGCTCCAGCCGGTAACGTAGCCGAGCGCCGGATTGATCTCCTGGCCGACGTAGGTGAAGGCCGAGCCGGCGCTGGGGTAGGCGCGCGCCATTTTGCCGTAGCTGATGGCGGTGAACAGCATGGCCACCATGGCGATGAGGATGGTGGTGACCACGTGGCCGCGTCCGCGGTTGCTGAGCACGCCGAAGACGGACATCGGTGCGGTCGGCTGAATCACGATCACCCCGTAAAGGACGAGGTCCCAAAGAGTGAGCGCCCTGCGCAACTTTGGCGCGGCAGTCGTGGTTTCAGTCATCTGAAGTCTGGCGTCCGCGAATTAACCGGATATCCGGCTCGATTTGCCGACCGGCTTTCTCGGCAAGCTCCGAGCACTTCTATGATCCTATGAAAGCGCTGCAGCGAGATTCCTCCCCGCGGCCAATCGCGGCGCACCGGTTGCCGGGGTGGTCGGGAGTGGACTGGCTGGGGGCCGGGAAGGCAAAATGGGATGAGGTCAGTATCCTTCGCTTGGACCCGGCGCTTGTGCCATCCTCGTCGAGGCGGGCAGATGTCAACTATGTTGAATCCGGGAACGCTCCGATACAATCGGTTTCGTTCAGAGACGGGTGCAGACGCCGCGGCCTCGCCGTACGCATCCGCGTTGGCTGGCCGGCCCGTCCTGATAACCGGTGCGGGTGGCTATATTGGATCGGCACTGGCGATGGCGCTGGCGGCAGCCGACCCGGCTCGGCTGCTGCTGCTCGATTCCTCCGAACACAACCTGTTCAAAATCCAGCAGCGCCTGGAGGCGGCCTATGGGCACGTCCCACAGGAAGCCGTACTGGGTAGCGTAACGGACGCCGAGTTGCTGAACCGCCTGTTCAGCCGCTTCCGCCCGAGCATCGTATATCACGCGGCGGCTCTAAAGCATGTTCCCCTGCTGGAACTCAACCCGCTGGCGGCGGTGCGCCATAATGCGCTTGGCACATACGCGCTGGCGCGGGCGGCGCTCCACCACGGCGTGCCGGCGCTGGTATTGGTCTCGACGGACAAGGCCGTCAATCCGCACAGCATCATGGGCGCCTCCAAGCGGCTGGCGGAATTGACGATGGCCGCGCTCAGCGGCCCTCAGTGCCGGATGAACGCCGTGCGGTTAGGCAACGTCATTGGATCGACCGGCAGCGTGATCCCCATCTTTCGGGAGCAGATCGCAAGGTGCGCGCCGGTTACTGTGACCCATCCGGAGGTGAGCCGATATTTCATGTCTCTCGGAGAAGCGGTCGAGGCGATCCTCGCCGCCGGCGCGGCGCAGTGTGCGGGGAGAATCCTGCTGCCGGCGCTGGGAGAGCCGGAGCGCATTGCGGACCTGGCGCGCTTCCTCGTTGCAGCGGCCGCGGACGGCACCGGGAACGAAATCCCGATCCGGTTTATCGGTCTGCGTCCGGGGGAGAAGCTCAGAGAAGATCTGATCTTTCAAGCAGAAACCCGCGAGGGATCGACCATGGGTCCGTTGGAAGTTATCGTGACACCAAGCCCCGCGCCGGCTGAACTGCACAGCCGAATGGAACAGCTCGCCAGCCACATCGCCGGCGGCGATGTGGCGGAACTGATTGGTACGATATCCGCGATGGTACCCGATTATAAGCCGAGTTCGCTCATCCTCGCTGCCATGGATGCTTGTAGGAGCGTCGGAAGATGAAGCGCAAGATTGCCGTAGTCACTTCCTCGCGCGCCGACTACAGCCACTTGTACTGGCCGCTGCGCGAGCTTGCGTCACACCCTGAGGTGGAACTGAAGATCATCGCGCTAGGATCCCATCTCTCTCCCGAATTCGGTTGTACGGCAGACGAGATCGAGAAAGACGGGTTCCCGATCGAGACGCGGATCGAATGTCTCCTGAGTTCGGACAGCGATGTCGGCATGGCCAAAACGATCGGTGTGGCAACTCTCGGTCTGGCCGACTGCCTGGGGAAGATGCGCCCCGACCTGCTGCTGCTCATTGCGGACCGCTATGAGATGCTCGCGCCCGCGTCGGTGGCAACGGCGCTGCGCATTCCACTGGTGCATATCGAAGGCGGAGAGATCAGCGAAGGCGTCATCGACGATGCCATCCGTAATGCGCTCACCAAGCTCAGTCACATCCACTTTACGTCTACGGAACTGGCGCGGGCGCGCGTTGTCGCCATGGGCGAGGAGGACTGGCGCGTCCACCGCGCCGGCGCTCCTTCGCTCGACCACTTGCGCCGCAGCCCGCTGATGAGCCGCGCGCAGGTGGAAGCGCGCCTCGATATCCATTTCACGCGCCCGACTGCCGTGATCGCATATCACCCCACGACCATTGCCCGCGACCCCACACGGGAAGCGGACGCGCTGTTCTCCGCGCTCGAGTCCATCCCCGCACAGCTTCTGTTCTGCTATCCGAACGCGGACGCCGGCAGCCGGGCCCTGATCGAGCGCACGAATTCCTTCATCCGCAGTTTTGGAAGCGGGTACGTGTTTGTCAATCTGGATCCGGTCCTCTACTGGAGTCTATTGCGGAGCGTCGATCTGCTGGTTGGGAACTCCAGCAGCGGGATCATGGAGGCGGCATCCTTCGCGCTGCCGGCGGTCAATGTGGGGATACGGCAGCGCGGCCGCGAACGGGCTCGCAATGTGCTCGATGCCGAAGCCAGCGCCGCTTCCATTCTGGATCGCGTTGGCGCGGCGCTGACGGACGACTTTCGGCACTCGCTGTGCGGAATGGAAAACCCCTATGGCGACGGGCACGCGGCCGAACGGATCGTTTCCGTGCTGACGTCTGCGCCGCTGGGCGAGGAACTTTTCATCAAGCGGGCGCCCGCCGTGGAATCGCAATGAGGATTCCGCTTTCGGCTCCCGACATCACCGAGGCCGATATCGAAGCCGTGGTGGGTGTACTGCGGACTCCGCGGCTCAGCCTCGGCCCGAAGCTGGAGGAATTCGAGGAAGCCACTGCCCGGTATGTCGGTGTGCCTTATGGCGTGGCCCTGGCTTCGGGCACGGCCGGACTGCACCTCGGTCTGGCCGCGCTGGGGATCGGTGAAGGCGACGAAGTGATCCTGCCATCCTTCACTTTCATCGCCGTTGCCAACGCCGTTCTTTGTCAACGGGCCAGACCGGTTTTTGCGGATATCGATCCGCGCACGCTCAACATGACCCCCGAGAGTGTGGCACGGGCCATCACGCCCAAGACCCGCGCCATTATCGTTGTGCACACATTCGGGTGTCCGTTGGATCTCGATCCAATCCTCCGCCTGGCCGCCACGCACGGCGTGAAGGTGATTGAGGACGCCTGCGAGGCTCTCGGAGCGGAGTACCGTGGAAGAAGGGTCGGCGGCTTCGGCGACTTTGGAGTCTTCGGCTTTTATCCCAACAAGCCGATTACCACGGGTGAAGGCGGAATGGTCGTCACCCGCTACGCCCAACTGGCCGCAACGATTCGCGCGCTCCGCAATCAGGGCCGAAGGCCATCCGACGGCTGGCTGGATCATTCCCTGCTCGGCTACAACTACCGGCTCTGCGAGATCAACTGCGCTCTGGGCCTCTCGCAAATGCAGCGGATTGACAGCATTCTCGCGCGGCGCGAAAACCGGGCTGCCTGTTACTACGAACATCTGCGGACAGCGCCGGAACTAACGCTCCCGGTTCTCAGCACCGCCGAAGGACGCGTGTGCTGGTTCGTTTTCGTCGTCCGGCTGGCGGCGTCCTTCACACAGGAAGACCGTGAGGGGATTCTCGCCGATATGGCTTCGCGAGGCATCGGTTGCGGGCGGTACTTTGCTCCGGTGCACCGCCAACCGCTGTACGCGGCCTACGCCGATCGCGGCCACGACCTGAGCGTCACCGAGCAGACAGCTTCACGAACACTGGCGCTGCCCTTTTTCAATCGGATCACGGACAACGAAATCGCCGAGGTCTGCCGGAACCTGCGGGAAGCGATCGAAACCGTTCGCAGGCGCCCGGCTCAGGCCTTCTGAGGGCTCGTTGTGTAACTCGCTGCGCAACCGCTCCCTCTGGGCGCGGCTCCGATGCCCGTTCAGAGCCGCGCCCAAAGGGAGCGGTCGGTCGGCGATTGAGCCGGTTGTTTCCTAATAGGCCCTAGTCGGAAGCCCGCCGCAAAACGTAGAGAAGGTTGCCTTCAAGACTCCGCCGCCGGAGCTGTCCGGAAGCGTAGTCGATGACAAACCGCTTCTCGATGCGCAGGCCGGCAGCCTGAGACAGGGCCGTGAACTCTCTGTGGGTGAAGACGTGTCCGGTGGTCGTGACGTGATGGCCCGAGATGTTCCAGGTCACCCTGACGTCGCCATTGCTGTCGCCCGGCGACACCCGGTCCCGGAGAAACCGCGCCGCCGTTGCCAGAACTCCGTAATGGCGGGCGTTATAGCGGTGATTCAGGTCGACGAAGATCCTGCCTTCCGGAGACACCAGCCGTGCGAACTGGCGCAGTACTTCTATCCGTGAGGCGGACGGCAGAATATGTCCGAGAACGTTCCAGAGGCAGGTAATGACGTCGAAGCTCCCTTGCCGGCTGTGGAGTTCTTCGGCCCTTAGAGCCCAGATGTTCGCCTGCGCGGGGCAGTGGCTCCGCATGGCAGCGCTCGGCTCCAGCAGAATGAGGTTCCGCAAGCCCGCGGCCCCGGCGATGCGCAGGGCGCGAGCGCCATCCCCGGCGCCAACATCCAGCAGCGAATGGCTGCCGGGCGGAACTTCGGCAACCACAAGGCGGTCGATGGCGTCGAGATACGCCCCGCGTTGTTTCGCCAGGCGCGCGTACTCGGGGGCAACCCGATCGTAAGCATCGACGGCATCCAGCACGTCGCCAGCGGCGGAGCCACACGGATTCATCGGCACAACCAGCCTACTACAGCTCGCGCTCCGGCATCAGTGGCGATTTCCGTCGCGGGTCGTGGTCAGTTCAGAGGATTCAGGAGCCGCCCCGGTTTGACGACTCCTTTGTCCGAAAAGCAGTCTCTCCGTGCTACACTTCCCACGAAGGAGACGTTCGGCTTGAAGCGTCGGCAGCGGCGGCAACGTGGCAAAGGCGTTTCGTGCGAGTCTTTCCTCGCCACGCTCTTATCCGCATGGCGCTCAGCATCGGCAGGGCTCCTGCTGGTCCTTCTCCTGATCCCATACGGCGCTGGTTTGCTCCTGCTCGCCGGAAGCGAGACTTCGAGCTGCGGCATGCAGTGCTGCAAGCGGTCGAAGGTCTGTCCCTGCCGAAGATCGGACAATAACGCACACCGGACCGGCCGAGGCTGGACCGCCTCGTCGAAGTGTCCGGGAGGTTGCGGACAGCTCCCCGCTATGCCCAGAACCACTGTGGCGAATCTGGCCGTGGCTCGGATCGCGATCAGGCCGATCGTCCCCGTATCGCATTTGCGAATCCAGGCCGCATCGCTGCGTGGATCCTCCGAAACTGGTTTCGTTCTTTTTGAACGGCCGCCTCCCTCGATCTGGCCTTACAACACCTTATAGCCGCGATTGGCCTGGACAGGGCGGGAGTGTGGCGCCGTCTCCAGGGTTTCTCGGTCGTTACTTGGCTGGAAGCATCGTGGGAGATAAAAATGGGTAAAAATAGCTGTTTAACCTGTTTTTTGGCGTGTGTAGTTGTGCCGCTGAGCCTGTCCGCGGCAGAGGTTCTGCGCGGAACCGTGACCGACCGCTCCGGGGCCATGGTGCAGGGAGCCACCGTGCAACTGCTGGCTGACGGGCGTGCGGTGGCTGAGACAAAGACTGGCGGCAACGGAGAGTTCGCGCTGGCCGCTCCAACCGGCGCGCGGGCGGAAGAAGACTACACGATTCTTGCCGCGGCGAGCGGTTTTGCACCAGCAAGCCAGGCGGTGCGTCTGGCGGACGCGGCGAACCACAAACTCGCGCTGGTGCTGGACATCGCCCCCTACCGCCAATCGGTGGAGATCCAGGCGGCGACGCCGGCCAATGAGTCCGTGTTTGACATGAGCGGCGTGCGCGAAAGCGCGGCGAAGGATGTCGGTGAGGCACTGACGGCGCTCGACGGAGTATTTAAGATCCGCAAGGCGGGCATCGCCAACGACCTGGTCATCGATGGATTCCAGCAGAATAACATCGTTGTGCTGGTCGACGGTTCGCGCACCTATGGGGCGTGTCCGGCCCACATGGATCCGCCGGCCGAGCACGTGGACTTCGCTGAAGTGGATTACGTCGAGGTAAGCAAAGGAGCCTTCGACGTAACCAACCAGGGCAGCCTCGGCGCGGTCGTAAACATAGTCACCAAGAGCCCCGGCATGGGCTTCAGTCTGCGGCCGTCGCTCAGCGCCGGCTCGTTCGATTTCTTTAATCCGAGTGTGACGGCTTCTTACGGTGGCCGGACCTTCCAGATCCTCGGCGGTTACTCCTATCGCGACTCGGATCCTTACAATGACGGCTCCGGCCACGCTTTCACCGATTACGCTAATTACAGCGCCAGCGGCAAGCAGCAGCGCGCCTTTGACATCAACACCGGCTGGTTCGAGACGCATTTCACGCTCTCGGACCGCCAACAGATTTCGCTCAATTACACGCGCCAGCAGGCAGGCCTGATTCTCTATCCTTATCTGACGATGGACTCCGACCACGACAACGCCGACCGGGCAACTTTCAAGTATACGGCCCGCGATCTGACCCCCATACTTCGCAACCTGCGGGTTGAGAGTTATTTCACCCAGGTCCGGCACTTCATGTCCGACGATCAGCGCACGTCGGCCATGATGGGGACCTGGATGATGGCCGCCGACGCCTCGACGCGGACCATCGGCGGACGCGTGGAAGGCGACTTGGGGCAGGACATCACCGCGGGCGCGGAGACCTATCATCGCAACTGGGACATGCTCAGCTACATGAACATGGGCGGCATGATGACGGTCAGCCCCGCGATTCCCGATGTGAATACCGAAACGGCCGGTTCGTTTCTAAACTACCGGCACGCAGTTACCGCGAGATTGAAACTGACCGCGGGCCTGCGCTTCGATCACGCGCAAATGGAGGTTGGATCGGCGCAGGCGTCCACGGACGATTACTACCAGTTCCATAACACGCGACGGACCGTCAACGACGACAATTACGGCTCCGGCAACGCGCGCCTCAGCCTGGCGTTGTCGAAGTCGAGCGAGTTATTCGCAGGCGCCGGCACCACGGGCCGCGTCCCCGATGCCGAGGAGCGCTATATCGACCTGGTCGGGATGGGCGCTACGACCGTCGGCAATCCGCTACTGCCGATGACCCGCAACACGGAGATCACCGCCGGTTGGAGCGTGGACCACGCGCGTTTCTACTTGCGACCTGCATTCTTCTACTCGTTCCTGAATAACTTCATCCTAGTAAACAACCAGCCCCAGTTGAACATGCCGATGGACAGCGGAACGATGAGCGGGATGGATATGGCTGTCATGAGCACAGCCCGTTCCTATACCAACGTCGATGCGCGAATTTATGGTGGCGAGATGGCGTATGGCGTCACGCTGACTCCCGCTCTCTCACTCAGCGGAGGAGGCTCTTACTCGCGCGGAACGGTGACGCCTCAGATGGAAGTCAACGTGATGAGTCACAACCTGCCCGAAATGCCTCCGTTGCGCGTTTGGAGCGCCCTGCGTTACGCACACCGGTGGGCGTTTGCCGAGTTGGGCACGGTGGTGGTGAACCGGCAATCGCTGGTGGACGCCGATCTGAACGAGGTGCCGACCGCCGGCTACGGCCTGCTGAACCTCAAGCTTGGCTTCACGCATCGCAAGCTGTCCGGCAGTTTCACCGTCGATAACCTGCTCGACCGCTTCTATTACGAATATCTCTCGTACTATCGAGACCCCTTCGCCTCGGGTGTCAAAGTCCCCGAGCCGGGGCGGAACGTCTTCGGCCAATTGCGGTATTCGTTTTGACCACGCCACTCCTGAGTATGCTCCCGTGATGTACGCCCTGGCAGGCGACGCGTGGATGACCATGAACCGGCGTACGGCGTAACACTCGACGGCTCTAACGGTTTGACTGGGCCTCTCCGGGAGTTCGCAGTGCCGGCCACGTGTTATGCTCGCAGTTTAAACTGGTGAACTACGTCAAGAGCCCGTGTCTGGCGGTACCGGCGGCGGTTGCCTGTCTCGGTTTGGCGACGGCCCAGTCCATCCCTTCCGACGAGATGCATGCGCGGACCGTTCCGTACGTGCCTCCATCGACGCTCACTTTGCGCTCGCAGGTGGACCTGGTGGAGGTTCCGGTGGTTGTCCGCGATGGGCAGCGCCGGGCAGTTGCCGGTCTCACACGGGACGATTTTGAAATCTACGACACCGGGAAGCAACAGACAATTACGGCATTCTCAGTGCAACATTTCATTTCACAAGGGGAGTTGGGTGACGGCATGAAGCCGGCCGTGGCCCCGGCGGGACCGAAGGGCGAAACGCGGCCCCGCTTCGTGGCACTATGCTTCGACGATCTGCACACCGACTTTGGCAACTTGAAGGCGGCCAAAGATGCAGCGGAACGATTTGTCAAGACCAGCCTGGCGCAGGGAGACCGGGTGGCGGTGGTTACAACCGGACATTCGAACAGCCTGGAGTTCACCGCCGACGTGCCGAAGCTGGTCGGGCAGATTGCGAAGGTGTCACACTCCGAACGAGGGGTCTCCGACAACCCGCAGGTGTGCCCCTACATCCGGCCCTATGAGGCGTACCTGATCGTCAATTCCATGGACAAGGAGGTGCTACACGCAAAAATTGGCGAATGCAACGCCTGCAAGGGCCAGCCTTGCCCGGAGGGAGAGGTGACCGGTCTGGCACGGGCGATCTGGGAGCACTCGCTGTTTAACTCGAGGAACACAGTGCGCGTGCTGGAAAGTCTGGTGGGCGACATGGCAAAGTTGCCGGGACAGCGCATGATTCTGCTGACCTCTGCGGAATTCCTAATGGGCAACCTGGAGGCCGACATCGAGCGGCTGATGGCCAAGGCGCTGCACGCGGAAGTGGTGATCAACGCACTGGACGCCAAGCGGCTTTACACCATAGTTCCGGGAGTTGACGAGAACGGGAAGAAGGCTTACACCACCCCGCAAACCCCGTTCAGTGTGGTACAGGCGCAGGACGACGGAATGGCGGTTCTGGCCTCCGGCACGGGTGGCACGTTTTACCACAACAGCAATGACCTGGCGCGGGGCTTCCGCGAGCTGGGGATGGTGCCGGAAACCATGTACGTGCTCGGCTTCGCGCCTGCGGACGTGGCGGCCGACGGGCGTTTTCACAGCCTGAAAGTGCGGCTCGCCGCGCGCAAGCGGTATTCGCTACAGGCCCGCTTGGGATACATGGCGCCCTCGGCCAATGTCGCCGCGCCAGTCTCTCCGCTATCCAAACTGGAGAGTGAGGTGATGGCCTCGGACACCATCACGGACTTGCCTGCCCGGTTCACCTGGGAGCAGTGGGCGGGATCGCCCGGCATCGCAATGGTCGTACACCTGGATGTCAACCGCCTACGTTTCGAGAATTTCCACGGGCGGCGGGCGCAGAGACTGGTCATTCTTGCGGTTCTGCTGGATAACCGTGGCGGCTTCGTGACAGGTAAGAGAAGCGAGGTGGAGCTGAGTCTTACGGATGCGACTTTCGCGCAGTTGGCGCAGACCGGGCTCACTGCCGCGATGACGTTCGAAGCGCCTCCCGGCAGCTACTCCGTCCGCGCGGTGGCGCAGGATGCCCTGGAACGCAAGCTGGCGGCGGCGAGCGCGACCGTGCAGATCAAGTAAGTCACTTCGAAATCGCGCAACTCGACAGGGCATATGGCGCTCCCTTTTCTGCGCACGGTACAATTCATGGTTCAGCACTGAAAAGGAGATCTTCAAATGGCCCCGAGTCGAAGAGCCCTTGTTGCCGGTCCTGGAGCGGCTGCGTTGGCGGCTCAGATGCGCTCGATTTGCAGCAAGCTGTCTTTGCCAGTCGTCTTTCTGTTCGGCGTCGGTTTACTGAATGCCCAATGGGCGCCACTCGTCTCTGACCCCAATGCGGCCCAGCGTATCGCCTGGTGGCGGGAGGCGCGGTTTGGCATGTTCCTACACTGGGGTGTCTACTCCATCCCGGGCCGTGGCGAATGGGTGCAGTGGGCCGAGCAGATTCCCACCGCCGAGTACGCCAAGCTAGCCGGCCAGTTTCATCCCGAGCAGTTTGAGGCAGACGCCTGGGCGAGCATCGCCAAAGCTGGCGGCATGCGATACATGGTCCTCACCGCGCGCCACCATGACGGCTTCGCCCTCTTCGATGACCCCGGCAGCAATTTTACGGCAATAAAATCTGCCGCCCATCATGACTTCGTGGCCGATTATGTCAAGGCGGTGCGCAAAGCCGGGCTTGGCGTGGGGTTGTATTACTCGCCGCTCGACTGGCGCTTCCCGGGTTTCTTCTTCCCAGGCATCTACCAGGAAAACGCCATCCAACTTCGCGAGCAATACCAGCGTCAGATAGACGAGATTGCCTCCCACTACGGCAAGTTGGACATTTTGTGGTTTGATGGCGGGGGCAATGAGTGGCTGGGCTTCGGTGGCCTCCAGTTTACCGGCAGCGGCTGGCGGGCGCGCCCCAAGGACAAGCCTTACTCTGGCAGCTTTGACTGGCAGGACGTGAAGACCGTCGCTCATCTTCGCCAATTGCAGCCCGGAATCATTCTAAACGACCGCACGAATGCGCCCGCCGATTTCCGCTCGCGAGAGGGCGACGGAGCGCTTGGAGACTTTGACAGCCAGCACCCATGGGAGTTGTGCACCACGATTACGGAAGGCGCCTGGGGCTACCAGGCCAATGCCAAGGTGAAGCCGCTCGCGCAACTCCTGCGGTTGCTGGTGGGCGCCGCCGGACGCGACGGCAACATGCTGCTGAACGTGGGCCCGCGCCCCGATGGCCAGATTGACCCGGCTCAGGCGGATCGTCTACGCGAAATCGGACACTGGCTCAGCCGGTACGGCGAGAGCATCTACGGCACACGCGGGGGGCCCTGGCTTCCTGGAGCATACGGCGTCTCGACCCATAAAGGAAAGCTCGTGTACGTTCACGTGTTGCATCCACCGGAGAACTCCATGCTGGTGCTGCCAACCCTGCCTGTGCGGGTCATGAAGACAACGTTGCTTCATGGAGGAGATGTGCCGTTCCAGCAGACCGCAGAGGCTTTGACGCTCAGTCTGCCATCGGGCTCCCCCGACGACATCGATACCGTAGTGAAGGTTGAACTCGCCGAGCCATGGACAACGAGCGCTGTGGAGCCTGTTCGGGCGCAATAATTGGATTGCCGGATGCTCGCTTCCGGATGAACTGACCGGCTTGATGCCCGCAGCAGCCATAATGCAGCCATCCGATACCTCGACGCCGCTCCCGGCCGGCGGAAGCCCCGAGTCGCGCTGGATTTGTCCCGATCCAATCGTTGTCGGTAGCGAATCGGAAGAATCCCTTGACGCGTTCGAGTTTCTTCAGCGCCGTGCGTGGACTGAGCTTCCAGGAATCGCGGAACTCGCGGAGCGCCTCTCCGTCGAGTTGCTTCATGTACAAAAAGCCCTTCTTGCCTCGCGGACTCCTCGAGGTGGCGCAGCATCAAGCGATACTTGCGAAGAGTGGACTCGCCGAACCGCCGTCCCGACTCGGCGTCTTTGAGGAAGCTCCCCTTTGCCTCAAGGATCGTGATCGGTTGCGCCTGCACTTCCGCGGGCAACGGGTCCCACGAACCGCGCGCCTCTGCCTCGGCGACCCGCCGTTGGGCCTTCTGCCAATTTGAGGTGTGGAGGCTCTGGCGGAGGAAACGATCGCCGCACTTGCCTTCTACGTGGATGTGACAAGAGCAGCGCCGGTAGGTCCGGTCGTGCTTCG
>Ga0181517_10003352_pt1 | contig 15319 bp, 20 predicted proteins | sample PEATcosm2014_Bin_31_FD_119748 | JGI IMG/M metagenome (GOLD analysis project Ga0181517, IMG submission 119748) | Peatland microbial communities from MTU Mesocosm Facility, Houghton, MI, USA - PEATcosm2014_Bin01_30_metaG | ecosystem: Environmental > Terrestrial > Soil > Wetlands > Peat | place... | reverse complement strand
GCGGTATACAACCCTTGCAATGTTGCGCGAATGACCGGAGTATCGCTAACTTCACCGGTTAGAACGATCATTCCTTTGTTTTTCAAATCGTCTCCCGAGACAGTAAAAGGGGCCTGACTTTTTCAGGCCCCTCTTTGTCACCCTGGTTGTGGAGTCGTTTCATTGGACTCGATGATTGTTTGGTCGATCCCACATCTCCTGAAACTTCTGCTCAAAAGCGGCTGACGCTGGTTTGTCGACAAAGATCGCGACGGAGTTGTCCTGGTGCTTTTCTCCCGACGCGCTCCAATTACTACTTCCCTCGCGGAGACGGGTTCCGTCGCTCCATTCTTTGAGGTGCATCAACTCTCGCCCGTCCTTGACCCGGATGGAGATATTCGGGCGCGCCAACTCTCGCGCAACGTAGGGGTCGCGGCTCTGTTCCTCGTCGTACTGTTGGGGGTCCCGATAGATCCGGACTTGGACCCCGCGGCCGGCTGCGTTAGCCACTGCGTCAGCCAAGGCGTGATCCGTAAAGGCGTACATGGCGATGTCAAGGTGACCCTGGGTGATCTTGTCGAGAGCCTCAACATCGAGAGCTTCGTTGTCTTCGCCTGGGCTGTAGTGAAACTTGCCAGTGGTTGGGCTGATTGCCGCGGAAACGGTTTTGCTCACCTCTGGTATGTGGAGAGAAGCGAAGGATGGGGTTGAATCGAACATATGATTCAACAATCCACTGCGAATGAAACTCATAAGCACCGTGGCTATGGCGCCGAGTAAGAGGTAGCGTGCGATGTATCTCATTGCGGGAGGGACCTTTCTGTCTGTTAGGCGGCCGATGACGCGGCAACCTCGACCGGCGCAACAGCTTGTTCGGCGCTCTTTTTACGTTTGGCTCCTTTGCCTCTTGGTGTCGCCGTCGTCGTTGCTGCTGCGGCCACAGGTGTTTCATCACTCAGTGCAACGCCTTCAATCAGCGGCGTAGCTTCGACCTTCGGCCTCTTGACCGGCGGAAGCATGACTGGCGGCAAAGGAATGCAGTGGGCTCGGCTGTTCTTCGGAGTCGTCGCCCCTTTGCTGACCGCTTGAATGAGGGGGATCAACTCCATCGGGAAGTCGACGGCTTCGCCGGCGTGGTCAAAGAATACGGGTTGCTTCGTATCTGGGGCGAGGATACCATTCTTGCCCTGAAATAGAAGTCGGCGTTCCAGTGGAGGGCGGGCTCCCTCTCTGGCGGCTGGGGCCAGGTAGTGGTGCGTCACCAAGAGATCGCAGGAACTGCCATACCGGAAGAGTTGGGCCCGTATCATCTCTTGGGAAATGACTCGACGTTGGGTGGAGTTCGGGATCAGCGATTGGATAGGAATCGAAACCGAAATCCCCCCTGGGGTGACACCGGCAAAGCCGATGTAGTGCCCGATTTCTCCCGTGCAACCTCCGCCTTCTTCTCCGGCAATCATCCATCGCTTCTGCTTTTGCTGGTACACCGGGGTAAGGTTGGGGCGGGCACCAAGTCCGAGGCGTTTAAGCTCAACTATCACCTTTCCGTGCATCGTCATTCCGAGGCCGCTATGTCTCGTCGGCACTGGAGTTGTGTGTTTTGCTTCTGCTTCCATGGGGTTTTGATCCTCCTCGAGCGGGCGCTACTTTCCACTTCAGAATAACATGTAAGGTGGCAGTGGTATAGTGTACGCGAGGGTTTTATAGGTTGGCCGCATAACTGGCCACCCCGAGTGAACGGGGGTGGCCTGCAAGTCGGTTTATGGATTATTCAGTCGGTTTATTGGATGGTTCCGGAACCACCTGAAACAGGCGGTCACGTCCGACGTGAACCCCGAAACCAAGGGTCACGCCAAACTTTTGATGGTTACCATATACGTTGTCCTTTGGATGGGCGCGGTACAGGTTGAGCGATCGGTGGGAGTCGCATGGCGGATCCAATCCTCCGACCTGGGTTACAGGCCGAAGGCTGGATCAGAATCGCCGAGCAGGTGGGGCTCCACAAGCTGCGCGGATGTCGTCTTTCGTGCATCCGGCCCAGCATTTGTACATGCGGGGATCCGACGTTTTGATGGCAAGGTTGTCTTTGCCGCGGTCTTTGCCAGCCTTTTCGCATGAGGGGCATTGCGCCCACATGTTTCGGCCGTCTCGCCTGCGGATCGTTACGTGTTGGGTGATGTCGAACGCATTGGGTCTGAATCCGACAAAAGGGGTGAAGGTGGAAACTGGAGGAGGAGGTTCGTCGACGCTCGGCATCGTGATTCCCTCGGTCCGAGCTTCGAGCTCGGCCAGGGTCAGACGACGGGCGTTCCGAATCAGGTCAAATTGAGCGGGCATTTTACTGCTCGCACGATCGAACCAGTAGCGGTTGGAAGTGGAACGGTGAACCCCCAGTGGGCCGCGGATGGCGTTGCCAAAGAAGCCATCTTCAAGCCGATCCTGTTTTGGGAATATCTCGAGCCCTTCGACCTCATGATTGAAGCCCTTGATGGGGACGCCAATACTGAGTGCAATGGTGTACACGAGAACCCGACACAGGGAGGCCGGAAGCGGCTCCGCAGCAAAAATCCAGAGGTGGCCGCCACGGCGGCTCTTTTCGAGCAGTGCCTCGATGCCCTCCTGCTTCAGGTCTTGCTGAACGGCCGCAAGATCTGAGAACGCCTTGTCGTGGTCTGCGTCAATAGCGATCCATTTGCACGTTGAGTGCGCGGGTTCGATCGCATAGAGGCTGATGGTTTTCAGTCCGGCAAGATGCAGTTCGACGTCCTTTGGGGTCAAAGACAACTTTTCCTTCGTCTTTTTGTCCTTGGGGGCGTAGTAGGAGTACTTGCCGTTGTCCGCCGGCGTGTGGCGCTGCACCAGGTAGGCGCGGCGGTTCACAAACCAGTTCCAGTAGTCCTCCACCATCTGGGAAGAGACAGGCAGTATTTCCACCTGTCTCTTCGGAGGGATGTAGGGCGTTATGACCTCGGTCACGCTGTCACCAGGCCCATGTGAGTCTGCCCTGCTGCGTTAATAACAGCATGGGGCACCCGTGGACCGCGGTTCCGGTTGAAGCGACGATCGGAGCGGCGCTTGCTCTGAGAGGCCACATCCACGTTATCGGCAGAAGCTGGCTTGGGCACGAGCGTGAGCTTCGGAAGTTCAACGTACTGCCCGAGATCGTAGAACTGCACCACATAGTCGAACATCGAGGAGTGAAAGTTGTCCTGATCGGCGAAGTTCACCATGAAAAAGTCCCGGTGAATCTCGTCGTAAATGTAGAAAGCGCCTGTGCCAGGCTGACCGGGAATCGCCATCAAGATGACGAAGCCTGACCTTCCCTCATACACCCGTTCCGCGCGGCCTTCGGAGTTGAGGAGAAAAGCTTCCAGAACCTGCCAGCGGGAAGAGCGGCGGCTGATCCCTTTGAGGTTGTCAGCTACACAGATAGGATACAGGCTCATAAGCCCGAACGGAGTGCGAGAAAGAACAGTCGACATGATAGGTCTCCAGAAAATGGATGGCCGCCCGAGGGCGGCTTGGGTGAAGGAACGAGAGGTACGCGGGGCGCAGCCCGAGTCGAACGGCTTACTCGGGATGTCTACGGGTGAAACACTCGGCAACCGTTGAGGCTGCCGATCGTCTGACCGACGACAAAGAAACGCGAGGCCGGGGGTGTTGCGGGGCGGGGCGTGATCTGATTGGAGGTTGCTACTGGAGGGCGAAAGGCGGTTCGCTTCGTGTGTGTCATGCACGACGCTGCTATGCCAAGTTGAGATGCTTCGTATTGCTTCCAAAAACCGGGGGTTGATCCACGCATGAGATTCTCCTTGATGCATCGCGGCCCCTTACGCGGGGCCATCGGTTGGGTTTACATTGCGTCGTGCGCCGCCCTGACCTGGTGGCAACGTAGGACACGTCGACACGCAGACGGTCCTTTTTGCAGGTTCCTGCCCACCACATCCCAAAGCGGGAGTCGTGGTAGAAGTTCTCTTGAAGTGGGGTGTCCAGTCCGAGAGAAAAGTGGAATCTGTTCTGGCCGTCCCGCATGATGGCGACGCCTATTTCCTACAACATGTTGCTGATTTGCATGGCTCCCCCTTTACTCAGGCGACCAACTAGGGGAAGAAGTCGTCTGTCGGCTAGTTCGCCGGCACACAGGTAGGCAGAAAATCCAATCAAGCAAGGGGAGGCTAACTCCGAAGGTCACAGGCGGAGTTGAAATCGGCGCTGCTGGGATATTTCAGATTTGCGGCGCGGTCACGTACGCACCACCCCCGCTACTGCGGAAGACGGAACTACACGGTGTTCGGCGGAGTCACTCACTTTTGACTCTTTGGTGGGAGGCTATTCACCTCAGTTATCACTGATCGCTTTCCGCTTCGAAGCTAACGGGGTGCGGAATATCTGCGGCGGCGTGGCCGCCATCCGAACGCGCAGTCTGTGGAACCGCAATGTTTGGAGGCCGGATTTGGGCTTGGTTGGTTATGGGTGCCGGTTCGTATTTCAACACCTGGTAAAGCAGAACCAGCACAATGGGGAAGAAAAAGAAGCCGAAGAATAGGCCGCGCCAGAAATAAGACTTCCAGTTTGGAATGTCCTTCCTGTTTGCGATGATTCCTGGGGTGGCCCCTAACAAGAAGAGTAGGGTCGGGATCGCCTCGACGAGAGGCAACCACCACTCAACTTGCTGACCTCCGGCGTTGCCCATTGGCCGCGGCGGCATTCTCGATCCAGGAACCCAGCTTCGAGTGATTTGGTGGTGATGGTGCAACTGCGCGGTGGCCGGCAAAGCGACCACCGCTTGAGCAGCACTGAGGATGAGGGTTAGGATGGCTCTCCTGAACATGGCTGGGGACTAGTTCCAGCCAGAGGGAGCCGCCAACAACCGACCGGGGAGGGGGCAGACCGCAAGAGGGGCCTTGACTGCCATCGGCTTCTCGTCACTCTGAGCGGCGGTCTGCGGCATGCAGGACGCGATGAGGGACATTTGCTGTGCTTCGTACTTCTTCCAGAAACCAGGCTTTGATCCACGCATGAGAAATCTCCTTTGTTACGACCGAGCGGTTGAATTGCATTGAGGTGGATGCGGGTCCGGCTGACGTGCCGGCGCGCAGGAGGAGCGAGAAACTGGGAAGCTGTCCAAAAAAGAGAAGGCAGTCCCCGGTGGTAGCGGACTGCCAAAAAATGAATCACTCGTATTTCCGCTGGACAGCGGACCTGGTTCGCGCGAGTGTTTCTCAGCGCGTAAATGGGTGGGGCCTAATTTCGGAGGCTCAGCCCTCGAAGCCTGGGGAGGGGGAAGTAGTGACCAATGCAGAACGCTGGTCAGCGAAGATGAAAGTCGTTACTGGCGGACAACTGCATACGATCCGGTCGGAATATTGTCCCAGCTATGTGAAGGATCCAACGGGTTTGAACTGGTCGCCCTTGTACAGATCAAGGAATTGATGGAGTGGTTGGGGTAGAGTTCCCGCACTCGCCCCAGCATCCTCATCGAGTCCTTTCCCCCCGAGAAGTTGACGACGAAAGCCACTTCGCCGCGCGAGCGACGGATCAGGTCGTCGGGGGGGCAGTTGAATTTTCTGCGAGATTGGGGCCGTCCTTTCGGGTGAGAGTGAGGGGGTTCGGGGGGAAAAAGCAAAAACTCCCCCGGGGGGTGGGGATTGCCCTTACCCGTTAGTTGGCATATTAGGCCCTAATTCGGCCGCCTCGGAATGTTTGAGGGGTGTCTTTTCGGCCACATGAATCTCACGGATCAGGTCGTCTAACTGTTCCTCAACTGCAAGATAGAACGGACCTCGGCACAAACGTCGGCCCTCAATTGCCGTTGCTTTTGCGTTCTGAAAATCCCGCCGACTGAGATAGCTCTTTGCGTATTCGAGATAGGTCTCGCCACGCGTCTTCGCCATTTCCTTTACCGCAGCAAGGCTCCGCTGCGCATCCTGCTGAGCCCTCGAGCGAACGTTTCGGAATTGCATGCCGCTTCTCCTTTTGACAAGTTGCGCCCGAGATTACAGGTGAGAGTTGAGTTCAAAGTCTGCCACGACTCACGACGACGCCGACGCGCCAGCGACGCAATCCGTCGACCACCAACAGCACTCCGCGCAGCGAGATAGTCTCACCCGCATCCACTACAATTGCGCAACGCCTACACATTTCAGAGCGTCGAAGTCTTACCTTCTCACCCGATTGTTTTCCAATCCTAGCCGCAAGCGCCGACAGGAAAGGCGACACAATCGCATCGCCGAGAGCACTTCCACTCACTGCAACTTCACGCTAGAACGCACGATGATCGCACCCGCACCGTCTTGCCTTACCACCCGATTGTTTTCCTTCCCTCCGCCGCAACATCACACAGGAAGCCACGGCAATCGGGCAGTAAAGGACACTCGAAGCGCACGCCACCTCACAGGAAAGCGGCACGTGTAAGAGCGTCTATAGTGCGATCGCCGCAACGGATAGAGCTTGAAAACTCGCAATTCCGTCGCGATACAGCAGAACGTGACCGAAAGTAGCAAAGTGACAGGGATAGTCAGAGCGTAAGCTCCTGATTCCATGACTATTTCGCTGGAGGGCCAAGCCAAACGGTATCCCTGGAGAACTCACGTTGGAGGCGGGTCAGAATCCACGTTGGAACCACGTTGGAACCATTGAGCGAAGGGTTTAAGACTTGACCACCGTCGGTGCCCATCGCGCCGGCGCGGCCGATGTGTTTGTCGCAAATAGGCTCCAGCCTAGATAAGCTCGAGCCCTGTTTGCTACTCGGTGTCGGCACTCCTCGAACAGCTTTTACTGCAGAGTTAGGCACCCGATCGACGCCACAAAGTCTTGAATAGAAACTCGCACAACGGAGCGATCTTGCACTACTCGCAGCGCCGCATGTGGCCCCTTACTTTGAAACTGTGACACAATCACGACCCCGACCGGGACGGTCGCTGAATACACTTCCCTGGAAACGAAGAGTGCATTTGTCTCATTGTCGACGAAGTATATGAGACCCTGAATCTGGCGTTCACTGTCAAGGATCTGGCGAATTTGGGCGTACCGATCCTTCGACTTGATCGTCCTTTCGTATTCAATTCCGATGTGGATGACCGCGTTAGAATCAGCCGGCGAAGTGACCTCGGCGATCGAATCGTAGTCCTTTTCTGTTGGCCTGTTCGACGCAATGTTCAGCGACTTCAGCTGTCTGTCCCCGATCCACTGCCGGACCCCGAACGCTTTCCGGGCCGCAATTTCAATCTCGTTCAGCCCAATAAAGTGCGGCACTTGCCCGCCGTCTGCGAGCGTTTCAGTGTCGGCGGACGCGCTAAGGATCCCAAGGCCGGCGACCTGTAAAGTGTTCATGCCCTGCTGCGTGACCGCGAATATTCGCCCTGGATATGGGAAGCACTGCGGGTAAATCTGGATCTGATCCAGTTCCGCCAAGCGCGCGAGTCGCCGGTTGCGGTTGTGATAGTTCAGTTCGTTTGTCCGCCCGGCGATCAGCAGTTCGATCTGCTGGCGGCTGATAAACGTGGCATCGCGAATCAGAAGGAGAAGCGGGAGATCCTTCGCAGGGCTCAGTAGGAATTTGCCAGTGTGGGTCATCGGCCGTCGACCAGACCGAGAAACGACGTCTTGTCCTCGCACATAATCCTCCAACTTCCAAGCGCAGTCCAGATGACTGTCTGCTTCTTCACTAGCAGCAATGTTTCCTGTCGGAAAGCGTAATAACTCGAACACAGTATGCGAGCCGGGCCGTCGCATCGCCAGTCCGAATTGAAATCGATCATTCCCTCGCTCGTGCTCCGGACACACACAAGGAACCGATCCGCCTCGGCCTCATCGGGCGCCCTAGACCGAAGCATTAGTCTGTTGGATTCCATGTAGCGAGTGACGCCCTCCGTGTAATATTTCGCCTGAAGAATCTCCTGGGGGGAGTCGAAGTATGGCCTCGTCCCTGCGTTGATCCGCACGAAGCCACCAATCGAGTGCTTGTACTTTTTAGGCGATCCGACCTTAATGTGGGTTGTGTTCATGAACGCCGACTGGTGCCGGAGGAAGGCTCCGGTGCGTCGATCAAATGACTTCCTGAGCCACCAATGCGAACCAAACGAGATGCATTGAACGATCACTTCGGCTCCCCGGTACTATCTATTCCACCCACAGCCTTTTCTTGCCGGAGCCGGTTGATCTGGTTTCGGAGTGCAACCTTGTGTTGCTGAAGCGCCTGCACTTGAGCCTCCAGCCGCCGATTCTTGACCACCATATCTTCGTCGTCTTTGGCTTCAACGCCTGCCGGTGATTGCTCATCCGCGGCTGCAGCGTTGGCACGTGCCAGCGCGATATCCACGTCAGACTGGATAGTCGTAGCGGCGTCGGCGTCGACAACCGGAGTCTTCTTCCCGAGTCTAAGAGCCTTGAACCGCGTGTTCCCCTCAATCCCAAATTCGCTGGCTGCCGCGACTGAGGGGATGGTGCTTGTCTCGTGGGGTTCCTCACTGTCGGCCGCTTCGGCCCCTGGTTGGGATGCTGAATCTTCGCTCGGTCCGCTGGACCGGAGAAATGACAATACGGGAAGAGTCGCGCTATCTATCTCGCGTGGCCCGTCGCCATTTACACGCAGCTCGCGCTCAAATTGGTCGTTGAGCCGCTCGACAAGGTCGTTATGAATCTTGATGACGCGCAGGTTGTGGTAGCGCGCAAAGTTGCGGGAATTCGTCAACTGGAGCACTATGTCGACCGTGATTCGAAGACGTTGGTCGCGCTGACCCATCATCCAAAGGATGTAAAGGAGGAGGACGATGATCACAACCAACGCGCACATTAGACCCCAAAACTCCGCACTCAGCAGCAGATCGTGGACGAGTTGCATATGCCATTGGGAGAAGATTCCGCCATAGTCTGTGTCATTGGGATTGACGGCATGCGTGGCGCTTTCGACAGTGGCCGTGCGTGGCGCACTGTCACAATTTCTCTTTTCGATTGTGGGGTCGCCGTTGTCTATCTGTTGAACTGTGTTCGGATAGACCTCGTGATTGTGGTTCCAGTTGACGGGGGCATTCGGTCGCTGGGCGCCTGGGCCTGGCTTCTGTTGGGATGGATCGGCACCTCGTTGCGCGGCGAACCTCTGCTGGTCAGGTGCTGCACTCTGCTGTGTCTGTGGGTCGTCCGGTTGAGTCTGTTGGGCGTGCGCAGCTAGCGTAGCTGCAATGAAGATGATCCCCAATGCACGATGCTTCATGATTTCCTCCCGCCACGAGCAGCTTTCTTGCCGGCATAATCAGTTCGTTTTGCTCCCAATTCCAGGGATGGAAACCTCAGATTCAAACCTTGCGAGTGCGCCATCAAGGCCGCCATGGTAGGAAAAAGGTTATTCGCAGCGTCCGCTATGAAATGCTCGTAGGGCTTCCTGACGTGGACATGCTTATGAATCATGCCTTTGACTTTGTCGGACATCAGAACCTGCATCTGGCCGTTGGGAAGGCACTTGAGTTGCTCGTCCCGAATTTGCATCTCGTAGTAGTCGGACCTGCTTCCGGTTCCCTGCTCCTCGTACTTTTCGCCCGTCAGGATGCCGCCCTTCTCGACGTGAACCGAGAGCCGCTCTTGCTTCACTTCCCCGCTCTCTCGGCGGAATTGCGTCGAGGTATTGAAGTCCTTCATACGGAGCATGAAGGAATTGTTCGGCCCGGAAGACAGCGAATCCTTCAAACCAAACCCGATGGGATCGAGTTGGCCGTAGGTCTGGAGCGCAAACATGAAGGCGACGTTCCCGCCGCGCGCGGTCTGGAGAATGCGCGAGAAGTCCTGGTAGGCGAAGGGGGCAAATTCGTCCAGCAGGACCGATACGAAGTCGTGGTTGATGCCGTGGCCGGTGTGAGCGTACCTCTGTCCAAGCGTGAGTTGGAGGTTCTGCAGGAGGATGCGGCCGAGCGCGGTCACGGCATCGGCGTTGACGTTGATATTCAAACTGACGTACAAGATGAGGTTCTTTTCCAGCACTTCTTCGATGGTCAACAGGTTCTCGTAGGGGCCGGTGATCAGGGCCAGCGAGTCACTCATAAAAGTGACCAGGTGATTGATCAGTCCTTGGATCTTCGAGACACGGTCCTTGTCTTGGAACGTGGCAAGCAGGTTCTGTATGCTCATCTCGAGCGTCAGAATCTGCTGCCGTGTGACCCCTGCATCGTTACGGGCTCTGTCGAGTGCGATCTTTATCTGCCTGGCGAGCACCTTGTCGTCGTAGGCTGCGACGAGGACGTCATAGAAGTTGAACCGTTTGCCGGAGTAGAACAGGATGCGGGCGATGTTCTCTAGGTACACCCGCTGATGCTGATCAAAAAAGTCGTCGCCGCCATCAACCTTGAAGGACTCGAAGATGAAGGCTACGTGCGCGTCCGGGTCCCCGTGGGGTGACCAGAACGGATTGAAGCCTACAGAGTTCTCTGGTTGGCCGGGGTCAATCAAGCGAAAGTCGTCCATCCGGCCAGCCGCTTCGACGATCGGCAATATTCTGTCGAGCAGCTTCTTCTCACCTTTGCCGTCGACAACGATGATAGGAACGCCCCGGTTTATATCCTGCTGAAGGATCGATTCAATCAGAGTTGTTTTGCCGGCGCCGCTCATCCCGCTGGTAATCGTCTGCCATGAACGGGTTTCGTTGTCCCAGAAAACGGGCTTACCGTCCGATTCGTGACCGAGCAAGACGCTGGCCGTGTCTTGCGCAAATTCGACCTCCTCTGCCTCGTCGCCGAAGCTGATCGGAGGTTTTGGAGGTGGCCATATCGCTGCACGCCTGGCGGCTCGGCGTCGGAAGTAGGTAGCCACGTCGACGATAACGTAGATCCCGACTGCTGCCAAAATGGCCAACTCCGTCAGCTCGGAGGCGGTCAAATGGAGCCGCGATGACGCCAGCCAAAACAGGGCTACGACAACGATAGCGAGGATAAACCAGCCGAACATGATCGCACTGCCTTCCGGATCATGGGCGGGCTTTTCGGTTTGCATGGACATACTCTTTCGCTGGAAAAGCAGGCCGTGGCCGCTCACAGTGACCCAGCGGCGGGTTAGGTGGTGACGCTACGACTGGAAGTGAAAGTACAAAATGACGCCGATAGCAGCGCCCAGAGCGAGTATCCCTGTCCAAATCAGAGGGTGCAGTCGATACTTTCCCTTCTTATCGAGGGGCTCTATGGGATCTTGGCACTTCCCTTTGATCTCGTTCGTGAAGGTGACGCAGCCTTTGCTGTAGCTCTCCTCTACCACTTTGAGGATTGCCGCCCTGTCCACTGGGTGGTACTCAATGTCCGTCAAAAGATCACCACCGCTTGAACACGCTTTTTGCCATCGTGCGGAAGCGTGAACTTGTAAATGGCTAGTGGGTGGCCGACTTTACTGACAGCCATAACCCAACTCACAGTCTCTTTTGGCATGAGATCATGCGACGTCAACGTGGAACCATGACTCGCGACGCTCTCAGTGTCAAATAGCTTGATTTGAGAAAACTGCTTGTCGGATAGTTGCTGATTGGCTGATCTGAGGCCAACGTTTTCGCCGAACGTAGGGATGATGTGACTGACCGTGGGAGTCGTAATTCGGTAGGGGTGCTTTGTCCTATTCGCTGCGGTCATCCGGACATAATATGAGGAGTGATCCTCGCCTACCTCCTCTACCCACATATGCACACCGCTTTCCTTATGCAGGTCCTGGCATACCGTGATGTTGCGCATAGAAAGCAGGAATGTACCGTGCAAGGAATCTCGCAGGGCCAGCGCCTCGGACGCTGTTGGGCCAGGCGGAGGTACTGGCTGCGGCGGGAATGACTCGCGAATAACGTAGGGCCACTCGCTCGTGTCACTGGCAGGCATGACCTCGTATACCAGTTGCTGACTGGCTGTCCACACCATGAGGTTCGTCTGGATCCCCGGTCTTTCGGGTTCCAGGATCACAACGTTGTCCCTAAACTCCATCTTGACGGCCTCGGTGCCGACGACCGCGGCCGTAACTGGCTCTGGGAACTCGACCATAGATGTGTGGTTCAGGGTCGTCGCTAGCTTTTCGACGACATGGTCATCGATGATGTGCGTCTTGATTTCCGATTGAGCGGAAGCCGACGAGGAAAACGTTGCTGTTGCTACAACTGCAAGTGCAACCCGTAAAGCCCGTTTCAGCATAGCCGTCCTTCCTTCTGCCCTTCACCCGGAAGTGAACGGGGTATGCGCCTAGCCAACGGACGACTCAAGAATCCTCGCAATATCCGAGGCTGATGCGCGTGAAACTTCTCCGGCTTCCATTTTAGACAGTGGCACTGGTATAGTCCAGCCAATAAAGACGGAAGGCACCACAAAAAAGCACCCCTTCGAAAGAAGGGGTGCCTCTTGTGTGTCCTGCTGTTCTTACGGCAGCAGCATCGAAATGACCTGAGTACGAGTACCCAGGCTGACAGATGTCGCCTGCGCTCTGCAGTACTGCCCGACTAAGGCGTCTACTCGAGCAGCTTGCTGTGCGGTTAGTCCTTTCGATCCCTTGAGTCGCCAGTTCCAGGTGTAGTCCTGGCCGGTGCGTCGGCTGACGATCTCGATAGCCAACGGCACCACTCGCGGAGCTTGTGATCGCTGTCTTTTCTTGAAGCTGAAGAACATGGAACCTCCCCAACTCTAGATAAGTCCCCAAGGGGGCTCATCGAATAGAGCCCCTGCGGGTTGTCCGCTCAGAGAGCGGTTTGTGTTTGACTACCGAAACCGGCGTTGTTTCCGGTAGGTAGGCGTGAGCGATCCAATCACTAATGCACGGGTCAGAGCTATGAACAGGCAAACTGATACTGCCTCTGCATAACCGCGTACGACGTGCGCGAAGATCGAACCGATAAAGTCGGAAATAATCAAGCTAAGCATAGATTCTCCTTAGCTTTCCGACAATTGGCCCCGCCGGGGCTTTTGTCGAAAGGCCCCTGCGGGTGACCCACTCAAAGAGTGGTGTTAGATTGGCGTAGCCGGCGCGAGCAGACTGTCTCTTGCGGGTTACGGGAACATAGGATCTGCGATCACGTGACGATCAGAGACCCGCGGGATTCCGTATGGCCACTAGGTTGGCGACAGAGCGATCAGAAGATGCAGCATTTGATTTCTCCTCAGCCTGCCAAAACACCCCCGAAGGGAGGCTTTATTGGCAAGTTTCCTTCGGGTTGTCCGCTCTGCAGCGGGTTGATATGGCTCTGTTAGAGAGTGACGAAACTCTTTAGCAGACGACTGCAGCCGCGGCCTGGACATGAGCCAGTTTCCGCTTCTGCATGTCATAACGGAAGATAGGCTCAGCCTTCCCGCCGTAGAACGAATCCATGTAGAAAACGTTGTCTTTGACGAATACGACGCCGGCGACGTTGTTCTGTGCAACCGATACCCGTATGCCGTTGGTGCGGTCCGCAATTGCATCAATCGCTTCTTGCGGAAACACATGGAAAAGGATGGAGCCGGTGCCACGCCCACCGCAAACGATGGTGTGAACGGCCTGAGCCCAAGCTTTTCGGTTCTCAGTCTTGCCCTTACCCCACGCAGCGACGATGCTGATGAGGCTGGACGACTGATCTTTGTGCTTCTCTTCGGTAATCTTGACCTCAGAACGAGCCTTCGCGATCGCCTTGCGGGCGATCTTGATGCTCTCCTGCTGTCCGTTTTCCTTGGCAGTTGCGAATTCAGCTTCTGCCTTCTTGAGAAGCGCAAGTTTCGCGTCCATGACCTCGCGCAGCATATTGTTGCCTGCGGCAAAAGCATGGAAGACGAGACGTGATTCCTCGAGCATTGCTTGCGTGGGAGTGTTTCCGACCAGCAAACCCTGGAACTGACGAATTTCCATTGGCTTGCCCATCATCTCAACCAGGTCCTTGCGGAGACTGTTGTACATGAAGCCGATCATGTCGGTAGGCTTCACTTCCAATTCCACTAGCTCAGAAACGGACTTCACGTTCTTCATGTTCAACCAGGGAGCCTTGGGTGCAACTTCCTTGATCTCCTTGATCTTGGACAGCTCAGCCCGAGTGTTGTGCTTCAACGAGTCGATCTCTTTCTGGAGTTCCTCCACGAGCTCGTACATCTCTTCCATCCTTCCGGAGGCGATGCAAGAGGACATCGTGTCTGTAATGACCCCGATCTGATTGCCCAGCGACCTTAGGGCAATAAACTCGAGGCTATACATCGGGGACTTCAGTCTCTCGGCCTTTGTCTTGGTTACGGCGTAGGTCGAATTGAAATCAAAGCGGTCTTGCACAAACTTTGGGTAGAGAGCTTCGTCAACGACGCAGACCTGATCGAAATCGAAGTCGCCGCCGTTCTTTTTGGCCGTCTTCGAATGCAGAGTGTAGGTTCCGTTGAGGAAAAGCTGCTCATCTGCAATAAAGACGGACTCGACATCCGAGAGACCCATTTCCATGAGGAGAGCAATAGCAGCTTCGCGATTGCAGTTCTTCATAGGTAACAGATCCTCTTTCATGCGAACCGGATAGCGAACGCATAGGGACCGAGGGGAAGTGAGACTCGTGAGGGCCATCTCGCCCGGGATCCAATCGGAACCCGACACAACACCGCCTTCAGAGCCAAGGAAGAGGAAGCCATCATCGGCCAGAGCAAAGCCCGGGAGATGAAGACCGCCACCTGTAAGAACCTTGTACGCCCACTTCGCTAGCAGTTTGTCCACCTGACGGTAGATGTACGGGTGCTGGCAGATCTCGCCAGAGCCGTCCGCGAGTAAAGTTGCTTCCACGGTTCTCATAAGCTGATCCTTGTTGTCACCTTGAGCAAATTCGTCCAGCGAGATCTTGCTGCCGATCTGCTGTACGACCGCTTCATGATTGCCCGCGATCCATGCCGACTTGAGGCCCTGCATGGCTTCGCGAGCTTTGGGTATCAGCTCCGTGAGGATTGTGTCCTCAGAAGCGTGCTGTGCGACCGTGTAGGAACTGGAAAACACCAGGTCGCGAGAAACTTCCCGGAGACCAACGACGAGCGGACCGGCAAACATGCGATCAGTCCGTGAATCGTAGTTCCAAGGTTTCAATTGAGGCGCCGGTTTGCAGGACGACTCGGGAATGATAATGTCAGCGCCGATGGCCTGAGCAACATCATCCTTCATCACCTTGAAGGAGCCTTTTCCGTTCTCAAGCGCGAAGCCGAGACGAAATTGGTAAAAAGCTTTGCGTGGAGCGTCAAGGCGAGCAAACATACTCTCGCTAATCCACCCTCTGCAGTCGTTCGTTCCCAGTTCGTTATCGGGAACCACGAGTACCGTACCTTCCGCATCCACAATCCTCTTGCAATCTGAGGTCTGAATGCCGAAGTACGAGATGAGTGCTTCCGGCCAGTTCTGAAAACGCGCGTGG
>Ga0181517_10003350_pt1 | contig 15321 bp, 13 predicted proteins | sample PEATcosm2014_Bin_31_FD_119748 | JGI IMG/M metagenome (GOLD analysis project Ga0181517, IMG submission 119748) | Peatland microbial communities from MTU Mesocosm Facility, Houghton, MI, USA - PEATcosm2014_Bin01_30_metaG | ecosystem: Environmental > Terrestrial > Soil > Wetlands > Peat | place... | reverse complement strand
CTTTCGGTGATGCGGTGAATCACGCCGTTGGGCGTCATCTCAGTCAGCGCGGTAAGCAGCGCCTTGTAACCGTCGCGGGAGATGTAATCGTCAATCTTTTCCGGGTCGATATGGCCGGCATTCTCCAGCACCACCCGCACCTGCCGGTCGAAGTGGTCGTTCAAATCGCACTGCAGTTCGGGCACGGGCGCGCCGCCGAGGCTGTACACAATGGCCTGCGCATGGCTGGCATTTACATGATGATAAAGAGTCTCCTCGGGATCAACGCGTACCAGCGGCCCGGAAGAGCACGGCCCCATGCACCCTGTGCGGCGAACGAGTACATTCTTGTCCGATGCTCCGGCGGCCTTTTCCAGCGCTTCCCGCAAGCGGTCCGCACCTTGGCTCATGCAGGCCAGGTCCATGCAGACGTTCACTTCAAAGTCGTATTTCTCATTTTCCTGGCAAACGCTCTTTGCTACCTGTTCGAGCTCTTCGATTGTCATTCCACGGCCCACCTTTCGAGTTGCTCGAGCACCTGTTCAGCGGTCATCTCGCCCACTACCTCGCCATCGCACAACACCACAGGCGCGCGGCTGCAGGCGCCCACGCAACGGGCGGTCATCAAACTTATCTGGCCATCTTTGGTTGTCTGCCCGCGGCCAATGCCCAGGCGTTTTTCGGCTGCGGCTACCAGCTTGTCGGCCCCCTTGATATAACAGGCCGTTCCCGCGCAGATGGTCGCAGTGTGCTTGCCCGGCGGCTTCAGGCTGAAGTAGTGATAAAAGGTCACTACTCCGTAGGCTTGACTCAACGGAACGCGCAGGGAGCGGGCCACAAAACGAATCGAGTCGTCGTCAAGATACCCGAATGCGGACTGCACGGTGTGGAGCGTCTCAATGAGCGCATGGCGGGCAAAGCCATTTTTGCGCATGGTCCCATTGACGATCTTCCATCTGTTATCGCTGCTGGGCAGCGGTGGGGGTGTAAATGCAGGCACAAAACCTCCCGTACATGGAGCCAGAGAGACGGCGGGATTGCTGCCGCAACGCGCTCATGTCTAACTCACTTTTACGCTGAAAGGTAATTCTTATCCGTGACCACGGTCACCTGGCGTGGTAACGTATCCCACTCTGTGACAAAGAGATAGAACGAGCCGGGTTGGGAAGGGAGGTTAGCGCGCTATCCGAGCGACGGCAAACGGTCTGAAATTCCGAAGAGGAAGATGATGCCGATAATGAAGCTGTAGGCCGCGCCGGTCCAGGCGATGACGTGGTAGAGGCGGGGATGGTGGTGTCCGCTTGAGCTGAAAGCTCCGCCCATGGTCGCTGTCATCAGGGCATTCATGGCCACCAGGCCGATAGCGAAGGCCGCCAGGCCCATCATGCCGCGAGAGGTGCCGCCCAGGTTAGCGGTGAGAAAAAACAGTGCCAATTGGCTGGGTGTCTCGGCCCCGACGCCGTGCAGGATGCCGATGACGAATACGGATTTCCCATTGTACATCCATTGAAAACGCTGGGGTTGCGGGGCTTGAGGGTTCCAACAGCGGCGTACCTGCCAGGCCATCCACAGGACCCCGTTGATGGCGATGGCCAGGCGGCTCTCGACGCGGCTGTGCGAGTGGCCGTGCGCATCCTTGCGCAGAATCCCCGCCACCACCCCGATGCCGAGCACAATCAGTGTCAGGCCAATCAGTCGCTCGGTCCAGTGGTCCAGCCCTTCAGGAAGCCCGAGGTGCAACTCCAATACTGCAATGCCCAACGCAGCCACAGTGAAGGCGTGGCCCAGCGCGTAGGTCATGCCCAGGCGCAATCCGCTGCGCCAATTGTGCTGCACGGCGGTGATGTCGGAGATTGCGGCCAGATGGTCGTAGTCGAAGCCGTGGCGCAGCCCAAGCACCAGGCAGGAGCCAAGAGCTGCATCGAGTTTCCAGTCGCCAAAAATTGGAGTCACAAGGCCCAGTATAACGGAGAATCAGATCGACCGGCGTCGAGGCGCAGCAGGTTTCGTTCACTTCGCTGGAATGACCTGAATCTGGTAATCCCGATAGTCAATGGTGACGGTTGTCCGGCCAAGAAGAAAGCTATCCGACACGGCGCGGGCCTGAGTGGCCATGCCAAAGCCGCTCATTTTCACATACCGGCGCATCACGCGGGCGGGGTCTGTGAATATGGAGGGGCTTTGCGATGTGGTTCCTTCGAGGCGGACAATCGTACCGTCCGATGCGTCCACCCACAAAGTTCCTTCAATCATATTGGGAGCCTTGCGCCTTGGGGCAATGGCCAAGGCTACGCAGTTCCTTCCATCCATTTGTTCAGTTGCGCCGGTCTTCAGCTTCATCTCATAGTTAGCGGAGGTGATCCATGAATGTTCCCGGATCCCGGGCAGGTTGATCTCCTTCTCATTGTCGAGAAGGTTATTCAATACATGCTTCCCTATGAACTCGGAACCGGACTGGGAGACGATGGTGTAACTCTTTCCGGTCTCCTTCCGATAGACAGTCTTCACTGTCATTTCAGCCGCGGGATGAACTTCATCCTTGCCCCGATACACAGCGTAATGCTCTGTGACGGTATAGCCCTCTACATGATCGATTCTGGCTTTGACCGCGGCATCGACTTGTCGAATGACAGATGCGGAATCCAGCTGTTGAGCGGTGGAAGAAATGGTGGCCAGGCATGCAAGGAGAATTGACGCAATCGCTTGTTTCGGCTCAACTCTCTGAAAAATCATCTTGCTGGGGCCTCCCTGATTCGCCGCTTGTTTTAGATTACGCTCCGGCGCCAATCGATTCTTCTGGTCAATCGTCTGGACAGGTGCGCTATGCTGGTTTGCGGTGAGAGACTTTCTTGACTGACGATATCGACCCGACACAGGAACGGAAGGAAGCGCGGCGCGCGGCGCTCGTGGTGCGCGGCGTGGTGCAGGGAGTGGGATTCCGTCCGTTTATTTACCGGCTGGCCACGGAAGAGGGATTGGCGGGGTTCATCGGGAACGATACCGATGGGGTGACCATCGAGATTGAAGGGCCACAGGAGCGAGTGGCCGCGTTCGTTGCGCGTCTGCGCGCGGAACAGCCGCCTCTGGCGCGCATTGATTCGGTCGCTGAGCGTGAGCTGGCGCTTGTTGGCGAGACAGGCTTTCGGATCGTGGCCAGCGAAGTACTGGGCCGTGTGAGCACCGGGATTCCGGCAGATGCGGCTACATGTCCGGATTGCCTTCGGGAGTTGCTGGACCCGAACGACCGGCGGTACCGCTATCCGTTTCTGAACTGCACCAATTGCGGGCCGCGTTTCACCATCACGCGGCGCATCCCCTACGATCGGCCGCAAACCTCGATGGCAAAGTTTCATATGTGCTCAGAATGCCAGCGCGAGTATGACGATCCGTTGAACAGGCGCTTCCATGCGCAGCCCAATGCGTGCTGGGTGTGCGGGCCACAGGTTTGGCTGGTCGGGGCAGACGGCGCAAAGATTGCCTCGGACGATGCCGTGACAGCTTGCATTGACCGACTGGCTGCCGGCCAGATTATGGCTATCAAGGGTATCGGCGGTTTTCATTTGAGCGTTGATGCAACCAATCAGGCAGCGGTGATGCGCCTTCGCGAACGCAAGCACCGCTACGGAAAGCCACTGGCGGTGATGGTGCGCGACCTGGTGGCGGCGCAGGCGGCATGTTTGCTCACCGCAGAGGAAGAAGCGCTGCTCACCACCCCTGCGCGGCCCATCGTGCTCGCCGCGCGGCGAGAGGGTTGCGACATTGCCGAAGGCGTTGCGCCGGGGATTCCGTGGCTGGGCGTCTATTTGCCTTACGCGCCGTTGCAACATCTTCTCTTTGCCGATGCGCGCGTCCGGGCGCTGGTGATGACATCCGCCAACCTCAGCGAAGAGCCAATTGCTATCGACAACGAGGAAGCTCTGATGCGCCTTGGCGGAATCGCCGATGCCTTCCTGATGCACGACCGCGAAATTCTGCAGCGCTGCGACGATTCGGTAGCCGCCGTGGTCGATGGCGCGCCGCAACTGGTCCGGCGAGCACGCGGCTTTGTGCCGTTAGGCGTGCCGCTACCTTTTGATGCACCGTCGCTGCTCGCCGTCGGCGGGCATTTGAAAAATGTCTTTGCACTGGCGCGTGGGCGGTTTGCCTACCAGAGCCAGCATTTGGGTGATTTGGAAAACCTGACCGGTCTCGAATTCTTCCGCGAATCGCTCGATCACTTGACGCGAACGTTCGAGATTGAGCCGAAGACTGTAGTCCATGACCTGCATCCCGGCTATCTCTCGACCGAATGGGCAAAAGAATGGGCGCAAGAACGAGGGCTGCCGCTAATTGCCGTACAGCATCATCATGCACATACTGCCGGATGCATGGCCGAACACGGCCTCGAAGGACCGGTCATCGGCCTCGCGCTTGATGGCACTGGTTACGGTACTGATGGAAGAATCTGGGGCGGGGAAGTATTGATTGCGCGGCTGGAAGGCTTCAAGCGGTTCGCGCATCTCGATTATGTCCCAATGCCGGGCGGTGAGGCGGCAATCAAAGAGCCGTGGCGCATGGCGTTCGCGGCATTGCGCACAGCGGGTTTCGATTTGGAGTCCGCAGCGTCGCTTGCAGGGCCTACGGCAGAGGAAGCACGGGTTCTGGACCGGATGATGGAGCGCGGCGTAAATGCTCCGCTCACATCGAGTCTGGGACGTCTCTTCGATGCAGTCGCCGGCGTAGTGCTGAAGCGCCGCGTAGTTGATTACGAGGCGCAGGCTGCCATCGAACTTGAAGGCATTGCAGTGGACGAGCCCGACGATGAGCCAGGCTATCCGATGAAGTTTCTTGGAGGGAACTGGACCGCGCGGGAGCCGATGCGAATCAGCGCCGATCCGTTATGGCATGAGTTAGCGGAGGACTTGCGCACCGGTGTCAGCAAGCCGCGCATTGCGGCGCAGTTCCATGCCGGCGTGGCTGCGGGTTTTGTGCAAGCTGTGGTAATGGCGCGAGCGGCGACAGGAATTAGTCAGGTTGCACTGAGCGGCGGCTGCATGCACAACCGAAGACTGGCGCGGCTGCTCCGGGTGAAGTTAGAGGCAGTGGGCTTCGAAGTTTTTCAGCACGTCCAGGTCAGCCCAGGAGATGGAGGGTTGAGTTATGGCCAGGTTGCAGTCGCAGCGGCGATGCTGAATCAGTCGAAGTCAGCCGGAAAACTTGACTAACTGCTGCGCTTCTTCGCGTGGTCCCAGAATCGAAATGCGTGGGATGCGTCCACGAACCATGGCGACTTCGTCGCAGCGTTGAAGCCGTGGGCAGTTCTGGCAATCCTTGAAGATCTTGTCGGGCAACTCGGACTTGTCTTCGACGGTACGAAACCCATATTTAAAAAAGAAATCAGGAATGCGCGTGAAGAGGCAGACGGATTGAATGCCGTGCTCTTCAGCTTCCTCGATGAGCGCCGTGAGAATGCGTCCGCCTGCGCCCTGGCTCTTGGCAGCAGGCTTGACCACGATGGAGCGCACTTCGCAGAGGTGAGGCCCGTAGAAGTGCAGCGCGCCGCAGCCAAGGAAGACGCCGCCATCGGAGAGAGCAACGGTGAAGTCGCGGATGTTTTCGCAGACCTCTGCGAAGGAGCGCTTGAGCAGCGTGCCGTCGCCCGAAAGCGAATTGACCAGGTCACTGACGTTGGTGGCGTCTGTGAGCAGAGCTTTACGAACCAGCATGAACGGCCTCCTGAGTGCTGGTGTGTGCGGCGAGATCCGCTATACGTTGAGACGCGGCGACCAGCGCTTCGCGTACGCGCTGTCGCGCGGTTCCTCCCGTCACGTTGTGGCAGTCGAGCGTGGCTGCAAGCGTGACTGCGGCAAAGAAATCTTTCTCGAATTCCGTGCCAAACTGGTGGAGTTCGTCGATGGTAAGCGCGCCGAGTTCAACGCCCTTCGCTATCGCAAAGCGCACGGCATGACCCACCTTCTCGTGTGCAGTCCTGAAGGGAACGCCCTTGTGAACGAGGTAAGTGGCGGCGGCCATGGCATTCAGATAGCCTGACTGCGCAGCTTCATTCATGCGCTCGCGATTGAATTGGAGAGCCGCGGTAAAGCGTGCGACAAGCCGGATCATCTGCGGCACAAACTCGACAGAAAATACCGGCTCTTGTGTCTCTTGCAAATCTTTGTTATAGGCCAGAGGCAGGCCTTTGAGTTGCAGCGTCACAGCTTCCGCGGCGCCATGAATGCGGCCGACTTTACCGCGGATAAGCTCGGTAAAGTCAGGGTTCTTCTTTTGCGGCATCGCGCTGGAGCCTGTCGAAAACGCCTCCGCAAGAGTAATGAAGCCAAACTCCGCTGTGGCGAAGAGTGTGATTTCTTCAGCAAAGCGGCTCAGATGCAGGCCGACAAAGGTGAGCGCTTGCAAATACTCCAAAATAAAATCGCGATCGCTTGTGGTGTCGATTGAGTTGGCTGTGGGCGCGGTAAAGCCCAACTCGCGCGCCGCAATGTTACGGTCCAGCGCCAGTGTTGCACCGGCTACCGCGCCTGAGCCTAGCGGGCAATAGTTAAGCCGCACCGCACAATCGCGGAGTCGCTCGGCATCGCGCAGCGCCATCTCCACGAAAGCCAACAACCAATGCGCCACGAGCACCGGCTCGGCCCGCTGCATGTGGGTATAGCTGGGCATTACGGAGTCGCCAGCGGCGCGGGCCTGTTCAACCAGCTCGTGAGCCCATGTTGCCAAAGCATTGACGACCAGGTTGATCTGGTCGCGTACATAGAGCCGCAGATCGGTGGCAATCTGTTCGTTGCGGCTGCGGCCTGTGTGGAGCTTGAGCCCCAGTGAGCCGATACGTTCCGCTAGCTTAAGTTCCACAAAGTGATGAATATCTTCTGCCGTCGCGTGGTCACGTACCAACGCTTTGCCCGACTCTGATGCGTGATGGGCGGCGATCGAGTCGAGCGCCGCGCGCAGCTCCGCTGTCTCATCCTTTGTGAGAATCTCCGCGGCCAGGAGAGCGGATGCGTGCGCCTTGCTGGCGGCTATCTCCTCGTTGAGAAGCCGCCAATCGAAAACAATAGACCGCTGCCAGTTCTCAAACTCCGCATCCAGCGGCTCGCGAAAACGGCCGGACCACATCTTCCCGGATTGTTGTTCTTTCGACATTGCCTTAAGCGTACCTCATATTATTCCTTCTCCGTACCGCTATTGAGCTGGGGCATTTCGCTGCCTTTGCTGAGAGTGAGGAGGCCTGTTTTGGCGTAGGTTAAGAGCTTCTCGCGGGTGTCGGTAATGTCGAGGTTGCGCATGGTGAGTTGGCCAATCCGGTCGCGCGGGGAGAAGGTGGATTCGGTCTTCTCCATGCTGAGGCGCTCTGGATGGAAGGTGAGGTTGGGCGACTCAGTGTTGAGGATGGAGTAGTCGTTGCCGCGGCGCAGTTCGAGCGTGACCTCGCCGGTGATGGGTTTGGCGACCCAGCGCTGGGCGGATTCGCGAAGCATGATGGCCTGTGAGTCGAACCAGCGGCCCTGGTAGAGCAGACGGCCGAGCTTGCGGCCATTGTCGCGGTACTGCTCGATGGTGTCCTCGTTGTGAATGCCGGTGATGAGGCGTTCGTAAGCGATGAAGAGCAGGGCGAGACCGGGCGCCTCGTAGATGCCGCGGGATTTGGCTTCAATAATGCGGTTTTCAATCTGGTCGCTCATACCGAGACCGTGGCGGCCGCCGATGCGGTTCGCTTCAAGGAGGAGGGCGACGGGGTCGTCAAATTGGCGCCCGTTAAGGGCGACGGGAAAGCCCTCTTCAAAGCGAATGACAACCTCTTCGCGCTTGATCTCGACATCATCGCGCCAGAATGCCGTGCCCATGATGGGAACGACGATCTTGACGGAGGAAGAAAGATGCTCCAGGTCTTTGGCTTCATGGGTTGCGCCAAGCAGGTTGGAGTCGGTGGAGTAGGCCTTCTCGGCGGACATCTTATACGCAAAGCCTGCCCGCTGCATAAAGGCGGACATCTCGACTCTGCCGCCTAATTCGTCAATGAAAGCCGAATCGAGCCAGGGCTTGTAGATCTGGAGGCTGGGATTGACGAGCAGGCCATAGCGGTAGAAGCGCTCGATGTCGTTGCCCTTAAAAGTTGATCCGTCGCCCCAGATGTTTACATCGTCCTCTTTCATGGCGGCCACCAGCATGGTGCCCGTGACCGCGCGACCGATGGGGGTTGTATTGAAGTAAGAAACTCCAGCCGTAGTGATGTGGAAGGCACCCGATTGCAGCGCGGCGATACCTTCGCGAACCAGTGGGCCGCGGCAGTCGACGAGGCGGGCCTTTTCGGCGCCGTATTCGAGGGCTTTGCGCGGAATCTCGTCGTAGTCGGTTTCGTCGGGTTGGCCGAGGTTGGCCGTGTAGGCATAGGGGATGGCACCCTTCTGCTTCATCCAGTGCAGGGCGGCTGAGGTGTCGAGCCCGCCGGAGAAGGCGATGCCGACCTTCTGGCCGATGGGCAGGGATTCAAGAATTACTGACATGCTTGCAAAACCTCAATTGAGCTTCTAGCTGCTAGCCAAGAACGTGTTAAAGCAGATGCGGTTCAAACTAAAATGAAAAACTGGAAGCTAGACGCTAGCAACTAAAAGCTTTCACATTCGCCAGCCCGCCGAGCAGCAGCAGCAACAATGCCTTCTGCGCATGCAATCGATTTTCGGCTTGGTCAAAAACGATCGACTGCGGACTATCGATCACCGCGTCTGTAACTTCTTCGTTGCGACGCGCAGGCAGGCAATGCATGAAGACTGCACGGGGTGCGGCTTTCTGCATCAGAGCTTCGTTCACCTGGAAGGGTCGGAAGATGGGTGCCCGCTTGGCCGACTCGTGCTCGAAACCCATGCTTACGCACACGTCGGTATAGATTGCGTCAGCTCCTTCAGCGGCGGCCTGCGGGTCCTGCAGCAAGCGGAGTTCGCAGCCGTTGGCCTGGGCAATCTCGCGCGCAATGGTGACGATTTCGATGTCGGGCGAGTAGCCGCGGGGCGTGGCTACGGTGACATTCGCGCCCAGTTGGGCACCGGTGAGCATCAGCGAATGGCAGACGTTGTTGCCGTCTCCCACGTAGGTGAAGTTGAGTCCAGCAGCGGAACCGAAATGCTCGTCGAGAGTCATAAAGTCGGCCAGCGCCTGACAAGGGTGCTCGAAGTCGGAGAGCGCATTGATGACTGGCACGCGCGCGTTGGCGGCCATCTCGGTGATGGTGTCGTGCGCGTAAGTGCGTAGCACGATTACATCCACCCAGCGTTCGACATTGTGCGCCACGTCGGCAATGGATTCACGCTCGCCCAACTGTACGCTGGTTTGATCGACGAAGATTGCGCTGCCGCCCATCGTGTTGATGCCGGCCTCGAAACTGAGGCGCGTGCGCAAGCTGGCCTTCTCAAACATCAGCACCATTTGTTTGGCGTCGAGAGCATGGCGGTACTCGCTGGGATTGCGCTTTACGTCGCGGCCCAGCTTTAGAATCGCGCGCACCTCCGCGCTCGACAGATCGGCGATGGAACACAGATCTTCGCCAGCCAAACGCGCTGCCGCGGCAAGAATATCGGGATCTTTATGAACGGGTATCACGGACTCCCGGTGATCAAGGATTGCTCTGCTAGCCATTGTTATTACCTCCTGCGGCCTGCGTTGCCGCGTAGGCGGCGGTTTGTGTGCCATCGTGAGCGGCATGTTCAGTGAAGATTTCGTCCAGCGCAGCGATGGCGGTGTCCACGTGGGCGCGCTCCAGGATATAGGGCGGCAGGAGGCGCAAAACCGTGTCGCTGGTGCAGTTGATGAGAATGCGTCGCTTTAGCATCTCGGCGACGACGAGCTTGCCCAGTTCTGCGGAACTGACCTCGGCCGCGATCATCATGCCCTTGCCACGCACGTCCACAATCGCATTGTGGCGCAAGGCCAGGCCGCGGAGTTGCGCGAGGAAGTAGTTGCCGACCTCGGTTGCGTGAGCCAGAAGATGATCCTTTTCTAGAGTGTCGATAACGGCGATAGCTACGGCACAGGCCAGCGGGCCTCCGCCGAAGGTAGTGCCGTGCATGCCGGCGTGAATTGCGCGCGCAGCCTCTTCCGTGCAGACAATCGCTCCCAAAGGAATGCCGCCGGCGAGAGGTTTGGCCAGCGTGACGACATCGGGCAGGATGTCGAAGTGCTGATAGGCGCACCACTTGCCGGTGCGTCCCATGCCGCATTGAATCTCATCGGCAATCAACAAAGCTCCAGTCGATTGGGTGAGCGCGCGCGCCTCAGCGAAGAACTCCTGCGTAAGCGGGCGTATGCCACCTTCACCCTGGATGGTTTCAACGAGGATGGCGCACACCTCATTAGAGAACTTTGCGCGCAAGTCGGCGATGTCGTTGAACTTCACAAACTCCACGCCGGGAACGCCGGGAGCAAAAGGTTCACGGTACTTAGCCTTGTGAGTTGTAGACATCGAGCCGAAGGTACGGCCGTGAAAGCTCTGCTCCAGCGCGAGAAACTTAGTGCCAATCTGCTTGCCTTCGTTGCGCAAAAGGCCGGCGTGCGCGCGAGCGAGTTTGAGCGCGCCTTCGATTGCCTCAGTCCCTGTATTGGAAAAGAAGACGCGATCAAGGCCGGTGCGCTCCGTAAGCCGCAATGCAAGCTCCGCCTGACCCTCGTGATAATAGAGGTTCGAGGTGTGGATGAGAGCGCGGCTCTGTTTGGTGACGGCCTCTTCGATAGCCGGATGTGCGTAGCCAAGCGCGTTGACGCCGATGCCGCTCAACAAGTCAAGATAGCGCTCGCCCTTCTCGTCGATGAGGTGGACGCCCTCGCCGCGCACGAAAAGAATCGGGTTGCGGTCGTATGTGGAAAGCAGCAGCCGCGCTTCAGCAGCTTGAATTTGTTCGAGCTTGTTCAATTTGTCCAATTTCATCTCTCCTCATGCCACCATCACTTCGGTGCCGTGGGTTACGCGTGAACTGCAAAGGTCAGGAAGCGACGAGGCAGCTTCCGCGGGCAAAATTCTTACGCGCTTGACGCCGTTCAAAAGAGCTTCGCGGCAGGCGCTGAGCTTGGGCAGCATGCCGCCGGAGATGACCGCACTCAAGGCCATCTCTGCAATTTGATCGATGGAGAGCCAGCGCAGCACCGCGCCGTTCGCGCCTTTGACACCGGGCACATCGGTGAGAAAGACCAGCGCGTCAGCGCGGCAGGCAATGGCGCAGGCAGCGGCCATCTCGTCGGCGTTGACGTTGTAGTATTCGCCGTCGAAGCCAAGCGCCATGGAGGAGAGCACCGGCACTCCATTCAAATTCCAAATTGCATCCAGCCAGCGCGGATCGCTCGCAGCAATCTCTCCCACGTAGCCCAGGTCGGGCATGGTTCGTTTCTTGCGCGCTCGGAAGATCAACCCGTCGCCGCCTGATAAACCCATGGCAGGGACGCCGAGCGCACCCAGGCCGGCCACTAGCTGCTTGTTTACTTTTCCGGCCAGAACCATCAGGGCCACGTCACGGGTTTCGGCGTCAGTGACGCGTAGGCCGTCGATGAACTGACTCTGCTTGCCGAGCGCCTTGAGCATGCGCGTCAATTGCAGGCCGCCGCCGTGAACTACGGCAACCTGATGGCCGTCGCGCGCCAGTTCGGCGATGGCACGGGTACAACCCTCCAGAAGCGACGGAGTTTCAAGGCCCGCTCCACCCAATTTGACGACATACTTCATTCAGAGCCCTCCGCTGCTAGTTTCATTCGAGGCCTTCCGCTTCGTCCCAGCCAAGCATGACGTTCAGATTCTGCACAGCCTGACCGGACGCGCCCTTCAGCAAGTTATCCAGGCAGCTCACGACAACCGCGCGACGGCCATCGGCGGCGAGCTGAAAGCCGATGTCCGCATAGTTGGTGCGAACCGAGTATTGAATCTGCGGCAGTGCTTTGTCATAAAGCCGGACCATCGGGCTGCCGGCGAAGAATTTCTCATAAACCTCCGCTATACCTGCCCTGGTCTGCGGCTCGCGGAAATGCACGTAAATGGTGGAGAGAATTCCGCGCGGAATCGGCAACAGATGCGGTGTAAAGATGATTTCGCTCGCATCAATGCTGATCTGCTCCAGTAACTCGCCGGTATGACGATGGGTGAAGGCTCCATAGGCGGAGAGATTGTCGGCCGCGTGCATGAAATGCGTCCTGGCCGTGGGCGCCTTGCCCGCGCCGCTGACGCCGCTCTTGGCATCGGCAACAATACCGTGCGACAAGTCAACTAATCCAGCTGCCACCAATGGCCGAAGGGCGAGAATAATGGAGGTAGCATAGCAGCCGGGATTGGCAATGAGGCGCGCTCCGGCAATCTGGACGCGATGAAGCTCGGGCATGCCGTAGACAGCCTGCGCCTGGGTTTCCGCGGCCAATTCGGCGTCGTTATCCTCGAAAGCGTAGACGGCACGGTTGGCCGCGTTGGTCAGCCGCCAGGCTCCGCTCAAGTCAATGACGCGCAGGCCGCGCTTGAGCGCCTCCGGTGCCCATTCCCGCGATTGCTCGTGAGGCGTGGCGAGAAACAGAACACCGACGCCCCGACGGGCAAGAAGCTCCCACGAAAATGGCTCGAGTTTGAGAGCACTGCTTCCGTTGCAATCGGCCAACTGGGGATGAATCTCGCCCAGAGGTACGCCGCCTCTGGCTGCATCTTTTTCGTCCATGCGTCCGGCAAATACCGGCGGAGCGCCTTTGAGACGGGGATGCCGCAGCAATAGCCGGGCCAACTCCGCGCCGGCGTACCCCGTGACTCCCACTACCGCTGTTTGCACCTTATTGGTCATGATTCCAGCATCGTCCTCAACCGCGATTCAACCTCGGTCGCATGGTGGATGTCGGGACAGATCACCAGCACCGTATCGTCGCCGGCGAGGGTGCCCACAACGTCGGCCCAAGCTTCCCGGTCCAGTGCCGCTGCGAACGGCTGTGCTCCGCCCGCTACCGTGGTCAACACCACCTGGTTCATCGCACGCCGCACACGCAGTCCAAAGTTTTCCATCATCTCGGCCAGGGAAGGAGGGCTGTTGTCCTCAACTGCCGGACCGGCGCCATTCAACAACGTGTAGCCGCCGGGGCCCTTTGAGAGCCGCAACTCGTGTATATCGCGCGAAAGCGTGGCTTGAGTCACCGCAAATCCCCGCCGGCGCAGCTTCCGCCGCAACTCATCCTGATTGGCTACCTGCGAGCCGGCCACCAGTTCACGAATCGCATTGTGTCGCAAAGTCTTCATCAACCACTTCCGCGCTAACGCAGAGCACAGATTTCAGTTTTTCCGCGTATGAATAAATATACAATAGAAGTGCATAAGTATGCAAGGCCAAAGCCGTCCGCCGCCCCTGAATTTGGCGAAATAATTTTTAGGACGATAGCACCTTCGCGCTGTTACACTCTCGATTGTTCGCGGTGAAGAAGTGCCGCGCGGTCCACTCGATAAAAAATGACAGAAAATCTCTCGCTTTCCACCATCAATGACTTGTTCAGTTGCGTCGCCGCAGCCTCCAACCCTCGCGCCATTCTCTGGCAAGACGAGTTTGGCCTGTGGCAGCCTATCTCTTCCGACCAAATCTACCAGCGGGTTCGTGCGCTGGCCCAGGCATTTCTCAGCTGGGGCGCGAAAAAGGGCGACCGCATCGCCCTTATCGCCGAAAACCGCTGGGAGTGGGCCGTCACAGACTTCGCCACGTTGGCCATCGGCGCAGTGGATGTGCCCATTTACCCCACGCTCACAGGCGAGCAGATTGCCGCACTGGTGGCGGATGCAGGCTGCCGCATTGCCGTGGTCTCCACCCGGCAACAGTTCGACAAGCTGAACGCCGTCCGCGGCCTGACCCAGCTGAGACGGATACTGATCATGGACTCGCCCGCACCGCCCGAAGGGGCGGTTGCCTTCAGCGAGGTACTGGCCGGGGCCGATGACCGCGGAGCTGAACGCGACCCCGTCTTCGACGCGCTGGCGCGCTCCGTTGAGCCCAGGGACCTGGCCACTCTGATTTACACCTCCGGGACAACGGGCGAACCCAAGGGGGTTGCGCTTACCCACCACAACATTGCTTCGAATCAAAACATTGTCGCTGCAGATTTTGACTTCAGCCCCGCAGACGCCCTGATCTCTTTTCTGCCACTCTCACACGTCACAGCCCGCGCGCTGGACTACGTGATGTATTCCCACGGGGTGCAGGTGGCCTATTGCTCCAAGTTCGACAAGCTGCCCGAGGCCATGCGCGAGGTACGGCCAACGGTATTTGTAGGTGTGCCGAGGGTTTTTGAGAAGATTCGCCAGGAGGTGGAGCGCCGCGCCGGGTTTTCGCCAATCAAGAAGCGGATACTCGCCTGGGCTTTGAAGGTAGGCGCCCACCATCGCGACACGGTTTATGACGGCCGCAGGCCCTCGTCGCGACGGTGGAAGCTGGCAAGCAAGCTGGCCTATTCCAAGGTGCGGGAGGCTTTCGGCGGGCGGGTGCGGATTTTCGTTTGTGGCGGGGCGCCTCTGGGTATCGATACCGCCCAATGGTTTGCTTCAGTGGGTATTGCGCTTTGGGAAGGCTATGGGTTGACCGAAACTTCGCCGGTTATTGCCCTGAACACGCCGATTAGTCACCGCATGGGCGCCGCAGGGCTGCCCCTTGCGAATGTCGAATTAAAGCTGGCTTTGGACGGGGAACTGTTGGTTCGTGGACCGTCGGTCTTTGCTGGCTATTGGCAGAAACCGGCTGCAACAGCCGAGTCCTTCGACGAGATAGGCTGGTTCCGCACCGGCGATATCGGCCACATGGACCAAGATGGTTTCCTTTACATCACCGACCGCAAGAAGGAGCTATTGAAGACCTCAGGCGGCAAGCTGGTTGCGCCGCAGCCGATCGAAAACAAGCTCAAGAACAGCATACTGGTGGCGCAGGCCGCGCTGGTGGGCGACAGGCACAAGTTCATTTCGGTGCTCATTTCTCCCAATTTCGCAGCTTTGGAGCAGTGGGCCAGCCACCATGGCGTCAATGCAAAGGAACGTGCTGAATTGGTGGCCGACAGCCGCGTTGTTGCCCTCTACGCCGAAATCGTGCGTGAGGCAAACGGCACGCTGGCTAACTTTGAGAGTCTCAAGCGCTTCCGCGTAGTGGCTGACGAGTGGACGCAGGAATCCGGCGAGCTGACGCCCTCGATGAAGCTCAAACGGCGCGTGATTACGGAACGATACGCGGACCTGATCGGCGCACTTTATGCGGACGAAGCAACCTCGCGCGGCGAATAGGGAAGGTTAGGCCCCGGCCCAGTTCCTTCCCGAATACGGCGCGCTTGGCCCATATGCGGCCCAGGCCACGGAAGAACGGCGCTCCTCCTGCG